>OLXK01000332.1_pt1 | contig 49451 bp, 37 predicted proteins | sample 1674321 | NCBI WGS metagenome assembly OLXK01 (sample SAMEA103958162, study PRJEB25191) | human gut metagenome | reverse complement strand
CTCCGGTAAAATGATATAATCTATATTCGAGCTTCCCAATGTATTTATTATATCACAAACCGCCGAGCCTGAAAAGTAGTTACCGCCGCAGCCTATGACATAAGTTTTATATTTGTACTTCATAACAACGGCAGATCCGTCGCCCACCGACACGGCAGCAATGCACAGTTTATTGTTTTGTACCGTTGAAACTACGGCTGCGGATAAAAATATCATACAGAAAAGTGTAATGGCAATTCGCTTTACAACTGTTTTGTTTTTGTATCCGAGCATCAAAACGACTGCAAAAACAATAAGCGCTGCGGCGATACTGATTCTTGTGAAAATCGAGTCTATCGGTAGCAAAGCGTGGTGAAATTCCGATATTTTAACAGCTGTTTCCGTGAGATATTTCGCCGTAATTCCCGATAGCAAAACAAGCGGTTTTCCTATAGTATCAAGCTTTATGAGCATAAAAAGTGCCCCGAGTCCGCCGCTTGTCATACAAACGGAGCCAACGGTAACCATAAGCAGATTTGAAAGTACGGATACTGTTGAGACGGTCGGCAGGCTGACGGCAAAGACAGGCAATGATGATGCCGTTACCGCTAAGCTCACAGCTACGAGAGACGATACGGATTTATACGCCGTTGTAAAGACATTTTGCTTTACATTAGCTATCGGTCTGTCGAGTGCCCGTGTCAGCGGCTTTAAGAAGTACATCATACCGAGCGTAGCGGCAAGCGACAGCCACAGGCTTAAAGAGGTGCTCATATACGGATTAAATACGAGCAATAAAACAAGCGAAAGTCCTATTGAATTCAGAGAATCAGCCTCTCGCTTGAACAAATCGGCAGCAAATACAAGACCTATCATTGTGCCTGCTCTTACAACGGGAGGATTCATTCCCGTGAGTATTGCGAAGAAAATAATGAACACGATTGACGACGCAGAAGAGATACGGCGCGACACACGCAGCTTTCGCATAATCATATACAAAAGCGAGGACCACACACTCAGGTGAAGCCCCGAAACGGCAAGCAAATGCGAAACTCCGGCTGCCGAGAACGCCGTAGTGACATTTCGTGGAATATTCGACTTGTCACCGTAGCAAAGCCCTGCCACAAGTCCGCCGTATGTGTTCGGCAGAAGGCGCAGTGTCTCGCTTGTCAATTTTTGACGAAGCAAAAGCAACATAGTGCCGATGCTTTTCTTTTCTCCTCTTTTTATGCTTATATTTTCCGGTGAATGCGCGCCGAGAAACAAAGATTTTGACTTATAGTATTTGAGTATTTCGTCGCTGTCGCCTCCTAAGAGGAATGCTTTTGCCGAAAGGCTGACCTCGTCCGTCACGTCTATACAGAGCGGAGTTTTTGATACCACACGAAATGACAGAGAGCTTTTTTCGCCGTTCACCGTATCCGCTTTCACCACATAATAAAAGCTTCCGTCCTTTTCGTACGGCAAATCCGAGAGGGTGCCGCTAATGATTACTTCTTTGCCGTTTAGCGGCTTTGCTTTGCCTAAATAGTATGCGTTATTTGACATCAGGAGCAAAACGGCAACCGCCGCGCTGAGAGCCGCAAAAGGCAATGTTTTATCTCGCCTCACCTTTTTAATACACATAAAAACAACAAAAGCGATAAGCGCAGCCAAAAGCACTGCGCTTATCGCTTTATCATTTGAACCGCTCAATACAAGAAGTGTAAAGAGCATTGTAAACCCCGTAACTGCAAGCGGCCGTTTCATAATCAAACGAGTCTTTCGCCGAGATTACCTCCGCTGAGAACGTGGAAATGAAGATGCATCACCGTTTGACCGGCACCCTCGCCGCAGTTGTTTATAATGCGATAGGATGAGAGGCCGAGTTGCTTTGTAAGAGAGGAAATCACCTCAAAAATGTGCGCAACAACAGCGGAATTTTCGCCTGTTATCTTATCCGCTCCGCTGATATGCTGCTTCGGGACGACGAGAAAATGCGTATCCGACTGCGGATTTATGTCATAAAACGCATAGCACAAATCGTCTTCATATATTTTTTTTGACGGAATTTCTCCGGCTATTATTTTGCAGAAAAGGCAATTATCCATTTTAAACCCTCCGTTTAGGCAAGCAATAATAAATCCGAACCCGTTTTTAGGCTGCAGATTTTTCGCATAGCCATGTTAAAATACTCGTTAATCCGACAGGATTAACTGCGTTTTTGCCTCGCTCTGCATAAAAATCTGCCAAGCATAAAAATCAGCGACCTAAAATGAGCTGATTTTCGAGTGGAGTTTCATGCGGAGGATGCAGTGAGGCTGACGCCTCACAAAGACGACAAGTTAAAATACGCCGAAAATACGCCATTTTAGGCGAGCTCGGATTATTATCGCTTGCCTAAAAGCATAGCACCGACTATATCGGAAGCCTTTTTAAGAGCTTCCGGTATTTTTGAAATATCCTTTGCTCCGGCCATGGCACTGTCGGGTTTTCCGCCGCCTGCGCCACCTGCAACGCGTGCCACCTCGCGGACTATATTACCTGCATGAGCTCCGCACTCTATGGCTTTTTTACCGACGCGGCAAGCGAACGACGCTGTGCCTTTTTCGGCATTTTTGCCTGCGAACACGGCGATAATATCATCTCCGCTTTCAAGTGCTTTGTCGCAAAGCGAGCGAAGAGCATCAGCTCCGGCTTCGCCTATATCGGCTGTGACAAGGCGTACACCGCCTATCTGCTTTGCATCTTTCATAAGGTCGGCAGTTTTCGATGCTGCAATCTCTGCCTCCAAAGACGATATTTCGCGTTCCTTTTCTTTAAGCTCCGCAGAGAGAGCCGCGGCACGGGACGCCAATTCATGATAATTTGTAAGCTTAAGGTTTTTGGCGGTTTCGGCAATAAGCTCATTGCTCTTGTCAATGTATTTCATAACATTATTGCCCGTAACAGCCTCTATTCTGCGGACACCCGACGCTACCGATGACTCGGATACTATTTTGAAGAGCCCTATTGATCCCGTATTTTTAACGTGCGTACCGCCGCAGAACTCGACAGAAAAATCATCTGCCTTTACAACTCTTACGATATCGCCGTATTTTTCGCCGAATAATGCCATTGCGCCGAGCTTTTTCGCCTCGTCAATCGGCATTTCGCTTGTAACAACCGGCACGGCCGACATTATTACTTCGTTTACGGTATTTTCAACCTTTCTGAGCTCATCCGCCGTGAGAGCCGAGAAATGAGTAAAGTCAAATCTGACAGCCTCGCTGTTTACAAGCTGGCCTGCCTGCTCAACATGTGTGCCGAGTATTTTACGCAGAGCCGCCTGTAAAAGATGCGCCGCGGTATGGTTACGCATGGTGGCTTCACGTACAGAACGATTGACCTCAGCGTGAACCTTGTCGCCGCACGATACAGTCTCGCCGTCCGAGATGTAGCCGTGGTGAAGAACTACGCCCTCATGTGTTTTAGTGGTGTTTTCAACGGTAAATTCAAATCCGTTGCCCTTGATAACGCCGACGTCGCCGACCTGGCCGCCGCTTTCCGCATAGAACGGAGTTTCGGAAAGTACAAGTGTTATATTGTCATCTTCCGTTGCGGCCTGTTTCTTTTCGCCGTCAACTACAACAGCGAGTATCTCGCTGTCGCCCGAAAGTGTTTCATAGCCGACGAACGGGGTTTTATCCATTCCCTTGGTGGCATTGCCCGAGCTCTTCCAAGCCTCTGCGCCTGCGTCCTTGTGAGCCTCGCGAGCTTTTTTGCGAGCCTCGGTCATAAGAGCCGTATACTCCTGCTCGTCAACGGTCATACCCTTTTCGTCAAGAATGTCCTTTGTAAGGTCAAGCGGGAAACCGTAAGTATCGGAGAGCTTAAACGCATCGGCACCGCTCATAACCTTACCGTCGGTGTTTTTAACCATTTCCTCGAGCATATTAAGACCCGTATCAATGGTCTTTGCGAAGTTTTCCTCCTCCGCTTTAATAACATTTATGATAAAGTCGTGCTTTTCAAGTAGACTTGGGTAAGCTGTATCATTTTCTTTAATAACCGTCTCGGCAACCTCATAAAGGAAGGGTCTGTCAATACCGAGCAATCTGCCGTGGCGTGCTGCGCGGCGCAAAAGACGTCTTAAAACGTAGCCTCTGCCCTCGTTTGACGGCATAACGCCGTCGGATATCATCATTGTGGTGCTTCTTACGTGATCTGTTATAACACGAAGAGATATATCCTTTTTCTCATCATCGTGATATTTCACGCCGGCAATTTTCATAATGTGCTTCATTATATTCTGAACCGTATCAACCTCAAAGAGGTTGTCAACGTCCTGCGATATGCAAGCGAGTCTTTCAAGGCCCATACCGGTATCTATATTGGGATGCGCAAGACGCGAGTAATTGTTGTTACCGTCATTTTCGAACTGAGTGAATACGAGGTTCCAAAATTCGATATAACGGTCGCACTCACAGCCTACCTTGCAGTCGGGCTTGCCGCAGCCGTACTTTTCGCCGCGGTCATAATATATTTCCGAGCACGGTCCGCACGGACCCGCTCCGTGCTCCCAGAAGTTATCCTCCTTGCCGAAACGAACCATGTGCGACGGGTCAACGCCTATATCCTTAGTCCATATATCGTAAGCCTCGTCATCTTCCTCATAAACGCTGATATAGAGCTTTTCGGGATCCATCTCCAATACCTTGGTGCAAAATTCCCATGCCCACGGAATTACCTCGTGCTTAAAGTAATCGCCGAATGAGAAGTTTCCGAGCATCTCAAAATACGTTCCGTGACGCGCGGTTTTGCCGACATTTTCTATATCGGGCGTTCTTATACACTTTTGGCAAGTTGTTACGCGCTTACGCGGAGGCGTTTCCTCGCCCGTAAACCACTTTTTCATGGGAGCCATACCGGAGTTTATAAGCAAAAGGCTCTTATCGTGCTGCGGTACGAGCGAAAAGCTCGGCAGTCTCAAATGGCCCTTGCTTTCGAAAAAGCTGAGGTATTTTTCTCTTAATTCGTTAAGACCTGTCCATTCCATACTGTAAAAATCTCCTTAACGTGTCGCGGGTCTTATCCGTTTAAGCGAAACGGCTTAAGCATTACGGCACACTTATCAACATAATAAAAAATTATACATTCAATAGCCGTTCTTGTCAACCTTGACGCGGCTGTGCCGGTTAAAAAATAAGGCTTGTTTTACTGTGTGTTTTCATTTATAATTTAATATATGTGCTATCGAATATTATCATTTGGAGGGTTTTAATTGTTAACTGATATCGAAATAGCAAAACAGGCCGACATTAAGCCTATATCCGACATTGCCGAAAAGCTCGGCATCAGTGCCGACGAGCTTGAATTTTACGGCAAATACAAAGCGAAGCTTCCGCTGTCGCTGCTCAAAAAATATGAAAACAAAGAGGACGGCAAGCTCATACTTGTAACAGCCATAAATCCGACGCCCGCAGGTGAAGGGAAAACCACCGTCACGGTAGGTCTCGGCGAAGCGATGAACCGCATAGGCAAAAAAGCCGTAATAGCCTTGCGTGAGCCGTCCATGGGTCCTGTTTTCGGAATTAAGGGCGGTGCTGCCGGCGGCGGTTACGCTCAGGTAATACCGATGGAGGACATAAATCTTCATTTCACGGGCGATATGCACGCTATAACAGCCGCAAACAATCTTTTGTGCGCGATAATCGACAATCACATTCAGCAGGGAAACGAGCTTCGCATCGACCCGAGAAGGATTCTCTTCAAGCGCTGCCTTGATATGAATGACAGAGCGCTGAGAAACGTTGTGATAGGTCTCGGAGGCAAGGTAAACGGCGTACCGCGTGAGGACGGCTTTATGATAACGGTGGCAAGCGAGATTATGGCTATACTCTGCCTCTCTTCCGGAATCAAAGATTTAAAAAATCGCCTCGGCTCAATACTCACCGCATACACATACGACGGTACTCCCGTATACGCAAGGGATTTGAATGCAGTCGGTTCAATGGCGGCTCTCTTAAAAGACGCAATAAAGCCGAATCTTGTACAAACACTTGAAAACACTCCCGCTTTAATGCACGGCGGACCGTTTGCCAACATAGCACACGGCTGTAACTCGGTAACCGCCACACGTCTCGCGCTGAAGCTCGGCGACTACTGCATAACCGAGGCCGGCTTCGGGGCAGACCTCGGTGCCGAAAAGTTTCTCGACATCAAGTGCCGCTGTGCAGGCCTCAAGCCCTCCTGCGTTGTAATAGTAGCCACAATCCGCGCGCTGAAATACAACGGCGGCGTACCGAAGGCCGAGCTGTCAAAGGAAAATACCGTCGCTCTGAAAAATGGCATCGTAAACCTTGAAACTCATATTGAAAACATGAGAAAATACGGCTTACCCGTTGTGGTTGCGATAAACCGTTTTGCGACGGATACCGAAGCGGAAATCGAAACGATAGAAGCTTTTTGCAAGGAAAAAGACGTCCCGGTTTCGCTTACGGAGGTATTTGCCCGCGGCGGAGAAGGCGGAAAGGAGCTTGCCGAAAAGGTCGTTAAAACGATTGAGACAAAAGAAGCTCACTTTAAGCCCATATATGACGAAAAGCTTTCGATAAAGGAAAAGCTGAATGTTCTTGCAAAGGAGATTTACCGCGCCGGAGATGTTGTATTCACCTCGAATGCGGAAAAAGCAATTTCCGAAATTGAAAAGCTCGGCAAAGACAAGCTCCCGATTTGTGTTGCGAAAACGCAGTATTCTCTGTCGGACGACCCGCAAAAGCTCGGCAGTCCGAAGGGCTTCACGCTCACGGTACGCGATGTCCGCCTGTCGGCAGGCGCCGGATTTATAGTGGCTCTCACAGGAGACATAATGACAATGCCGGGGCTCCCGAAACAGCCTGCGGCGTATAAAATAGACGTTGACGACGACGGGAATGTGTCGGGGCTTTTCTGATAACCCACATAGCCAATCGAAATCCGTATTTATAACAAAAAGACGGCTGTAAGAGCATCGGTTCTTACGGCCGCTTTTTATTTTATGTGCAACAAAAAAAGGTCCGCTTACGCGAACCTTTTTTCATCGGTTGAATTATGCCTTAGCTTTCTCTTTTTTGTCAGCGTCTGCGTCATCTTCGCCGTCTTTCTTCTTTTCTTTAAGAAGAACGAATTTCTCCATCGGGAAGAGAACTACCATCTGAACAAAGCCTGCCGCAAGACCTGCAATGGTTCTTGCAAGAGCCTGTAACCAGCCCCATGAGGATCTGCCGATAACGCCGACGAGCCAGCCCTGGAACCAGGTTGAGAAGAGTATAAGTGCAATCATAAGGAATATGTAAATTGCGAAGTTATACCAGGGAGCATCAGATTTAAATGTCGTCTTTTTATTCTGATAGAAGCCGTAGATATTGGCTACAAGGTTTGAAAGGAAGAACGGAAGAAGATATCCCCAAGTAACTACGCCGCCTATGACGGTTCCGTTTTCTATAACACCGCCGACAACATATTTACCTATCTGCTCAACGCCCTTTGCGGTAGCTGCGTCAAAGATTGTGTTCGGTGCGAAGATTCCCTGAAGGAAAGCGGGAAGAGTGGCGGTTACACTGTCGAAGATAAGCGGAAGAACGTTTGCAAGCACCAGCTGAATGATGGTGACAAGTCCGCTTACTACAAGGAACTTAATGAACTGCCAAAGAGCCTTCATAAAAGAGCCCTTTTCCTCTGCGGCGTTGTCTATCCCGCCGAGGCTTATTTTTTTCTTATCTGCCATAGTTTTACTCCTCTTAATGAGATTTCGGAAGCGATAAAACACTCCCACGATTTTTAAATAGCCCTTTTAGTATAACAAACAATGTATAAATATGCAATACAAAACTTCACAATTTATTCATAATTACAATTAAAAGGCTCCTGTGAACCACAAGAGCCTTTCAAAGAAAAGTCAAGTAAAGTCTCGGTGTCTTTTTAAGCGACAACCGAATTGTCAGTTTACGTTCGGAGTTATTTTGAGCGTCGCAATATCGGTAAGCGACATTTTATCGCTCGGAACTATAAACGTACTCTCCATAAGAGCCTTTGCCGCATCAAGCGAGGTAAGGCATGATGTACCGCTCTCAACCGCAATTCGGCGAAGCTTAAAGCCGTCTCTGTCGGGGCGTCTGCCGTGAGTAGGCGTATTTATGATAAGTGAGACATCGCCGGAATGGAGCATATCCATAATATTGGGACTCTCACCCGTGAGCTTGTTTACGGGCTTCGCATCTATGCCTGCCTCAAGCAAAGCCTTACGCGTTCCCGGCGTAGCATAGAACTTAAACTGCGAATCCTTGAACGCCTTAAGCATCTCGCAGACCTCAGCCTTGTCCTTATCGCGGACGGTGACAATAATCTTGCCGTCCTTAGGAAGCGAAACTCCGCCGCCGTCGAATGCCTTTAAAAGTGCCTCGTTGTAATCTTGCGAAATACCGAGCACCTCGCCAGTAGATTTCATTTCGGGTCCGAGAGATGTATCGGCACCGATTATCTTTTCAAATGAGAATACGGGAAGCTTGATTGCATAATATCCGCTGTTTCTGAAAAGGCCTGTGCCGTAACCCATGTCCGAGAGCTTTTCGCCGAGCATAGCTCTTGTAGCGAGTGCAATAGCCGGAATACCGGTTACCTTGCTTATATACGGTACGGTTCTTGAAGAACGCGGATTTACCTCGATGATGTAAACCTCTTCCTTGAGCACGATGAACTGTATATTCATCATACCGATAACGTGAAGCGCGGAAGCGAGACGCTTTGTATAATCAACTATGGTCTTTTGAACCTTTTCGGAAAGTGTGACTGCGGGATAGACGGAAATCGAGTCGCCCGAATGGATACCGGCACGGTCAATGTGCTCCATAATACCGGGAATCAGTATGTTTTTGCCGTCGCATATAGCGTCAACCTCAACCTCCTGACCCATAAGATATTTATCTACAAGCACGGGGTGCTCGGACAAATCGGGAATGGTACGGGTTATGATGCCCATAAACTCTCTTATGTCATCGTCGCTTGCGGCAATTTGCATGCCCTGACCGCCGAGGACGTAGCTCGGTCTTACCAATACGGGATAACCGAGCGAATGTGCCGCCGAGAGAGCCTCGTTTACGGTAAACACGGTATGTCCCTTAGGTCTTTGAATGTCACAGTATTCGAGTATCTCGTCAAAACGCTCTCTGTCCTCTGCGGCGTCAACGTGGTCGGCGTCGGTACCGAGAATCGTGACTCCGAGGTCGTTAAGCGTTTTTGTGAGCTTTATAGCGGTCTGACCGCCGAACTGAACTATTGCGCCGTCGGGTTTTTCCGCCTCGACTATATTGGTAACGTATTCGGGAGTCAAAGGCTCAAAATAAAGCTTATCGGAAACGTCGAAATCGGTTGATACGGTTTCGGGGTTGTTATTTACGATTATGGCTTCGCAGCCGGCTTTTTTAAGCGCCCAAATAGAGTGCACCGAGCAATAGTCAAATTCTACGCCCTGTCCTATTCTTATAGGTCCCGAGCCGAGAACGATAATCTTCTTTTTCTTCGGAGTTGTATCGACCTCGTTTTCAACGCAGTAATCCGAATAATAATACGGCGTTTCGGCCTTGAACTCCGCGGCGCAGGTATCAACTATCGAGAATGACGGAGTGATATGCCACATTCTGCGGAGATTTTTGATTGACGCCTCGGAAACGCCGACATCATTTGCTATAACGTCATCCGTAAAGCCGAGACGTTTCGCTTCGAGCAAAGTGTCGCGGTCACACGCGCCGGTCATAAGCGTTTTTTCCATATTGACGATATTTTCTATTCTCGTCAGGAACCACATATCAATCTTTGTGATGTCATGTATTTTGCCGAGAGAAATGCCGTTATAAATCGACGCCGCCACAACATAAAGACGCGTGTTGTCGATATTTTTAAGAAGCTCAAGCAGCTCGTCGCAGCTTTTTCCGGTATACTCGGGCATCAAAAGGCTTGTCTTGTTTTCTTCAAGCGAATGAAGAGCCTTTTGCAGCGCACATTCAAATGAACGTGAAATTGCCATAACCTCGCCTGTCGCCTTCATCTGTGTGCCGAGTGTACGTTTTGCGTTTACGAACTTGTCAAACGGCCACTTCGGAATTTTAACGACGCAGTAGTCGAGAGCCGGCTCAAACGAAGCATATGTCTTTTTGGTAATCGCGTTCGGTATCTCGTCAAGCCCGAGTCCGAGAGCTATTTTTGCGGCAATACGCGCTATGGGGTAGCCGGTTGCCTTTGAAGCAAGTGCCGAGGAACGTGAAACACGCGGGTTAACCTCGATTACGGCATAGCGGAATGAATCGGGATGAAGTGCAAACTGAACATTGCAGCCGCCCTCTATGCCAAGCTCCGTTATGATGTTAAGAGCCGCGGAGCGCAGCATCTGATATTCCTTATCCATAAGGGTCTGAGACGGTGCGACAACTATCGAGTCTCCGGTATGAACTCCTACGGGGTCAAGGTTTTCCATATTACATACGGTAATGCAGTTGCCCTTGCCGTCACGCATTACCTCATACTCTATCTCTTTCCAGCCGGCAATACATTTCTCGATAAGGACCTCGTTTACGCGCGACAGGCGAAGTCCGTTTGAACATATCTCGCGAAGCTCCTCCTCATCGTCGGCAATTCCGCCGCCCGTACCGCCGAGCGTATATGCCGGGCGGACTATTACGGGATAACCTATCTTATCGGAAAATTCAACCGCAGCCTCAACATCGTGTACAACGAGCGACTCGATACACGGCTCGCCGATTTTTTCCATGGTATCCTTAAATTCCTGCCTGTCCTCAGCCTTTTTGATAGAGGACGCCTTGATACCGATAAGGCGCACGCCGTTGGCCTTTAAAACGCCTTTTTCGTCAAGCTCCATAGCAAGGTTGAGTCCTGTCTGACCGCCGAGCGTGGGGAGAATCGAATCGGGTTTTTCTTTTTCTATTATCTTGGTGAGCGTGGGAACATTCAGCGGCTCGATATACACCTTATCCGCTATATCGCCGTCGGTCATTATTGTAGCGGGGTTTGAGTTTACAAGTACAACCTCTATCCCCTCTTCCTTCAGAGAGCGGCACGCCTGAGTTCCGGCGTAGTCAAATTCGGCAGCCTGACCTATGATAATAGGACCGGAGCCGATAACAAGTACCTTTTTTATCGTCTTATCAATCATCGTATCTGCCCTCCGCTGCCATCTTCAAAAATCTGTCAAACAAAAACGCCGTATCGCGCGGACCTGCATTGGCTTCCGGATGGAACTGCACGGTGAACACGGGCTTTCCGTGATAAACTATTCCCTCAACGGTCTTATCGTTTACGTTTATGCAGTTAATTTCGGCGTTATCCGGCAGCCCCTTGCCGTTTACCATATAGCCGTGGTTCTGCGACGAGAGGTAGGTCCTGTCTTCATTAAGAAATTTGACCGGGTGATTTGCGCCCCTGTGACCGTACTTCATTCTTTCGGTCTCGCCGCCGTTGGCAAGTGCCATAAGCTGATGGCCGAGGCAAATTGCAAAGGTCGGTATACCGTAATCGTAAAGCTTCTTTATCTCTTTGATTATATCGACGCATTCCGACGGATCGCCGGGGCCGTTTGAAAGCATAATGCCGTCGGGCGATGTCTTTATTATTTCGTCTGCCGACGTAAATGACGGATAAACCGTTACAATGCAGTTTCTCTTCACGAGATTATTTATTATATTCCGCTTTGTTCCGAAATCCATAAGTGCTATTTCAGCACCGGTGTTTTCTTCGCCGTATACCTTTGTCTGCTTTGCGGTAACGCTGCCGACAAGGTCAATTTGGCGGAAGGACTTAATGACATCCATAAGCCTTTCCCTGTCGCCAATATCCGAAGTGAGTACACCGCGCATGGTTCCGCTCTCGCGCAGTTTCTTTACGACGGCGCGCGTATCAACGCCCGATATGCACGGAATATTGTATTCCTTTAAAAGATTCTCTATTGTATCGGTGCATCTGAAATTTGACGGGTCGGAGCTGAGCTCATGGACTATAAAGGCACTCGGCTGAAGCCTTTCGCTCTCAAAATCCTCTCGGCTTATACCGTAATTGCCTATCATGGGATAGGTCATAACAACTCCCTGCCCCGCATACGACGGGTCAGTAAGGATTTCAACATATCCGGTCATAGAAGTGTTAAACACTATTTCGCAGGCAGTTTCTTTAAAATCGCCCCTTGCGGTTCCCTCATATACGGAACCGTCTTCAAGCATCAAATACGCTTTCAAACAATACACCGACCTTTCAAACAAATGCTTTTACTTAATTGAAAATTTTATCATATTTCGGGTTCTATTTCAATACAAATATTAAACATAAAAATAAAAACGACCTTTGAAAATTCCGAAAAAAAGGAGCTGTAAAAAATACAGCCCCTATCATTTAAAACGGAAGATAATGCATGGACGAATTCGTGACAAGCACCGCCACATAGCCGATATAAATACAAACCATCAAAGCGCCCTGCCAACGGCTGAGCTTTTTGAAAATCAACGTAGGTATTATGGCTATCGCTATGACGAGCAAACAAACCGGCATATCAAGAAACGCCGACTGCTTGCCGACCGTAAGAGTTCCGCCCGATAAAAACGCGCATATCGGAAGAATGAGAGTCAAATCAATGATATTTGCGCCTATAATGTTGCCTATGGAAAGCTCCGACTGCTTTTTGGCAACGGCGGTAAGAGTTGTTACAAGCTCGGGCAATGATGTGCCTATCGCTATTATGGTAACGCCGATTATCGCCTCGGACACGCCTAAATGGCGAGCTATCACGGTACCGTCGTCAACGAGCAAATCGGCTCCCACAACAACGGCCGCGGCACCTATCAAGAACTTAACTATATTGAGTGCCATCTGCTTCCCGGTGTGTTCCGTTTTCTCAACCTCGCCGGAATCGGCGGAGAGGGATTTTTTGCCGGAAATGATGTTTTCTATCATAAAGACGGCAAATATCGCTATCATTATAATGCTCTGCCAAAGATTTAAATCAAGGTCATAAGAAAATGCGAAAAGCGCGGCAACCGCGAGAATCATAAGCGAGCCCTTTAATGCAACGGAGCTGCGTTTAATGACGGCCGGCATACACAAAACGGAAATACTCATTATAAGGCCGATATTGGCGGTTACCGAGCCTACGGCATTGCCTATTGCCATATCGTTTTGCCCCTTTGCCGCCGCTATTGACGAAACAAGAAGTTCCGGAAGCGTCGTGGCAAAGCTGACTACCGTAGCGCCGATTATGAATTTCGGAATTCCCGTAGCTTCGGCTATCCATGTAGCGGCGTCAACAAAAACATCGCCGCCCTTAACTATAAGCACAAGACCTATAACAAACAAGATAACGGCATATATAATATTATCCGACGGCACACTTATAAGCGATGCAAGTGAGCTTGAAATATTCATAAATTACCCTCCTGCGAGTTGGCATATCTTTGTTATGTTAACACCAAAGCGTATTAAAGTCAATAAAAAAGAGCGAAAAGCCGAATTTTACTTAACACAAATAGGGGTTATACGAAACGAAAAATATTTTATTTACAATTTGAATTAAAAATGTTATAATCAATAATAATTTGTGTATAAAATGCACAAAGCTTGGAGGAGTAAAAAAATGAAAAGGTTTTTAGCGGTACTTTTGTCGCTGATACTGGCAGCAGGCTCGCTCTTTGTGGCGGCCTTTGCGGCAGACGGCAAAAAAGAAAAAGTTTATCCGGTCATTCTCTTGCAGGGCTACAGCGGCCCACAGCTCTTTAATCAGGACACTGGTGAAAAAGCCTGGGGTCTTGACTTTGACAAGGTCAAGGAGCACGTTTTAAACGACTACGGCAAAGAGCTTGCAAACGGCGCGAAGGAATATGCAAAAGGCAACCCCGATCCGCTTGTGGACACACTCGGCACGATTCTTCTCGACGTGATGGACCCGATAGCCTGCAATGCGGACGGTTCATCGAAATACAACCTTGATACCTTCCCGAAGGGCGCCGAGGCCACGCGATTGTCCACGCTTATTGCAAACGGTCAGGAGGAGTATATCGGCGAAAAGCCCATAATGACCGGCTTCGTGGAAAAACTTACACAGCAGGGCGTTGAAAATGCCGCCGACTACATATTCATTTACACCAACGATTGGCGTAAGGGTCAGGCGCAATACGCAAAGGACATTGACGCATATATCGATGAAGTAAGAGCCTTGACTTGTTCCGACAAGGTAGATATATACGGCCTTAGCTTCGGCGGTCAATGCGGTGCCTCGTATCTCTATTATTACGGCGAAAAAGCAAAGGTTCACAAGGCCTGTCTCAACGTTCCGGCAATAGGCGGAACCAATATGGTAGGCGACCCGTTGCTCGGCAACGATATAACGCTTGACTTCCCGACGATATTGCAGTTTGTCGAAATCGGGTTCCGCTCCGAAAACGAGTGGGAATGGATACTCGAGTTCCTGTCATCTCTTACGGGCGGTTACCAAAACCTCAACAAAATAGTCAATCTCGTCGCGCAGAAATACATTGTGGATTACATTGACAAATTCGGCAGTATATGGGACTTTATCCCTCTTAACGTATACGATGAAGTGAAAGCCCGTCTTATAAGAGACGGATATGTAGACCCCGTTGCGGCCGCTCCGCTGATAGCAGCCTCGGACGAATTTCACTACAACGCGCTCGCAAATATGAGAGAGGGTCTTAAAAGAGCACAAAAAGCCGGCACTCAGATAGCCATAATGTCCAATACGGGCATAAACGGCGTTACCGGTACATACAAAAACTCCGACTATATAATAGACGTGCACACTTCATCGGGCTCTGCCTGCGCTCCGTTCGGAGAGCAGTTTCCGGAGGATTACGCTCCCGTCGGAACACAGTGCGGCAACAAAAAGCATTGGCACATCTCTCCCGACAGGGATATAGACGCCACCTGCTCCTATCTTCCGGAAAACACATGGTTTATAAAGGGGCAGTTCCACGGTCAAAGCAACTGGGACTCATACTCTCGCGAGTTTATACTCGAGTTTATGTTCGGCGACAGTATAAAGGATATATACTCAAATCCCAAATATCCGCAATTTGAGCTTGCCCAGAATCCGGCGGACGGTCTCTACATGAGATTTGACAATACAAACTCCGGCTTTCACACGTCGGAGGACACGGCACTTGTATTTACAAATCTCTCGGAGCAATACACAATAGATATTCTCGACATTTCGGCTAAGGGCTTCAACCTTTTCCCGGAGTACAATTCTTATTCCGGAATAGGTGCCGGCAGCACCAAGGTAATTTCCATGACCGACCACTGCTTTGCCAAAAGCACTCAGCCCATCAGCATAAAGGTCAGATACCGTCTCAACAGTCCACAAAGGCTCATAAAGGAAAAAACATTTACCTTTACGCACTTAAGCGACGATGAAATTAAGGATTATCCGTTCATAAATGACGCCGCAAAGCTTATAATCGGCGAAAACGAGCCTGCACCCGTAACCGAAACAGCTCCGGCGGATACAACGGAAAACACTCCGGAGAATATCGAAGAGCGCGCCGAAGTAAGACTTTCAGGCGGCGAAAATAAGGTCTCATCCAAAATTCCAAAAACCGGAAGCGCAAAACGCGGTATTGCGTTATCGTCATTTGCCGTTATTACGGCAGTTGCCGCGGCAGGCGTGATAATCAAAAAGAAAAAAGAAGAAGCCTGATATAATCCAAGAAAAAAAGCACCCCTTGAGTACTTAAAGTGCCCAAGGGGTGTCTTTTGTTTGCTCTTAAAAATCGGTTCAGCTCTTTTAAATACCCGTTGTACCGAGAATTGCGGGAGCGGCATCATTAAGCAGCAGCTTTTTCAGCGCCGAATAGCGACGTGTTTTTTTATCGTTAGCCGCCATTTTCACAACCTCGTCTTTCGTGCCGATAATTATCATAAGCTCCTTCGCCCTTGTTACGGCGGTATAAAGCAGATTTCTGTAACAGAGCTGCGGTATTACATTTACGACGGGCATTATAACGGCTTTAAATTCGCTGCCCTGACTTTTATGCACGGTAACGGCATATGCAAGCTCAAGCTCGGTCATCTGCTCCTTTGCGTACTGTGCGGTTCTGTCGTCAAAGCTTATAAACGCAGTCTCGCTCTTTAAGTCTATTTTTTCGATTATTCCGATGTCTCCGTTAAAAATTCCCTCGCCGGACTCCTTATCGCTGTCCCAATGGATATCGTAATTGTTTTTTATCTGCATTACCTTGTCGCCCTCGCGGAAAAGACGGAAACCCGAATTCAGCTCGTTTTTATTATCCGACGGCGGATTCACAAGAGACTGGAGTATTTTGTTGAGATTTACCGTGCCGGCCTCGCCCTTTTTCGACGGGCAAAGCACCTGTATATCTCTAAGCGGAGAATACGAATATGCGCGCGGCAGTCTCTCGGCATAAAGCTCCGCTATCGTTTTCGCAGCAAGAGCCGGGGTCTGCCGTTCCATCAAAAAGAAGTCGCCGTCCTTTCGGTCTGTCACGATTTTTTCACCGTTCACTATACGGTGTGCGTTGGTGACTATGAGGCTGCCCATGGACTGACGGAAAACCTCCTTCAACTCAACCACAGGCAAAAGGCGCGATTCAATTAAATCGTGAAGCACATTGCCTGCACCGACCGGCGGCAGCTGATCGGAGTCACCGAGCATAATAAGGCGACAACCGAGAGGCAATGCGTTTAAAAGACTCGCAAAAAGGCTTATATCCACCATGGAGAGCTCGTCAAGTATAAGAGCTTCACACTCAAGCGGATTGCGGATATTTCGTTTAAATGTAGGTCTGTCATGCTCGTCCCACTCAACCTCCAAAAGCCGGTGAATGGTCTTAGCCTCCTTGCCGGTAAGCTCGGTCATTCTTTTTGCCGCTCTTCCCGTGGGTGCCGCAAGGCTTATGTCCAGTCCCTCGCTTTGGAAGAGACGAAGTATGCCCTTGAGCGTGGTGGTTTTGCCTGTTCCGGGACCGCCGGTCAAAATCAGTATGCCCTTGTTCACCGCTGTCTTTATGGCAAGCTTTTGCTTTTCGGCATACGATATATTATCGGCTTTTTCGATTTTCTCTATTTCGCTGTCAAGTGCCGAATGGCCTGCCGGCGGAAAATTCAAAAGCACCTTTATGCGGTCGCTTATACTCTTTTCATCGCGAAATGCCTGAATTAAAAAGACGTACTCCTTGTCGGTAAACACCTTTGAGACAAGTCGGTTTTCATGACAAAGCTCGTCCGTCATTATATCTACGGTATCTGCATTTGTATTAAGGAATTCGGCAGCCACGCGCAAAAGCTTATCACGCGGTATGCAGGTGTGTCCGTCGACATATAAATTATGTCTTAAAATATGCTCTACACCCGCCTTTATCCTGTATGAATCATTTGGTCTGTGCGGAAGATTGTCAGCTATTGTCTCAACTCGGTCAAACGATACGCCGACCTCGGGCAAACAGAGAACGTACGGGTTTTCCGTGACCTTGCCCACCACATCACCGCCGAACGCTTTATATGCGGCAAGGCACTCGCGCGGACCTATACCGTACGATTCGAGCGTCATGGTAATGCTGCGTATCGCAAACTGGCTGCGATATGACGCGCAGATTTTTTCTGCCTTTTCCGGCGAAATGCCCTTGACCTTTGAGAGCATCTCGGGATTGCTTTCGAGATAATCGAATGCTTTTTCGCCGAACATATCCACAATACGCTCTGCCGTAGCCCTGCCTATTCCTTTTATTGCGCCTGCGGCAAGATAATTATAAAGCTGTTCGGTTGTTGCCGGCATATTGCGTTCAAACGCCTCCACCTTAAATTGCCTGCCGAAGGTTGTGTGATAAGTCCATTCACCCTGAAGCTTTACGGTTTCGCCGACGGAAATATCGGAAAATACGCCGACGGCCGTGATAAGGTCATCATCACAGCCGACGGAAAGCACGGTATATCCGTTTTGTTCATTTCTGAACCTTATGTCCTCTACCGTACCCTCTATAATTTCTTTTTCGTGAGTTTCGCTCATTTCAAATATTCCTCTAAATCCTCGGCGGTAAAAAGATATATGCCGTTTGTTTCACGGCAAATATTTTGGCAGCCGAGCTTTTCTTTTTCGGTCATTCCCGTGTCAAGCACTATAACCTTACCGTAATCCTCATCGCCTATAAGATTCATTTTCATTCTCGCGGCGTATACTGCCGCAGACACATTTTTCCCGCAATGCTTAGACGGGATAAGTACATAGTATTCGTATTTTGCTTTCAGCAGCAGTTTTAACAGCACAGCATATACTACGGCAAAGACGCCCAATATTATAAGTCCCACAAAAACCGCGCCGAAAAAGCCCTCTAACATTAAAACCACCCCATATCATCATATGAGGCGGAAATAAAAGAGTGAGCAGCCTTGTAAGCCGAGTTCTGTCGTTTAAAGCAGTTATCTGTCTAGGCGTACCGTTGCCGGCACGCTCAAGCCATCCTTCGAAGTATTTGCCCAGCTGACAACTTCTGTCGATGTTGCATCGGGTAGGGTTTGCCTGGCAATGCCGTTACCGACATTCCGGTGAGCTCTTACCTCGCCATTCCACCCTTACCGCAAAAGCGGCGGTATATTTCTATGCACTGTCCCGGAGGTCACCCTCGGCGGCCGTTAGCCGTTACCCTGCTGTGTGATGCTCGGACTTTCCTCATCGCGCAAAGCGCTCCGCAACTGCTCGGGCTGCTCACTCTATGTATTTTATTATATTAACCTCGGCTTGTCAAATGCCAAAGTAAGCCGCGGCATTGTTATACGATATATCCTCCGCGATATTTTTAAGAAATTCCATATCGCGCGGATATTTTCCCTCCTCGACGAGGTCACCTATATATTCGCAGAGAATACGTCTGAAATACTCGTGGCGCGGATATGACAAAAAGCTTCTCGAATCCGTCACCATACCGATAAATTTACCGAGACATCCGAGATTTGCGAGCGTCGCAAGCTGCTTTCTCATTCCGTCGTAATTGTCGTTGAACCACCACGCCGCTCCGTACTGTATTTTTGAATAATTGCCGCTGCCCTGGAAATTGCCTATCATAGAGCCGTAGACAAAATTGTCACGCGGGTTAAGATTAAAAATGACCGTTTTGGGGAGAGCGTTTTGGCTGTCAAGCGAGTCGAGGAATTTTGAAAGCCCCGAAGCCGTGTTACAATCGTCTATTGAATCAAAGCCCGAATCGGCACCGATTTTCTTAAACATTCTTGTGTTGTTGTTGCGAAGAGCACCTACGTGCAGCTCCATAACCCAATCGTGTGCCGCGTATTCTTTTGCAAGCTCGGTTAAAAGGTTGGTTTTGTAGCAGTCGCACTCAAATTCTGTCGGTTTTTCGCCTGCCGCACCCTTTCTGAATATCTCTTCGAGCTCATCATCGCCGCATTTTTCATATGGTATATATGAAAAAGAATGATCACAGGCAAGGCAGCCTACGGAATCGAAATAGCGTATTCTTTCTTTAAGGACTTCTTTTAACGTCTTATAAGAATCTATTTTCACGCCCGCCGTTTTTTCCATACGGGAGAGCCACTCCGGAAATGACGGCAATTCTATACCGAGAGCCTTTTCCGGTCTGAACGCCGGAAGCACGCGGCATGAAAAGCTCTTATCCTTAGCCAAAAGCTTATGGTATTCAAGTGTATCGGCCGGGTCGTCTGTTGTGCAGACGCACACAACACCCGATTTTTCTATAAGCTCGCGCGGAGAAAAGCCGCCTTTTTTGATTTTTGCGTTGCATTTTTCCCATATCTCATCGCACGTTTCGGGAGACAGCGTTTTATAAATTCCGAAATATCTTTGAAGCTCCAGATGAGTCCAATGATAAAGCGGATTACCTATAAGATAGGGCATTGTTTTAGCCCACGCCTTAAACTTATCATAGCCGTCGGCGTCGCCCGTGATATATTTTTCGTCAATGCCGAACGAACGCATGGCGCGCCACTTGTAGTGGTCATAAGAAAGCCACAGCTCAGCTATATCGTCGGGGTTTTTGTTATCGTATATCTCCTTCGGCGACAGGTGGCAATGCCAATCGAATACAGGCATTTCTTTTGCCGCCCTGAAGAGCTCCTTTGCGGTATCGGTGGACAGCAAAAAGTCGTCGTCCATAAATTTTTTCATTTTAAGCACCTATCCTTTCGAAAAAAAGCAATCTGTTTTATTTCAGCTTTAAAGTTACTATTTCAAACGGTTTTAACGTAAGATTTACCGTTCTGCCGTGTTTTCGAAGCTTTCTCTCTTCATTTTCGAGAAGGTCGGTCAAGTACACATCGTCGAAATCAAAGCCGAGCGTGAGATTTACATTTGCGCGTGAATTACAGCACTCGTACAATCTTACGATTACGCCGTCGCCGTCCTCTGCATTTTTCACTGTCTCGCATATGACATTTTCCGAATCAATCGACAAAAGGGAATATTCTTCGGGAAGAGAACCGTTTTGACTTTCGATTTTTTTCGCCTCAAGCGGAGAATTGAGCAGATAAGCGAGCTTTACCGTACCTGCCTCTCTGAAATCACCGCTGTGCGGGAACAGCGAATATGTAAACTCGTGCCTGCATTTATCGGCGTCGGGATTGGGATAGTTTCCGCACTTAATCAGCGTAAGGCGAATAACCGAGTCGTGAATATCATAGCCGTACTTGCAGTCGTTTAAAAGGCTTACGCCGTAGCCGTATTCGGAAAGGTCGGCGAATTTATGCGCGCACACCTCAAATTTTGCCGCGTCCCAGCTTGTGTTTTTGTGAGTCGGTCTTTCAACCGTACCGAATTGTATGTCGTATGTCGCCTTGTCGGCATTTATTTCCGTGGGGAAGGCGGTTTTGAGAAGTATATGGCTTTCTTTCCAGTCAATATCGTTTTCGAAGTCGATTTTCGGCGTGTTTTCATAGAGCCATATGCGCTGTACTATGGTGCTTGAGAGAAATCTTCTTGTTATCTCGATGCCGGCTCTGACACCGTCCGACAGCGGTTTTATTGAAACTACGGAATCAACTTCCCAAGACTTGTCGGTATAGTAATTGCTTATCTCCCAGTTGTCGTAGTCACGCGGAATATCTTCATATGCAGTAAGCACATTTCCGCACTCGCCCTTTTTGAGCACCTCGCGTTTATTTTTCTTATCGAACAGAGAAGAAAACGCTCCGGTCTTATCAAGCTTTATTTTAAAGAACCTGTTTTCAAGGATTTTATCGGTAACCTTTACGGAATTTGTATTGCAGACATCCGTTACAACCTTATATCCCTTCGGAGGTATGTTTTTAACGTACACGGTTTTGCCGTCAAGCTTTGTTTCGCCGCTCGCCTCAAAGGAGTTCGGATTAAAAACGAGCACTCCGCCGCGTGTGTTTATATTTTCCGCGACGGCGGTTTCGGCGTCGTTTTTGATTTTTTTGCCCGCTTCGCCGATTTTCTCATACTGCCGATGCGATACCTCATATACTTCCTTTATTGATGAGCCGGGTATTATATCGTGGAACTGATTTAAAAGTATTGTCTCCCAGCCACCGTGAAGAGCCTCCCTCGGGTACTCTTTGCCGAGCAGCTTTTGCGCCGTCACGGACAGCATTTCGGCATTTTCATAAAGGAATTCGCTTCGGCGGTTCAGCTTTTTATTCTGCGCCATGGAGGTATAGGTTCCGCGGTGATATTCAAGATACAGTTCGCCTTGCCAACAAGGAGTTTTCGGATTTTTTTCGGCTCTCTTTTTAATTCGCTCGAGGAATGAGCCGGCAAATTCCATTTTAGCGCACGGTACTCCCGAAACTCCCTTTTTCAGCACATCGTAATATTCAAGGTCTTTTCTTATAGGTCCGCCGCCGCCGTCGCCGTAACCGAAGGTTATCATCACTTCGTTGTTTATATCCTTTTGCTGATAGCGGTCATATCCGCCTATGAGCTGGCAAGGGTTGAGTTTTGCGTTGTAAGTGACGTTTGTCGCCGGCTTTTTACCTCTGACCTTATCCTGCGCGGTCATGAAATACGTGAATATATCGGTACCGTCTATCCCCTTCCAAAAAAAAGTGTCATACGGCATTTTATCGGTCTCGCTCCAGCCGATTTTGGAGGTCACGAATTTATCAACGCCGCTCTTACGGAGGATTTGCGGCAGTGCCGCGGAATAACCGAATACATCGGGGAGCCAAAGCACCTTTGAATCAACGCCGAATTCGTTTTTGAAGAAGCTCTTGCCGTATAGTATCTGTCTTACAAGGCTCTCGCCCGACGACAGATTGCAGTCCGCCTCGACCCACATGGCGCCCTCGACCTCCCATCTGCCGAGGCGTACCATTTCTTTTATCTCGGCGTAAAGCTCGGGGCTTTCCTCTTTCAGGAATTTATAGAGTTGCGCCTGACTCGACATAAACTTGTATTCGGGATATTTTTTCATAAGCTCAAGTACGGTCGAAAAAGAGCGCAACACCTTTTCCCTCGTCTGTGCAAGAGTCCAGAGCCAAGCTACGTCTATATGCGTATGGCCTATGCAGACGGCGTTTACGTCTTCTTTTTTGCAGTATTTGCCGTAGAATTCCCTGTCGAGATATGCTTCGGCAACATCAACGGAGTCAAGAAATTCTTTTGAACCCGGCACGCGCATATCAATGAGATTTATTGCGCCGACAACGTAGTTTTCAATATCGACATAGACCTTTTCATACGGCTCGTGATAAAGCGTAACCTCATACGGCACGGCGATTTTATAATAGAGGCGGCGTGCGTTTTCGTAATACGCGTTGAGAGTCACGTTAAAATCAAGCAAGCAGTCGTTTCTGCCGGAATAGGCGTAAAGGAATATATCATATTCGCCCTTTGCATTATCAAGGAATATTTCGCGGTGATTCACATCAAGCCCTTGCTGCAATTTGCCGTCAACATACGCTATAAACTGAGGATTTACCGCGTCCCAGCCGTCAAGCTGAGTGGAGACGGTAAGCTCGAGATTTTTGCCTGTCAGTTCTTTCGGAACAATCAGTTTTTTATAAAACCAGGCGTGTGCATCATATTTTCCGCCCCAGCGGTCATTTTTTTCAAAGCTCTTAAAGCTCTCATCAACAACGGGCAATTCGTTACCGACTTTATATTCGCACGGCTTATATAAAAAGCCTTCGATTTTTTCACTGTATGCCACGGTATTTTTTTTGAACTCCTCAAGGAATACCCTGAGCCTGTCCTCATAAAAGTCTGTCTGCATATTTGCCTCCCGATATTGCTTTTTATTGCTGATATTTTATCACAGTAAAACGCGTAATACAACATACAAACAGCGTTTTACTAACGTTTTTTATGCTCAGAATATACTGCCGTAAAGTCTTTTTGCAGCCGGCAAAAAATCTTCGGACGCCACGGACGAGCACAAGAGCAAAATCTGCGGATATTTTTTCCCCGTGCCGCTCTCCTTTACCGCCACGCCGCTTATAAGTGCTCGCTCCGCGATTTCTTTTTCCGACATGGCGCACTTTATTTCGAGTCTTAAAACAAAGCCCGTTTCGCCGATGTAGATATTGGCTTTATCGCCGAAAACCTCTTTCAGGGCTGATGTCAGCAGCTTCATTTTTTGGGTATACAGTCTTTTGATTTTTCTTATTCTTATTGACAGATTTCCGTCGCGGATAAAGCTGCACAATGCTATCTGTTCGGTCTTTGAGGCGGTTTGGTTATACAGCTCCGCCTTTTTTTCGTATTCACCGAGCAGCGCGTCCGGAAGTATCATAAAGCTGAGTCTGATAGACGGTAAAAGCAGCTTTGAAAACGTACCGATATAAATTACATTTCTGCCGCAATCAAGTCCCTGAAGGGATGGTGTGGGGCGATTGAAATATCCGAACTCACTGTCGTAATCATCCTCGATTATAAGCTTGTTCTCTCTGTCCGCAAGACGAATAAGGCGAAGTCTTTCACTTGTCGGCATAACGTCGCCGAGGCGGTTTATATGCGACGGACTTACATAAATTATATCGGCCTCTTCTTTTGTACGGCATGATTTAAAGCCGTGGTCGGAAAACACCGCTGCACCCTGTTCAAATTCCGACTCTCCGAAAAAGACCTTTTGCGAACGCGGCAGCACAGCGCATATTATATGTAAAAGGCTTTGCACGCCCGCGCCTATGACTATGTTATCGGGTGAGCAGACCGCATTTCTGTGCTCCGTGATATATTTGCAAAGAGCCTCCCTAAGCTCGCGTTCCCCCTGCGCCTCACCGTAGGACAGCAGTCTTTCATCCTGCCTCAAAGCACTTTTGATGTATCTTCGCCACAGCGTGAAATCAAAGCTCTCCCTGTCTGCCGAGAGAGAAGTGAAATCATAGTCGGTTTTCGGCTCAAGCTCTTTTTTTCCTCTTACCGTGCCGTCTTTTTTTTCACGCCGCGCAACATCCGTCACAAAGTACCCGCTCTGCGGCTTTGATACAACATATCCGTCCGCCGCAAGCTGAAAATACGCCGCCTCCGCCGTAGTGCGGCTTACCGACAGCTCCTTTTCACACCGCCGTATTGACGGAAGTCTCGCGCCAGGAGACAGCTTGCCCTCGGTGATTAAATCCTTATAATATTCGTAAACTCGCATATACAGCGGAATGTTTTCCTTATTCAGTCCGGAATCCACAGTATTCTCCATAACTGTCCCCTAAAAAATTTTAATTTTTGTGTATTTCAATAATGACACATCGGGTATATTATATATTAAAATCAGGAGTTGGGCAAGTATTAAATACCGACTCGTATTTCGGCGAAAAATCATCTCGAAAAAACGGAAGGGTGTTAAAAACCATGAAAAAAATAGCCGTTATAAACGACCTTTCCGGCTTCGGCAAATGCTCTCTCACGGCGGCTATACCGGTTATATCGGCTCTTGGGCTTGAATGCTGCCCGATGCCGACGGCGGTACTGTCAAATCAAACAGGCTTTGAGAGCTTTTACTGCGATGATTTTACCGATAAAATGGATTTTTTCACAAGCGAGTGGAAAAAGCTCGGCGTTCGCTTTGACGGCATTCTTACAGGCTTTATAGCGTCGCACCGTCAGGCGGAAAAAATATTTCGTTTTCTTGACGAATTTCAAAATGACAACACCGTTTTTTTCTGTGATCCCGTTATGGCGGATGACGGAAAAATTTACGATATATACGACAAGGCTATGTGCGACGCCGTAACGCGTCTCGCAAAAAGGGCCGACATTATCTCTCCGAATCTCACGGAGCTGTGTGTTCTGACGGGGGAAAGCTACGAAGCTCTCTCTTCATCGGAACCGGACGATATAGCAAAAGCCGCATCGTCCCTTTTAAACGATACTCTGAGCACGGTCATTGTTACCGGCATAAAAAAAGACGACACCGTTTTAAACGTTGTCGCCGATAAAAGCGGTTTTAAAACTGTTTCATCCAAAAAATACGGCGGAAGCTTTTCCGGTACGGGTGATCTGTTTGCCGCGGCTGTTGCGGGACTTACCGTAAAAGGCGAAGCTCCGCTATGTGCCACCGAAAAAGCCGTAGAATTCCTTGAAGGCGCCATAAGGGATTCTTACGAAGAAAACACGGATCGTAATTTCGGGGTAAATTTTGAAAAATATTTGGGGAAGCTTATGTAAAGCATCTCACAAAGAGCCGTATTGCGCCCTGCAGTCCGGCACCGCGAGCTTCTCGGATATTTCACTACGAAAGAATATGGTGACCACTATGAACACAAAATCAAAATCAATGACAGCGCTTTTAAACCTTGTTAAAGCTGCGGTTTTTGCCGCTCTTATTGCCGTAATGACGGCATACATCAAATTTAACACCGGTATAAACGACGGTTATCTCCACTTCGGCGACAGTATGATTTACCTTGCCGCATGTATTCTTCCGCTTCCGTACGCAATGGCGGCTGCGGCAATAGGCGGTTTTTGTGCCGATATACTTGCCGGTGCTGCCGCTTGGGCTCCGTTTACGGCAGTAATTAAGGCTCTTAACGTTCTGCCGTTTGCACTTGTTTATACCTGCCACGCAACGAAGAGCCCCAACAAAATTCTTAATAAGACCACCGCGTTTATGCCTCTTGTTTCCGGTCTTATAACAATCTTCGGTTACCTTCTTGCGGAGGGACTTTTATATTCGTTCCCCACGGCATTAACCTCCGTTCCGTTCTCGATTATTCAGGCAGTCGGCAGTGCAATAATCTACTATATTGCCGCTCCGGCGCTTGATAAAGTTAAATTCAAAACAAAATTATCCTAAAGGGAGACTTTTTAATGGCTGACATAGTTTACACCTTTGAGGGCAGCGTATACCTTAACATCACAAATTCCTGTCCGTGCAAATGCAAATTCTGCATCCGCAACAATTCGGATTCGGTAGGCGACGCGGACACGCTTTGGTTCTCGGGTCACAACCCCTCGTTTGATGAAATTAAAAAAGCTATTGACGAATACGATTTTACCGGCTACAACGGCGAGGTTATATTCTGCGGCTACGGTGAACCGACTTTTGCATATGACAATCTCATAAAGACGTGCAAATACATTCACGAAAAGCTCGGCTTAAAGGTTCGTCTTAATACGAACGGCCTTTCCGACCTGCTCAACAAAAAGCCGACAGCCAAGGAATTATGTGAAAATACCGATAAAATCTCGATAAGCCTTAACGAATACAGCAGCGAAAAATACTGTGAGCTGTGTGCTCCGGCATTCGGTGAAAAATCGTTTGACGCCATCATCAAATTTGCAAAAGAGTGTAAACAGTACGGTCAGGATCTGCGTTTTTCGGTGGTCGATGTTATCCCACAAGAGGATATTGAAAAATGCAGAGAGCTTGCCGACAGTCTCGGTATCCCGCTTAGAGTCAGAGCCTATGTTGCCGACTGAGAATAATCGTCCGTCAGCTTTTTTCGCATAATCGCAAGCACGGCTCTCTCCTTTCTTGAAACCTGCACCTGTGACATTCCGAGTTTTTTGGCTGTCACACTTTGCGTAAGCCCCTTGAAATATCTGAGCCTTATAAGGGTTTGGTCTTTTTTGGGCAAAGCTTTTAAAACCTCTTCGAGAGCCAATTTATCCTGAATGGCATCTTCGCCCGAGGGCACGGGAACATCGGTTTGACGTTCATTGTCGTCGTCCGACGCAGTGAGCGACACGGGCGGCAAGGAAATATTTAAAAGTTCCGATACGGCAAAGCAGTCTATCCCCAGAATTTTTGATAATTCTGTTACGGTAGGCTCTCTGCCGTTTTCTTTTGTCAGCTTTTCGCTGAGCTTAACGGCTTCGCGCGAGCGTTCCTTTAAGGAGCGGCTGACCTTTACCGCTCCGCCGTCTCTGAAAAGTCTTCTGATTTCACCCAAAACCGCAGGTACGGCATACGTTGAAAAAGCAAAGCCGAGCTCCTCGCGAAAGCCGTCCGCCGCCTTGACAAGTCCGAGACACCCTGCGGAATAAAGCTCCTCATATTCTATTCCTCTGCCGCGGAACCTGTTTGCACAGGCGTGTACCAAGCCGAGATTTTGCTCAATCAGCTCTTTTCGGTCCATTGCTCTTTACCCTTTATCGTTTTATATAAGGTTACAGTTGTGCCTTTTCCGAGCGTTGACGTCACTCTCACCTTATCGGAAAAGCTCTCCATCACGGAAAACCCGAGACCCGACCTGTCGCCGCCGAGCGTTGTAAACAGCGGCTGACGGGCTTTTTTTATGTCTTCTATCCCGCGACCTCTGTCGCGTATTTTCGTCACAGTTTTTCCGTCGCCGTAAATTTTGACGTCTATGTATATTTTTCCGCACGAATTTTTGTAGGCGTGGACTATACAGTTTGTCACCGCCTCGCTGACGGAGGTCCTTATATCGTTCAGCTCCTCTATTGTGGGGTCAAGCTGTGAAATAAACGCCGACACCGCCGTACGTGCATATCCTTCGTTTACGGAACGGCTCTCCAGTTGCATTTTGAGTTCATTAAGCGGTTTCACTTTTCTCCGCCTCCTTTTTCTTTTTCAGCACCGCGAGATTTTGAAGCCCCGCGAGGCACATTACCTTATATGCATGGCGTGACAGGCCGTGAATTTCGAGTGAGGCTCCCATACTCTCGCATATCTTGTATCTGCCCATCACAAGTCCTATTCCGGAGCTGTCCATAAATGTGACTCCCGAAAAATCAAGCACGACTCTTTTAGGGTGTGCCGAAATAATTGCCGCGTCTGTTTTTTCGCGTATGGGCAAAGCGACATGATGGTCGATTTCACCTGATAAAAATGACGTAACAACATCTTCGTCTGTCTTAATTTCAACGGACATATTTTTTCATCCCTTCCGAGTTTTCTTTCATTTTAACGGACAAGCATTAAAAAAGCTGTCGCAATATGGTAACGAATACCGTTTTTTCAAAATATAATGATATTGTATATCAGAGCAAAGGAGAGAACAGCCTTGGAGCATAAAAAAAGCCTTGCCTTTTTGCCCGTCGGTGAAAAAGCAAGGGTGTTATCGGTTGAAAACGAAGGAAATATGAAAAGACGGCTTCAGGATCTCGGAGTTATAAGGGACACCGAAATCGGTTGTGTTCTCGACAGCATATCCGGCGACATAAAAGTCTACATGATACGCGGTGCATACATTGCGATACGAAAGTCCGACGCAGAGCAGATACTTCTTAAATAGGGTGATAATTTGAAAAAACAAAAAAATCCCAATAAAAAAGTAATAGCACTTGCCGGCAATCCGAACGTCGGAAAAAGCACGGTATTTAACGCGCTCACAGGTATGCACCAGCACACCGGTAATTGGACGGGCAAGACGGTAGATTCCGCAGAGGGCAGGTTTCTTTATAAAGAAAGAGAATATGTTTTGGTCGATCTGCCGGGTACATATTCTCTTTGCTCACACTCCGAAGAAGAGGAAAATGCAGGTAAATTTTTGCAATCTCAACGGTATGACGCCGTAATCGTTGTATGCGACGCGGTCTGCCTTGAGCGCAATTTAAATCTCGTCCTGCAAGCCATGGAAATAACAGGCAATATAATTGTTTGTATAAACCTGTTAGATGAGGCGAAAAAAAAGGGCATAGAAATTGACACGGAAAAGCTCGAAAAACGACTCGGTGTTCCGACAGTCGGCATTTGTGCACGTACAAAGCAGGGGTTTCCGGAGCTTTTGGCCGCGGTTCAAAAAATGTCGGCAGATAAAAAAGCACCGATTTTCCCCGTAAAATACAGTGAAAGCACCGAAAAGGCAATAGAAATTCTCTGCGACGCATTAAGAAAAAATACAAATCTTCCGCTGAATGAAAGATACATGTCTCTGCGTCTTTTAACAGAGCCGAAAAAAAGCACGGAGGAATTTAAGGAGATATTCGGCGACGACAAATTAAAAGACCGCGACATTTCGGACGCGCTGGAAAGAGCGTACCGCGTGTGCGGCGGAAGAAAAAACATAGAAGACGATATTCCCGAAAGCATAGTTAAAACAGCCGAAAATGCAGTTGACGGCGTTGTAAAAACAAATCAAAACAAGAAGCATGACTTTGACCGCAAATTAGATAAGCTTTTCACAAGCAAGCTTACGGGAATACCGATAATGTTGCTGCTTTTACTGCTCATATTTTGGATTACCGCGGTGGGTGCCAATTACCCGAGCGAACTTTTACAGCGTGCAAGCGGTTTTCTCATACAAAAGCTTATGCTCCTTTTGACAAATGCCGGCGTTTCTGTGTGGCTGCGCGAAATGCTTGTAAACGGAATGTTTAAGGTCTTATGCTGGGTCATATCGGTAATGCTACCTCCCATGGCAATATTTTTCCCCCTGTTCACCCTGCTTGAGGACTTCGGATACCTGCCGAGAGTTGCGTTTAATCTTGACCACGGCTTCAGAAAATGCGGTACCTGCGGCAAACAGGCTCTCACGATGTGTATGGGCTTCGGGTGCAACGCAGTAGGGGTCACCGGCTGCCGCATAATAGACAGTCCTCGCGAAAAGCTTATAGCCGTTATAACAAACTGCCTTGTCCCCTGCAACGGGCGTTTTCCGTCGCTCATAAGTATTATAACCATATTTTTTGCCGCCGGCAGCTTCGGCATATGCCGTTCGGTATTTACCGCCGCACTTTTGACGCTTGTTATTGTATTCAGCGTACTTTTAACCTTTGTTTCGTCGCGTATACTGTCAAAAACACTTCTTCGCGGAGTACCGTCGTCATTCACTCTTGAGATGCCTCCGTACAGAAAGCCGCAGGTCTTAAAGGTCATAGTGCGTTCGATTTTTGACAGGACCCTTTTTGTTCTCGGAAGAGCCGCCGCAGTTGCCGCTCCGGCAGGCATTATAATCTGGCTTGCGGCAAATGTAACTGTTCGCGGTGAAAGTCTGTTATCTGCTTTTTCGGGTGCGCTGGACCCATTTGCAAAGCTCATAGGGCTCGACGGAGTCATACTGACAGCCTTTATACTCGGTTTTCCCGCTAACGAAACAGTTGTACCGATAATGATAATGGCATACACAGCAACCGGTACGCTTACGGATTTTGACTCGCTTTCAGGGCTAAAAGACATTCTCATCTGTAACGGTTGGACTTATACGACCGCTGTTTGCTTTATTCTGTTTTCCCTGATGCATTGGCCGTGCTCAACAACTCTTTTGACAATAAAAAAAGAAACGCACAGCCATTTTTGGACCGCCGTTTCCTTTATTTTCCCGACTCTGATGGGATTTATTGTGTGTTTCACTGTAAAACTCATATCCGTAATATTCTCTTTTTAAGCTCTTCGGACAGAATTTCCGGGTTCTCATCGCTGTATTCAAACTGCTTTGATAGATATTTCACGCTGTTTATCCTGTCGTCAAGGTCAAATTTTCCGCGCTCCGCAAAAAGCGATACGTCGGCATAAAATGTAATCGCCGTAACGCCGATGCAAAAGCAGAATTTGCCTAAAGCATCGCCGTCATACACGGCTTTAGGGAAATGGCGGAACACAAGATACGATAAGAGCTTTTCGTAGTCAGCCGTTCTTTCGCCGAGATAAGATATAAAAGTCTTTCGGGAAAACAAAGCCTCGGCTTTGTTTTCGCACAGGCACTTTAACAGATGAGTAAAATCAGCGTCATACGCCTCTGTTTTTTTCGACGCTTTAATTAAAATGTCGTAAAATTCATCCTCGCTCGGAAAAGCAAAGTTGATTTTTCCGTACTGCTTTAAAAGTAAATTTTCAAATATTGAGTGAATTCTGTCATGAAGAGTCTGTGTTCTGTCGCAAAGCATATGTAAAGTATTTCGCCTTAACATATATAGCGTTTCCGCATCAATCAGGCCGTCATCAAAATATGCGGCATCATCGCGTGATTCTGCCTCGGTAATCAGCTTCAGCGGAGATGTATTGAGAAAAAGTAAGCTTGCAGCTTCCTCGCAGCAAAGCCCCTCGCCCATATCGTAAAAATCGCCGTATCGCGCGTAAAATCGCGGATGTTCACGGCATATTTCACACAGCATATCCTCGCCCTTTGTCAGTATTAACTCACACAAACCGTCGCTTTTGAGAAACGGGCAGCGATCGTCTTCTGTCAGGATAAAGCATTGCTTCTCTCTATCTGTAAACCTATTTAGCTTTACAGATAGAGAGTCGTTTTCATTCTCATATTTTCGCATTGTTTCATCATCAATGTCTATTTCCCAGCCTATACAGCACGAATCCGTACATTCACCCGCCCTGCATTTAAAGCTGTCATAAAAATCCGGTTTAGTTATAAGCATAAAGACGGCTCTCCTTTTACTTTTCCCTGAAATAATATCACAAATAGACTGTATCTTCAATAAATTATACGGTGCACTTGATAAGCTGCGATTTTTCTGCTAACATAATATAGTATAAATGATAATTCGTTTTAAACGAGGTATAAAAAAATGGAAAAGCTGCAAAGCATACTGAATTACTCCGTCGGCTCATTTACTGTGGGGAAAATATTTGAGGCCGTCATAGTATTTGTTATATGCTACTTTCTGATACGCATTATTATGAAGGTGCTTAAGAGAGTGCTCGGCAAAACAAGCCTTGACGCGACACTCAGTAAAATAATAACGGCGGTAATAAAATTTATTCTCTGTTTTATAACCGCAATAATAGTTATAGATACGCTCGGTGTCTCCGCGACTTCGCTTGTGGCGGCGTTCTCGGTGGTCGGCCTTGCCGCATCTCTCGCCGTTCAGGATTCGCTTTCAAACCTTGCAAGCGGCATTATGATACTTGTTGCAAAGCCGTTTAAAATAGGCGATTATGTCGAGGCTGACGGGGTTACGGGAACTGTTATGATGACGGGACTTATTCACACAAGAATAAAGGCGATAGACAACAAGGTAATATATGTTCCCAACAGCAAAATAATAGCGGCAAAAATAGTAAATTACACTTCGCAGGAAAAGCGGCGTGTTGATATAGAAATTTCGGCGTCATATGACGCGCCCATTGAAAAAGTCCGCAAGGCTCTGCTTGACGCAGTTGAAAATACGAATATGTTTTTGGACGACCCCGAAAAACCTTTTGCGGCGGTGCTCTCTTACGATGACAGCAGCATAAAATATGTTGTAAGGGCATGGGTTGAAACACCGAAGTATTGGGACGCTCACTTTGCCCTTATGGAGAGGATAAAGACCGAATTTGATAACGCAGGCATTGAAATGACGTATAATCATCTCAATGTACATTTGATTGATAAGTAAGAGGGTGTAAAAAATGTTTGATCCGCTTAACCAAAACGGCGACGATGAAATAGATTTTTCCGAAAAGAATTTGTTCGAAGGACTCCCGGTTGATGAGATTTGCAAAAATACAGTCGATTTCCCGGAGGAGGAATTCAAAAAGCCCGAAAAAGGAGAAGAAGAAGAAAAAAAAGATACCCGATAATTTAACGGTATCTGAAGAGCAAAAACCTCATTTGGTGATTTAACATAATATTTTTATAAACAGGGCGGTAAACCGTCGTTTCGGCTTCGCCGCCATTATGCTATATTTTCGACGACAAATCACAAGAATGTACTTGACAAAAACGCCTGTTGCATATATAATATTCAAGCACTTAAAAGTGTACCTGTTATGCGCTTGTAGCTCAGCTGGATAGAGCATCTGCCTTCTAAGCAGAGGGTCGGGGGTTCGAGTCCCTCCAAGCGCGCCAGTTAATATGGTGGGTATAGCTTAGTTGGTTAAAGCGCCAGTTTGTGGCACTGGAGACCGTCGGTTCGAATCCGACTATCCACCCCACTTTCTAAATCTGCAAGATATTTCTCTTGCAGATTTACGTTTATTAAGGTATAATTTTAAAAAAGTAAATATTGGGGTGTCGTCAAGCGGTAAGACACAGCACTTTGACTGCTGCATTCGTAGGTTCAAATCCTGCCACCCCAGCCAAAAATCGGCAAGCATTTTTTATGCTTGCCGATTTTACTTTTTACCATTCACTTTTCTCGCCGACGTGCCTCCCTTAAAATGGAGGTGGGCCTCGTTAAGGCAAGCCGGAGGGATTTGCCGCCCTTGTAAAGGGAGGTGGGTTGCCGTAAGGCAACTCGGAGGGATTTCCTTAAAAAATAGATTTTAAATAAGAAATACTTTGGTTTTTTAATCCCTCAGTCTGTTCGCATTGCTCACAGCCAGCTCCCTTTACAAGGGAGCCTTTTTTGTCGCTTCGCGACGTTTCCCCACACTGTTTGGAACCACCCTTTACAAGGGAAGCCATTAACGGCTCCGGTTTGCGCTTTTATTTTTTTTAAATGTTATTCAATAATTTTCTCTGCTTTGCGCCGCACAGTTCATATTACGAACATAATCGTAAACCGGTTCAAGCTTGCTCTTCGAAAGCGGATATGCGAACTGATAAAGCAGGAATATAAGAGTATAAGTTATTGCGGGAATCAGTGTGCAGATTTTGAGTATTCCCTCGCTTACGCCGTCGACATAGCCGGCGTTTGACATAAGCTGCACATCATAGCCTACCTTGCCGAGAAGCATAAGTCCGCCGTAGTCAGCCGCTGTCTGACCGAGTTTACGGCAGAAGGTATAAACGGCGTATACCGCACTCTCGTTTTTAATTCCGGTCTTATATTCCTGATAGTCGATAACGTCGGCGACGACCGCCCAGTTTGTTATGGAAACGAAGGAATATCCGAAGCCTATAATGAACAGCAGGAAAATAAAAATGCCTGCCTGATCGGGTCTCGGCTTTATAATATAGCACGCTATTGCGGCAAGAGCCGAGAAAAACGCTCCGAATCCGCTGAGCTCCTTTTTGCCGAACTTTTTAACGAGTTTCGGCACAAACGGTATCATAACAGCCATAGGTAAATACTGTGCTATTGTACCTATAACGGAAAGGCTTGTATTACAGAAATAGTTCTTATAGAGATACTGATTGAGCGAAGCAAATTGAAGCTGACCGCTTATCAGTATTCCCGTAAGAGCCAAGACTATAAAGGGGCGGCTCTTAAACATTCCGGCATACAGCTTTTTCATATCCACCTTAGGCTCTGCCTCGGAGGGAACACGCTCTTTGGTGTTAGCATAGCAGGCATAATAGAATATAACCGCACACGCCGCCATAGCCGCGCCAAACCAAAACATACCGTTGGGATTTGCAACGTTATATGTAGATCCGTCGGGATTTTTGACCTTGGTATAAATAATAAACGGAGCCAAAAGAAGCGGAGCCGCTCCGCCGATTCCGCCGCCTATTGAGCGGAAGGTCGAAAGAAGGGTTCTGCCGTCGGGATCGTCGGTTATAACAGACGCAAGAGAACCAAACGGAACATTCATTCCGGTATAGAGCATACCGAACGCTATATATGTAACATACGCGAACAAAAGCAGTGCCCACTGCTTATTTGTTATCGCCCTAACATCAACAAAGCACACAAGCTGCGAGAGAGCAAGCGGAATTGCGAGCCATTTGAGATACGAACGGTATTTACCGTCCTTATTTGGGCGCCTTTTTGCAACAATCGTTCCCCACATAGGATCGTTTACCGCATCCCAGAGACGCGAAACCAAAAACAAAGTGGCTACCTTATCTGTCGCTATTTTAAGTACATCGGTGTAAAACACCTTTAAAAATGACGAAACATAAGTTAAAACAAAAAGGTTTCCGGCATCGCCGAGCATATAGCCTATGCCCTCCTTGATGCCTATTTTGTTCGGATGCGGAGCAGTCGTTTCAACTGCCTTGGATTCTTTTTTCTCCATTTTTCTCCCCCGTTTATACTGATGTAAAATACAGTATAACATAGTATAAAATGTAAAGCAATTAAAATTTTTGTGAAATCTGTTTTATTTCAGTGTAAAAATTGTCAATTTTTTGTCAATTTTTTGAGTTCAAAGTAACTTTTAACACTGCTTACTATAAAACTCATTTTATCCTTTTGATTAGTTTATTATGTATAGCGGCGATAAGAAGAGTCAACAGCGCAAAAATCAATATGCCGAAAATAAGCAAAGCCGCTATAATCAAATATGAAAGTCCGATATTGAACGGCATATTTTTTGCAACGGTTTCCCATATAAATTCAGGATTGTAAAACGGATACGGATAATATGTAGGGTCGGAAAATCTTCCGCGCACCATTGAAAAAATCGAATAAACAAGCGGATAAATTCCCGACAGCCAAAAGCATTTTTTGCCTATTGCACGGTCGGTAAACGGGAAAAACCATACTATAAGCGCCGCCGGCGGCATTATCATATGGTAATACACCTGTATAAAGCTCGACATCGAATGAGCCGGCGTATCCCACTTGAAGGGCGGAGTAAGCCCCATTGGGATACCGGCGCAATATGTAATTCCGGCCACGAGAACATATACGGTAACAAGAGCACCAATATAAGGATTAAAACCTATTTTCTCCGCCTTTTTAACTCCGAATATCGAAAGTGCCGCGCACAGGAAATACACATACGCAAAGAAATTTGACTGCACGGTAAAGTAAGACAGGATATTGTATTTGCCGTAATCCACCGGGCTGTATTGCGGGTCGTACTCGTAGTGATAGTAACAAAGTCGATAGATAAACACAAAGAACCCGAAGAGAGCCAAAATCAAAAGCACCGTGCCGAGTAATTTACTCTTTGACGCCGAGCTGTGTTTTTCAGACATAAGGAATGCCCCTCTCTTTATTCTGCGACCGAAAATCTCAAATTTAGCCATTTAGCTTAAACGTCATATACACCGGATTGTGATCGGAATACTTAAATCCGAGATCGTAGACATCGCTGCCGGAAACAGTAACATTGTCTGAGACTATAAAGCCGTCAACAGTAAGGACAAATTGATTGTCGTTATACGGACCGTCCGCATTTCTGCATGACGGAACGGGTTTTTCCTCGTTAAACGGAGCTACCATACTGAGATTGGTACCGTCAAACAGCGTCGGATCTACCGGCTGTGCCCAAGTATAGTCGGCACCGTCGATTCCGAATATTTTTCCGGAGTCGACGAGCAAATCCTTATTAAAGTCGCCGCCTGCGATACAATAATTGCCCTTTTCATACTCAGCCTGCATATCATTTATGAGCATATTTAGCTGCTCGGTGGCAATTGTGCCGTCGGAAGTGTATGCAGAAAGATGAAGCGTATACAGCACAAGCTCCTTATCGTTGCTGACGGAAACTCTTGATACCGAATAGCAACGGTCAAGGTCAACAAATTTCATAAATCCGTCTTCGATAGGCAGACTGCGTCTGAGTCCGCTTTCAATATTGAATCTTGATAATGTAAGCATACCGGCATACGATTTTCCATGCGGCTTGCTGAGCGGATAGAATAGATACGGGCTGTCAAAATTCACGGTAAATGTAGAGTCATAACCCTCAAGCATATTTCTGAGAGCAGCCTCTTCGTCATAGTGATAGCTGCGAGTCGCATTTTTATCGACCTCTTCAATAAGGATGAAATCGGGAGCTTCTGATTTAAGAAAATCCCCGACGCCGCTTATCACATTTTTGACCGACTCCTCCGATTCGGCACGGCTTTGTGTACCGCCATCCATAAAGAAGCCGAAATCGGGAGTATATGCCGCGAAGCCGATATTGTAGGATATGACCTTATATTCCGTATCTACAAGAGCAGCATCACTCGTTGCATCGTTAATTTGTAAGGCTTGATTATCTTCAATTCTGTGATAATCAATCATAACATAGGCGACATATCCCCCCACTATCAGAACCGCCGCAAGTAAAATAATTAAAATAACCTTAATAACCTTTTTAGCCTTAGCTGGCACCACAAGCACCTCTTTCTTGTTATTTTGTAAAAAAATTAAAAGTAGACTGCTTTGAATTATATCACTATTTCACATTATATTCAAGCCAAATAACAAAACAGACAAGCAAAGCGGGCTTTTTTATACATAATATCCGTTTGTGTACAGAATCGCAAAAAAAGGCTCTCTCCCGTTAGGGCCCTGCTACGAACGAAGTGAGCAGTCAGAGGGATTAAATTAGGCTCCCTTGTAAAGGGAGCTGTCATCGAAGATGACTGAGGGATTAAAAAGCGAAGCACTTTCTTTTTGAAATCTATTTTTTTGAGGAAATCCCTCCGGCTTGCCTTAACGAGGCCCACCTCCCTTTACAAGGGAGGCTGTTTTCCGCAAAAAGATGGACGAAGAGTTCGAGTCTCTCCAAACAAATTCATATATACAAAAAGAAAAAGCACAAAGGAAAAATCCTTGTGCTTTTTCTGGCGCAGAAGGAGAGACTCGACGGGTTTTCAACCCGTCGTGTTCGCTTTGCGAACAGTTTATTTTATGTCCCTTTTTGCTCTGCAAAAAGATGGACGAAGAGTTCGAGTCTCTCTGCCCTTTTTGCATTATACAGAAAAAAGGTACCGGGGAAAATCCCGATACCTTTTCTGGCGCAGAAGGAGAGACTCGAACTCTCGCGCCGGTTACCCGACCTACGCCCTTAGCAGGGGCGCCTCGTCACCAACTTGAGTACTTCTGCATTGGTAGCGTCTATGACACTATTCGATTGTTAAAAGAGAGAGCGGAAAATCCGCTTTCTCTTTTAAGTGGCGGAGAGAGTGGGATTCGAACCCACGGTACGTTGCCGTACGACGGTTTTCAAGACCGTTCCGTTATAACCACTTCGGTATCTCTCCGTATTAGGCGAAAACTATAATATCACAGTTTTCGCTTTGTGTCAATGTTTTTTTGCTTTATAACGAGCTTTCGGAAGAAGATTTGCACCGTAAAATCACAAATTCAGAAGTATCTCCGAAATGAGCTTTTGCATTTCGCGAGCCTTGAGTTTACCCGTGGTCAGCACCTCTTCCTCGCTTAACGGCTGTTTTAAAACTCCTGCCGCCATATTTGTGATAAGAGAAAAAGCGAGCACTTTAAATCCGCAATGATTGGCGGCTATTACCTCCGGAACGGTGGACATACCGACTGCGTCCGCTCCGAGTATACGAAATGCACGAATTTCCGCCGGTGTTTCATACGACGGACCGAGGCAGCCGAGATATACGCCCTTTTTAAGGTCGGTACCCGTTTTTGCGGCGCATGCTTCGGCAATTTCACGAAGTGACGGATTATATGCAAACGACATATCCGGGAAACGTGTGCCTACGCTGTCGTCATTTTTTCCCACAAGCGGATTTCTGCCCATAAAATTGATATGGTCGGTTATAAGCATAATATCCCCGGGTTTAAAGTCGAGATTAACACCGCCGGCGGCATTGGTAAGTATCAGATTTTCCGCTCCGAGGGCACGCATAACTCTTATCGGCAATACGACTTTATCAAGCTCCCAACCCTCATAGCAGTGAAGCCTGCCCTGCATACAAATAACGGGTTTTCCCGAAAGCCTGCCTACGATAAACCTGCCCTTGTGACCGGGAGCGGTAGATACGGCAAAGCCTTCAAGCTCGCCGTAATCTATATACACGGGGTTTTCGATTTTTTCGCCCATATCGCCGAGCCCCGATCCCAAAACTATGGCCGTTTTCGGTATTTCGGTTATTTTCGACCTTATATATTCTGCGTTTCGCTCTATGATGTCAGCCATTTTTCTTTACCTCGCTTATAATTCTGCTCGCTGCGGCATTTACGGTGCTTTTGACCTTTTCAATATCAATCGTCGTGAATTCTCCGTCCTTATAAAGCACTCTTCCGTCCGCCATAGTCAGCACAACATCGGCACCGTCTGCGGCATATACAAGGTTATTTATCATATCGGTTTGCGGATACATATGCTCGCTTTCGATGTTTAAAACGCAAAGGTCAGCTTTGTATCCCGCTTTTATTGCGCCGCTGTCCTCTCTGCCCTGTGCCTTGTAACCGTTTACGGTAGCCATTTTTAAAATATCGCGTTCGGAAACCACCGAGGCGTCGTTATGAAGACCTTTCGGCAAAAGTGCGCAAAGGAACATTTCCTTTATCATATTAAGATTGTTGTTTGAGGCGACGCTGTCTGTACCTATTGCCACATTGACGCCGCTTTTTAAGAGCTTGTAGACATCGCATATACCGCTGCCGAGCTTCAGGTTACTCGCCGGGCACGTGGCTGCCGTCACGCCCTTTTCGCGTAAAAGCTCAATATCTCCGTCCTCAACCCAAACACAATGAGCCGCAATTGTCGGCACGTCAAAAACTCCGCATTCACAAAAGAGCTGCGTCGGAGTTAACGAGTACTTCGCCTTACATTCTTCGTGTTCTTTCTTCGTTTCAGACAGGTGTATGTGCGCCCTAAGCCCCCTCTCGCGGACCTTTTCAGCGAACTGCTCAATTATTGTTCTTCTGTTTGTATACTCGGCATGCAGGCTCATATCTATTTTAAGTCTGCCGTCTGCGGCATTGTGAAACCGCTTTACTATATCTTCACTTTCGCGGAAGCTTTGCAGATTTTCAATATCGGTATCCTCAAAGCTCGTTATTGCGCGGCTGAAATTACATTTAATACCGCTGTCCGTTACGGCTTTCGCGACATTTTCGGAAAAGAAATACATATCGGAAAAAGATACGGTTCCGTATCGGAGCATTTCGGCTATCGCAAGCATTGACGAATAATAGGCGTCCTCGCCCTTTATTCTGTCCTCAAACGGAAAAACCTTTTCGTTCAGCCAACGCTGAAGCGGCAGGTTTTCGGCATAGCCGCGCAAAAGCGTCATCGGCGAATGCGAATGTGCGTTTACAAAGCCGGGCATCAGCACCTTGCCGGTACCGTCGTATTCTTCGCCTTCATAATTTTCGGGGCGGACGCTGCTCACATAAACAATTCTGTCGTCCTTTGTCTCCACGAACATTGATTTTACATAATCAAAGTTTTCATCAACAATACCGATATTTTTAAATAACATAAAAGCTCCTCTTTGCATATTACGAAAAAAGGGCGTTTTGCGCCCTTAATTCTCGACTATTTCTATTGTCTGTATTTTTACATCCTCTAACGGCTTGTTTTGGAAGAAATCCACCTTGACATTTGCTATATCGTCAACGACATCCATTCCCTCAAAGACCTGGCCGAATACCGTGTGATGATAATCGAGCCACGGAGTACCGCCGTTGTTCTCGTATTCGCGCACAGCCTCGAGAGGGAAAAGCTTTTCCGAAGCGGTTTCAAGCTGATCAACAAGATCGTCGGAAACGGAATCCGCCTGAACTATAAAGAACTGACTGCCGTTTGTATTGGGGCCTGCATTAGCCATGGAAAGCGCGCCTCTGAAATTGTGCAGCTCGCTTGAAAATTCATCGGCAAACGGCTTGCCCCAAATGCTCTCGCCGCCCGTTCCGGTACCCTTGGGGTCACCGCCCTGAATCATGAAATCCTTTATTACTCTGTGGAATATAAGTCCGTCATAGTACCCGTTTTCAGCGTGCGTAACAAAGTTTTCAACCGCTTTGGGTGCTTCCTCCGGGAAAAGTCTCACCTTAATATCGCCCTTGTCGGTCTTGATAACTGCTATTTTTTCGCCGACAGCCGGCATTTCTTTTTGCTTTAACATTTGTTCCAACTCCCATAATACACTTATAAATTGCACCCGGTTTTCTCTGCAACAAATCGGATACATCATTAAGTTAATAATATCACACAAACACGAAATCGGCAATGAACAATTCCCCGAAAAGTGATAAACACCAAAGCGGTATTGTGTGCAAAACAGAATAATTGTTGACAAATACGGTTTGCGATAATATAATAATGTAAAGCAAAGAAGCGAGTTGTACAGCTCGCTTCTTTTTTATTTAGGAGTGAAAAATATGAAAGTTTATCACGGAAACATACTTACGGTAGATAAAAACGATACCGTCGCCGAATATCTTGTTGAAAATTGCGGCAGGATAGTTTATGTCGGTGACAGTCTGCCGGAGGCTTTTAAAGACGCAAAGACGATAGAGCTTCGTGAAAAGGCGTTGGTACCGTCATTTGCCGATACTCATATACATACATTTTGCGAGCTTTGCCACTTTTTATGCCGGTCTTAACGTTATGGAGGCAAAAAGCAACTCGGAAATACTTGAAATGCTGCAGTCTCACGTCAGAAAAAGTAAGGAAAAAATAATTATAGGCTTCGGAGCCTCTCCGTATTCGGTGTCCGACGGTCATCTTGTCAGGCGCACAGAGCTTGACCGCGTCTGCCCCGATAAGCCTGTGTTTATAGTTAAATACGACGGTCACGCCTGCGTTATAAACACCGCTCTTTTAAATAAAATCCGTGATAAAATAAAAGGTCTTCGCGGCTTTCACGAGGATACAGGCGAAATGAATCAAGAAGCGTTTTTTGCCGTTTCGGATTATGTTACAAATTCTGTTTCTCCGTTGCACCTTATAAAGAATATGCAAAAGGCAGCCGACTATATGGCCTCTGTCGGCATAGGAATGATACACAGCGTCAGCGGCGTCGGATTTTCTCACGATTTGGACGTCGATATGGAACGCTATTTCGGTGCGGGATTGAAAAACGGTATGCAATATCGTGTATTTTTCCAAACCATGGATACCGAAAAGGTAATCAAACGCGGTCTTACAAGAATCGGCGGATGCTTTGAAACAGCTCTCGACGGTTGCTTCGGCTCAAAAGACGCATCTCTTCTCACACCGTATGAAAACAGTAACGACTGCGGAGTTTTATATTATTCCGATGAAAAGGTGACGGAATTTTGTAAAAAAGCAAACCGCGCGGGCTTACAGATAGAGATGCACGCAATAGGTGGCAAGGCTTTTAATCAGGCGACAAGAGCCTTGAAAGCAGCCCTTGACGATTATCCGAGAGAAGATCATCGTCACACAATAATTCACGCGTGTTTGCCCACCGAAGAGGGCATTGAAATATGCAAAAAATACAACATCTCATTATCGGTGCAAACCGCATTTATTGATTGGCGCCAAGAGCCGGATGAATATCTCAAAGAGATACTCGGCGCGCGCTCAAAAAGACTAAATCCGATTAAGACTTTCTCCGAAAACGGTATAAGGCTTTCGGCGGGCTCGGACGCGCCCTGCACAACGCCCGACCCCATTAACTGGATGTACAAAGCCTGCAACCACTCCTGCGCCGAAGAAGCGTTGTCCGTAAAAGACGCCCTGCGAATGTGCACCTACAACGGGTACCTCTCCACATTTGACGAAAAGGACCGCGGTTCTCTGGAAACGGGAAAAATTGCCGATATGGCAATTCTCTCCGAAAATCCCTATACTATCCCCAAGGAAAGACTCGGAGAAATCAAAGTTACGGAGCTTCTTCTCGGCGGAAAGACTTACGAGAGTGCAGTCTCGCCGATATTTACGCATATTATGCGCGGTATAAAAAACAAGGGCAATTGCTGAAAGCAAAAAACGGGAGGTGAAAAATTTTCACCTCCCGTTTTGTATATACTGCGTATCAAGCTGTATATGCGACCTAAATCACAAATATTTTGTTACATCTTCGGTTTTTCGTTTCGGGACAACGTAATCGCCGTTACCGTCGATGAAATACTTCACGTCTTCGTCATTTATGTCTTTTATTTTGCTTTTATGTGTAGGATAACCGAATGCGACCACAGTATGGAGCGTTTGATTTTCCGTGAGTCCGAAAAGCTCAGACAGCTTTACCTTGTTACAGGCGCCTATAACACAACTTCCGACGCCCTTATCCCACGCCGCAAGCGTCATATTGGAAATGGCAAGTCCCGCATCCGTATCGCAGTTTTTATTTATATCGAGGTTTTCAACCACTCCTATAAACAGCGTCGGCTCTTCTCCTTCTTTTGGCTGTCCCACCTCAGGCGGCAAATAGCCGGCCCATCTTGTATACGAAAAGGTCTTTTTAACCATTTCGGGAGATTTTACCACGACGAAACTCAGAGGCTGTTTATTCGCCGCACTTGAAGCGTAGCGCGCAGCAGTCAAAATATCCTCTACCACACTGTCGGGCACGGGGTCTTGCTTGAATCTGCGGTATGTACGCCTTGTCTTTAATAATTCCATAATATCCATAGGCTATACTTCTTTCTATACTGAAATTGAATTCATTGCGTCTGCCGCATTATTCGTCGGTACGATTTTGCAGACAGCTTATATCGACATAATAATAGGACGGGTCCTCCGAATCTATCTGCACGGGAAATGATGTAATATTTCTGCGGGCAATTAAATCCGTAGGGTCAAACCAGAGATTGGGGCTTACAAAAACGTAAGCCTTTCCGTCTACGGGATCGGTCCATTCACAGAGCACAACGTACGGATTGTGACCGTTGACAGAATAATTTTCATTTACGCTGACTTCGGTGTACGTCGCGTAAACCGTCCTTGAATTTTTAAGATACCGCTTATAAGCACGGTGTTCTTTTATAAGGCTTAAGCCGCCGACCGCAATAAATATAAAGCCGAAAGCACATATAAATATTGATATTCCGTAATCGTCGCCGACAACAACTCTGTCGGGGTTATCGTTGTCATAGTAAATCTTAATTACCTTTCCGACACGATATGAGCTCGTATAAGTGCCTATTTCGGTAATATGCTCTTCACCGTCAACATCAAATGCGATATAGACTCGATGGTTTGTCTCATTATCGGCGCCTCTCTCGGTCGTTATCCTAACAATTTCCGCCTCGGCAGCCGTCATATTTTTGCGGTTAAGCGACCTGAAACCTATAACGCAGCCGACAATAAAAAACAGTGCACCTATCGCCATAAACAGCGTCATTACTTTTTTTACCGTACTGTTCATTACTACACTCCGATGTCAAACTTTGTTTTATTTATTGTAACACAAAAACATAAAACAAAAAAGTAAAAATCCCCATTCTTTCGAATGAGGATTTTTGTAAAGATGATATAAAAGAGATACCTTTTGCAAATTGTAACGAGGACTTGAACTAACGATAATAATCATATTAGTAGATAAAATTAAATTTTCAAGTTGCAAATAATGAATTGTTGAAAATTAAATAGGATTTATGTTATGATTACCTTGCAAGCAAAATGTAAAGTAGGTTGAAAGGCGGGTTGGAATTTGTGAAAAGGGCAATAAGTATTTTAATTGCATTTGTTATTGCAATGTCATCTGCACTTACAGGCTTTGCCGTTTATGCGGAGGAAGAAAAAGAGTCAAAAGGAATAAACAATTTCATTGACGGTATTGTTGAACTGACACATGAGTATGATAAGGAGAAAGAGTTTGTTGCCCCCGAAGAGGATGAAACGGCACAAATTCAAGCTTTTTCTGCTCGAAATTCAGAAGAAGTCACAGACAGCACTAAACCTGAATATACTTTACAGGATTTCCAGACCGCAAGATTGATTGTTCGTGCTGATGGTAACTTTGACAAATGCGGCGCGTTAGAGGACGTTAGTGGCTTTGAGGACTTTCATATTTTACAATATGAAAGTCCCGAAGCGGCTATGGAAGCTTACATAAATCTAAAAGCGGAGAAAAATGTGAAAAGCGTTGCACCGGATGAAGTTGTGGCTCCATTGCAGGGCAAAAAAGTTAAAACCGTTTCTGCAAGTGAACTTGAAGAAAAAGATTACCTTTGCGACTGGAGCGTAAATAGAACCCAATCAAAACGGTTGCAAGAGTATTTATCGGCAGAAAACATACCGATGCAAGATGTCGTAATCGGCGTAATAGATAACGGTGTATATTATGACCACAAGTTTTTAGAAGGCAGAATATTACGGACCTATTATAACAATACCGAAAGCGGCACGCCTAATGATGAATACGGGGCACCTGAGGATCACGGAACGGCAGTATGCAGTGTCATTGTTGATAACACACCGCAGAATATAAAAATAAAAATGTTTAAGGTACTGAACGATAACGGGTTAGCTCCGACCTCAATGATTGCAAGCGGTATCTTGGAGGCTGTTGAAAGAAATGTTGATGTTATCAGCATCAGTTTAGGATATTTTGATAAATCCGGTCTGACGGCTGAAGCTGTCAGGAGAGCGTATGCCTGCAATATACCTATGTTCGCATGCGTGTCAAACGACAGCATGGTAAATGATACTGTTGTGCCTGCCAATGTAACGGAATGTATTGCCGTGACATCTTCCGACATAAATGGTTTAATTTCCGAATGGACAACATGGACTTATAAGGCAGATATTGCCGCACCGGGAGAAGATATTGCCGTTGCTACGATGCAAGATAAATACGACATTTGGTCGGGAACTTCGTTTGCAACCCCTTGTGCTGCTTCTTTAGGAGCAATTTTAAAGTCAGTTTATCCGAATATAACAGTTGATGAAATAGATGAACGAATAAAGAAAACGGCATTTGCAATTAAAGAATTTCGCGGATATACATCTGCGCAGGGACAGCATTTGGATGATGTCTATACAATTTTTCAAGGCGCAGGGATGGTTCAGTTTTGCAATGCATTAGGCATTGATAAACTTGCCGCTGTACAAACCAATTTGGAAGATAAAACATATATCGGTGCGCAGTTATGCTCTATGCAATGCACAGATAAAAATGCCATAATTCTATATACAACCGACGGTACTTATCCCACATTAGAAAACGCCATTGAATACACTGCGCCGTTTGAAGTTACGAAGCGAACCCGTATTCGTTCCGTGGCATATTACCCGGATACAAAGTGTTACAGTGATGAAATTGACATAACGCCACGCATCCACTACATTGATGATGAGTCGTGTTTTGAAATTAACCAAGACGGAGTAATTACAAAATACAAGGGAACAATGCAATGCCTGTATGTTCCCGAAACAATAAACGGTATTTCCGTGACCGGCTTTGAATCGGGTGCTTTTAATAATAATCGAATTATTGAATTGACTTTGCCGAAAACAATAAAAGAAATTCCCGAAAGTGCTTTTTCTAACAATACCGCATTGGAATATATATCTGCCGAAGGTGTTACTGTTGTTTGCGACTCAGCGTTTTTCTATTCAAATTTACGGTATGCCGAGCTGCCAAATGCAAAAGAACTCGGTGAATTATCTTTTGCACGCATCAAAACTTTTCTCAAAGGTGATTTTTCTTCCGTAGAAAAAATAAACACCAGAGCTTTTCAATATTCATCAATTTTATATTTTGACGGACCGAAAGTAACTGAAATCAGCAGTGAAGCTTTTAGGATGTGCGGACAGCTTCTTTGGGCTAAATTTCCTGTATGTAAAACATTAACAAACAGCGGCGTATATCCAAACGGTATTTTTTACAACTGTCATATGTTGCTTCAACTTGAAATGCCGTTGATAGAATACATACCAAAACGAACATTTTACGAATGCCAATTAAAGGAAGCGAATTTCCCGTTCGTAACCAAAATGGATGAACGCGCATTATGTTGCGCAAATTTGGAGAATATCTATATGCCGTCTCTTTTATCTGTTCCTAACGAAGCTTTTGGAGGAACTGATTCGGATGACAGTTCTAATCCGCGCATATGTATTTTGGATAATGCGGTGGATATAGGAGAAAATGCTTTTGGCGAAAGCGCAACCTCAAGGGCGGAGTTTTCACATTTGGAGATTGCCAAAAGCTTGCCGCATACCGATTCAAAGATACCGTGCATAATCTCACTTCCCTCAACATTTAGAGAATGTACCGAAGACACAAAAGGCAGAAATTACAAGGTTTACGGTACTAAAGGAACATATGCGGAGCAGTGGGCAAATGAAAACGGACACACATTTGTTGAAATCTCGCAGGACACTGCCGTGCTTACCCCACTACCTGAAAAATATATCGATGCGGACGGAGTTTTAACCGCAGATGTTATCGGCTTTAACCGCACTTATCAGTGGTACGGCAGTTTTTCAGCGGACAATAATGCAGGTGCACCCATTGACGGTGCAACGGATAAGGACTTTAACCCTATTGATTATCCTGCATACCCATACTATTATTGTGTTGTAACAAGTACAGATGTTGGCTACGACCCCATTGAAATCCGTACAAATGTAACGGAGAACACCACATATCAGTCAGCCGATTACACCGAGTACAACAAAGCAGTTGAACAGGCAAATACCCTCAATCGTGATAATTATGTGGATTTCTCAAAAGTAAATGAGGCTTTAAGCGTAGATGTCAGCAATTTGCCTGTAAAAGACCAAGCACTTGTTGATGCTCAAACAGTGGCAATCATCAACGCAATAAATTCACTTGTGTATAAATCAGCTGATTACACCGAGTACAACAAAGCTGTTGAACAAGCTAAATCACTTAATCGTGATCATTATGTAGATTTTTCAAAAGTTGACGAAGCACTTGCTGTTGATGTAAGCGGTAAGAACATCACCGAGCAAGCAGAGGTAGATGCACAAACAGAGGCAATTACAGATGCAATAAACGGTTTAGAATTAAAACCTGTTGCACCGCCTGTAACTAATCCGACAGAGCCGTGCGACCCGGTAAAACCGACTGAACCTACAGTCGCTGAAAATTCGTCCGTTTCCGCAGACATGCAGAGCCCCGAGATTCCGAAAACTGCAGGCGACAAACTCGTCTGTATCAGCGCAGCGAGCCTTATTCCTTTTGCAGTATGTATTTTCACTCTTATTCGTAAGAAAAAGGAACCGGACTAATAAAGTGCATAATTCTAAATACAACTACTCTATTTAAAGACTGCAAAGATAACATTCGGTGATGTAAAACTGTAAAAATGGGCGTACTTACATCCCTCCGATTTAAGAATAAAAAAGGCAGATAGATTTTTCGATTTCTATCTGCCTGATTTTATTGATATTAAATTGTTTGAGAGTTCAAATCCAACAGGAATGGATTATTTGCTGTTTGGCATCTATAAACTCATCTTGGAAAAATTTTTCAAATTTAAGGAGAAAAAACGAGTGATATGCCGAGTCTCCCTCGGCGTGACATTTTTGCTAACGCAAAAGTGATATTCGCCGTTGGCATAGTGGTATTTTATTCGCATAAAGCTGCCGCAGGCAATATCACTATGCGCAGCATAATACCACTGCGTAGCAATACCGCTCGCCATAGGCAAATATAACTGAAAAAAGCACCTGCATTCGCAAGTGCTTTTTTCTTGTGATTACGCGACGGAATAGCACAATTACAATTCCAATATATATGAAGTACTACTGTATTTTTTGATAATAAATCTTTTCTTCCGAACCCCAAGGAGACATTTTCCTATCAATAATGTCAAATCCATATTTCTCATATAAATTTTCGTGATCACTCACTAGATATACTTTATCAAAACCAACCGATTTTAAATATGACATTGAATATATTATAAGCCTTTGACTCAACCTGTTCCCACGCCACTTTTCGTCAACGAACAAATACCCAATATAAGGCGTATAATGTACATCAGGAATACAATCTGTTATTGCAACAGTGCAATATCCACAGATCTCATCATCATTAAGGGCGACAATAACTCTTTCCCAATCTTTAAAACCATTGTTCATCATAGCACTCGCTAATGATTTTCCTGCCTTCCACGAACAACTATCTGCATAATTTTTCACTTTGTTCCACATTTCATTAGATGCGGTAATAGCCTTGATTATCATTTGTTTCCTTTGCCGTATTGATAGAAGAAATCAAAATTCTTTTGACTTCCGTGCATTTATTGAGCAATGTTTTGTCCTTAAAGCAAATTCTTTGGATTTTATAATCAAAGGACTATCTGCCATAATATTACCGCCTTTTCTATTACGATTATAACACTATAAAATAAAAAGAGCAAGGTATCAACCTTGCGTTTATAATTAGTGCCGTAGGCACACCTAACTTATTACCTATTACTTCTTACTTATTACTTCCCAAAAATCCCGTATAAAACTTTATTTGAAGTAAGAGTGAAGAGGTAAGAAGTAAAAAGTAAAATCCCGTTCACTTTAGTGGACGGGATTTTTGGCTCCCCCAGTTGGACTCGAACCAACGACACCGCGGTTAACAGCCGCGTGCTCTACCGACTGAGCTATGGAGGAATATTGAAACCGACTAAGCAAAGCTTAATCGGTTATTTATGTCGGCATCGACCTATTTTCCCGGGCCGCTTCCAGCCAAGTATTTTCGGCACG
>OLXK01000317.1_pt1 | contig 51388 bp, 44 predicted proteins | sample 1674321 | NCBI WGS metagenome assembly OLXK01 (sample SAMEA103958162, study PRJEB25191) | human gut metagenome | reverse complement strand
TCGCCTTTGAGCGTTCGGGCAGCATGAGCCGGCAGGCGCGGCTGGCCTTCATCCGAGAGGATTTTTATGATGCCGTGCGCCGCCGCATTATGATGGATATGACCATCGGTGACTGCCAGCTCAGCAAGCTCTACGCCTACAACGGACTGATGCTGTCCAGCGGTATCCGCATTGATGGCATCGGCATTGACCGATCTCACCGGGTGGTGGTCGTTGACAATCCGATACGAACGCCCCCGCCCACAGAGGTGATCACGGTGGAGGACGACGGGACGCAGAACAGCACCCGCAAATATCATCGGGTGGAGACAATGGCCGATGTCGAGGTCACCTGCTTCGACGGCGAGGGGCTGATCTCAAAAGAATATGCCCGTGTCGTGGATGAGAAGCTATGTGGGAAGAAAGTCCACACCTCATTTCAAATTCGTATGCCCTATGTGAAGGGCATGCTGCATGAGGTGGATTTCAAGGATTATCTTGACCGCAGCGGTGCGGACACCATCACCGATCTGTGGGGTATAGAGCATCCGATCCAGAAGGTCGATATCATCCTCACCAAAAGTATGTTCAAGGGCTGCGGCTGGCTGAGCGGAAGCGGCATGAGCTGGGAGGACTACTGGGCGGTGTTCCGCAAGTACCGCCATGCACTGTACATCACGAATGTCAGCAAGGAGAAGCCGGAGAAAACGACGGAACTGAACTATCAGTTTTTGAACACGGTATCCCTCAAGGCGGACGAGTTCCGCCCCGCCGATCTGCCGGACGGCTGGGATCACAGTCCGGAGGAAGACCCGCGAAATTGGCTCACCAAGCAGACGGAGCTGGCGTATTACAGCTTCTGCGCCGATGAATCGTTTCGGCAGAATTATTTTCTGGAGAAGTTTGAACGGGTCAGCTGGTGGGAACGGCATCAGGGCAAGGACCAGATCCTTGCCGCCGTGCTGAAAAAGAATCCGCGCTTCATCAACGAACCGGTCTATGCCAAGCGGCTGGAAAACGAAGCGGACAAAATTGTGGAGCAGTACGCCGTCGGCCGGCTGATCGTGGCGGGAGACAACCGGTATCTCTCCGGGGATCTGCTGGATTTTCTGAACCGCCTGCCTGTTGCGAAAACCGAAACAAGTAAAAAAGCGAACGCCTTTATCGATTTTCGCTGGGTGCAGACATTGAACCATCAGAATTTCTTTGCTCCGGGTGCGGCTTATGAACCCGGTCATGTCTGCACGCTGCTGCGCAATCCGCACATTGCGCGGAATGAAGAGATGCAGCTTTATCCCATCAAAGAGAGAGGATATCTATATGACCAATATCTCGGTCATCTGACGGATGTTGTTATGGTTGGTTACACTTCCCTTGCCGCGGAGCGTTTGGGCGGTGCCGACTACGACGGCGACATGATCAAGACGATCAGCGATCCCATTTTGAACGAATGCGTGAAGCGAAACATCTATCACGATCCTCCGCGGCCGCGGAGCATATTTTCCCGGTCGCACAACCTGCCGCTGCTGATGATCCCCACAGCCCAGCCTCAGATCCGCAGCGCCGATGACTGGGAGGCCCGTTTTGAGGCCGTCCGCAGTACCTTTTCCTCCCGCGTCGGCCAAATCTGCAATGCCGCGCTGGATCGCAGCATCATTGCCTACAATGAAAACTCCGACGCCGAGGAGCGGGAGCGCTACCGGGAGGAGACGGAGACATTGGCCATCCTCACCGGGCTGGAGATCGACTCAGCCAAGAGCGGCATCCGCCCCGATCTGGATGAGTACCTGACCCACAAGACCGTCAAGCGCAGCGACTTTCTCAAATATAAAACACTGGTAGAAGAAATGGAGACCCGGCGTGCCTGGTATGAGCCAACCCATGCGGCCAAGGTAAAAACGTTTTTCAAAAAGGTGGATTGGAGCAAGGTGGACTCCAATGTAGAGCGTCTGCCGTATCTGGCACAGCAGCTGAAAAAGAACACGCCGCGTATCAAGGCAAAGCCCGCCAGGGACGAGGAGCTATTTTCCTTCGCTCAGCAGCCGGACTGGAAGGGGCAGCTGAACTCCGATAAGCTGGCGGCGGTGGAGGCGCTGCTGCGGGATCACGACGCCTGTCTCTCCCGCATCCGGGCCTGTCGCGTTCCGGTGAAGGAGAAAAAGCGGAAGAGCGATGTGGAACGCATCCTGTATGCCAGAGGGCAGGAGGATGCATACGATCCCGACGAGCTGTACGCCCTGTTCGGCAACCTGCCGCCGGAAAGGGTGTCCGCTCTGCGGCAGGCCATGCGGGAGCAGGCCTGGCACCTCATGGACGAGGATGCACGGGAGCGCTTCCTGCGGGAATGGCTGCCGGAATTTGAAGATATATACGATCTGCTGACCGATTTCCGCCTCGGCGGCTACCGCATCCTCGGAGACATCGTCTGTGATATGGAGAACGAGAACACCAACAGGGAGAAAAAGCAGCTGTTCCGTGAAAGCGACTCGAAAGCCTTCACTGCCATGATGAAAGCCTTTGCGGACAAGTCCGCCTCTCAAAGCTACCGTGACGCCGTAACGGCCAAGTGCCGGGAGCTGCTGACCGCGATTGTAAGACCGGCTCTGGCCGTGCGCTATGTGGTGGCCCTCGGCAGACGCGACCTGTTGTGGGAGCTGCTGCCGGAGTATATCGAGAAAAATGTTCTGGAGGTGTGGGATGATTAACGAATGGGTAGAATTCTGCGCATATACCGGAACGGTTTCCTATACCGCCAGTAAGAAGAGCGATACGACCTGGCTGGGTCGGTTCACCTTTGCCACGATCCTGGAGTTTGAGGGAATGGCTCGGATTTTGACCATCCTGGCCCGCGGATATCTGTTCCACAGCAAGGACGGAGCAGTCATTTGGGGTGATCTGCATGATCGGATCGACTACGCCCGCCGCGCGCTCTGCGCCTGGTGCAGTGTTCCGGAGGACGGGAAGCGCGTGCCGGACAAGGAATGGCAGTTCCGGACGGATTTTTCGGAGTTGCACACGGAGTTCCCAGAGTTGGTGGATGAGGACGGGACCGGCTGGTTTCTCCGCCATGTCCTCTGCGTCGCGGACTTCATGCTGACACACCCGGAAAAGGTGCGCAGCACCTCGCTCAAGTATGCGGAGGTCATTCAATCAAAGTTCGCCGCCGCATGGCGAAGCAAGGTGATGCAGTATCAGATCCCGATTTTTGCGCCCCAAACCAAGGGTGCCTGGACGCTGCGCTTTGATGATGTTCTTGCTGATGCGCTGGAGTTTGGCTCGCTGCGCAGAGAGGGGCCGGAGCTGCCGCCCGAGCTGACAGAGAAAGTGAAAGAGGCACTTCCGAAGGTAATTCCAGTCGAAGTTGTCTGTACGCTGATCCGCTATTATCTTGCCAACCGGCAGGACGATTGCGAATGGGCGGTTCTGCCGGTGGCGAACTTTGACGCCTACTTCGGGGACACCAGCTTCAGCAAGAAGTATCTGCCCAAGATCCCTGCAGAAATCGTGGAGCGGAGCAGCGCCTTCGGCATCAGCCGGTATCAGGTCACGGAAGAATATCTGCCATAGGATACAGACAGCGGGACAAGCCTTTACGGCCTGTCCCGCTGTTTTTCTGTCTGGATTTTTGAAAGTGTTTTCCTTGTCTATGGCGGCTCAGTCGCTGAGCTGCTGCCTATGATTTACTCGTCATCATCAGGCCACGAGGAGATCATGTGAATATCCCCGGTGTCCATGTCCATCGCCATGTGATCTCCCATGCGCATCATGAGATCCCCATCGGAGTCCATCGCCATATTATCCGAGATGCTCATGGCGAAGTCGCCGTCATCGTAGTCAAAAAATTGATTGCACACTGTACCCGCCTCCTCTATTGAAATATCTGTTATAAACCTCATTCACTGCTTCCACATACACCACAAAGGATGGGTGGTTACGATCCTGCCAAGACAGATACATGTTTTTCTTCTCAAGATACCTGTCACGAACCTCCTGCCATAAGCCTGCTTCTTTCAGTTCATCTGCTTTATCTTTCACTTGATGTGAACGTGGCACTTCGTTCCATGTGTATTGATCCAAGCCCAGTGCGTACACATTTTTGTTATGTATCAAGCGCATGTAATTCCCGTTTTTATTTTTCGTGGTAATAGCAACATCAAAGCTGAATTCAACATTTGGAGTATCCTTAAAATGCAGCAGTGCAGTTAAGCAAGAAGTTGAATCTTGTGCATCCGAAAAGAACTTTCCGCCCACCGCTTTGTTAAGGGCATTTCTAATTGTGTCTTTCAACAATCGCGGGTCGCGATACTCGTTATCTGCCTTCATGACCAAAAGGTTGTAGTCCAAGTCATACGGGCCATCTCCATTTCTCGTGATCATATTCCTTGCTCCGCTTCCAACAAGCGAAAACTGTGCAGAAATACCCTTCTCCTTCAGCAGCTTGCAGGTTTCCTTCAGGACATTCGAGCAATCCGAACGATAGCGCTTTGCTTCGGATTCGCAAACAAACTCATACGCCATACATAATACATACTCTCCTTCTCGCCCATGCCATCCATTCAACCTCGGGGTTAAATCATTATAGAATAGCATAGAAAGCTTGATTGTCAATAGCGGCTTGACCCTATTTTGAATGTTCTCCGCAAATTTCAGCCCATGCTCCCGATTTTATTGCCATTTTCGTACATATCCGCGGCATACTCGCGGTGATTCGGCCCCTCGTATGGTCCCAACCAAAGCCCAGAATATAGACCTCATCGCCGGGCTGCAGCTCTATGGTCGGCTGCGGTGTGGGAGGCGCAGGCTCCGGCTGCGGCGTTTCGACCGCAGGCATCGGCTCTGCCGGTGCGGGGACAGGAACGGCGCCAAGCCCCTCGTCCGGCTCTGCCCGCGGCGTTTCCGTATTTTTCCTTTCTGCTGTTGTCACAACATCCGTTTTCGGGGCAGCTGCGGCGTGCGTTGGTATTGGGGCGGGTCGTTCCTCCCTTGTGTCTGGCTGCGGCCACACAGCGGCACACAGGGCGACACATGCGGCAATCATTGTCACTATGATGAGTTTCTTCATTTCTCTTCCTCCTTAGATGCGAAACGAGCGCCTGATCCCATTGCCGTTTGGCAGGAGACTGAGCGCTCGTTTTCGTAGTGATTCAATTCTACGGAGAGTTTCCACGCCAGTCCAAATCCAGCGATAAAGCTGTCGATGGAGGTCTCCTCCGCAATACGGTCTTTTGCGTCGATGATTTGGAGCACCAGCCGACGCTCCAGTTTGCCCAGTACCTTGCTAAGTGCTTGATGGCATTCCTCGATTTCCTGTTTCTGAGCCTGGAGTTCAGGCGGGGTACAAAAGCAATCGTATAGGTCTTTCAGCAGCTTGTATTTCATGCGCTCGCCTCCTTGCAGCACAAACATATACCACAGTTCGACGGAAACAGCTACTGAAACTTTTAAGAAAAATAGCGGCTGGAACATTGCGTTTCAGCCTCTATTGGGGATGTGGGGTACTCGTGGCGCGGGCTCATGATTTTGTGAAGCCCTGGATACTTGCTTTAAGCTTCGTTTTCCTGCGAAGTTTTAAAAGGCTCAAATTCAAGTACATAAATGCCATTTTCATATTTTTTAAAAACAACACTGGTTGCTCCATACCGTTCGAGCATCTCCTTGGTAACAAACTGACCATCAGATGCACCAATTTTTTCTCGGATCCACTTTCCGATAATCGCATTGCTGTCTGCAGAGTGAATACCCTTATCTCTGTCTTGGGCAAGCCGCATATAAAACGCCCCGGCTTCTTTTGTAATCACCTTAAACAGCGGACAGTGCTTATCATTAGGATTCACTCTTTCCGGGAAAAATCCAGCTTTCTTGTCTTTTTTATTATATGGAATGTAGGCTTGGTTTCTATTTCTCGGGGTTCCATTCGGACGAATCCCCCAATTAATGCCAGAACCATAACCTACATCTCCCTTAGCCATCAAGAGTGATACACGAATTTGGTCTATGGGCGTTTTTTGTGCGTATTCTTCATAACTCAGCTTCTCGAGGTTATCATCAGAAACATCTTCAATAAAAGAAACTGCCGTTTCTGCAAAGCTCATTTTTATCTCTATATCTGGATCAAAACAATCAATAGAATCCTTATAGAGAGAATTATAATATGCTTTGGCTTCGTTTGGGTCACAATCAGTCATACACTCTCTGCGACGCTGGAATGCATTGATTGAGTAATTTGCTGATCCGCAAAATGCTGCTTCTGGAGTGTTTCCTTTGCTCCACAAATACACTTTAGAATGAACTTCTTGTCCACTGGCAATATATCTGCAGGTAATCTTAGGCATACCTCGCATGGTCTGGACTCGCTTAATGGTCTGGCAGATCTTTTTATGTTTCTTCTTCGTCAAACTACTGCCCTTTGTCATACCAAGGATTAGGCTGATTTTTATGTTGCTTACATATTTCTTTTCCTTGATGCCATCAAGCAAGGAGATTAAGTGGCTGGAAATTCTCTCGCAGTCAGTAAACCCAGATATAATTTTCAAGGAGCTACATGCACTTCCGGTGATCAAGGCTGGAGCGTATAAGATTACATCTTCTAAGTCTTTTGTATAAAGCATAGCGACACCTCCAATCAGTTTTGGGTTAACAATTAAAATTCAAACTCTGCTCTCAAGAGATACACGGGAAACAGTGCCGTGCTTTTATCAAGCTGAAACGACCGGCTGATTTTCTTGGGATTTTCACGCCCAATACGGCCGTATGTATGAAACTGCACATACCTTTTATCCTCCATCTCAAATAGGTGTATGTTGTTTCAGCTTTTTTGTGAGCAGTATTCCTGCTTTCTCAAGCTTCTTGAAGTCTTCAAGCCTGATTCGTGCCATATCCTTCACATTTTATTTCAGCACAAAGTCTACTGAGTCTCTCCTCTGCGACTGCTTTTTTCAGCTCACATTCCCAAACTACGATTACATTCCAGCCAGCATCTTTCAATGCTGCAGCGTTTCTCTGATCTCGCTCAACATTTTTCTGTATCTTCGGAATCCAATAATCTTGATTTGAAGATGGCCATACAAAGCGCGGACAATCATGCCTATGCCAAAAGCAGCCATTTACAAAAATCACTGTGCGGTATTTAGGTAAAACAATATCAGGACATCCCGGAAGTTTGCGGACATTCTTGCGGTATCGAAATCCTTTGGAAAATAAGTATTTTCGCACAATTTCTTCAGGTTTGCTGTTTGTGCTACGAATATGAGACATATTCATTCTGCGAACTTCTTTGGAATGATTATCTGCCATAAACTCACCCAATCCATTCGAAGTCAGTCAAAAGAGCGCAGGTCTTCTTTGTGCTTCAGATCCAATCCGTACTTTCGCTGGAAAGCCTCCTGACTTTCGGCCCCATCAATCAACGGAGTGTTATCATGGATAATGGATACTACTTCATTCTCCTTGCCCGGAGCGATCATGATACGGCCCTCAGCCCGCGCTATGAGGCCGGTATAATCCAGCCAGTTGATAAGCGTATTTGCAAGATCATCAAGATGACTGTACGGATGGATAATATTCACCTTTCCGGTACTGGGTGCGTATTGCGTAAAGAAGTCGTCTGACAAGGATGCAATGCCTTCTTCTCTATAAGCAAGAATTCGATTAATAACTTTTTCGTAGATTTCTGTTGTTTCATCACTTGCTTCAACTGCTACAACTCGGCCAACTTCTTCTTGAGTTAAATAACAGCCGATTCTTTTATCGCAAAGAAGCTTTAGCAGAAACCTAAATGGTCTGATCTTAAACCGTTCTGTAACGCGAGTCTTAGACGAAGAGACAGAGAGCGAAAATGGGGAAGGAAATTGATACTTCAAAACTTGATTTTTGAGCACCTCTTCTGGCTGTTTCCCAGATACAATCGCTTCTCCAGCCAATGTAAGCTTGACCATCCCTGTCTCTTCCTGAATGAACACAAGGCCAAGACTGGAGAGCCAAACAAAATAGGTTCGTCCGCCGCCGCCCCGCTGATCTTTTCTTTCGCCAACTCTTTTAAGCCCACGTTTTTCAAGTTCTTCTTCAAATTGGAGATGCGTATATGTATTGCCTTGCCATTCGCAGCTTTGAGCTACTGCAGCACAGCAGGCTAATACTGCAGGAATACTATCTAATTTTCTTTTGGGTCGTGTGACCCACCAGTAATTCAGCATAATAATACCTCTTTAGATTTCCTCAAAGAAACTCTTGTTAACGCCGTACACCATTCTGGCCTCTTTTGAAACACCCAGATCATGTTCAAGGAGCAGGTTGATGAGATTCTCCCCGTCGATGAGGTCAATCGTGGGCGTTTTTCCAAAATCCATAGCCTCTTGAACTGCAGCATTAGAAAACGCGCCAGTAGTAATGAAGATACCTTTTTCTATTCCTGCCGGAAGGGAGCCCCTGAAATCACGAACTGCGGAATTGGAGACTAATCCAGCATACCGCTTACACTGAAAGGCAACATTAATCGTTACAATTCCATTCAAACTGACTTTTCCAAAACCATCAATTCCGTTATCTCCGCTCTTTTTTGTAACAGATACTTTGGAAAATCCACATTCTCGAAGGAGACGCATTGCGAGCCGTTCAAACGCATATGGATCCATCTCATGAAGAACTTTTGAAAGTTCCGCTCTCCATGGTTCATCATCAGTTTCGTTCTCTGCTCTTCTCGCGGAAGATGCCGGCGATTCAGCTTCGCTTTGGTGAACATCAGTATTTTCACTCGATGCCAAAGTGTCCATCTCTCGAACTTTTTGGCACACCAAGTTTCCATCTACTTCTGTCTTATTCTCGAACCCAGAGGCTATTGACCAGACGCCTCGAACACTGTTATCAATCGCGCCATATTTCTTGAGATATGTTCTCGCCCAACGAAGCTCGTAATGAAGCCGCGTCTGAGTATTGTCTGCGTGCATCATATTGATGATATGGTCAGGCAATTCTAAGATCTCGATTACATGTTCCTGAATTTCATCGTTAGTAGCAGATCCACCACAGCCTGTGATCGCTTTAAAAGTTGCTTCAATTAAAGATGCTCTTGTTGGGAAATGACTATTGCTTTTCTTCGGCATATCTAACCCTCCTTGCCTATTCGGAGCTTATGCCAAACCTTTATTCTTCAATATTTGCAGGCATAAACGGGTAAGGGATGCCTGCAAAAGTCTTTAGGATTGCTTCGAAAATAATCTGAGCTCCTTTGCAGGGAACAGCCATACCAATTTGCTTTCTTGCAGATTCCTTAGAACCGTGGAAAACATAAGTATCAGGGAATGTCTGAAGCCGTGCTCTTTCCCTATTCGTCAAAGCTCTGTTTTCTTCCCAATGATAAATATGTGTACCGCCGCCGCCGGAACCAGTAACGGTATAAGCGGGCTTATCAGGATCCAGACGCTTGTAAATCTGACTGATTTTAGCGCCGCGCACATTAAGCTGCAGGTGTTCCGGCAAGTCAGCGGTAAAGGCATTTTGACCGGGTTTAATATGCTTCAATCTCTCCACCACATCGCGAGACTGCTTTGTTAATTCATTATTGGTAACACCCTCCGGCATCGGTTTTTCTATGGCAGTTCTGCAGGACACATCAATATCTTTGTAGAGCTCAGTACTGGGAATCTTAAATTCGAAGGGGAGTTCCTTTTTTATGCCAACAATGATTACTCGATGTCTTGCTTGAGGAACGCCATATTCTTCAAACTTATAAAGGTTCGGATAAACTCTATATCCTGCATCCTCCATATCCTTGAGAATGACTTTAAATGCGGTTCCTTCGTTGGCGCTTCTCAATCCGCCGACATTTTCGGCCAAAAACCAATCAGGCCGATGACTTTTTAAAACTTTAACACCATAGGTGTACAGGGGGCCATAATTTCCATCAAAGCCTTTTTGCTCTCCTACTACAGAAAAGTCATTGCACGGAAAGCCAAAAGCCAATCCATCAATTGGGCCAAGTGCGCTTGTATCTAATTTTCTTACATCGCCGCAGATAACAGTATCAGGATGCTTACGGCAAATATTTTCTGTATAAGTTTTGCATGTGTCACTGTCATAATCATTAGCCCAAGCATGCTCAATTTTGTAATTATCAAGGCCAATATCTGCGTGTGTAGCCCCATATGCAAGGCCACCGGGGCCACAGAACAATTCACCCAAACGATAAACAGGCATAACTAAGTCCTCCCTTAAACTTCTTCTCCGTTATAGAGTATAAACCTTCTTGTGAATGTGGCACCGACAGCATCAGCAATGGTGTCGAGATCTGAGATAGTAAAGCTCTCTCTCTTCATTTTCGCACTTAAACTCTGCGGAGATGTGCCAATCCGCCGTGCAAGTTCTGCTAAGCTGATATTTGATCTAACGCATAAAACTTTAATCTGCTCGGAGATATTCATCAAATCACCTCATATAGCTTTTATTCATTCAATAGGAGACCTGCATTCTCCTCTGCCACCGAAACATCAAACTGAATAGATGTAATGTCTAATCGCTGACTGCGCAATGTATTTTTGCTCTTCTCGAGTATACGCTGAGCGGCATCCGCCTCTGCAAACGCAGTATATCTTCAGAGATTCCAGTTGAACAGGAAATTTCTTCAACAGACTGGCGAGAAACATTTGCATCGTCGAGCTGCTCGAATACAGAATACCATGTAATACGGTTTAAGTTCCATTTCTCAGTATAAACACGAGTATTATAAACGAATTCTTTAAGCTCGTCAACCAATATGTTTAGCTACATAGAAAGCAGGAGAGTATCAGCTCTCCTGCCATTTGACAATATTGAATTGATCATCCGAGACTGCAAAATACTCTGAAACTTCTAACTCTTTAGGTATAGTCTTAAAAGTGAGCTGGTGAATCTGGAGGAAAGACAGCAATCGAGATGCCGTCAGGCTATAAATTCCCGCATCGGAGAGAATTTTGGCAACAAGTTGGTCATACGCGGTAATATTCAGATTATCCCTAACCAAGACACCTTTTTCATAGCGTCTATCTTTTGTTTGTGGACTCACAATCTGCCAGCCAAGGCCATACTTTTTGACAATTGAGCTCATAACAAATTCATTAACGCAAATGCCGCTGGGCGTGCTTTCTTCGCTGTCGGCAAAACGCCGCAGAGGAAGATACCACTCATCGGAAGCAGACCAGCGCAGCAGATCAGCAGCAAATTCCTGGTCCTGCTCACTGAGCTCAAAAGTCTCTGCTTGCTGATACGTATTCTTATCCAGCCGGACATACTCTTTTTCGATATTAGAAAACACCAGACTGGCGGTAACATCAGACCATTCAAACTTTTTTGCCAGAGCAAAGAAATCTTCTGCGCTCAAAATCTTGGGGCACCCTAAAAGCTCGAGAGCAATTGTTTTTACGTCTAATTCTGTAAATCTTCCCTTTTCGGCAATGTGAGGACGATTGAAGAGATAATCTTCACCCAACAGATATGCGGCAATATAGAAGATATTCTGCGCAGAATTTACTTGATTTGCTTTACAGACCGCTGGGAGCTCTCGAATCGCATGTTTGTAAAGAAGCTCCTGACTGCAGTAGCCATCATTGCAGTGCAGAAGCCTTTTAACCAGTTCACGCATCTGACTGATTTCATCGGCATCGACTTTCAAATTGTCGCTGCAGTTATAGATTCCGTATTCCCACTGAATGAGACAAGGGGCGGAGTAAAATGCATTGTTAAACATTGCATCAGTCACCCCAGGGAAATGGCTTGTGATCTGTTTCTTCGTCAGCGGGCATCCTGCTTCAACAAGAATGTCTTTGATTTGCTCAGCCAAAGATGCGGTCTCTGCGGCATCCGGCTTTCTCAGAAAGTCTCGGCTATAAACATAGTCATCTGGGAAACGCCATGCCAGCACTCCGTGGAGGAATCCTGGATTATCTACATTACTGGTCATCATAAGGATGCCTTCATACTCGCCAAATAGCTGATTATAGTAGACATCTTGATATGTCAGATTATCGATATAAGCTTTGATATCGAGCAACACATCATCGTCAATGATAATATTTTTAGGTGCTATATAAGTTGATCTGCCAGCCTGAACCAAGAAAGAGGCAATTCTACTGACGAAAGAACGATTGCTTTCCGGCACATCAAGTTTTCCGTATTTAGCCTCAAGCGCATTCCGCAGTCTTGTAATTTCTTCATCATCGCTTATATGAAGTCCATCGGGAAATTCGTCTGCAACAATTTCTGCACAGAGAAGGCCATACGATTTACGAGTCCTGATTACATAATCACCATAGAACTTGAAATTGTGCTTAATCAGAAGGTCAACAAACCCGTCGGCAGTGACAAAGCTATACCCCGCACTGGAGAGTGCAGACTCGACTTCATCAAGCTTTTCAAACAAGTTAATACCATCGCCAACAATTTCCACAGCCAGATTCTGCAACTTGGCCTCAGCATCTGGATATTCCACATTGCGCACAAAAGTCTTTGCAAAATCGAGATATGTATACTCTGAACAATTTTTCAATGATGCGACGATCACTTTATCATAGTTATCATCATCGAAAATCTCCAAAAGTTGTTCTTCCGTAAAATAAGCAGACTCATTTTGAATCAGAATAGTTTCAGCAATCGCCTGCATAATCGGAAGAATCCGGTTTTCAAATTTAAGGCAAATTTGCCGGATGCGCTCTCTTGTGAGGCCAAATTCGTCTGCTACAGCCTGGAGGGAGTCCCCATTGGCTCGCTGAATGTAAATCTCGAAGTTTCTATCTTTAGAGCACTCATCGAGAATCTCTTCTCCGATTTCATGAAGAGGGGCTTCAAAATTCCTCAAAATTTCACGCAGTTCTGCAGCTTTCTGTTTTCCCACAAGCTTGACAACGGCTTCGTGTCCGACTTTTTGCAAATCAGAAAATGTGAATATTCCAGCCTCTTGTATTGTTCGAATCGCTTTCGGTGTATACCCAAAAAGTCTGAGTATACTGACAGGCAAAGTCAAATTTGACTCGTGGATTACCTCAAATGCGTAATTTACTAAGGTCTCAGAATCGGAAGATGCCATTTGTGTGGGAAGGTTCAACTTTTGCGCCAGGGAGAGATACCTCTTTTTTGCACGTTCAACTTTCGCGGTGCCAAAACCATCAGCAGAAAACAACAAATCAAAATCAAATGACGCAAGATCGGAAATAATACAAAGATTATGCTGTGCACAATATTGTCTGAACAAATTGAAACTGTTTTCGGGATAGGCCGCTTCAATTGTATCACTGATTTTCAGCTCCGCAGCCGCCACGGTCTGACCGTCAAACGACTGAGCTGCAGATGCCATTCCCGGGACAAATGTTCCGTCCCTTAAGCCCTTGACCACACCTTCAAGTTCAGCTGCCGTTTGGGCTCCAATATTTTTAAACCCTTGAATCTTTCCAGACAATAAAGCTTCAGACATTTCTTCTGTGGTATGTACACCGTTTCGCCGCAGAGCGTTATACGCCCGATTGCTGAGATTGAGATCTTCCAACGTGCAGGCCGTTGTTGACAGATCAGCAGGAATTGAAATGTTTTTAAGCGCCGGTTGATCCACTTCACCGTCAGAAATTATTAACGGCTCGCCCCTGACAGATATCTCTGGCTCGGTTTGCTCTTTTGGGGCAGAAACAGTTTCAGCAGCTTCATCTTCGAGGGCTTCGGAGCCGATTTTCTTATAGTAGAGCTTTAATTTCTCTCGAAGCAGAATTAGGATATTATTGAGTTCGACATTAGAAAGATCATCAATCCCGCGCTGAAGCACAAATACGCCGTTGAGTTCATCAATTTTTAGGAATCCCTGCTTTCGGATTGCGTTGTAGGGATTCATTTTGATTACTTCAAAAACATCTTCAAGAGAAGAACTTTCGATATCAGCAATCCTGCTGTCAACATCTTTGTCAATCAGCAAACCATTTTGTTTCCGTCGAAGATAATATGCTCTGAAACGATCTGCTACCGTTCTGACTTTAGGACTATTTCCTGAAAGGCACTCCTCAAATATGCTCTTCAACAGAACGAGCTTGTATGATCTTTGATAGCCTGCGAGACTATCTTCAGGTCCCAAATAGGCAAGAAAAGAGATTTTAACATGGGAAAGCCTAATTCCGCATGCAGGGCATGCCGCATTAGAGATCATTGTTAGTTCTGTTCCGCAATTTAAACACTTGATCTTTCCCATGTACTATCTCCCTTTACTTTGAACTCATTTTCTTGAGTTTTTCTGTGCACTTGTCATAAATTACGTCATAAGAAAATGCATCAACTAAATAGACGCCGCCCAGTGTATTGATATATTCAGATAATTGTCTGGTTTTCTCCCGGTCAACCGTTATTCCGTCCTTTTCTGCATCGATCAAGGCTTGGATAGAAGCTCTGACAATAGCCGGGTTATTTCCAAAGTTTATATCAAGCAGCAGGTTGATATTGTCCTGCTTTCTGCACACATACTCCGTCAGCTCATATTTATCACCAGAACGGTTTGCGTCGTATGTCAGATGCCCTATCCACCAAAGGCGCGCGATGCCGTTTCTGAATAAAGAGCGTTTTGGGCTATAGCTGAAGAAGTAACGATTCATCATCGTTATCTCTGATTCCGGATACCACCGATACCGCATGTAATCCAAAAAAACGGAGAGGGTATACGCCGCCCAGATGCGTTCATCCGAAGCTTGAGACTCTGACAGATTCCGCATATTCTTGTGAACACGCTTGACATTTTCAAAATCCGTCAGTTCCTGCTTTTCTGCAGACATATCAAGCTGAAACTCATCAGCGGGCACACTGGTGTCCCGAATGATTCTGTCGTCATGGAATGCTTCCTCGAGTGTTTGCTTTTTTGAAGTAATCACATTGCTGTAGAGCAGCGAGCGATTATTCTTGATTTCGAGGAGAGCGTCTTCGCTTATAAATTTAATCATCAGGTTCACCATCCCCACTGCAGATCGTGTTCATTGCCTTAATCACCGGAGAATCCAGAAGTTTCTGCGCCATCTTGAACACATCCATTGACGCAATGGATTCTTCCTCGAATTTTAGCTCCAGTTTCTCTGCTGTTCTTCGCAGTGCTCGATACCATCTAAGGCCTTCATAATTGTACAGTTCGTTCTTTTGAGCAGCTTCCTTCAGCTCGTATAATACCTGCATGAGGGCTGGCTGAATAATCATTGCATGCAGAACGGGCAGCAAAGTGGTTGTACTGACATTCAGATACTGATTACATGTCTTTTCTGGAATCAAGATAACAATCTTCTGTCCTGTTGTGCTGACCTGCAGTTCAGTTGCGGAAGGATCCAGATTCTTTCGGATGGAGAAAATAGAAGAAGTACTTGCCAATTCCTCTTTCTCCTTGTCGATAATCATATTAACCTGGCTTCCGATAGCAAGTACGCATCCTCGGTCAATATTGAATTTGAACCCTTTATAGTCTCTGCTGAAAGAAGGATTACTGTAGTTTTGAATATCCTGATCAGCCATCAGGAAAGAACAAATCTGGACAAGACCGTTAATTTTGCTTTCGTGTACCTTGAATTCATACGATGCCCTGTCCGTTACAATCAGTGTCCTAAAACAGGTCTGCTGACACTCGATATGATGGGCGTATTTCACTTGACCATTGGCAATCATTGCGGAAAGGCAGTCATCTGTAAGAACTGCTTCAAGCTGAAACTTAATGTTATGGGCGTCATGTGCGTAATTCGCATCTGAAACAAATTCACTGCCGTCATACGAATCGTTCCCATACGCGATGACGGGATACGGGTAGTATTTATTTCTTATCTGCACACGCGCTCACCTCCATAGAACAATAATCGGAATAGTCCAGCTGCAGCATTACCTTGAGCGGGGAATCCTTTTTGAACTCCACTCCAGCGAGTTTATTTCCGGAAATCCTGACGCCGCCCTGACCGATCAGAGATGCACTTACCAGGGGAGCCGGATAGCTGCCAGTTTCTGCAGAGAGTTCAAACTTAATTACGCCGTTGGTACCGTCAGCATCCGGAATAAACATGACGACATACTTCCCCGCATTTTTATCCATGCACATGATCCGAAGTTTCTGCGGTAAAATATCCTGCATTTTCAGGGAGCCACTTTTCCCGTCAGGTGCCTGATCTACGGGATAAGAATCCTGATGAGGCCCTTTTCCTCTATGTCCATCTTTATGGATATATCCAAGCACGCTGTCGCCTTCGACAAATCCGCCTTCTTTAATATCCTTTCCCTCAGTGCCGCCAGTATTGGCCCCTGCCGTCTGTGCTGCGTGTTTGGGCGGAATTATTTTTTTGATTTCAATCGGTTTATCAGTAACGGCTTCTTCTTTAGCCTGATTACAGCTTTCATCCGGTTCGTCGGGAAGAAGTGTGCCTAATCCTGCCGCGTCAAAATCCTCCTGACCCCCTTCAGATGCCAGCGCCTCGACTCTTTGGCGAATAAAATCATTGATAGATTTCAGTAATGCACGAGCCTGAATTTCATTGTCAGCACGGGCTACCTGCCATTCTGTGTGCTCTGGGTTCTCTAATACCCGGAGTTCTCGGTTAATCTTGTCGCCGTCAATGAACATGACACCGGCAAAAGGAATAAAACTGGAAATGCGATCCTGATCTTTAATCTTCATGCCAGTCTGACGAATCATAGCGACTTTTCGATGCATTTCCTGTCCGCCAAGCAAAAGGCCAAGGCGCACCGTTCCTAATCCCATGAAATCTTCTTCATGCCATTTGGCAGAGGGCGATGTCAACACTTCATAGTAGCGTTCGGTGTAACCTGTAAGTTCATCGCGATATGTTTCAATCATATCTTCCAGTGTTGCTTTTGAAATCTCAGTGCCGCCCACCGCAACTATCAGCTTTTCGTTCCAAATCGCACCAAGGAAACTGTCTAAAATAGAAATGATAATACTCTTTTCCCAGCCATCTTCTTCATCCATGTGTTTATATCCCGCAATGTAAATATCCGTACCGTATTGCTTGTCCGAACGGATAAAGTTAGGATCGAGATATAGAGGCTTAAAGGTCGGAGTATTTCGTTCTTCTCCATAATATCCAACGCCCTGTGTAGTCTGCCCGTCCTCTCTGCGAAATGTTACCAGACGAGAAACACCTTGAGAGGCCTGAACTCCTTCTTCATCATATGTACTGTAAAAAACGGTTGAAAAATCAGAGCAGGCAAACGGAGCAAATTTGCCAATACCAAAAGAACCGCCAGAAGTTCCTTCCTTGTCCGAAACGCCGGAAGACTTTGTCAGATTTGTCCAATCTGTATTCACCTCGGCTCTGGAGCCTGTCAGACCAGATGTGTTAAAATCACTGATACGAAGCATATGAATTCGATCTGTGCTGATCCTATCAATAGCATTAGCAAAAAAGTTTTTGGTAGTTACTGCTTTCTGATCATTCCAAAATACGGCGCATCTTTCAAAAGTGTCTTTCAGCACATCACTCCCGGGTAATTTATCCGAAGTAATATCAAACGCATTAAATTCAATACGAACAGTCTTATCACGCGCAGCATCAAGGGAGTTCTGACATATTTCTCGCGCAAGAGACCTGAGCGGAGTACCACGGAATGTGGCAATACCAGAATCATTTATACCTTTCTTCTCTCCGTAGTCGTTAGACGGAAAACGCCATTTGCTCATATATTTCCTCCCCCTCAGCGCAGGGTAAATTTCTTTTCCTTGACATCACTGTCTCCGATGTCAAACTTTGCTTTTGCAATTTTGAGTTCGCTTTCGATCGCGCCAAAAATCTTTTTGATGTCATCCTTTGTATAGTCATAAGCTGCACGGTTAGAGCAGTTTCCTAAGAGTTGAATCATATCAATTATTTTATTTGTTCTTGCTTCTGCAATTCTTACAAAGCGCTCACTTTTAGATTCTGTATTTGCCATAAGTTACTCCTCCAATTGTTTTCCTGATGTACTTATCATACCTATGCCCCCTCTGAAAGTCAACTGTATTTTTCAAATATTTTTGAAATATTTGAAAAATACAGTATCGCCTATTGACTTTTTTCCATTCTTACAATACTATATAATTGAAAATAAAATCTATATTTTCAAAATAATTTATTTTAAGGAGGGCTGTCTATGCCTAAAACTGGAGATTATTACACCGTTTCTTTGAAAGAGGCCCATATGGATTGGGGCAGGCACCGCTATACGCATACTCGTGAGCGAATTGAGGGCGAGGGCTATGTACAAATCCCCAAAAGATACGCCGAAATGTATGGTATACATAAAGGCGACCAGTTTACTGCGACCTTTGCAGATGGGTTTCCATCCTTTGCGGCACGCGCAGCCGGCAATTCCACTGCCGGAGATATCTTAGCAAAGCAGTTCCAAGGCGACGGCGACTTGAAAGCCTTTGGCCGTTGGTACGCAAACAGTGGAGCAGAGATCGGTGATACCGTACGTGTGACTTTCACGGCACCTGATGTGGTTCTGTTCGAGCTTCTCAAATAACTCAAAATTTCAGGAGGCAACATTATCGTTGCCTCCTGAAATTTTAAAGTAATACATATATCCAAGTTATTAAAGTAAGAAATATACAAAATATAGATACAGTACATTCTTTTTCTCTCATGAAGCTGTTTTCTTATATTTGTTGGTCGAAGTAAAACCCACTGATTTTGTATGGCGGCGATTTTAGTATGTGCTATGCAGCAATTATAAAGAGCGTTTTAAAATAATCGTGTAAATGTTCGTTGTTCTGCCAGTCGTCTTTTTTCTATAGCGCCGCAAACTTTGATAGTACACCACCGCTCTTAAAGGAATAAACGGGCCGCACCTGCTCATATAAACAGGCGCGGCCCTCTAAAAAGTTGCTCGTATTGAAGGATATCTAATTCAGTCTGAAATAGCAGGTATTTTTCCCGCGGCCTTCTTTTTTCAGTTCACCGGCTGCAACCAGCTTGCGGAGGGCGCCCTCAATGGAACTGTCGCTGAGCGTCGGACAAAGCTCGCGGATGTCCTGCTTATTGAACCGCCCGATTCTATTCTTGCTTGCTCTGCGCACCATTTCCAGTGCGGGCAGCTTGGTTTCCACAAGCACCACGCGATCCTCGAAGTCTTTGTAGGCGGCAAGGATCGTCCCGAGCAGGTACTTGATGAAGGGCACTACATCCTCGATTCCTTCGTGCCAGCCTGTTTGCGCCTGTGCAAGTGCATCGTAGTACAGATCCTTGTTCTTGGCGATTTTGGCTTCCAAGGAGATATACTTGCCGACATAAAAACCGTTTCGGTACAAAAGCAGCGTTGTGAGCAATCTGCTCATTCTTCCGTTGCCGTCATTAAACGGATGAATGCACAGGAAGTCATGGATGAAAACCGGGATTGCAATCAACGGCTCCAGCTCCATATTTCCAATCACACGGTTGTATTCCTCGCAGATTCTGTCCAGCGCTTCCGGCGTTTCATAAGGCGCAAGCGGCGTGAACAGCGTTTTCACATGACCGTCCGGATAGGTGGCAGTGATAAAATTCTGCACGCTTTTTGTGCGGCCCGCAAGCGGGTTATTCATGTGGCTGTACAGGATTTTGTGAAGCTGCAGGATATAGTTCTGCGTAATTGGTATCGCGTCAAAGCTCTCATGAATGATACTCAGCACATCGCGGTATCCAGCGATCTCCTGCTCATCTCGGTTCCTCGGCGTGGTTTTCTCCTCGACGAGCTGCCGGATTCGGGTACTCGTGGTGACGATGCCCTCGATGGCATTCGATGCCTCAGTGCTCTGTATCTTGGCAATCTCCACGAGCTTTTCAAGTTCCTCCGGACGCTGCTTCAAATACAGTTCCTGCTTTCCGGCTTCCTTGTATATGGCCGCAATTAGGCCAAGAACATCCGAGTCCCACTTCTGTTCCTTAATTGCAGAGTAATTGAAGGTTCTCATTCCCTCACCTCCATTCGTTTTCCCTTAAATAATAACGCAAAATAATGGAATAGTCAATAGGCTGTGCCATAAATCCCTTACTATTATGCCTGTATTAAGGGATTTATACTCAGAGACTCGGATAGCTCTCCTGTCTCCAACTGTAAAACGCCTATTCTTTGTCTCTGCCAGCGCAACTGAGCGCACCCATGATTTCTGTGGAGTATTCCTCCTGCATATTGCCAAATATACCGCAAACAGGTGTATTTACAGCACAAATCTAAGCATTCCTTTCTGCGCCGCACCCCTTTGACCACATATTTGCCCACAGACAGCGAAAAGCCGCCCCGCCGGGGATTTCTCTCAGGCGGGGTGGACTGCTTCCTGTTATGCCGTCCGTCTGCTCCATCGCTTTCTTGCCCGGAAGTCGGTCATCGTGCGCTCTTGTAGTGCGTTTTCTTCTGCCGGCAGCGGCTGCGCTTTGGCGATGCCCGCGTCGATCCTTGCCGCCGCCTGCCGCCGCATCTCCTCCGTGATGTGGGAGTAGGTGTTCAGCGTGGTAGCCGCGGAGACATGGCCCAGGATGGTGGACAGCGTCTTAATGTCCATTCCGTGGGCGAGGGCATTGGTGGCAAAGGTGTGCCGCAGATCATGAAAGCGCACCCGCTCACAGCCCGCGTGGTCCAACAGCCGGTACAGCCGCTGGCGCACCACCGAGGGCAGCAGAGGTGAATTTTCCTTCTTTGGTGACGGGAACAGCCATCTGGAAACATTCCCTTTCCGGTACTCTCTGAACACCTCCAGCACTTTGGGCGGCAGGAGCAGGGTGCGTACCGCCGCCTTTGTTTTCGGCTCGGTGACCACCACCTCCGAGCCTATGACCACCGCCTGCTTGCTGATTCGCAGTTCGCCCGTGGTCAAATTCAGGTCCTCCCATTGCAGGGCCGTCAGCTCTCCCAACCGCAGTCCTGTGGCAAATTCCAGCAGGAACAACTCGTAGTACTTTTCCTCCTTCGCCTGGATCAGCAGCTTCTGCATGGACTCCCGCGAGAGGACATTCATTTCCCCTTTTCGGGCGGGCGGCAGCTTGCAGCCGGACGCCGGGTTCTGTGGAATCAGGTTTTCTGATACTGCCTTTTCCAGTGCCCGCCGGCACAGGCTGTGGATGTTGCGGAGTTGGGAGTCCGCCAGCCCCGTTTTACCGTCCGATTGGTCCGCACGCCCCTCCGTTTTCAGCCAGACGAAGAACTGCTGCATATCCTTCGCGGTCAGCCTGTTCAGCGGGATATGACCCAGTCCTGGGTTGATGTACAGCCGGAGATAGCCTTCGCAGATCCGCCGCGTGCCGGGACGGGCGGCGGGTCTGCTGTGAGTCTCATACCAGTGCTCCATCCAGTCCCCGAAGGGCATATCTGCCTTGATCCTCGGCGGCGCAGGCGGCGCGAGGGCGTCCTTCAGCGTTTTCAGCTTCTCAACACACTCAGATTTTGTTTTAGCCAGCACATTTTTCGTTTTCGGCAGACCCTTGTCATCGTAGCCGATGACCACACGGCCCTCCCATCGACCGTCCTTTCTCAGGCGGACAGTTCCTTCTCCATTTTTCCGTTTTCTTCCCACGGTCTCAGCTCCTCTCCGAAAATGTCTGCCAGGAATTCCCCCACGATCTCCGCCGCTCGTCTCTGCATATCGCCGGTGGTGTGGGTGTATTCTTCCATGATAAGCCGACCGAGGAGGGATCTCTGCTGTTTGTCGGGCATGTGGGCGTGCTGCTGTGCACGGAGGACGGGACGCTCTATTTCATCGAAAAGGTGGCGTTCCAGGAGCCTTACCGACTGCTGCGCTTTACTGACCGAACGGCGCTGAGCGATTATCTCATGGGCAAGTATGACATCTCGTGGGGGCAGGACACCGCCCGGCCCTTTATCATGGAGAACGACACGCTGATGGAGGGATGGCGTCCGTGCGCGGAGAACAAAGGCTCCGTGCCCCAACAATACTATTATATGATAAAGCGATAAATCGGTCAAGCGAAAATTCGGGATCGTGCGGAATTTCATTGGTTTAAACAGTTTTTCACTGCTTTTTTCTGCTGTTTTGCGAATTGCAGTCCCCACAAAAAGATGCTATCCTTTAAGTACAAAAAGAAAGGGTGAGACCAATGTACAGTGAGGATACCCCCGAGCCATGGCGGCACGGGGAAGACGGCTGCAAGGGATCTGAGAAAAACACTCCAATGTTCCCCGCATCATGAGAACCGCGCAACGGTGCATTGCATAGCAGAGAGCACCCCAGCACAGGAAAGATCTTGTATGCCGTGACTCCGCAGAAAGAGAGGTAGTCAATGATGTTAGATATTAAGAACCATGGATGACCCTTGGCCGTGAAACGCAGGAGATCGGCCAAGGGTCATCGTTGTTTTTGATAAGTGTTATGTGCAGCGGCTTTCGAGCCGCCGTTTTTTTGCCCTGCCGCGTCCGCCGCCCCGCGCGGGCGGCGGGGGAGAGGGGGACGACCCTGCGAAAAAAGCTGAACGCGGCGCAGATCCGCGAATTTCTGAAAATCTACGCCCAATAAGCGATAAGCTGGATGCGCTTTGCGTTGTCAATTGGCGCGCCCCTGCTCAGTCATTCCCCTTGCCGGTGGAGCGGAGCATCACATCGTGATAGCCGCCCTCGACGATGCTGGTGGCGGAGACGAGCGTGAGCTTCGCGTTCTTCTGAAGATCGGGGATCGTGGTCACGCCGCAGTTGCACATGGTGGATTTGACCTTATAAAGGCTACGCGCGACATTATCCTGCAAAGAGCCTGCGTAGGTGACATAGGAATCCACGCCCTCCTCAAAGGCAAGACCCGTATTGCCGCCGAGGTCGTAGCGCTGCCAGTTGCGCGCGCGGTTCGAGCCCTCGCCCCAGTATTCCTTGACATACACGCCGTTGACAAGGAGCTTATTCGTGGGCGATTCGTCAAAGCGGGCGAAGTAGCGGCCGAGCATCAGAAAGTCCGCGCCCATGGCGAGGGCGAGCGTCATGTGATAGTCGTGGACGATGCCGCCGTCGGAGCAGATGGGAACATAGACGCCCGTTTCGCGGAAATATTCGTCGCGCGCGGCGGAGACCTCAATGAGAGAGGTCGCCTGACCGCGGCCGATGCCCTTGGTCTCGCGCGTGATGCAGATGGAACCGCCGCCGATGCCGACCTTGACAAAGTCTGCGCCGCACTCGGCGAGGAAGCGGAAGCCGTCGCGGTCGACCACATTGCCCGCGCCGATCTTCACGGTATTGCCGTAGTTCTCACGCACGAAGTCAATGACCTTCTTCTGCCAGACAGAGTAGCCCTCGGACGAGTCAATGCAGAGAATATCCGCGCCCGCCTCAACGAGCGCGGGGATGCGCTTGTGGTAGTCGCGGGAGTTGATGCCCGCGCCGACCAGATAGCGCTTCTGCGCGTCCTGGAGGGCGAGGGGGTGCTCCTTGTGCTCGGCGTAGTCCTTGCGGAAAACGAAGTAGCGCAGGCAGTCGTTCTCATCCACAATGGGCAGGGCGTTGAGCTTGTGCTCCCAAATGATGTCGTTGGCCTCCTTGAGCGTGGTGGAGAAGGGAGCAGTGATGAGCTTTTCGCGCGGCGTCATAAAATCGCGCACCTTGAGGTCTGTGCTCATGCGGCTGACGCGGTAGTCACGGCTCGTGACGATGCCGAGGAGTTTCCCGTTGGGCATGGCGCCCTCAGTGATGGCGACGGTGGAGAAGCCGTTTTTCTCCTTGAGCGCGAGCACATCGGCCAGCGTGTGCTCAGGCGTGAGATTCGAGGCGCTGACGACGAAGCCCGCCTTGCTGCTCTTCACGCGGCGCACCATCTCCGCCTCGCTTTCGATGGACTGCGAGCCGAAGATGAACGAAAGCCCGCCCTCCTTGGCAAGCGCGACGGCGAGCGTGTCGTTCGACACCGACTGCATGATCGCCGAGACCATCGGGATATTCAGGCTGATGGGGCAGTCCTCCTGCCCCTTGCGGTATTTGACCAGCGGCGTTTTGAGCGAAACGCGGTCGGGCACGCACTCCTCCGAGGTGTAGCCCGGTACGAGCAGGTACTCGCTGAAGGTATGAGACGGATCGGGATAGTAATAGGCCATGACTTGCCCTCCTATTTTTTGAAGTAACGCACCGCCGAGGCAAACAGGTGCATATCGTAAGTCCCCGGCACGTTTCGGTAAAGCGCGGGGCCGATGCGCTCGCTGTGCCCCATTTTGCCAAACACCCGCCCGTCGGGGGAGGTGATGCCCTCGATGGCACAGACGGAGCCGTTGGGATTGAAAGCAGTATCCATTGTAGCATATCCGTCAGGGCCTGCATACTGCGTGGCAATCTGGCCGTTTGCGGCAAGCTGTTCGATCAGCTCCTGCGAGGCGAGAAAACGCCCCTCGCCGTGCGAAATGGGAACAGTGTAAATATCTCCCACCTCTGTTCCCGCAAGCCACGGAGATCGCGTCGAGCACACGCGCGTGCGCACGAGCTTGGACTGGTGGCGGCCGATGACATTGTGGGTGAGTGTCGGGAAGGACTCGTCGGTATCCATGATCCTTCCGTAGGGCACGAGGCCAAGCTTGATGAGCGCCTGGAAGCCGTTGCAGATGCCGAGCATCAAGCCGTCGCGCTGCTCGAGCAGCGCCGTCACCTGCTCGCGGACGGCGGCGTTGCGGAAAAACGCGGTGATGAGCTTGGCGCTGCCGTCCGGCTCGTCGCCGCCGGAGAAGCCGCCGGGAATGACGATCATCTGTGCGGTCCTGACGGCAGCGGCAAAGCGCTCGACGCTGTCTGCGACATCGGCGCTCGTGAGGTTGCGGACGATGAATTGCTCGGCGTCCGCGCCTGCCTCCGAAAGCGCGCGCTGCGTGTCGTACTCGCAGTTCGTGCCGGGGAAAACGGGGATGAGCGCCTTCGGACGCACCTGCTTGACGGCGGGGGCGACGCGCGCCTTCGTTTCATGGGAAAAGCTCTCGACCGTGCCGCTGTCCCGCGTCTTTGTCGGGTAGACGGCTTCGAGCACGGCGTCGTTCAGCGCGGCAAGCTCTTCGATGGAGGCACTGTCCGCGCCGAGGGCAATGGCCTTTTCCGCTGTGGTGACGCCGATGCGCACGGCGTCGGAGACTTCATCGCTCAGCTCGGCGACAATCGCGCCTGGCATGGGGGCGAACCAGTCAAGCACCGTATTTTCCGCGGCGAAGCCGATCTCGTTGCCGAAGGACATCTTCATCACCGCCTCGGCAAGGCCGTTTTCGACCGCCCACGCACTCACGACCTTGCCCGCGCGCGCAAGCGCGGTGAAACGCTCCCACGCGGCGTTCTGCTGCTCGGGCGTTTTGCCTGCGAAGAGGTAGACGCCGTGGCCCACCGCCTTCAGGTCGGTCGTCAGCAGCTCGCCTTCGAGCAGCGGCGCGATGGCGAAGGAGATGAGCGTCGGCGGCACATCGTGGTCAAGAAAGCTGCCGGACATGGAGTCCTTGCCGCCGATGGCGGCGGCGCTCAGCTCCAACTGCGCGTCCAGCGCGCCGAGCAGCGCCGCGAAGGGCTTGCCCCAACGCGCGGGCTCATTGCGGAGCTTTTCAAAAAATTCTTGCAGGGAAAGATATGCCTTATGATAGTCTGCGCCTGCGGCGACGAGCTTGGCGACCGAGGTATAGACCGCGTCGTGCGCACCGCGATAGGGGTCGGCGCTCAGCGCGTCGGGGTCGCAGCCCCAGGCCATCACACTGCCCTGCGCGGTCTTCTTGCCGGGGAGGACGGGCAGGAGTGCCGCCATCGCCTGCGCGGGGCTGCGCTGCGTCCTGCCGCCAAAGGGCATGAGGAGCGTCCCCGCGCCGACGGTGGAGTCGAAGCGCTCGACAAGGCCGCGGCGGGACGCGCTCTTGAGGCTGCCCGCCATGCCGCGCAGCGTTTGAGCTGCGGCGGGAGCGGCACATTCCCTCGCGGGGACGGCGACGGAGGCGTGCTTCGTTGCGCCGTTGGTGTCGAGGAAGGCGCGGGAGAGGTCGGCGATCGTCTGTCCGCGCCAGCGCATGACCATGCGGGGGCTTTCGGTCACGACCGCCACGCGGTAGGCCTCTAAGTTTTCCGCCGCGGCAGCGGCGATGAATTTCACCTCGTTCTCCGGTGCGACGACAACCGCCATGCGCTCCTGTGATTCGGAGATCGCAAGTTCCGTGCCGTCGAGGCCCTCGTACTTCTTGCGCACGGCGTCGAGGTCGATGATGAGTCCGTCCGCCAGCTCGCCGACCGCGACGGACACGCCGCCCGCGCCGAAGTCGTTGCAGCGCTTGATGAGGCGCGTGACCGCGCCGTCGCGGAACAGACGCTGGATCTTGCGCTCCTCGGGCGCATTGCCCTTTTGCACCTCGCTCGCCATCGTGGAAAGCGATTTCATATCGTGGCTCTTGGAGGAGCCGGTCGCGCCGCCGATGCCGTCGCGCCCCGTGCGCCCGCCGAGCAGGATGACCACATCACCCGGCGCGGGACGCTCGCGCACGACATTGCTCGCGGGCGCGGCGGCGACGACTGCGCCGCACTCAAGGCGCTTGGCGACATAGCCCTCGTGGTACAGCTCCGCGATATGGCCGGTAGCAAGGCCGATCTGGTTGCCGTAGGAGGAATAGCCCGCCGCGGCGGTCTGCGCGAGCTTGCGCTGCGGGAGCTTGCCTGAAAGCGTTTCGGCAAGCGCCTTTCTCGGGTCACCGCCGCCCGTCACACGCATTGCCTGATGGACATAGGCACGGCCGGAGAGCGGGTCGCGGATGCAGCCGCCGATGCAGGTGGCCGCGCCGCCGAAGGGCTCGATCTCGGTGGGATGGTTATGCGTTTCATTCTTGAACATCAAAAGCCAGTCCTGCTCCTTGCCGTTCACCATGGCGGACACATGGATGGAGCAGGCGTTGATCTCCTCGCTCTCGTCGAGCTCGGGGAGCAGCCCGCGGGCTTTGAGCGTCTTTGTACCGATGGTCGCAATATCCATGAGCGTCTGCGGGCGCTTGGCAGCCCTCTCCGCGCCGTAGACCTCCTCGCGCGCGGCGAGATAGCGCGCATAGGCACCCTTGACGGCGTCATCGTCGATGCGGATCTCGTCAAGGTGCGTGGAGAAGGTCGTGTGGCGGCAGTGGTCGGACCAGTAGGTGTCGACCACGCGCAGCTCGGTCACGGTGGGGTCGCGGCGCTCGGTCTCGCGGAAATAGTCTTGCAGCGCCTTGAGGTCGGCAATATCCATGGCAAGCCCCATAGAGGAGAGCAGTGCGGAGAGCCCGGCCTCGTCCATGGCGGTGAAGCCCTCGACGGACGAAACGCACTTCGGCTCGGCAAGCTCCTCGGCGAGCGTTTCGGGCTTTTTAAGGCTCGCCTCGCGGCTTTCGACGGGGTTGATGACATAGCGCTTGACCGCCTCGACATCCTGCTCCGTCAGCACTCCGTAGAGCGCGTAGAGCTTTGCCGTGCGCACGGTCGGGCGAGCGCCTTGGCTCAGAAGCTGGATGCACTGCGACGCGCTGTCCGCGCGCTGGTCGAACTGACCGGGCAGGGGCTCGACGGCAAAGACCGCGCAGGCGTCCTGCGTGTCCGCCGCGTCGGACACAAGGTCCAGCGGCGGCTCGGAGAACACGCTCCTGCAGGCATTTTCAAAGAGAGGGGCCTCGATCCCCTCTACATCATAGCGGTTCCAGATACGCGCGGCGCGCAGGCCCTGCACGCCGAGAAAATCGCGGCAGTCCGTCAGCAGCGCCTCGCACTCGGGCGCGAGACCTTGCCGCTTTTCCACATAGGTCCGAAATACCATTTTATCCTCTCTCCTCCCGCGCCGCGAGCGCGGCGCTGCCGATGTCGCCGCGGCAGTATTTGTTGGCAAAATCTACGCCCTCCGCCAGATGGTACGCGTCCTCGACAGCGGCCCTCAGTGTGGGGGCGACGGCGGTGACGCCGAGCACGCGTCCGCCCGCGGTCAGGAGCGTATCGCTGTCCTTTTTCGCGCCTGCGACATAGCAGTGCGCGGCGGCCTCTTCGCTCATTGTGATGGGGAAGCCGCTCTCATACTTTTGGGGGTAGCCCTCGGACGCGAGCACGACACAGCAGGCAGAATCAGTCGAAAATTCCACGCTCACATCCGCGAGCGTACCGTTCGTCGTCGCCTGCATGACGGTGAGCAGGTCGCTTTTGAGCAGCGGCAGCACGACCTGCGTTTCGGGATCGCCGAAGCGGCAGTTGTACTCCACGACCTTCGGGCCGCTCTTGGTGAGCATCAGCCCGAAATAGAGGCAGCCGCGGAAGGGGCGGCCCTCGGCGCGCATCGCGCGGATCGTCGGCAGGAAAATATTCTCCATGCACTCCGCCGCAATTTCCTTTGTATAGTACGCGTTCGGCGCGACCGCGCCCATGCCGCCGGTATTGGGGCCTTTGTCACCGTCGAGCGCGCGCTTGTGGTCCATGGAGGAGACCATCGGCACGAGCGTTTCGCCGTCGGTGAAACTCAGCACCGAGACTTCGGGACCCTCCATATATTCCTCGATGACGACGCGCGCGCCGCTCTGACCGAAGGTCTTATCCTCGATCATCGCGCGCACGGCGGCCTTCGCCTCCTCAACTGTCTGCGCGACGACGACGCCCTTGCCGAGCGCGAGGCCGTCCGCCTTGACGACGATGGGCGCACCCTCGGCGTCGATGTAGGCACAGGCGGAGGGCGCGTCGGTAAAGACGCGGTATTTTGCGGTGGGAATGTTGTATTTTTGCATCAAGTCCTTTGCAAACGCCTTGCTCGCCTCAATGACGGCGGCCTTTTTGTCAGGGCCGAAGCAGGGGATGCCCGCCTCGCTCAGCGCGTCGACCGCGCCGAGGGCAAGGGGGTCGTCGGGCGCGACAACGGCATAATCAATGCCGTGCGCCTTGGCAAATTCGACCTGCGCGGGGATGTCCTTCGCGCCGATCTCACTGACGCAGACCGCGTCGGCGGCGATGCCGCCGTTGCCGGGCAGACAGTAAATTTTCTCGACCGCGGGGTTTTCCTTCAGCTTTTTAATGATGGCGTGTTCGCGGCCGCCGCCGCCGATGACCATGAGCTTCATGGAGAAACTCCTCCTTGCTTAATGATGGAACAGGCGCATACCCGTGAACGCCATAGTGATGCCGTATCTGTTTGCCGTCTCGATGACATTGTCGTCGCGGATCGAGCCGCCCGGCTCGACGATGTAGGAAGCGCCGCTCTTGCGCGCGCGCTCGACATTGTCGCCGAAGGGGAAAAAGGCGTCCGAGCCGACGGTCACGCCGCGCTGCTGCGCGAGCCAAGCGCGCTTTTCCTCACCCGTGAGCGCCTCGGGGCGCTCCTGAAAGACGCGCTGCCACGCGCCGTCGGCAAGCACATCGTCGCACTCGTCGGAGAGGTAGACATCGATAGCGTTGTCGCGGTCGGGACGGCGGATGTCGTCAACGAACGAGAGGGCGAGCACCTTCGGATGGCGGCGGAGATACCAGTTGTCCGCCTTCTGTCCCGCAAGTCGGGTGCAGTGGATGCGGCTTTGCTGGCCCGCGCCCACGCCGATAGCCTGACCGTCTTTCACATAGCAGACGGAGTTGGACTGGGTGTATTTGAGCGTGATGAGGGCAAGGAGCATATCGCGCTTCGCACTCTCGGGCAGGTCTTTATTTTCGGTGACGATGTTCGTGAGCAGGCTCTCATCGATTTTGCAGTCGTTGTGCCCCTGCTCAAAGGTGATGCCGAAAACATCCTTCTGCTCCAGCGGCGCGGGAGTGTAGGCGGGGTCGATCTGCACGATGTTGTATTTGCCGCCCTTTTTCGTCTTTAAGATGGCAAGCGCCTCGTCGCTGTAAGCAGGGGCGATGATGCCGTCGGAGACCTCGTTTTTCAGATACGCGGCGGTGGCGGCGTCGCACTCGTCGGAGAGCGCCGCCCAGTCGCCGTAGGAGCAGAGGCGGTCCGCGCCGCGGGCGCGGATGTAGGCACAGGCGATGGGGGAGAGCGCCGTGCCGGGCGCGACGAAATAGACCCTTTTGTCCACCTTGTCGAGCGGCAGGCCGAGCGCCGCGCCCGCGGGAGAGACATGCTTGAAGCTCGCCGCGGCGGGAAGGCCCGTCGCCTCCTTCAGCTCGCGCACGAGCTGCCAGGAGTTGAAGGCGTCGAGCAGGTTGATGTAGCCGGGCTTGCCGTTGAGAACCGTAAAGGGAAGGGCTGCGCCGTTTTTCATGAAAACACGCGCGGGCTTCTGGTTGGGGTTGCAGCCGTATTTGAGTTCCAGCTCGTTCATATCGTCCTCCTCAGTCGCCTAAGTTTTTGTTGAACAGCTTTACCTCGCCGTTCATGTTCGTATAAAGGGAGACCTTGTTGTCCGCGTTGAGCGCCGCCCAGACCTCCTCGGGAGAGGGGACGCTCACCTCCATCGGCTCGCCCGCAAAGGTGGGCAGGGGGTTTCCGTCCCCCTGATAGGTGCTGATGAAATAGCCCTTGCCCTCGTCGCAGCCTTCGTAGCAGAAGAACTCGCGCAGACAGCGCCCATCCTTACGCTTGAGGATGGACAGCTCGAAGGAGCCGTCCTCGTGCATGATGGCGGAGATGCGCGGCGTCCAGTTCGGCTCGTCCGGCTCGTATTCGCGTGTCATGAGGCCGCGGCAAAAGTCGCCGTGCTCGCAGATGGTGTCGGTCTGGTCGCCGTTCGTCACGACGAGGTCGCGCCCCATCGTGCGCACGGGATGATAGATGATGAGGCTGGGGTCAGAGAGCTTGGCGGGGTCGTGCGCCTCGGTGCGGATGCCGTCCTCGGTCTTGACAAAGACGCGGTTGCGGCTGTTCTCGCTGCGCCCCATGATGAAATAATACACACAGCGGTGTCCGACAAGGATGCCGCGGCCGGGATAAGAGGTCGCCCTTAAAAACTCCAGAAAATCAGTCATTTTTCTGCTCCTTCTCTCTTACGATCTCTGCGCAGACGCGCTCTGCCGCAAGCGGCAGCAACTGCCATTCCGCCTGCTCCATCACACGCCGCTGTAACGTTTCGGGCGTGTCGCTCGGCGCGATCTCCACCGCCTTTTGCAGCAGGATCTCGCCGCCGTCGGGAATTTCGTTGACAAAGTGTACCGTCGCGCCCGTGACCTTCACGCCGCGCGCGAGCGCGGCCTCGTGTACCCTCAAGCCATACATCCCCTTGCCGCAGAAGGCGGGGATCAGGGACGGATGGACATTCAGAATGCGCCGCGGCCACTGCTTCGTGAACGCCGCGCTGAGGATGAACGTAAAGCCTGCGAGGAGAATGAGGTCGATCTCCTGCTCGCGCAGCAGTGCGGAAAGCTCGTTTTCAAACGGCTTCTGCCCGCAGGCGGGCGAGAGCATGCGTGCTGCAACACCCGCGTTTTCCGCCCGCGTGAGCGCATAGGCCCCCGCGCGGGAAGAAACGACCAGCACGATCTCGCCGTGCGGCATTTTTCCGTCGCGCTGCGCGTTGAGCAGCGCCTGCAAATTCGTGCCGCCGCCGGAGACCAGCACGGCGATGCGGGCGCGTGTCAGCATAGTGCCACCTTTTCCTCGCCCGATACAATCTCACCGATGACGCCCGCTTCCTGACCGAGAGAATGCAGCGCGGCGAGCGCCTTATCGGCGCTGTCTCTTGCAGCGACGAGCACCATGCCCGTGCCCATGTTGAAGGTGTTGAACATATCGCGCTCCGAGATGCCGCCCATGCGCGCGAGCAGGGGGAAGATGGGCGGGATGTGCAGCGCTTTCTTTTCGATCTTCGCGCACAGGCCGTCGGGAATGCAGCGCGGAATGTTCTCATAAAAGCCGCCGCCAGTGATGTGGCTGATGCCGCGGACATCGGCGGCCTCAACGGCCGCTAACACAGGACGGACATAGATCTTCGTCGGGCGCAGCAGCTCCTCGCCGAGCTCGCAGCCCAGCTCGCCGTAATACTGCCCGAGGTCGGCGTTCTCCACATCGAACACCTTGCGCACGAGCGAGTAGCCGTTGGAGTGCAGTCCGCTGGAGGGCAGCGCGATGACCACATCCCCCGGCTGCATTTTGTTCTTGTCCAGAATTTTGTCACGGTCCACGACGCCCACGGCAAAGCCCGCAAGGTCATAGTCGTCCGGCTTCATCGTGCCGGGGTGTTCAGCGGTCTCGCCGCCGATGAGCGCGCAGCCCGCGCGCACACAGCCCTCGGATACGCCCGAGACCAGCGACACGACCTTTTCCGGGATGTTCTTGCCGATGGCAATGTAGTCGAGGAAGAACAGCGGCTTCGCCCCGCAGCAGATAATGTCGTTGACGCACATCGCCACGCAGTCGATGCCGACGGTGTTGTGACGATCCATGAGCTGCGCGATGCGCTGTTTGGTGCCCACGCCGTCCGTGCCGGAGACCAGCACAGGCTTTTCAAGCCCGTGCAGGTCCAGCGAGAAAAGCCCGCCGAAGCCGCCGAGATCGGAGATCACATCGGCTGTGAGCGTGCGCTGTACATAGCGGTTCATCATTTTTACGCCCTGATAGCCCGCCTCGATGTCAACGCCGGCGGCCGCGTATGCTTCCGAGTGAGAGATGCCCATAATGTCATTCCTTTCCGGTCCAGCAGTAGGTGCAGACCTTGTCCCTGTCAAGACCGATCGCCTCCAGCAGCCCGTCAAGGGACTGATAGGAGAGTGAATCAAAGCCGAACTGTGCGCAGATCTCGTGCAGCAGGCATTTTCCGCGCTCGGTGCGGCTGTCGGCGTATTCCTCCAGATGCTTTTGGCCCTCGTTGCCCTCCAGCTCCTGCACCATGCGGCGCGCGAGCAGGTCCATGGCGCTGTTGCCGCGCGAAAAGTTCAGGTAGCGGCAGGGGTACATGATGGGCGGGCAAGCCGAGCGCATATGGACCTCCGCCGCGCCGGTGCTGTATAAAAAATCCACGGTCTCGCGCAGCTGCGTGCCGCGCACGATGGAGTCATCCACAAACAGCAGCTTCTTTCCCTCGATCAGCTCCGGCACGGGGATCTGCTTCATGCGCGCCACTCTGCTGCGCACCTGCTGATCCTCCGGCATGAAGGAGCGCGGCCAGGTCGGGGTGTATTTCACAAAGGGACGCGCAAGGGGCTTGCCGCTGTGGTTGGCATAGCCCATGGCGTGCGGCACGCCGGAATCTGGCACGCCGGCGACGAAATCCACCTCGGGCACGCCGCCGCGCTCCGCCTCATCCCGCGCCATGATCGCGCCGTTGCGGTAGCGCATCAGCTCCACATTCACACCCTCGTAGTTAGAGTTCGGGTAGCCGTAATAGGTCCACAAAAAGGCGCAGATCTTCATCTGCTTCCCTGCGGGAGAGAGTGTTTGGAAGCCCTTGGCGTTCAGCCGGACGATCTCCCGCGGCCCCAGCTCATAGGCGTCCTGATAATCGAGCTTATGATAGGCGAAGGACTCGAACGATACGCAGTAGCCGTCCTCGCGCTGTCCGATCAGCACAGGGAGGCGTCCCATGCTGTCACGCGCGGCGATCAGCTCTCCTTCCTCGGTCAAAATCAGGATCGTCATGGAGCCGTCGATGACCTCCTGCGCGTGGAGGATGCCGGAGACAAGGTCGTTTTCCTGATTGATGAGCGCGGCGGTCAGCTCGGTGACATTCACGCGGCCGCTGCTCAGCGTCAGAAATTGCTGGCCCTTGTCGGAGAGATAAGTCTTCACCAGCTCGTCAGTGTTGTTGATGATGCCGACCGTCACGATGGCGTACAGGCCCAGATGGGAGCGCACGAGCAGCGGCTGAGGGTCGCTGTCGCTGATGCAGCCGAGCCCCGCGTGGCCGCGGAAGTCCGCGAGGTCCCGCTCAAACTTCGTCCGAAAGGGCGTATTTTCAATGTTGTGTATTTGGCGCTGGAAGCCCTCTTTCTTGTCAAAGAGCACCATTCCGCCGCGGCGCGTGCCGAGGTGAGAATGATAGTCCGTGCCGAAGAAGACATCCAGCGCGACATCGCGGTCCGAGACCGCGCCGAAAAAGCCCCCCATTACGCAAAGAACAGCTCGGAGAGCGTCATGGGGTCGATGTACTTTCCGTCCCGATAGACGCGCATATTGCCGGAGGATATCTCGTCGATCAGCATCACGCTGCCATCCGGCGCGTAGCCGTACTCAAACTTGATGTCATAGAGGACAAGGCCCTTTTCGCGCAGGTCGTCCGCGACGACCTCGGTGATCTTCTGCGTCATGGCCTTGATGTCGTCATACTGCTGCTCGGTCATCACGCCCAGCGCCACAAGGCCGTCCTTCGTCACCAGCGGATCGCCCAGCGCGTCATTTTTGAAGGTCGTCTCCACATAGGCGGGCAGGTCGGCGCCCTCTTCAATGTACTCACCGTAGCGGCGGCGGAAGCTCCCCACCGCCTTGAGGCGGCAGATGACCTCCAGCCCGTGGCCGAAGACTTTCGCGGGCAGGACCTCCATCGTGGTCTCCTTCAGATCCGCGGAGACATAGTGCGTGCGGATGCCGGCGGCGTTGATCTTTTCAAAAAAGTGCTTGGTCATGCGCAGGTTGACATTGCCCACGCCCTCGATGGTCAGGCCCACGCTGTTCTCGCCGGGGTCAAACACGCCGTCCTTGCCCGTGCAGTCATCCTTGAACCTGAGCAGGTAGTTGCCGTTGTCCAGTGCGAATACATCCTTGGTCTTTCCGGTATATACGAGTTTCATTGCTTTCAGCTCTCCTTTTATTTCTTGAAGTGTATTCCTTATTTACTGATAAAGCGCCCGAACCTCTTCGTCCGCGCGCAGCACGGCGTCCCGTTCCCGCATCCGCGCCTCGTCCAGCTTTTGGGCGAGCTCCGCGTCGGAGACCGCCATGATCTGCACCGCCAGCAGCGCGGCGTTCTTCCCGCCGTCCACCGCCACCGTCGCCACAGGGATGCCGCTCGGCATCTGCACGGTGGAGAGCAGTGCGTCCATGCCGTCAAGCTTCGTCCCGCTGCACGGCACGCCGATCACCGGCAGCGTGGTGTTTGCCGCCATCGCGCCGGCAAGATGCGCCGCCATGCCGGCGAACGCGAGGATAACAGAAAATCCGCCCTCCCGAGCCGACGCGGCAAATTCCCTTGCCTCATTCGGACAGCGGTGAGCGGATAATACGCGCACTTCCATCTGGACGCCGTAGTCTCGCAATACGCCTACGGCCTTCTCCGCGACGGGCAGATCACTCTTGCTGCCCATAACGATCGCAGCCTTTCTCATTTGCGTTCCCTCCCTCAAACATAAAAATAGGCGCTCCGCTGCCCTTTGCAGTTGGAGTGCCCGGACGGTCGGCCTCTGAAACGCGCCGCCTCAGAGCGATGCTCCCTGTTCCCCCGTGGTAGCCCACATTCCGTCAGTTACAAGGGGCTCAACTTGAATTCAGTGTACCATACGCCCTGCTTTTCGTCCATTCCGCAAAAAGGAGAAAGAAGATAGAAAATCTTAGCTATATTTGTATCGTTATGACAATTCATAAGATACGCTTATATCGCGTCTTGAGAAAACTTATCGTCGAAAAACCATTTTTTTGTCTTGACAAGGCGATCCTCGCGTGGTATTCTATCAAAAACTTGAGGAAAGAGAGGCGATCGTCGTGACCGTGGTTTTGAAGGGTGCGCAGGTGTTCCACCGAGGTGCTTTCAGCGGCGGTGATGTTTCCGTTTCCTTTGGGGATCGTATTTTTTGCAAGGATATTGTTTTTCCTTCATCCCTGAATGTTTCTTCCTTTACCATATTACCCGGTTTCGTTGATGTGCATGTGCATCTTCGGGAGCCGGGTTTTTCTTATAAGGAGACCATCCGCACCGGCTCTTTAGCGGCGGCCCACGGCGGCTATACCGCCGTGGGCGCCATGCCGAATCTGAACCCTGTGCCGGACAGCATGGAGACGCTGCAAATGGAGCTGGACGCCATTCAAAAAGACGCCGTGATCCGCGTTCTGCCCTACGGGGCCATCACGAAAGGCGAGCAGGGCAGGGAACTGGCGGACTTGGACGCCATGGCCCCCTATGTGGTGGCCTTCTCCGACGACGGAAAGGGCGTTCAGGATCGTGATATGATGCGCCGCGCCATGCTGGAGGCCAAGCGCCTCGGCAAGCTGATCGTGGCCCACTGCGAGGACAATTCTCTGCTGCGGGGCGGCTACATCCACGACGGCGCTTATGCCCGCGCCCACGGACATCGGGGTATCTGCTCCGAGAGCGAGTGGCGGCCCATCCAGCGGGATCTGGAACTGGTGCGGGAGACAGGCTGCGGCTATCACGTCTGCCACATCTCCACCAAGGAGAGCGTCGCACTCATCCGCAAGGCCAAGGCCGAGGGCCTGAATGTCACCTGCGAGACCGGCCCCCACTACCTGCTGCTGGACGATTCCTGCTTGCAGGAGGACGGCCGTTTCAAAATGAACCCGCCCCTCCGGGACAAGGCGGATCGGGAAGCCCTGTTGGAGGGTTTGGCGGACGGAACCATCGACATGATCGCCACGGATCACGCCCCCCACAGCGCCGAGGAAAAGGGCGGGGGACTGGAAAAAAGCGCCATGGGCATCGTGGGACTGGAAACGGCCTTCCCGCTGCTCTATACGTATTTGGTAAAGCCCGGCGTCATTTCCTTTGCCCGCTTGATGGAACTGCTCCATGACGCGCCCTGCCGCCGCTTCGGCATTGCGCCGGCCACCGGCTTTACCGTGTTTGATTTGAACCGTACCTATCCGATCGATCCCGCTGAATTTCTGTCCATGGGCCGGGCCACGCCCTTTGCGGGCTGGAGTGTACAGGGCCGCTGCCTGCTGACAGCCATGGAGGGGCAGGCGGTCTGGTATGATAAGACCTTGCTGGAGGGGGAGGACGCCGAATGAAGGAGACACTGCTGACTGTTTTGGAAAATACCCGGCTGGCAGACGGCATCTACCGTCTGCGGCTGGCGGGGGGCACCTCTGCCATCACCGCACCGGGGCAGTTCGTGAATTTGAAGCTCTCCGGTTTTTTCCTCCGCCGCCCCATCTCCGTGTGCGATTGGGAGAACGGGGAAGTGACCCTGATTTATAAGGTTTTGGGCCATGGCACCGAGGCCATGACGGGCATGGCTGTCGGCACGGCGCTGGATGTGCTGACGGGCCTTGGCAACGGCTTTGACTTGTCCCGCAGTGGGGAACACCCCCTGCTGGTGGGCGGCGGCGTGGGTATCCCGCCGCTGTATGGCCTTGCCAAGCGGCTGACCGCACAAGGTAAGCGCGTCACCGCCGTGCTGGGCTTTAACCGAAAATCCGAGATTTTTTTAGCGGAGGAATTTCGGGCGCTGGGTGCGGAGGTCGTCATCGCCACCGCCGATGGCAGCGTCGGTCTCAAGGGCCTTGTGACCGACGGCATGTCCGCCGCGGGAGACTATACCTATTTATATACCTGCGGTCCGGAGCCGATGCTCAAGGCGGTGTACGCTGATTGCAAGACCTCCGGCCAGTTCAGCTTTGAGGAGCGGATGGGCTGCGGCTTCGGCGCCTGCATGGGCTGCTCCTGCGAGACGAAATACGGCAATAAGCGGATCTGCAAGGACGGCCCCGTGCTGGAAAAGGAGGAGATCGTATGGTGAACACAAAAGTGATCCTCTGCGGCATTGAGATGGACAACCCCATCATCCCCGCCAGCGGCACCTTCGGCTTTGGCTATGAGTTCGCGGAGCTGTACAACATCAATATGCTGGGTACCTTCTCCTTCAAGGGTACGACTCGGGAGCCCCGCTTCGGCAACCCCACGCCCCGCATCGCGGAGTACGCCGGCGGCCTGCTGAACGCGGTGGGTCTGCAAAACCCCGGCGTGGACGCGGTGATCGCAACGGAATTGCCAAAGCTCAAGCAGGTATTTCACAAGCTGGTGATGGCGAATGTCAGCGGCTTTTCCGTGGCGGAATACGCCGAGGTCTGCGAGAAGTTAGACGCGCAGGAGCAGGTGGGCTGGCTGGAGGTCAATATCTCCTGCCCCAACGTCCACGGCGGCGGCGCGGCCTTCGGCGCGGACCCCAAGTCCGCTGCCGAGGTGACGAAGGCGGTCCGGGCAGTGACGAAAAAGCCCATCATTTTAAAGCTGTCCCCCACGGCGGCTGATATTGCCGCCGTCGCCAGAGCCTGCGAGGACGCGGGGGCTGACGGCGTGAGCCTGATCAACACCCTGCCGGGAATGCGCATCGACCTGAAACGCCGCCGTCCGCTGCTGGCCAACACCACTGGCGGTATGTCCGGCCCGGGAATGCTCCCGCTGGCGGTGCGGATGGTGTATCAGGTCTACGAGGCCGTTTCCATCCCCATCGTGGGTATGGGCGGCGTCACCACGGCGGAGGACGTTATCGAGCTGATGCTGGCGGGCGCCACTGCCATCGGCGTGGGCGCGGCGAACCTTGTGGAGCCGTATGCCTGCAAGACCATCATTGAAAATCTGCCTGCCGTGATGGAACGATACGGCATGGAAAATCTGACGGAGATCATAGGAGGAGCACATCATGGGTAAGGACGTTATCATTGCACTGGACTTCGACAGCAAGGAAAAGACACTGGCCTTTTTAGACCGTTTCACCGAGGAAAAGCCCTTTGTGAAGATCGGCATGGAGCTGTTTTACGCCGAAGGCCCCTCCATCGTGCGGGAAATCCGGGCCCGAGGCCACAAGATCTTCCTGGATCTGAAGCTGCATGACATTCCCAACACCGTGAAAAAGGCCATGGCGGCATTGTCTGCGCTGGATGTGGACATTGTGAACCTCCACGCCGCCGGTACCGCCGCCATGATGACCGCCGCGCTGGAGGGTCTGACGCGCCCCGACGGTACTCGGCCGCTGCTCATCGCCGTAACGCAGCTGACCTCAACGGATCAGGAGAGTATGGAGCGAGAGCTGCTGATTCATGTGCCGATGGAAAAGGTCGTGCTGCACTATGCCGAAAACGCCGCGCAGGCGGGCCTGGACGGCGTGGTGTGCTCTCCGCTGGAGGCGGGCGTTGTCCATGAGCGCTGCGGCAAGGACTTCCTCACCGTGACCCCCGGTGTGCGCTTTGCCGACGGGGACGCGGGCGACCAGAAACGGGTCACCACGCCGGCCAAGGCCAAAGAACTTGGCTCCGACTACATCGTGGTGGGCCGTCCCATCACCCAGGCGGAGGACCCCGTGGCTGCCTACCGCCGATGCAGAGAGGAGTTTGTGGACTGATGCGCTGGGATACGGTCCTTTTTGATCTGGACGGAACGGTGACGGATTCGCAGGAGGGCGTTGTGAACTCGGTGTCCTATGCGTTGAAGCGTCTTGGCCGGGAGGTCCCCTCTCCAGACATGCTGACCACTTTTGTCGGTCCGCCTCTCCACGAAAGCTTCCCTGCGCTCTGCGGGATGAATGAAGAGGAAACAGAGCGGGCGATCCGCGAGTTCCGCATTTATTTTGAACGCTACGGTTGGGCGGAAAACGCCCCTTATGCCGGAATGGCCGAGTTGCTTGCAAGCCTGTGCGCAGCGGGACTGCGGCTGGTGATTGCAACGTCGAAGCCGGAGGAATTTGCGCGGAGAGTTTTGCGGCATTTTGAGCTGGCGCAGTATTTTGACGACATCTGCGGCTCCCGTCTGGAGGATAAGTCCAGCGCGGACAAGGCGAGCGTCGTGCGCACGGCGCTCATGCGCGCCGATGTGACGGGACACGCCGTCATGGTCGGCGACCGCCGCCACGACATATACGGGGCGCACGCCAACGGCCTTGAGGCAATCGGCGTACTCTACGGCTACGGCAGCCGCGAGGAGCTGACCGCCGCCGGAGCGGAGCATCTTGCCGCCGATCTCAACGAGCTGAAAGCAATTCTGCTTCAGGAATAAAAAACAACGGGAGGAACATGGATATGGACATCAGCAGCAGGGTCGCTCAAGGCCTGCTCTCCATCGGCGCGGTCTTTCTGCGCCCGCAGGAGCCGTTTACCTGGGCGAGCGGCATCAAAAGCCCGATCTATTGCGATAACCGCCTCATTCTCACCGCCCCCGCCGTGCGTGAGACAGTCGAGCGCGCCATTGCGGACACGGTACACCGTGAGTTTCCGCAGGCGGAGGTTTTGATGGGCACCGCCACGGCGGGCATCGCCCACGCCGCCATCGCCGCGCATCTGCTCGGCCTGCCCATGGGCTATGTGCGCTCGGGCAGCAAGGACCACGGCAGAAAAAATCAGATTGAGGGCAGGCTCGAGGCGGGGCAGAGGGTCGTCGTGATCGAGGACCTCATCTCCACCGGCGGCAGCGTGCTGGATACGGTCGCGGCGCTGCGCGAGGCAGGCGCCGAGGTGCTGGGCGTCGTGAGCATCTTCACCTACGGCATGAAAAAGGGCGTTGAGCGCATGGTCGAGGCGAAGGTCAAGAGCGTGAGCCTGACAAATCTGGATACCATCGCCCGCGTGGGCGCAGAGGAGCATTACATCACCGAGGCGGACGTTGCGCGGCTGCTGGCCTTCCGCGATGACCCCGCCGACGAAAGCTGGATCAAAAAAGGAGGAACAAACTGATATGAAAAGCCTGATCGATATTCTGGAGCTCTCCGAGCAGGAGATCATGGAGCTGGTGAATACCGCCTGCGACATCATCGACCACCCCGCCGAATACGCGCACAAGTGCGACGGCAGAATCCTCGCGACCCTCTTCTTCGAGCCCTCCACCCGCACCCGTCTGAGCTTTGAGAGCGCGATGCTCTCCCTCGGCGGGCAGGTGCTCGGCTTCTCGGAGGCGAAAAGCTCGTCCGCCGCCAAGGGCGAGAGCGTGGCGGACACGATCCGCACCGTGAGCTGCTACAGCGACATCATCGCCATGCGCCATCCCAAGGAGGGCGCGCCGCTGGTCGCCTCCATGCACTCGCTCGTGCCCGTCATCAACGCCGGCGACGGCGGCCACAACCACCCCACGCAGACGCTGACCGACCTTCTGACCATCCACCGCGAGATGGGGCGCTTTGAAAACCTCACGGTGGGCCTCTGCGGCGACCTCAAATTCGGCCGCACGGTACACTCCCTCGTCGCCGCGATGAGCCGTTACACCGGCATCCGCTTCGTGCTCATCTCCCCCGAGGAGCTCAAGCTGCCGCGCTATGTCAAGGAGCAGTACATCAAGGCCAAGAACATCCCTTACACGCAGTCCACCGACCTCGAGACCGTCATGCCGGAGCTGGACATCCTCTACATGACGCGCGTGCAGCGCGAGCGCTTCTTCAACGAGGAAGACTATCTGCGCCTCAAGGACAGCTACATCCTCACGTCCGACAAGCTCAGGGGCGCGAAGGAGTCTCTTCGCATCCTGCATCCGCTGCCGCGTGTGAACGAGATTTCCGTCGCCGTGGACGACGACCCGCGCGCGTGCTACTTCAAGCAGGTGCAGTACGGCAAGTACATCCGCATGGCGCTGATCCTCAAGCTGTTGGAAATCAAGTGAGAAAGGAAGTGCGACACAATGATCATTGACTCTATTCAAAACGGCATCGTCATCGACCACATCACCGCGGGAAAATCCATGGAGCTCTATCAGATCCTCGGCCTCGATCAGCTTGACTGCACGGTGGCCATCCTCAAAAACGTTACGAGCGGCAAGCTCGGCTGCAAGGACATCATTAAGATCGACCGCGAAATGGACCTTGACTGGGACCTGATCGGCTACGTCGATCCGAGCATCACCGTCAACATCATCCGCGACGGGAAACTTGTGGAAAAGCGCACGCTCAAGCTGCCTGAGCGCATCCGTGGCGTGCTCAAGTGCAAAAACCCGCGCTGCATCACCTCCGTTGAGCAGGAGCTGCCGCAGGAGTTTGTGCTAACGGATCGTGAAAAGCGCGTTTACCGCTGCCGCTACTGCGAAACGCAGGCGGGTAAATAGGCTTTTGTAAGGCAGAAGTCGAGAAGATCCTGCTTGCAGAGAAGTATGCAGAATCAGACAAGCCTCGACGCACAGGGAGCCTCCTCTCAGCACGCTGTACTGTCCGGGCGCAAAGCCGAAGGCTTCAGATGCACCATGGAGGATGCTCGGCATATCATCACAATAGAGAGAATCTTCGGATACCCTCTATTGCAGCGATGCAGGAACAATGAAAGCTCTTTATCAATTAGGACATGGCGATGAAGGGCCCGGAGCATGTTCTTCTGTTTTGCACTGTAATCATGGCAGAGAGACGTAAGGAATATCCCCGGCCAAGCCGGGGATATTCCTTACGCGGGCAAAGCTCCATGCTGTCGGCCACGCCTCATGTGGCGTTGGTATAGTCTGCTAAACTTCTTCTGCCATTTCATTTCTGAATGGTCTCCCGTTGCTTTACAGCTTGCAGCTGCCAGACAGCATTTCTACTATAACAGGGAGATTTCTTTTCCCACAATAGTCTCAGCCTGCTCCCGCCGCTTTCGATACTCCTCCAGATACCGGTCCAGACAGACCTTGTTGACGGTAGCCGAGATCGTGCTGCGCAGGAGATCCTTGGCATCAGACTCGGTTTCACCAAGTCCCTCCACTGCAGGAGCGACACCAAACGCTGCGCCGAGCATATTCTCAAACTCATCGCAGAAGTAGTCATAGGCGGTCTGAAGGGGATAGCACTCCTCCTGTATGCTAAACATCAGTCGAAGCCCCTCCAAAGGAACAACAGGCTTGACCACCGCGATGAACAGAAGCCGCGCAAGATGTTCGGCTGTATACAGCTTTTTTTGAGGGGCAGGAACCAGCTTCTGCTTGACATAGTTGCTCACCATGGATCCAGTCAGTTCAGGCTCTCCTAACGGTGCCAACCGGGCGTTGATATAGCGCACCACCTGCTCCAGATACAGTCCGACCTCCGGGATCTGTGCATAGCGCGGCAGACGGAAGGCCGCGATGTCCGCCGTGATTCTGTTTTGCATTTCTTTTTCCATATTGTTATTATAAGCGTTTCCTCTGCAAAGTTCAACGGCTTTGCGAAATATTTTTAACAGTTTATTAAAAGCTGTTGACGAAGAAATAAAAAACTGCTAAACTGCATCCATCCCTTACCGGAACCGAACGACACTTTTTCAGTTGGAGGTCATCTTATGGATCAGATCCGCATTGCCGCAGACTCAAGCTGCGACCTGCTTACCATGGACGGCGTGGACTTTGTCAGCGTTCCGCTCACCGTCCGTACTGCTGTGGAGGAATTTCGCGATGACGCCGCGCTCGATGTCGACGCGATGGTCACAGCACTTCGCGGCACGAAGGGCCGCACCTTCAGCGCCTGCCCGAACATCGCGGACTGGGAGTCCGCCTTTGGCGAAAGCGGCGATGTACTCGCGTTCACCATTACAAGCAGCCTTTCGGGCAGCTGCAGCGCGGCACTTGCCGCAAAGAAACGCTGCGAGGAGCAGAATCCCTCTCGCCGCATTTTTGTGGTGGACACGCTGTCCGCCGGTCCGGAGATCGCCCTGCTCATCGAAAAGTCAGCCGCCGAACTGCGCTCCGGCAAGAGCTTCGAGGAGGTCTGCACAGCCGTACAGCAGTATCAGCGCCGTACCCATCTGCTCTTTGCGCTGGAATCCATGCACAATCTCGCCCAGAACGGACGAATCAGCAAGCTGGCAGCAACGATGGCCGGTGTTCTCGGCATCCGCGCCGTTGGGCAGGCCAGCGAGGAGGGCACGCTTGAGATGCTCGGCAAATGTCGGGGCGCTCGAAAAACGCAGGAGTTCCTGTTGAGTGAAATGGTGCGGCTTGGCTACAGGGGCGGCAGCGTCCGCATCGGGCATTGCCGGAACGCGACATTTGCATTGGAGCTCTGCACCGAGATCCGGCGGCGATTTCCGGGGGCAGAGGTGAAAAGCCATCCGCTACGTGGGCTGTGCAGCTACTATGCAGAACACGGCGGGATTATGCTGGGCTTTGAGTCATGAAAACGAAGGTCTCGGACAGGAAGGCGCTGCTGCATCTTGCGGTACGCATTCTGACACTGCCGCCCATCGTCATCGGGGTAACGCTGCTTCTGATGTACGCTCCGGCAGGGCTTCTGACGCGCAGGGAGCTGCTGCTGTGCGAGGTGTTCCTGCTGGTTATCCCCTTGGCGGCGTACCCGCTGCGGGAGATCTTCCACATTGGAAAGGACCGGCGCAGGGGACAGCGCGGCACGGCGCTGGTATGCAGCGCCGTTGGGTATCTGTGCGGGTTTCTTTGGTCAATGCTGACGCCATGCTCCTGGCTCGTCCATATCCTGTTTCTCTCTTATGCCATTTCTATCGCGGCGCTGTTGCTGCTCAACGTGGGCTTTGGCCTTCGCGCAAGCGGACACGCCTGCAGCACAACAGCTCCGGCGTTTCTGCTGACATGGAAGCTGCATCCGCTTTTTGCCATACCGTCCGTTCTGCTGATCGCAGCAGTGTACCGCTCCTCCCTAAAGCTGTCGCGCCATACCCTGCCGCAGCTTCTGGCCGGCTCGGCGGTCAGTCTGTTAGCCTGTGTGATCTCGATTATGGTTTATGGCGTCAGATAAAACGATACTGCGCCGCATCGCCGTTTCATTTGACGGTGGCGCGGCGCAGTCCTACCTTTATTGCAGCTTCTTCAATCGCTGCTGTTCTGTTCTGCGTTATATTGATTCTTGAAAAACGCTACCACAACGGCGCCGGGGCCGAGGTGTGTTCCGATCACGCTGCCCACCGTTGTGTAGCGAACCTCCCGCAAATGCCCCTCCCAAATGTGGCGGCTGTCTTCGATGCAGAAGTAGCAAAAAAGGCACTTGAACAGTTTCCAGAGTTTGCAAAATCGGCAACAGAGATTGTGTCGTACTATAAAGATGTCGTATACAAAGGCTTTGACGAAAACACCGCGAGTGTAAACTCCTTTTATGCGATGTGCGACGCAATCAACGATAATCTTCGTGAGCAGTTACAGGATGAACACCTGACTTTTGAAGAAAAATCAGTCATCATTGATAAAATGATTGAATTGGCAAAAATGAAAGCAGAATAAGATGCAGAGAACAAAAAGTTTATCTCTGGGGTAATAGGAAAGGTCACTTTGGGTATTGGAATTGCTGTGGGAGCTGTTGCAGCAGTATTAGGTGCACAAACCAGCATTAGTTCCGGCACATCAGAAGATGACGCTGACAACAGTGACTTGGATATTGTCGATTATCAGTAAAAAATATCTGCTACCCATGGGTTAGCTTTCATCGCCCTCAAGAGCATGGCTCTTGAGGGTGTATTCTTTGTCTATTGCCCCGCAAATTTTGCGCTGCGCTCCGGGCAGAAAACACTTGCATAACCCCTCGCTCAGAGTTACAATCCAACCAACCTGAAACGCGAAACGCTTCCCGTCCTGGACCGGTGAAAAATCACCGGTTTGGGGTGGGAAGCGTTTTTGACCACATAGATTACCACATACGGCTCCGGAACACTCGGAAACAGCGGAGATAAGAGCGTCAAAGAGTAAGTAAAACAAATAGGAAATGGCTAAAAACCGCTATAAACAAGCGAAAAAAGTGTTCCCGATAAGTTTGGGATATCTGTGCATGGGTTCGAATTGAAGAATAACCATCTAAATTGAAACGGCCCGGAGAGTTGCCTCTCAGGTCTCATCTTTATATAAGCAATACGCTCCATCACTCAATCATGTCACCAAAAATGATTGATGAACTGAGCGATGTGTGGTATAATACGGTCGAATGAATCTTTTGCATGAGGTGTTTCTATGAGGAATAAGAAACCTCCTTTTGAAATTACAAATACGATGATCCATGAGATTGCGGAAATCGCCGAACTGGTGGGCAAGCTGACTTCCACCAATCAGCTGTCTGCGAACCCAACTTTACGGCGGACAAACCGTATCCGGACGATCCACGGCTCTCCGGCCATTGAACAGAACACTTTGAGTTTAGAACAGGTCACCGCAGTTCTGAACGGCAAGCAGGTTCTGGCTCCGCCCAAAGATATTGCCGAGGTTAAAAATGCCTATGAGATCTATGAGCGATTGGAGGAGCTTGACCCCTACTCTGTGGATGACCTGCTGACCGCTCACGGCATCATGACCCGGGGGCTGGTGGATGAGTCCGGGGTGTTCCGCTCCAAGCCCGTCGGCGTCGTTGACCAGGAAGGGCATGTCCTACATTTTGGCACGCTGCCGCAGTATGTTCCCAATTTAGTCATGGAACTGCTGGATTGGGTCAAGAACAGCGATGTGCATATGCTGATCCGCAGCTGCGTGTTCCATTATTAGTTTGAGTTGATCCACCCCTTTGCCAATGGAAATGGCCGCGTCGGACGCCTGTGGCATACGCTGCTGCTTTCCAAGTGGAATCCTGCCTTTGCTTGGCTGCCGGTGGAGTCTATCATCCATGACCGCCAGCAGGAGTATTACGAGGCCATCAATGCCTCCAACAATGCAGGAGAGTCTACGGTGTTTATCGAGTTCATGCTCTCAGCTATCAAAGCATCGCTCATGGATGCCATTAATACGAGTGATGAAATGAGCGATGGAGCGATGGATAAGGCGACGGTTCGCTGGAGGCAGATTGAGAAGTTCCTGGAAACGCATGAGTTTATTATGAACGCAGATGTCCGTGCGCTGTGCGGCGTTTCGGCCGCAACGGCAAATCGGGTTCTTGCAGGATTGACAGCCGAGAGAAAACTCGTGAAATACAGCAGAAATGGACATTGGGCATATAAATTGGTTTATTAGGCTGGAATTAATGGTAGGAACTACTTTTTAGTAGGAGGAGGTTAATATGCGACAAAACAACATTACAAAGTGGAAATATGACTCTTCTTTGAATTGCCTTTTATTTTTTGCACAGCGATTAGACGAACTTCTTTTTCACCATACAACAGACACATATCGCTATCCTTCCTTATCATTACGGGGTTTAGCTACCGAGTATTGTAGCGTGTATAGTGATGTTAGAACTGGTACCGTAAATAAAAAGAATTTAGAGCATATTATAGAAGAATTATCTGGTAGACTTGACCATAATGATATTGCCAAGAATATATTAACGGAAGAATTTTCTTCCAGATTTATCAAAAGCCATAAATCGTGGGACATAAAAACGCAATTTGAAAATGTGCAATATATTGGGCGGAAACTAAGTAATAAGACCTACTATAACCATATCGTTGAAAGCCTTAAACATCTAATCAATGAAAATAAACAAAAATGCGAAATTGATGTAAAGGCCTCTGCATTTGTGAGAGAACTTTTAGACTGCGGCTATAACGAAAACTATGTGTTTCAAATGCTTCATGAAGTGTTCTTCCACAAGGAAGTTTCCTCACTCGAAAGTCTTGATGACTTTTTTTCCCGATTTGATTTTTCTGAAAAAAGTTACGACGTATTCATAGGATATTCTAAAGATATATCCTCACTGTTGCCTTTGTACGAAAAGATGGAGGTTTCAGATTTAAATGTCTCCATTGTTGATCCAACTTCTGTTCCAATTGGAGTCAAGACCAAGCGTCAAAAGACCATTCTCAAGTTTGAGTGCATAAAGAGCTATGATATGTACTCGGCATTTGAAATTGCAGATGCAATTTCTTCATGTGTTGCTAATTCCTATGCATTCTTTAGACATGACCCAAATCAAATGCGTACTTACGGACAAGTTATTGATGCGCAAAATCAAATCACAACTATTTCCCCCAAAAAACTCCTAAAAAATCGTGTTTCTACATTATCTCGTGAATCCTCAACAAAAAATGCAGAATCACTCATAAAAGTTCTCTTTAAAAATCTCGAAAATTTATCAAGTTTTTCAGGAATTACAAGAATTCACAATTCAGCAATATTATCCGAAAATACAAGTGATTCACTGCTATCACTCTGGTCTATTCTCGAATCTATAGTTGATAAGGATAATGATACAGATGAGAAACAAATAGATAAAGGAAACGAGGATAAAAAAGATCGTAGCAAGATAGGTAATGTCATTTCTTATACTATTCCATATCTAAAGAGTACCCATATTCAAAAACTTGTTCAAACCTGTATGACGGATATTATTCGATGGGATATAGATTTTTTCAATAACCACATCGCAAATAATGGTTTTGCTTCAAATGATTTAGAACACACATTTGCGTTCTTAGCATTTAAGTCTACACAACCAGATCGCGATTGTCTATTTGCAAGTACAGAAACTTATCCGCTCTTGCGGTATCGTGTTTGTACTTTATCTGATTCACTACAAAATAGCAAAGAAATTAAATCCTTAATAAAAGCACATACTCAACGCGTTACATGGCATTTACATCGAATTTATCGTGCTCGCAATTATATTATCCATGATGCCAACTCAAATAATCGGTTAAATGAAGGACTTGTGATTAATCTACACTCTTATGTAGATACTCTTTTCTCGGAGGTAATTACACATATTTCAATTTCGCCATATAATGATTCGATATATGATGCAATTACAAATCATAAGTTGTCAGTATTGATTATGGATGAAAAGTTAGAAAATCGAAAGAATGAAGAAATCACAGTTGATAATGCTCTACAATATTTGTATTACGACTTTGAACGATAAATTGTTCTCTTTTGGTCTCAAGTTGATATCTAATGTCAGTAGGGCAAGTATCTCAAACATTTGATGAATGGCCGCTTACCTTAATTTTTTGCCACCGCTTACAATAACGGCGATAATGTACAATAAGTTGCGCAAATTGGAAAATGCATAAAAGAAGACATAGCTTGCAGGCTCTGGTAGAATGAAGTTACCACACAAACATTCGCCTACCACTTGGCTTTCCTCTCGATAGAGGACGAACTTTCCAGTGATTGGACCGTAGCGATGCTCTGTCTGGGCATATTAGGGTCCATTGATCGGATGACAATATTTCTGATTTGGGATACCCTCATATTCTTTTACGATGTAAAAAGTTTTGAAATGGGAAATGTATTCGAGGGCACAATCAGCAGATTACCTTGCGCGGCTGTTGCTTTGTTATACGTATCTACCTCATCAGATGTTAGATTACGAATGAGAAATTCTGTTTTATCCCCGCGCCCAAGGGGGACAAGCAATGTCGGACGAGCAACAAAAACATATTCCAACTGATTGTCGGATCGCAAGCGAATGTACACAGGCTTATCTGAGGTAATTAACGGATGTGCACTTTCTGTGAGACAGAAACAGGGCGACAACTTGGCCTTATTTATGTTGATAACTTCCTCCAAAGAACCGCTGTTATCTCGCAAGTGTCCATCATAATTTTTCAACAATAGCTGATGCCGGATCTGGTCTTTGAAGGTAACGTCCTCAGCGTGCAACTGGTTCGCGGTTTCTGCTGGGGGGATCGAGGCATTTATAATTTCCGGGACAATGCTTGCAAGTGTGTCTAAGACATCATTGAACGCCCAATATCCATCCCTGCACCTCCATTCAAAAATCGTCATGTACTCAATAATGGCGTTCAAATCATCAGCTGTAACTGTTGAATTTGCTAGTGTACCAGTTTGCGGCTGTGCTTTCAAAGTGCGTAATTTCTGTTCCAGTGCAGTAATATCCTTCCGCCAATTATTTTCATACTGGCGCGACCATTGCGTTTCGATATAAGTGTATCTGCTCTCGTCCAAATACGCTTGGATTTTTTGCCGATCTGTTGGGGGGACTTCGCTCCCGTCCGGGTTGCAGATATTCCAGTTTGCAAAGTTTCTGTAATTTTTGTTCAGCTTTTCGGGTGTATCAAGAGGGATTCTATTCAATGATATGGTATACGGTGTAAGGAAGCCAAATAACTCGTCTAGGCCTTCCTCTGGCATATAGAAATCTCCAGATCTGGTGTCGTGGAAATAATCGAGTGAATTGATTTTATCGGTTTTCGTGGGTGTGATAGACCAATCGGACTGCTCAGGGTGCTTGCTGTTAAAATGTGTTGCTTTATCATATATCCATACGGAGTTCCTGCCATTATAACTCCATTCGCGCATATAACACTGCGGCACAAGATGCTGATTTACGGCGACTTCTAGGTGTAGCTGCGGAACGGGTATTTGAACTGCCATTCTGATATACCACCTTTCAAGACGTTTATGGAAAAACTATGGAAAGTGGGCAGCCCCGGCAGTGGCTAGATGGAAGCTGCTGGAACGTTTCCTCTCCCCACAGCGAATCCCAAAACAATGAGGAACGTCGATCCTCGCTGCAAAAATATCATAGTGAAATATGCGGTTTGTCGTCAAGAAAAAAGTTCGACAAAAGCGACAGCCAGCACTTTTCTAGTCATCGCTACATATGAAAAAGGTCATATGTTCAATAGTCACATGAGTTATTACAGTTGTACTTGCCATATGACAAGTACAACTATCTTTGCGCTTGCATAAAACCGCCGTTCCGATTTTTCAGTTAGAACAGCGGCTTTAACTCGTTTATAGCATATTGGATAAACGAGTTTCAATTCAATGTCACACAGAACAGAAAACGACTACCACCGGTTGGTTTCAACCGGTGGCTGTACGAGTTTCTATTGAACTGTTATCATGCAAGGTTTCTCAGATATTCTTCCACATTCTGATACTGAATGCCACTTACCACTTGGCTTTTCCCCCGATAGAGGACGAACTTTCCGGTGATCGGGCCGTAGCGGTGCTCGGTCTGGGCGCATTTTTGCTCGTCGATCAGATGGCGATACTGCTGTGGGGCAGCTTCCTCGCTGTGCTTGATCTCGAAAATCCGGCAGAAGCCCGCCTTAGGGTCAAACACCACCATATCAAATTCGCCCACAGAAAATTGCAGAACAAACACCTGCTTTTTAGGGTTTGCCAGCTTGGTTTCCAGCAGGACGATATCCTCCAGCATCCGCCCTTTGATCTCGGTCAGGATGCGTTCCTGCACGGCGGTTCGCTCTGCCAGAGACAGCGCACTGAACGTCTCATCCAGCAGCAGACTGCGGATCAGTTCATCCGCCTGTGCATAGCGGAGACCCGGCTGGGCGATCACTGTGCGGCTGGACTTCGTGCTGACATTCGGTAGGTGCAGTACATCGATCTCCCGTGTCAGGTCCAACAAATCCAGATACTCCTTGATCTCTGCCGCATGAGCGTTGTTCAGTTTTACGGTCTGTTCTGCTTTATTGCGGATCTCCAGTAGTTTCCGCAAGCTATCGGTGACAGCCGAAAAATCAATGCGGTCAAGAATGGCCGTAGGGTTCTCCTGATCCAGGCGCAGATTGCTGGCGGAAATGCCAAGATCGTGGGACTTCCAATTCTGCGTCAGCACCTCCAGCGTGAAGCGGTGGTTGATATCCTCCACCACACGGTTAATGGCACTGGTCAGTTCATTTTTGTCGTACAAGTCCCGCAGATGGCGGAAATGGCCCTCGTACTGATAGCAGCGCAGAGAGTGCTGGATGTTGCGGGCGATGGCCGTGTCCACATACTCGTCGGCACTTTCCTTGCTGGCGAAAGTGGAGGTCTCATTGTAGTGGACACCACCGAGACTCATGGTGCCGCCGTAGCGGATATACTCGTCGATGCCGCGAACGCCGAGGACAGCTTCAAACTCGCGGTAAGGGATGAATGTGGTGTGCAGCAGGATGCAGCGGTCGTAA
>OLXK01000315.1_pt1 | contig 51549 bp, 43 predicted proteins | sample 1674321 | NCBI WGS metagenome assembly OLXK01 (sample SAMEA103958162, study PRJEB25191) | human gut metagenome | reverse complement strand
TCCCCTAACGAATATTACCACTACATCACCACAGGTGAGTACCCCGCCGGTATGCTGCCGCTATGGGTCAAATGAAAATGTCCTTGACTTGGGGAGCACTTTAGAAATGCTCGGAAAGGGCAAAAGATGAGCGGACGGAAAAGCCGTTATTCTGAAAGGCCTTTTCTTTGTTTCACCGCGTTCTTGTATTTTGCGGCAGGATATGCTACAGTACCTGCCGTTGATTCTTTCTGCCTCTTACGAGGCTGTACGAGGTATTTATGAAGCTGTTACGATGGTGTAAGGCCAACGCCATGCCGGTGATTGCGGTGCTGGCCGCGGCGGTGACGGCGGTGTTCGTGCCGCCTGACGCGGCCTATCTTGGCTACTACGATGTGAAAACGCTATCCTGCCTGCTGTGCGTGCTGGCGGTGGTGGGTGCGCTGCGCCGCGTGGGACTGTTTCCTCTGCTGGCGCAGAGGCTGGTGCAGGTGTTCCACACCACCCGCGGCGCGGTGACGGCGCTGGTAGGTATCACGCTGGTGGGCTCCATGCTGCTGACCAACGACACAGCACTGCTGACGTTCCTGCCCCTCAGCTGGTTTGTGCTGGAGCGCACCGGCCAGACGAAATGGACGGCGCTGACGTTCATTCTGCAGAACTGCGCCGCCAACCTGGGCGGTATGCTGACGCCCTTCGGCAATCCCCAGAACCTGTATCTGTTCAACCACTACAACATCCCTAACGGGGAATTCCTGTCCATTATGCTGCCGCCGTTCCTGCTGTCCACGGCGCTGATCCTGCTGTGCTGTCTGTTTCTGCCCTGTGAAGGGCTGACTGTCCCCCGGCAGGAGACACTGCCGGACAAGCGTCGTACTGCGGTATACGGCGTACTGTTCTGCGTGGCGGTGGCTATGGTGCTGCGGGGAATCCCCTACTGGCTGGGACTGCTCGTTATCGTGATGGCTCTGCTGGTGCTGGATCGCCGTGCGCTGCTGGGCGTGGACTGGGGACTGCTGGTGACGTTTGCGGCGTTTTTCACCTTTTCGGGCAACATGGCGCGGATTGAGCCGGTGCGTGAGCTGTTCCGGAAGCTGCTCACCCACGGGGCCATGCCAGTGGCGGCACTGACCAGTCAGGTCATCAGCAATGTACCGGCAGCCATCCTGCTGAGCCGGTTCACCGACGACTATCGAGGACTGCTGGTGGGCGTGAATATCGGCGGCGCGGGGACGCTGGTGGCGTCACTGGCCAGCCTGATCACTTTCCGGGAATACACAAAGCACGTCAAGGGGCAGACGGGGCGGTTCATGGTGCTGTTCTCCGCCATCAGCTTCGGTTTTCTAGGCGTCCTGTTGGTAGCCATGACACTCTGGATGCGGTGAAATGAGTAAATTAGAGCTCCTGCCCCATGGGCAGGAGCTCTAATTTGTTATTGCGGTGCAGTTTGATCAGCTCACATCACCTGTGCCATGAAGCTGCCCATGGTCTGTGCGGCTTCGTCCTGCTTTTCCTGTGCCTGTTCCCGCTTCCGATCCTGCTCCAGGAAGTCTGCGACCTCCTTTGGCACCGATACTTGCGCACCGTTGTAGATGATAACGACTGAGTCGTTCATTTGTGTCCTTTCCGCTTTCAACGGAAGGGCGCACACCCGCGCTGCCGGTACAGCGCCAAAAACTGTCGGCCTCCATGGGACTGCCTTCGTACAGGGGGTCAAAATGCCCTACGGGGCCCATGAATGCCTGAGACCACACCGGGGTGTGGACCTCACCGGAAGGCTGCGAGATTAAGCTTTCGCATAAGAACAATATATATGCACCGGGAGATGTCAAGTTGGGGCGAATGACGGAGGTTTCTCCATTGCAATATGTCATATCCTGTGCTATAATGCACTCGAACTGAATAACGGGGCAGCGTGAGCCGGGTTTATCCCGGCGGCGGAATGGGGTGAGAGGCCCCGCGAGACGGTCACTGTGATGCCGATTTATTCGGCTAAGCCAGATACGCAAGGCGTTGCTCCCGGGCCACTGCCAGTACCGGGGCCAAAGTTGTTATGCGAACGCTTCACCCGGCTGCCTATGGCGGCTGGGTGATTTTTTGCTGCCAGGCACCATGGCTATCATGCTTTCCATGGAAAGCATGATAGCCATTTCAAGCCGCCGGGGCGGGGGGAGGACGGCAGACCTTTCCCGTCCCGCTTTCCAGAAAAATTTTTGCGCTATTTGTCGTTCCTTTCTTTTTCCCGAGACCCGGGCCGTGCTGTAGAGGGCGCGGCCCGGGGGGAGGGAAACAGGGGGAGTGGGATATGGGATATTACGGATTGCCACACCAGTGACATCGGTCACTGATTCGCAATGACAAAAAGTGTGTGATTGCTTCGGCATTTACATAAATAAAAAGAATGAAAGGAAAAAGAAATGAAAAAGAGAATCATTTCTCTGCTGCTGGCGCTTATCATGGCGCTGTCACTGCTTCCCGTGAGCGTGCTGGCGGCAGACGACCACACAGGCCAGGTCCATGTGACGGTGGAAAACACCACCTGGACCAAGGCCGACGGCGCACCCTGGGAGGGGACGCTGGTGGACGAGTGGGTCACCCTCAAGGCTGACTCCACCATGATGAGCTGCATCGTGGACGCGCTGACGGCCAAGGGCTATACCCAGACCGGCGCGGACACCGGCTACATCAGCGAGATCAACGGCATCAAGGAGAAGGACGCGTCGAAGGATTCCGGCTGGATGGGTACGCTCAACGACTGGTTTACCAGCGAGGGCTTCGCCAAATACACCGTGGCCAACGGCAAGCTGAAATCCGGCGACGAGATCGCCGTGCAGCACACCTGCAATCTGGGCGCGGACATCGGCGGCTCCTTCGACACCAGCGACAAGAGCCTCAAGGCCATCGCCCTCAGCGCGGGCGAGCTGATCCCGGCATTCTCCAGCGACGTGCATGACTATACCATGATTCTGCCCGAGAGCGTCACCGCCCTCACCGTGACCCCCACCGCCAGCAACAAGCAGAATCGCGTCCGCATCTATGTGGGCGGCACGGAGTATGGCCGCAAGGATGCCATTCCCGTTCAGGTGGGCACCGTCATCACCCTGAAGGTGGGCAATGACGGCGATACCGCCCCGGAGACCTACACCATCGCCCTCCAGGCGGCGGGCACGCTGCTCTCCGCTGACAGCGTCGCCCTCACCTCCATCCATCAGGACGGCTCCGCCGGTACCAAAGTGGCCCTGACCTTTGACAAGGAAACCGCCGCCTTCACCGGCAAGCTGGCAAACTATACCCATCTCAAGCAGTATAACGACGGCGGCTTCACCGTGACGCTCTCCGACCTGCCCGCAGGGGCCACCGCCCAGCTCAAGAGCAGCAGCGGCAAGGTCCTGGCGGACTTTGAAAACGGCGTGGCTTCCACCCCGGCGAATCAGTTCACCGGCAGCGGCTCGGCCTATTTCTACATCGCCGTCACCGCCCAGGGCCGCACGGAGAATTACAAGCTGACCCTCACCAAGCCCGGCAATTATGTCTGGGGTACATTTAACTTCTTTGGCAAGCCTGCCTATAATACAGATAATGTGTTCTACGGCTATCCGGAGGGTACGCTGTTTCAGGCGGATGAGGACGGCAACCGCACGGGCGAAACCGGTTATTCCCGAAATTGCTGGAATTATATCGTCTATGTGTCCCCGCAGGTGGGCAGCTTCGGCATCAATAAATTCTCCGATGCCATGCAGGCCGGTGACCTGAACAGCTTAAAAACGCAGATTCTTGTGGATGGCGAGGTTCATGTCAAGCAGACTAAGTTCGGTAAGCAGGCCATGATGGCACTTGTCAAGAAGCCGGTAACTCTGACCAAGGACAAGACGGTCATTGACATCGTCGGTGTCGACAAAAAGAATCCCAATATCGAGATCCACACCACTATTACGGTGATTGTGGTCAAGACCACCCCGGCGGAGCTGACCGATTTTATCAGCGCTCTGCCGAGCACCGATAATCTGACGTATGCCGATCACTACAAGATCGTCATGAGCTATCAGCGCGCCTATGCCGGTTTTACCGACGAGGAAAAGAAGCAGCTGTCCGCCGAGACGTTGAAAAAGCTGCAGGATTCCGTGGCCCGCGTGGAGGAGCTGAAAAAACGCCATGAGGACGGCATTCAGGCATGGATCGACCTGGTAAATACCTTTGCCGGGAAAGTGACCGCAGAAAACTATGCCCAGTATTACGACGCCGTGCAGAAGGCCCAGGTGCAGTATCTGGAGCTGTCCGACGCACAGCGTGCGGAATTTGCGGCCGTTAACTCTGAGGAAAACGCCGCAGTCATGACGGCCTACAAGGCTGCGTACCGCACCGTCAACGAGCAGTCCATTCTGGACGGCAGCTCCATCGGCAAGCCCACGGAATATTACGACGACTTCATGATGGGTGCCAACCACTATAATCTGGACCTGGGGCACGAGGACACCTATTATCCCGCCGTGTTCCGGGAGATCTGGACGAACCGTCCGACTTCTCTCTATCCGGCTTACGCAGGTGAAAAGGGTCTGCCCTATACGCTGCCCGGCATCCTGAAGTTCGACATCAAGGACGACAGCATCTTCGAGATCAAGGAAGTGGAGGATGTCTATAAGGACGGCGGCCTGAGCAGCTTTGGCACTACTCCGGCTATGAAGTACTATCTGGTGCCCAAGAAGGCGGGCACCACCACCTTTACCGTTACCTTTACGGATAAGGCGGGCAATTTCTATGGCCAGATCCCGGAGATCCCCGTCCATGTCAATAGCCCCGAGGAGACGGCTATTCAGGATCTGAACAAGAACCTGACGAACTTCACCTCTCTGAGCAACACCAGCAAATACGACAACTGGACCTACAACTACGACACGGAGGGCGCGCCTTTCACCTTTAAGGTAAGCGGCACCAACGCCAAGGTCAGCGTCTATAACTACCTCCAGTACAACAAAGACGGCACCCCCGTCAAGACCGACTACACCCCCGACGCCAAGGGCAATGTGACCATCCTCATCAAGGACGGCTACAACGGCATCGAGGTCACCGCCGACTACCAGGGCCACACTGTCACCCAGGTCTACTCCCTCAAGGGCAAGGTCACCCGCTATGTGCAGGAGAACATCTCCCGCCCCGGCGAGGCTCTGCGCACCGGCGATACGGCGGGTATCTGGATCATCGGGCGGCCTACCAATATCCACAAGATCCTCCGTATTTATAACCCTGCGACCACGACGGTGTTCTATACGGATATGCCTCTGCAGAGCGTAGTAAATACAGACAACCAGCACGATATTTACCGTATTGATGAAAGTGGTGCGGCAAAACAGGTAGCTTATCAGCCCCGCGTTGCGGCCTATCTGACGGAATCCGGCACGATCACCCTCACCAAGGGCGGCTCCGATAGCCGCGGCTACGGTTCCAATCCCGGCAGCGAGGGCGATCAGGGCAACACCGGCGGCATCGCCGCTTCCACCCGCTATGGCTTCGGCATGCTGGCAGATATTACGCTGCAAGTGGAGGAGAACCCCAACTTCAAGCTGGAGCCCAAGTATGAGACCGTGGCCGAGAATGGCGGCCAGGTCAAGGCTGGGGACAAGCTTACCATCTCCATCCCCACGCTGCCCATCGAGCAGCTGGCCCAGGACTATAAGCTGCAGTACTGCCTGCTGAACTACTCCACCAATATTCCCGGTGCGGAGTACATTTTCTCCAAGTGGTCCAAGGGCGGCGACTCCTGGGAGGGCGAGGGCACTACCCCCGTCGGCCCCGAGGTGGCGCTCAAGAGCATCACTTTCACCGTGCCCAAGACCACCCCGGCGGGCACCTACAGAATTCATGGCGGCTATCTGGATGTTACCCACAGAAGCGGCGGATACGATGGCTGGATAGTTATGCGAAGTTCTATCGGATGGAGATCAGCGATCTGACCATCACCGTTTTGAAGGGCGACATCGAGACCGTGGAGGACCTTATTGACGCCATCGGCGCCAATGTCACCCTGGACAGTGAGGCCGCCATCACCGCCGCCAAGTCCGCCTACGATGCCCTTTCCGACGAGGACAAGGCCCTGGTGGATGCCGACAAGGTGGCTGCTCTGAACGCCGCGATTATCAAGCTCAACCGGCTCAAGCACGCGGACCTCATGGCAAACCTGGACACCATCTACAAGACCACCGGCGACTTCATCCAGGGCCTGGGCACCCCCACGGTGAGCTCCACCGGCGGCGAGTGGATGGTCATCGGCCTGGCCCGCAGTGGCCGCACCGTGCCCGCCGGGTACTATGACAATGTGGTGGAGTATGTGAAGGCCAAGGCTGACGCCAATGAGCGTCTGCACCGGGCCAAAGTCACCGACAACGCCCGGGTGATCCTGGCCCTGACGGCCATCGGCAAGGATGTCACCAATGTGGGCGGCCACAATCTGCTGAAGGGCCTGGATAACATGGCCTATGTGCAGAAGCAGGGCATCAACGGCCCCATTTTCACCCTTATTGCCCTGGATAGCCACAATTACCCCACCATGGGCGATGTGACCCGGGAGAAGCTGATTCAGGTCATTCTGGACGCCCAGCTTCCCGACGGCGGCTGGAACCTGAGCGGCGAGAACGCCGACCCCGACATGACCGCTATGGCCATCCAGGCCTTGGCCCCCTACTATAAGACCAACGAGACCGTGAAGGCCGCTGTGGATAAGGCCCTGGAGGCCCTTTCCGCCCTGCAGCGCAATGACGGCGGCTTTGGCAGCTGGGGCACCGTGAACAGCGAGTCCTGCGCCCAGGTCATCGTGGCCCTCACCGCTTTGGGTATTGATCCCATCGCGGACAGCCGCTTCGTGAAGAACGGCCTGACGGTGCTGGATGCTCTGGCCAGCTTCTATGTCACCGGCGGCGGCTTCCGCCACACCGCTGGCGGCGACCGGGACGGCATGGCCACCGAGCAGGGCTACTACGCACTGGCGGCCTACTACCGCTTCGTAAACGCCCAGACCCGGCTCTATGACATGACCGATGTGGCCATTCAGACCGGCGGCAGCAATACCCCCGCCACCGGCGATACCGGCGTGCTGGTTTGGGTTATCGCCCTGCCCGTGACGATTCTCGCCGCAGCCTTCGTCCTGAAGCGTAAGGAGCGGGAGGCGTAAGCCAAAAAGAAAAAACCTAAGCGGCAAAATAAAACAGTACCCCCGGGGCCTCTTGCATGACAAGAGACCCCGGGGGTTTTATTTTTTGTTTGCAGCGGTGCGATATTGGAATAAAAAGTGACGACACTGATTTCAATTTTCTGCAAAAATTTTCCCCGGGCAAAGAAGGTGAAAGGCCCCGGGGATGCCCGAAGCCTTTCACCTTATCCCATATTCAACTCAGCAGGGCGGCCAGGAGAGTCAGGACGGCTACGGCGGCCCAGAAAAGGAGCTTCTGCCGCAGCATACGCCGGACGTCCACGGACGTGTTACTCCGCCAGCTTCCGGCCCATGGCCTGGCAGGCGGCCAGCACATCGTCGTCGGGAGCCTCGCAGCAGGTGATGCTTTCGCACACCAGGCTGATGCCCGCATCATCGCAGTCCTTCTCCCAGCTGCGCATCCATTCGCCGTCGCCCCAGCCGTAGGAGCCGAACAGGCCCACAGACTTGCCGCCCAGCTGGTTCTTGATGCTGTCGAACATGGGCTGGAACTCCATCTCCTCCAGCACCTCGCTGCCCATGGCGGGGCAGCCCATGGCCACGGAGGACACGCCGGACAGGGAGGCGGCGGTCACCTGGTCGGGAGTCAGCAGGGAGGCGTCAGCCCCGGCGGCCTTCATGCCCTCCAGAACGGCGTTGGCCATGGCCTCGGTGTTGCCGGTGCCGCTCCAATAGATCACAAGCGTCTTTTTCATAAATATACTTCCTTTCAAAAATATGTCTCAAGATATGCCAATGGTTTGTCAAACGGCCACTGCCAGCTGCTCCAGCCGGTAGCCGGTCTGCCACAGGGCGCAGTAGCGCTGGGTGCAGCGGCGGAAGCGGTCGAACAGAAGCTGAGCCCGCTGCTCGTCGCCGTATACCTTCCACAGCCCGGCGCACTTGAAGTCCACAGCCCGGTGGTCGATGAACCCCTGCACATCCTCCGGCGGGTAGCTGAGGAACAGCCCCACCTCGTGGGGAAATTCCTCCTCCGTGCGCAGCCGCTGCACCAGCCGCGCCACACACTGTCCACAGCTGCCGCAGGGGTAGCCCGCCTGCCGCAGCAGGCGGCAGGACAGATCGTCGTCCAGATCCCGGCGCAGGGCCTGGGGCCGGTACAGATACAGCAGCGCCCTTCCCTGGCCCAGCCGCATGGGCAGCAGGCACAGCCCCCGGGGCACCAGCACCCGGTTCATCCGCCGGATGTCCGCCAGCAGCTGCTGACGGGAGTCATAGGGGCAGGGAAACAGACTGCCGGTCTTGATGCCGGCCAGAGTGGGCGCGCACTGGCGCACCACCGTCTCCTCCGCCGGTCTCATCCTGCGTGCTTCTCCAGAATTCCCCGCAGAGCGGACAGGGAGCTGGTGTGGCAGCGCTCGATGATGGTGTTCTGGCCCTTCAGCTGGCTGAGGGCCCCCTGCACCATCTTGTGGGACATGGTGCCGGTGAAAAAAATCATCAGGTCGGGGCTGCCCAGCTTGTTCCGCAGGCCTCCGGCAGGCTTGGTGAATACCTTGGCCTGGCACCGGTACGTCTGACAGAGCTCCTTATACCGGCGCTCCATACACTCGTTTCCTCCCAAAATTACAACGCTCATAGCAATCTCCCTTCTATGGTTAAAGCGCTTTAACTACTGATTTGTAAAAACAGCGTCTCCCGGACGCCTTGTATGAGGATAGTATACGCAAAGGCAGGAGCCGTATCCACTCCAAAACGGCGGATACGGCTCCAAAATGAATTTTTCGGCAGGGGAGGGACAGGAGAAAAGCAGACCTGCCAGAAGGCGGCCCCTTTATCAGGAGCCGCCCTCTGGCAGATGAAAGAAGATGAGAATCAGCGGAGAAAAGAGAGAAGATGAAAAGAGAACTACGAGAGAAAACCACGCAAACGCTTCTGCCTGCTATCTGAAAACGCCTGTCAGTCCAGGACGTTGGAGACCACCAGCCAGCGGCCTGCATCCTGATGCAGGGTCACGCTGCCGCCTGCGTAGCGCAGTGTCACGGTACCATCGGGGCTGTGGTACCCATACTGGAAGCGGACGTAGCCCGCGTCACCGGCAGGGCCGTAGTACGCGTCGAAATCCGCCAGATAGGTGAGGCCGTCAAAGGCCGCGTCGGACATATCCGCCAGGCTCAGGCCCGTGTACCGCAGCAGCAGATCCTCCAGCTCCGATGCCGTCAGGCAGACATAGCCCTCGGCACCCAGCTGGCGCAGCTCCCGGTCGGACAGGTCCCGGCTCCCGGCGCCGCCGGTGAACAGGGCAGTCAGGTCCATGTCTGCAGCCCGGTCAAAGGAGACAGACAGAAACAGGTTGGGCCCCTGGGCAGGCAGCACGTTGAAGCAGCTGCCGCCGAACCAGCGGAGCTCCTGCTCCGTCAGCAGGCTGGCCCCCTGGGGCAGGGTCACCCGGGGCTCCTCCGCCGGGGCTGCGTCCTGTCGGACCGCCGGGGCGGAGAAATGCACAGGCTCGACGGTATTCCTCGCTACGCTCTGCCCGCGCAGGCCGCAGGCACACAGCCCCAGCATCAAGCACACTGCCAGCAGCAATACCGTCTTTTTCATGGCGACTCCTTTCCCGAGGTGAATGCTGGTTTTTCCCTTACTGTACTTGCAGTATACAGGAGTTTCTCAGCAAAATCATCTCAAAATGGTGAATAACGGTTACAATCCGGTAACAAAGCGGTTAAAATTTGGTACACTTTTTCGGCGGTTGCAATGGTGGGGAAAATGAGGTATAATAATAAAATTGGTGTATCTTGCACAGGAGGGAACCCTGCCTTATGTGGTATTTTCTTTTGTTTGCCGCCCTGTTGGGGACGGACCAGCTTATCAAATACTGGACGGTGGAGCACCTGGCTCTGGGAGAGTCGGCGGCGTTTTGGCCGGGCGTCATGCGGCTGACCCGGGTGCATAACTATGGCGCGGCCTGGTCCAGCTTTTCCGGCCAGACCGCGGCCCTGGCGGTGGTGACGGTGCTGCTGATGGCGGCGGTGGCGTATCTGCTGGTGCGGCGCATCGTGCGGCATCCCCTGGGCGTGATCGCGGGGCTGATGATCCTGGCCGGGGGCGTGGGGAACCTCATCGACCGGTTGTTCCGGGGCTATGTGGTGGACATGTTCGACCTGACTCTATTTTCCTATCCGGTGTTCAACTTCGCCGACTGCTGCGTGGTGGTGGGGGCCATTCTGGGGGCCGTGTACTACCTGTTTTTATACGATAAATACGACAAGAAGGACAAAAAACATGGAAACGACCCGGCTGACGGTGACAACTGAGGAGGCGGGGCAGCGGGCGGACAGCCTGCTGGCCCGGCGGCTGGAGGGGCTGACCCGCTCCGCCGCCGCCCGGCTTCTGGAGGAGGGACGCGTTACGGACCGGGGCCGCCCGGTGGCGAAGAACCTGCGGGTCCAGCCGGGACAGGTGCTGGAGGTGACGCTGCCGGAGCCGGAGGAGCCGGAAGCCCGGCCCCAGGATATTCCCCTGGACGTGGTATACGAGGACGAGGACGTCATCGTGGTGAACAAGCCCACGGGGATGGTGGTGCATCCGGCACCGGGGCACCCGGACGGGACCCTGGTCAACGCCCTGCTGTATCACTGCGGGGAGAGCCTGTCCGGCGTGGGGGGCCAGAAGCGTCCCGGCATTGTCCACCGCATCGACCGGGACACCAGCGGCCTCATTATCGCCGCCAAAAACGACGCGGCCCACCTGGCCCTGGCGGCCCAGCTGGCGGACCACACCCTGGCCCGGACGTATGAGTGCCTGGCGGTGGGCAATTTCCGGGAGGACAGCGGCACTGTCAACGCGCCCATCGGCCGCCATCCGGTGGACCGCAAGCGCATGGCGGTGGTGCGCCAGGGGGGCCGGGAGGCCGTGACCCATTGGGAGGTCATCGCCCGCTATCCCGGCGTCACCCATCTGCGCTGCCGCCTGGAGACGGGCCGCACCCACCAGATCCGGGTCCACCTGGCCCACATCGGCCACCCGATTCTGGGGGATACGGTGTATGGGGCCAAAAAGCCCGTGCCGGGGCTGACGGGCCAGTGTCTCCACGCCGTGGGGCTGCGGTTTCTCCATCCCCGCACCGGGGAGCCGGTGGAGCTGACCTGTCCTTTGCCGGAGGAGTTTGTCCGGATGCTGGACAAGCTCCGGCGGGGAAGCTGACGCCGCCGGCGATTCGATGGAAAATCATATGACGAACGACCGAACGAGGTGCGATATGCAGACATTTATGGTGCCCTGCCTGCTGGGGCTGGAAAAATTGGTGGGCGACGAGATCCGGCGGCTGGGGCTGCGGGATGTGCAGGTGGAAAACGGCCGGGTCCTGTGCCGGGGCCAGCTGTCCGACATAGCGCGGCTGAACATCAACCTGCGCTGCGGCGCCCGGGTCCTGCTGGTGCTGGGCCGGTTTCCGGCCCGCAGCTTTGAGGAGCTGTTTCAGGGCACCCGGGCCATCGCCTGGGAGGACTATCTGCCCCGGGACGCGGCCTTCCCCGTGAAGGGCTACTCCATCTCCTCCCAGCTTCACGCCGTGCCGGCCTGCCAGTCCATCATCAAAAAGGCCATGGTGGAGCGGATGAAGGCCCACTACGGCCTGGAGCAGTTCCCGGAGGACGGGGTGAAGCATCAGGTGCGCTTCTCCCTGTTCAAGGACGAGGCCATGATCTGTCTGGATACCTCCGGCGAGGGTCTGTATAAGCGGGGATACCGGGCCGTGGGCGTGGAGGCCCCCCTGCGGGAGACGCTGGCGGCGGCTATGGTGACCCTGTCCCGCTTCCGGGGGAGGGACCCCTTCTGCGACCCCTTCTGCGGCAGCGGCACCATCTGCATCGAGGCGGCGCTGATCGCCCTGAACCGGGCCCCGGGCCTGGACCGCAGCTTTGACGCCCAGCGCTGGGGCTTTGTGCCCTCCGGGGACTGGCTAGCCGCCGCCGGGGAGGCCATGGACAAGGAGTTCCACGGGAAGTACGACATCTGGGGCGGCGATGTGGACCCCCGGGCTGTGGCCATCGCCCGGGACAACGCCCGGAAGGCCGGGGTGGAGGATGTGGTGCGCTTTGAGGTGGCGGATATGCGGAATTTCCGCCGGGAGGACACCTATGGCCAGCTGGTGACCAATCCGCCCTACGGTGAGCGCCTGCTGGAGCGGCAGGAGGCTGAGGCCCTGTATCGGGATTTCGGGCATATGTGGGAGCGGCTGCCGGACACCTGGCGGACCCTGGTGCTCAGCAGCCACACGGAGTTTGAGCGCACCTTCGGCCACCAGGCCAAAAAGAAGCGCAAGCTCTATAACGGCATGATCAAGTGCGATCTGTTTATGTACGGAAATGTGTAAGAGCGGGGTTGACAGCGTTATGCCGGGACTTTTCCCGAAATCTTCACAGAAATTTTCAATTTGTTCATATACTTTTCCGCCGCCGTGCTACAATAGGTTACAATCTGTTACCGAATCTTAAAACTCACCGGGAGGGCGCCGCTATGAAGCACATCTTTATCATCAACCCCACTGCGGGGAAATATGACAGCCGCCAGCGGATCTATGAAATGGCTGAGCATCTGCGGACGGCTCACGGTCTGGACGTGCAATGCATCCTCACCAAAAAACAGGGCCACGCCACCGAGATCGCCCAAAAACTCTGTCAGACCGGGGAGCCCCTGCGGTTTTACGCCTGCGGCGGCGACGGCACCGTCAACGAGGTGGCAAACGGCATCATCGGCTATGACAACGCCGCCATGAGCGTGATCCCTGTGGGCACCGGCAACGACTTCCTGAAAAACTTCGGCGACGACCTGGACAAGTTCCGGGACGCCGAGAACCTGTGGGACGGCCCCCAGTTCCCCATGGACGCCATCGACGTCAATGGCCGGGTGGCCCTGACCATCGCCTGCTCCGGCATCGACGCCCGGGTGGCCCGGGACGTACATAATTTCAGCGAGAGCCCCATTCTGGACGGCAAGAGCAGCTATATTGTCTCTCTGCTGGTGAACTTCCTGTTCAAGGGCATCGGCTCCCATTGGACGGTGGAGCTGGACGGCGAAACCATGGAGGATGACTTCTCCTTGGTGTCCGTGTGCAACGGGCGGTATTACGGCGGCGGGTTCATGCCCGTGGCCGAGGCCCGGATGGACGACGGCGTGCTGAACACCCTGGTGGTGAAAAAGGTCAGCCGCACTACCTTCCTGCGGTTTGTGACTCCGTATGCCAAGGGGCAGTACTATAAGTTCCCCCATGTGGCCCGCTGCTCTACCCCCAAGGTGGTGCATATCCATTCCGATAAGCCGGATATCGTCACATGTCTCGACGGCGAGTGCATCACCTCCGACGATGTGACCATCCGTCTGGCGGACAAGCGGCTGAATTTCTTCGGCCCCGCCGGCTGCGACTGCAACCGCACCGCCCGGGATATTTGACCAATTTGTGAACTTTTGAGATTTTGCCAAAAATCCCCTTGCAAAATCTGAATAGTGTGGTATGATAATCAGCGTTAGCACTCAGGGCTATTGAGTGCTAACGCTGAACTCGTTTATTATGTAAAGATATAAGGAGGAACCAACCATGAAACTGACACCGCTTGCTGATCGCGTTGTTCTGAAGATGACGGAGGCGGAGGAGACCACCAAGGGCGGCATCATCCTCACCGGCTCCGCTAAGGAGAAGCCCTCTGTGGCAGAAGTGATCTCCGTGGGCCCCGGCGGCACCGTGGACGGCAAGACCGTTACCATGACCGTGAAGCCCGGCGACAAGGTCATTACCGACAAGTATGCCGGCACCAAGGTCACCCTGGAGGACGTGGAGTATATCATCGTCAAGCAGGCCGACATTCTGGCCATCGTCGAGTAACGCTCCCATCCCTGTCATTTCCAAAATCAATCTTTCTGCTTTTAATTAGGAGGCAATATTATGGCTAAGATCATTAAGCGCGGGGAGGAAGCCCGCAAGGCTCTGGAGTCCGGCGTCAATCAGCTGGCCGATACCGTCAAGATCACCCTGGGCCCCAAGGGCCGCAACGTGGTGCTGGATAAGAAGTTCGGCACTCCGCTGATCACCAACGACGGCGTATCCATCGCCAAGGAGATCGAGCTGGAGGATCCGTTTGAGAACATGGGCGCGCAGCTGGTGCGCGAGGTGTCCACCAAGACCAATGACGTGGCCGGCGACGGCACCACCACCGCCACCCTGCTGGCCCAGGCCATGATCCGCGAGGGTCTGAAGAACCTGGCCGCCGGCGCCAATCCCATCGTTATGAAGAAGGGCATGGCCAAGGCCGTGGACGCTGCTGTGGCCGCCATTCATGAGCAGAGCCAGAAGGTCAACGGCACCGACGACATCGCCCGCGTGGGCACCGTCTCCTCCGGCGACGCCTTCATCGGCAAGCTCATCGCCGAGGCCATGGAGAAGGTCTCCGCCGACGGCGTCATCACCATTGAGGAGTCCAAGACCGCCGAGACCTACTCCGAGGTGGTGGAGGGCATGATGTTCGACCGGGGCTATATCACCCCCTACATGGTCACCGACACCGACAAGATGGAGGCCCTCATCGACGATGCGTATATCCTCATCACCGACAAGAAGATTTCCGTGATCTCCGACATTCTGCCTCTGCTGGAGCAGCTGGTCCAGGCCGGCAAGAAGCTGTTCATCATCGCCGAGGACGTGGAGGGCGAGGCTCTGAGCACCCTGATCGTCAACCGTCTGCGGGGCACCCTGAATGTGGTGTGCGTCAAGGCTCCCGGCTTTGGCGACCGCCGCAAGGAGATGCTCCAGGATATTGCCATCCTCACCGGCGGCCAGGTCATCAGCGAGGAGCTGGGCCTGACCCTGAAGGATGCCACCGTGGATATGCTGGGTCGTGCCCGCCAGGTGAAGGTCACCAAGGAGAACACCATCATCGTGGACGGCATGGGCGACAAGCAGGCCATTGCCGACCGCGTGGCCCAGATCCGCGCCCAGATCAACAACACCACCAGCGAGTATGACCGCGAGAAGCTGCAGGAGCGTCTGGCCAAGATGGCCGGCGGCGTGGCCGTCATCAAGGTGGGTGCTGCTACCGAGACCGAGATGAAGGAGAAGAAGCTCCGTATCGAGGACGCCCTGAACGCCACCAAGGCTGCCGTGGAGGAAGGCATTGTGGCCGGCGGCGGCACCATCTTTGTCAACGTGATCCCCGCTGTCACCGCCCTGCTGGCCGACGCCGAGGGCGACGAGAAGACCGGCGTGCAGATCGTGGCCAAGGCTCTGGAGGAGCCCATCCGCCAGATTGCCGCCAACGCCGGCCTGGACGGCTCCGTGATCCTGGAGAAGGTCCGCACCTCCGGCAAGAACGGCTTCGGCTTCGACGCCTACAAGGAGGAGTACTGCGACATGATCGCCAGCGGTATCGTGGATCCCGCCAAGGTGACCCGCTCCGCTCTGGAGAACGCCGCCAGCGTGTCCGGCATGGTGCTGACCACCGAGTCCCTGGTGGCCGACAAGCCCCAGCCTGCGGCTCCCGCAGCCCCCGCTCCCGATATGGGCGGCATGGGCGGCATGTATTAAGAGACGCCGCAAACCATTGAAATTGCTTGATTTTTTGGATGCGCAAAAGCGGATTTACGCCAAACTTACGCCACTTACGCCAAAAATCCAAGCGCATGATCCGGTAACAGAAATCGGCACCTGCCTCAAAAAGCAGGTGCCGATTTTTATGTTATCCGGCAGCATGGTGATTGCCCAAAGTATGATCGAGCGAGACGAAAACCATTCAAAAAATATTTGAAATCTCCATCCGAATCAGTTATAATAAGAGTACAGCGTGTGGCGTTTCTGCGTAAATCCAGTTGGAGAAACAGCCACGCGCCCTTTTTTGCGGAATCGGGTGAGAAATGGCAGAATGGACAAAAACTTCATAGGCAAATCGTGTAGCAGAAATGCGTAAGTCCGGATGTGTTAGGACTTACGCATTTTTTATTTTTTTGAAAGAAAGGTGAATTATATGGAAACCGGAAATCAGTATTTGGGGACGGAGTGCGTGAGCAAGCTCATGCGGCAGTACGCCATCCCCTGCATCATCTCGCTGCTGGTGGGCGCGCTTTACAACATCGTAGACCAGATCTTCATCGCCAACGCCAGCTACCTCGGCTCCTACGGCAACGCCGCCAACACAGTCATATTTCCGCTAACGGTGGTGGCGCTGGCCATCGCCGTCATGGTGGGCGACGGTTGCTGCGCCTTCGTCAGCATGGCGCTGGGCAGAAACGAGGTGGACAAGGCCAAGCGCAGCGTGGGCAACGCGGTGGTGTTATCTGTCGTCAGCAGTCTTGTTCTGACGGCGGTATACCTCATGTTCGCAAACAGCATCATCGCCATGTTCGGCGGCACAGTCAACGAAGAAACGTTCCATCACTCACAGGAGTATTTCTTCTATATTACGCTGGGCATCCCGTTCTATATGTTTGGTCAGGCTATGAACCCTATCATCCGCGCCGATGGCAATCCCAAGTTCGCCATGATCTCCACATTGGCAGGCGCTGTTATCAACATCATCCTCGACCCCATTTTTATCTTTGTATTCAAATGGGGCATGATGGGTGCGGCAGTGGCCACAGTCATCGGTCAGGTGTTCACGGCGATCCTTGCGGTATGGTATCTGCTGAACATGAAGATCATCAAGCCCGCCTCCGGCGACTATGCCCTGCGGGGCAGCATCTGCGGGCGGATGCTGACGCTGGGCATCACCAGCTTCCTCTCCCAGATCAGCCTCGTGGCGGCTATGGCGGCCATCAACAATATGCTCCGCAAATACGGCGCGCTGGACGCTGTGTTCGGGCAGGCGCAGTACGCGCAGATCCCCATGGCGGTGGTCGGCATTGTGATGAAGTTCTTCCAGATCGTCATTTCCATCGTGGTCGGCATGGCGGCAGGCTGCATCCCCATCGTGGGCTATAACATGGGCGCGGAGAAAAAGCTCCGTGTGCAGGAGCTGTTCACCAAGCTGCTGGTGGCCGAGGCGCTGGTGGGCGCGGTGGCGCTTGTGCTGGCAGAGGGCTTTCCCCGTCAGCTCATCGCTATTTTCGGTGCGGCCAACGAGAGCAGCTACTACACCGATTTTGCCATCAAGGCTTTCCGCACCTATCTCTGCATGATGATCCTCGCCTGTGTCAACAAGGCGTGCTTCATCTTCTTGCAGGCAGTCGGCAAGGCGCTCTCGTCCACGCTGCTGTCCATGTTCCGTGAGGTGGTATTCGGTGTGGGCTTTGCCCTGCTGCTGCCGGTGTTCTTCGGTCTGGACGGCGTGCTGTATTCCATGCCGGTATCGGATATTCTGACCTTTATCATCTCAGCAGTTATTATCGTAAAAACCTATCGGGAATTGCATACGGAAGGAGTGCAGAACGCATGAAAAACAGAGTGATTACCATCAGCCGTGAGTTTGGCAGCGGCGGACGCACCATCGGCAAAAAGGTGGCGGAAGAGCTGGGCATCCCCTGCTATGACGCAGAGATCATTCAGGAGATGGCAAAAGAAACCGGCTTCGCGCCGGACTATGTGAAGGAGGCGGGAGAGTACGCTCCCGGCGGTTTCCTCTCGAACGCTTTCTCTAACCGGATGTTCGGCCCCACCAACGAGGATATCCTGTGGGAGCGGCAGTACAAGGTCATCACAGACCTTGCCGCAAAAGGGCCCTGCGTCATCGTGGGCCGTTGCGCGGACTACATTTTGCAGGGCACGGCGGACTGCCTGAAGGTCTTTATCCATGCGGATCTGGCGTTCCGCGCCAAGCGCATCGTGGAGGTCTACGGTGAGCGGGAGCAGTCCCCGGAGGAGCGTTTGCGGGATAAGGACAAGCGGCGGGCGGCGTATCACCGCTTCTACACCAACATGAAGTGGGGACACGCCCAGAACTACCACCTGACGCTGGACAGCGGCGTTATCGGTATCAACAAGTGCGTGAACATCATCGCGGAGCTGTATTGACAAGCTGAGAAATCGGCACCTGCCTCAAAAAGCAGGTGCCGATTTTTATGATTTGCCCTTGCCGGTGCAGGACGCGGGGATCATGGCTTGACTTGCTCCGCAGCTCAATACGCCGGGTCCTTCAGCTCCCGGCGGATCTGCGGGAAGGCCGCATCCTCGCCCTGCTTCTTCAGCAGCAGCAGCCACCGGTCCAGCAGGTCGCTGGTCTCCTGGTTGATGAGAATGTGCCCCTTGGAGCCCTGGTAATAGTCATAGGGCGATGCATCGGTATATTTTTCCCCTTGGTACACCCGGCAGGCAGCGATGCGGTCGCAGAACATCTCCGCCACATAGCGCTTGGGCATTTTACACCCGCCCATATATACGCTGCCGTCCGGCCGCAGACAGTAGTCGATCCAGTACTCAAAGTGATGACGGTTGCGGCCCTTATGATGCAGCCACGACAGGCTTACGCCGTTTTCCAGGCGCTCCTGGTCGTTGGGACTGCGGTATCCCTGGTAATATTTGGCGCTGCGCCAGAACTCCGTGGGGCTGTATTTGCTCAGATCGTGGGTCAGTCCCTGCCACACCAGCCCCAGCCGCAGGCAGTAATGCCGCACCAGCCGCCGGTGGCGGCCCACCGTGCGCAGATGCTCACGAATATGCATGCGCCGTCCCCCCTTTTTTTGCTTTTCCTATGATACCACAAAAGGGCTCCCGGCGCAAACGGCAGACTTTGGCGAAATGACGAAAAATGACGGGATTTTTCTACGGCAGATTTTGCTTTTTATTCACACTCCTGTCATAGGTCTATGTTATAATCATAACAAAGGATCAAACGAGAACAAGGAGGCGCATCTTTTTCATGATGATCGAGAAGAGCGGCACCATCCGGCTGAAGGATATCCACATTCCCCAGGGGGGCACGCCGGAGCAGCAGGAGCTGGCCCAGGGCATGGTACGGGTGAATCACCTGTATCGCAGCGCTCTGAAGGTCGCCGTCACCCAGCTGGAGATCCTGGACGAGGAATTTGCCAGCCTGTACGACCACTCTCCCATCCACCATATCGAGTACCGCATCAAAACCGTGGACAGCATCGTGGAAAAGCTGAAGCGCCGGGGGTTTGAGGTCACCATCGACAATATCTATGCCCACATCCAGGACGTAGCCGGCGTCCGGGTTATCTGCAACTATCTGGACGATATCTACTATCTCCGCAGTCTGCTGGCCCGCAATGAGAATTTCAAGATCATCCGGGAGGTGGACTACATCCAGCAGCCCAAGGAGTCCGGCTACCGAAGCCTGCACCTGATCTGCGATGTGCCCATCGTGATCTCTGAGGGAACGCTGCACCTGCCGGTGGAGATCCAGCTGCGTACCATTGCCATGGACATGTGGGCCAGCCTGGAGCATGAGCTGCGCTATAAGTCGCAGCGGGACTTTTCCCCTGACGACGCGGCGCGCCTGCGCCTGTGCTCCGACGCCATCAGTGAGATCGACCGGGAAATGCAGGATATCTACCAGGGCAGAGGCCCGGAATACCACGCGTAGAACCCCGCTGCAAAAAGAAATGTACTCCCCCATGCAGGACGCTGCCGTCCGCATGGGGGAGCAAGTTTATGCCGCCTGGGCGGCGTTACGCCTTGGGCTGCTGCTGGGTGATGCAGTGGATGTTGCCGCCGCCGAAGGCGATCTCCCGGGTCTGGACCCCCACGATCTGGCGGTCCGGGAACATCTGCTGCAGCTGCTGGATGGCCAGCTGGTCGTTTTCGTCGCCGTACTGGGGGGCGATAACGGCCCCGTTGACGATGAGAAAGTTCATATACGAGGCGATGCTGACCTCGCCGTTTTCCCGGGGGGCGGTGCCCTCCACGGCGTCGATGGTCTCCGCCCCCTCCAGATAGCAGGGCTTTTTCGTCAGGCACAGCTTGTGCACCGTCAGGCGGCGGCCCTTGGCATCGGTGGCCTGGCTCAGGGTGCGGAAGGCGTCCTGGGCCGCCTGATAGAAGGGGTTCTCCGGGTCCTCGGTCCAGATGCACGCCACCTCTCCCGGAGCCACGAAGCAGGCCACGTCGTCAATATGGCCGTTGGTCTCATCGGGGTCGATACCGTCCCGCAGCCAGATGACCTTCTCGCACCCCAGATAGCCGCAGAGCTTTTCTTCAATATCCCGGCGGCTCAGTTCCGGGTTCCGTCCCGGGGACAGCAGGCACATCTCCGTGGTCAGCACAGTGCCCTGACCGTCCACATGGATGGACCCGCCCTCCAGCACAAAATCGTCGGTGCGGTAGCTGTCCACCCCCTCCAGCTCGCAGATCTTCCGGGCCACCAGGTCGTCCTGATCCCAGGGAAAGTACAGCCCGTCGTACAGGCCGCCCCAGGCGTTGAAGGTCCAGTCCACTGCCCGCAGACCGCCCTGGTCGTTTTTCACAAAGGTAGGGCCGCAGTCCCGGACCCAGGCGTCGTTGCTGGTCATCTCCACCACCCGCACGTCCTCCGGCAGGCGGGCCCGGGCATTCTGAAACTGGTCGGGATTCACGCATACCGTCACCGGCTCAAACCGGGCGATGGCCCGGGCTACGTCAATGAATGCCTGCTGGGCGGGCTTGGCTCCGCCGCGCCAGTTATCGGGCCGCTGGGGCCACAGCATCCATACGCCGCTCTGCTCCTCAAATTCCCCGGGCATGCGATACCCGTCCTGCCGGGGCGTGGTTCCTGTGATTCGTTTTGCCATAGCTGTTATCCTCCTGATATGGGGTGATGCCGCCGCCGGACGGCGATGAGCAGCTCGCCCAGCAGCACACTGATGATGGAGCCCACGGTAATGGGCAGAATGGTGGCCAGCGTCTCCCGGTCCGTGGACAGGGGGACGGCGGTGAATACGATGGACAGGGCGATGAGCGCCATGGGGACGTAGGCCAGGCATTTGAGAAAGCCGTCGCCTCCCGGCACCCGGAAGGGCCGCTCCGCATCCGGGAACCTTTGCCGTAGGGCCAGAAACGCCGGAAACACCGGCAGATAGCTCAGCAGCAGCATCACCAGGTTCAGGGCGAAGAAGCTCCAGAACAGGGAGGAATCCGGGCTCACCGCCTGGATGGCAGCTCCCAGCAGACACACCGCCGAGGCTACGATCCCGCTGACCAGCGCCGAGCCCACGGGCATCTGGTTGTCCTTCCGCCGCCGGGCGAACACGGCGGGCATATCTCCCCGCTCCGCGGCATAGGCGGCGGTGGAATTGACGCCCATGGACCAGGAGATCATGTTGCCGAACAGCGTTACCAGAAACAGCAGGGCCACAATGCCCACCAGCACGCCGCCGGTGGCGCCGGTCATCAGGGATACGGCATCGATGAGGCCGGAGTCCACACTGATGTCCCGGGTAGGCACGGCGGCCCCGATGCCGAAGGCCGAAAACAGGTAAATGGCCGCAATGACGATGCCGCCGGCAACGATGGCCTGGGGGATCTGCCGCCGGGGGTCCGCCATGCTGCCGGCATAGGTGCATACCACCTCAAAGCCCAGAAAATTGAAGATGATGACGGAGATATACGACAGACTGTCCAGGTCGAAGGACGGCAGGAAGGTCCGGGCCGTCATGTCGTTGACAAAGCCATTTTTCGCCACATACACGATGCCCAGCACCCCCACCGTCACCGCCAGCAGAATCTTGATGGCGGCGCTGAGATTCAGAATGACGATGCTGTCGCACACCGGGTAAAAGGCCACCACCGTGACGATCCAGATAAAGGCCAGCTGGATCACCAGGGACCACACCGGCCCCGGCTGCCAGCCCAACACATACCCCAGCAGCTCCGGACACATCACCGCCAAAGACGCCATCCACAGAGGGAAGTTGATCCAGTAGTACCACGAGGCCCGGGCGCCCCAGCGGGAGTCGGGCCACGCCGTGTGGATCCAGTCGTATAGGCCGCCGTCCCCGGGAAAGGCGGTGCCCAGCTCCGAGGAGATGAGCCCATAAGGCAGCAGAAACGCCGCGATCATGAACAGCCACCAGAAATACTGGCTGTTGCCGATGGACGCCACCGGCGCGGCGGCCTCCGCCACGAACACCACGCATATGACGGACAGCACCACGTCCGCCAGCCGAAATTTGCGTTTTTCCATGTCAGCTCAGGCCCCGGTCCGCCATAAAGCGCTCCAGCTGCTCCCGGGCGGCAGCCATCTCCAGCTCCGTGTGCCTCTGGCGGCACTGGGTGAAGTATACCAGCAGGCCCCGCATGGCCGTCAGGCGGTTGCCGGCCTGCTCCCAGCACAGGGAGGCGGCGGAGTCGGCCACCTCGTCGGTGACGTCCTCACCCCGGGTGGCAGGCAGGCAGTGCAGGAACTTGCACCCGATGGCCCCCAGGCTCATCAGCTCCCGGTTCACCTGATAGTCGTGGAACACCTCCACCCGCTGCTCCTTGGGCATCTCGTTTTCATACAGGCCGTACCACACGTCGGTATAGATGAAGTCCGCGTCCCGGACGGCGCTGCGGTCGTCGGTGACCAGGAAGCTGCCGCCGCTTTCCCGGCAGTTGCGCTCCATGATGGCCTGGTGGCCGTCTGTCAGCTGGTGGCCCTTGGGGCCGTAGTGGACGAATTTCATGCCCAGGTGGGTGGTGATGAAGCCCAGGGACGCGCACACCTGGGTGCCGTCGCCCACGAACACCACCTTGCAGTCCGACAGCTTCTTGCCCCGGGGCAGGTTCTCCGCCATGGTGCACAGGTCGCCGATCTCCTGGGTGGGGTGGTTATAGTCGGACATGCCGTTGAGCACCGGAATGGAGCACGCCTCTGCCAGGTCCACGATGGTGCGGTGCTCAATGACCCGGGCCATGACCACGTCCACCAGATAGCTCAGCACCCGTCCGGTGTCGCCGATGGTCTCGTGTCCGCCCAGCTGGATCATGCCGGGGCCCAGATACTGGGCGTGGCCCCCCAGCTGGCTCATGGCCGTCTCAAAGGACACCCGGGTCCGGGTGGAGGACTGCTGAAAGATCATGCCCAGGTTCCTGTTTTTCATCAGCGGCGGGTAATAGCCGCCCCGGATGGCGTCCTTGATGGACAGGCTCAGCTGGATCATGTCCAGCAGCTCCTTCGCCGAAAAGTCGTTGGTGTCGATAAAATCCTTGACCATATGGTTTCCTCCTGCAAGAAATAGTTGGAAAATTTCCGCGTTCGGCCTTATTATGCGCCCGATGGCGCGTCTCTATGCAAAAAAACCGCCTCTCGCTCCGCCGCCGTGAAAATGACGCAGGGAGGATTATATTTTCTTGCGGAATCGGCAAATTTGCTGTTGCAAAAGCGCGAAGAAGGGCTTAAAATAGATTCTGAATCAGAGCGCCTGAAAACGTGCGGGGGAGGTCTCCGCAGCCCCTCGTACAGGGCAATGGAAAATCACATATAAAGGAAAGGAATGAACAAAATGAACCAAACGCAAACACGATCTCCGCGGAAGAGATTGCTGTCGCTGATTCTGGCGGTGATTCTGATGATCGGGCTGCTGCCCATCTCCGCATTCGCCACCTCGGCCAGCGCCCAGGCGGGCGAGGACAAGGCCGCGACCCAGGACAGCGAGTTCCTGCGCATTTTCCACCTGGACTGCGGCAGAAAGTATTTCACTGTTGGCCAAATCAAGGATTTGATCGACACGGCCTCTGCCAACAATTATACCCATGTGGAGCTGGCGGTGGGCAACAATGGCCTGCGCTTCCTGCTGAAGGATATGTCCCTCGAAGTGGACGGCAAAACGTACACAAGTGATGACGTTACCACTGCCATTGAAGCCGGAAACAAGCAGTACAGCAATAGCAAAAATACGACCGATTCTGCGCTGTCTGAGACGGACATGGACACCATCATTGCCTATGCCCGGGGAAAGAACATCCGAATCATCCCCCTGATCAACACGCCGGGTCACATGAATGCCATTCTGTCCGCTGCCAAAAGCCTGACAAGGACGACTTGCGCCTATAACGGCTCCGGTACCACCATCGACGTGACCAACACCACGGCGGTGGCCTTTACCCAGGCCCTGCTGAAGAAGTACGTCAGCTACTTCGCCGGGAAGGGCTGCGAGTACTTCAACATGGGCGCGGATGAATATGCCAATGACATTTACACATCCGGTTCTATGGGCTTTGGCCAGCTTCAGAGCTCGGGCCAGTACAGGGATTATGTCACCTATGTCAATCAGGTTGCCAAGCTGATTGATGATGCCGGGATGACTCCCATGGCATTCAATGATGGCATTTATTACAAGTCAAATGAATTCGGCGGCACATTCGATAGCAACATCGTTGTCTGCTATTGGACGTCTGGTTTCAATAATGGCGATGGTGGCAGATACGATCCTGCTCCTGCCTCTTTCCTTGTGAGCAAGGGGCATAAGGTCATCAACACCCAGGATGCCTGGTACTACGTACTGGGCCGCAGCAATGGAACGTATGGCCTCAGCTCCGCAAAGAAGGGCGCTAATAATACGAGAGTGACTTCCGTTCCCGGTGGTGGTGCTACTCCCATTGGCTGCATGCAGTGCCTGTGGTGTGATGAGCCCAGCGCAAGCTATTCGAACACAGAGGTCAGCAATGTCAAGGGACTGATGCAGACGCTGTCTTCTAATAATCCCACTTATTTCGCTGAGGTTGCACCCCTTGGCCCCAGCATCAAGCCCGAAAGCGGCACCAGCCTGACCGTGGGCAGCAACGGCACCGTGCTGACCATTTCCGGCGTTACCGACGGTTCCACGGTTACCTGGACGGTGGATAATCTCAGCGTTATCAAGCTGCTTGCTGCCGGAAACGACGATGGCGATTCCATTACCGGCACCAGGGTCACCGCAGTTCCGGTGGGCGAGGGCACTGCCACCGTCACCGCCACGGTGGATGGCAAGACCTACACCATTGAGCTGACCGTGACGGACCCCAATACGGAGCATGTTTATGTGACGGTGGGCGAGACCAGCAAGATTTTCACGCAGAGCGGCGATGTTACCGGGAATGTGGTCGAAACCGACTACAACCGCAGTGTTGCTTCCTATACCGCTAAGTATGTGCACACGGATGCCTCGCAAAAAAAGACCCTGGGCAGCAAGGTCACCATGAACAGCGACGGCACCTATACCGGCGTGATATCTGATGGCACCAACTATCTGGTGATTGATAGCAGCGGCAACATCAGCAGCACAACTGAAATTGCTGATGCAACGGAATTTACTGTTGTTAGGAATACAACCACGGGCTGGTTCGGCACCACCACCTACTACACCATTCAGGGCAATGGACGTTACCTGACGGTGAATCAGACTGGCAACGGGTGGGATGGTTATACCTACACCCTTGAAACGACTTTCCAAAGCGAGGATTGGTCGTACAGCACCAGCTATGGTTTCAGCACCAGCTCCCGCTATCTTACCTATAGCAACGGCTGGACCGTTGCCAGAAATAGTGGAACGGGCTTCCTGTATTCGGTGAAGGACGAGAGCACCCAGGCGAAGGATGAAACACAAATCACCTTCACCGGCGTGTCCGTGGGTGAGACCAGCGTCACCATCGGCGGCACGAAGTATGTGATCCACGTGCAGGACAAGGCTCCCGATGACGCTATGACCACTGGCACCATCACGCTGGAGTACTGGATCACAAACTTCCCTGTCTATGAGAGTAATAATACCAGCAGTAGTAAGAGCGCGACCATCAGTAAAACCGACAGCCGGGTTCTGACGGACGATGGCCTTGCTGTCGCGGAGCTTGCTCCGGAGCATGCCTACTCAAACTTCGACGGCTGGAAGGATGTCTACTATTGGCAGACCATGCGGCTGGACAAGGATAATCAGCAGACTATGGCTGACAAGGATGACGAAACTTCTGACGGCACTACGCTGACCCATATTCGCTATCGCAACGACGCTTGGCAGTACAAGACCGCTGGCGGCTTATGGCGCTACTTCCTGAGCACGGACCAGTTGGTGGCTTATTACCTCCAGAAGACAGAAGTTACCAAAGAAGTTACTACCTATGTCAAGGACTGGGGATATAAAACGGATAGTGTTACGTCAAACAAGGATACAGACGAATCAAATAACTATAAAGGTCAGGTTGCTCTGACGGTGGCGGTGGTGTACCCCGACGGCACGGTATCTCCTGCTGAGGGGGATATGTACGCCAGCTCCACCACGATTTTCAACTATTGGTCAGGCCGTGACATCGGCATTGTTGCGCCTGTAAACAACAGTGACTACAATATTTCCAAGATTACGGTGACTGATGGCACGAGAAGTTCTACTGCGAGCCATGACACATATGACACTTGGTTGTCTACCGACACCATCACCTGGGGCAAGAAGGCCCAAGCGGATGGCGAGACCCAGTGGTACAATGAGACCGGGGTCTGGAACAAATCCTCCGGTACCACGCCCATGGTCAACGGCAAGGCCAGCAATATTACCTGGTCCGCCAAGAATACCGCCAAGCTGGTGCTGATCTATCTGGAGCCCATTGAGCGGGAAACCAACCTGAACGTCGTCTATTGGGATGACAACGCAAAGTCCCAGATTTACCAGTATCAGATCGCAATGAAGTATACGCAGGGCGGTGCGGTCCCGAGCTTCATAACCGACCTGAAGACTGGCGATGGGGACGTGATCGGCGGCATCCCCAGCTGGCCCGGAAAGACTCCCGCTGACGAGGGTTATCTGCCTGACGATGCCTATGTGACCAACAGCTCCGACGTTAACCAGAACATCAGCAAGGAGCTGGGCACTGGTATGGCGGGAATCAGCGGCGTCTACACCAGCGGCCTGTATGAGTATGTTAGCGCCGATATCTCCACGGACGGCAAGACCCTGACGCTGCATTATAATCTGAAGAAAACGGACGCCAAGACCTTTGTGGTGGACTTCGGCCTGCCCCTGAAGATTCCTGCCAGCGCATTCGGCATTACTGACACAAGCACGATTGAAACCGTTTCCTTTGAGTACAATAAAGTTGTCCATGAGAAGGATGGCCAGTACGGTCATGGCTCCATTGATCAGGAAAACGGACTTGTCACCTATACGCTGACGAAAATGCTGGACAGTAGGGTAGCAATTCCTCTTTGGGTCACGTTTACGAATGACTCTAAGCCCGCCCAAATGCTGTCGGTGAACATCATCCCCGCCAGCAATGTGTACTATGAGGACAGCCTGGCCAGCTTCGCCGATGGTAAGGGCGTGGCCGAGAATGCCAAGTGGAGCACTGTGGGCAACAATGACCAGACGACTACCGAGGACGGCGGAAGCGATGTTTACCAGGCTCTGCAGCGGCTGGGCGACAAGGCAATCTACGGCAACGACGATGCCTACAACAGCTCCTCCATGCTCTCCATGGGCACCGCCCACAAGGTCACCGTGACCGCAGCCATGCTTGAGGCTTATAATGGCGGTAATAAGGATAACTTTGCTTGGCCCACCGCCCAGTTCACCTTCAAGGGCACCGGCTTCGACATTATCTCCCTGACGGACAACACCTCCGGCGCGATTGTTGTTGATGTCTATAAGGGTTCTAAGACCGAGGGCAGCAAGCCTGTACATAGCTATTTGGTAAACAATTATTATGGCTACACGTACAACCAAGAAACCAAAAAGTGGGAAGTTGTCAAGGATGGCAAGGAAAATGCTATCTACCAGATTCCTGTCATGAAGGTAAATGATCTGCCTTATGGCGAATATACCGCTGTCGTTCAGGTGTTCTATAACTCCTTCTTTGATGAGAATTACAACAAGGAGAGCAAAAATAACCAGTACAGCTTCTGGCTGGACGCCGTTCGCATCTATGACCCCATGGGTGAGTATGCGGGCTACACCCAGGACAACGAGGGCTATCCCCAGTACATCAAGCTCCATGACGAAGTGGTGAAGGAGAAGGCGACGCCCAATGTGAATGCTCTGTTCATCGACGGCAAGGAAAATGCCACGATTGCGGAGTACGCCAACTATGGCCCCAACAACGAGGTCTACCTGATGAACGGCCAAGCCATTACCTTCAAGATTCCCCAGAATGCCAATGTTGACAGCATCCAGATCGGCGCCAAGGCCCCCAATGGCAATACAAACATGACCGTGACCGGCACAAACAATACGCCCCTGGCTACGGAGGAGATTTCCACTGCCACAGAGATGTATTACAAGATCAATGTGAATGTGTCGACGGCTGACCAAACGGTGGTAATTGCCAATAAGAACGGTACTGGCATCCTGTCCCTGACCAACCTGAAGATCACCTATAAGACCAAACCGGCAGAAAATGAGAAGGTCACCCTCGCTGCCCTGGACACCCAGGAGCAGGAGAACGCCGTCAGCCTGGTGCGGGCTCTGTTCACCGCGCCGGTGGCCACCTTCAGCCCGGAGACCTTCCAGGCCGACTGGGGCCGTGCGGTTCGCGCCGGTAAGCGGGCTACCCTGACGGTGAAGACCTCCGCGGACGTGGAAAGCATCACGGTGGACGGTCAGTCCATCACCAGCTATACTACCCGCACCCAGCGCACCGGCTGGGGCTGGTGGTCTCCCAAGGTCACCTATCACGTATTCACCTACACCATCACCGCTCCCGCCCAGACCACGGACTACGCAGTCTGCGCAGTGAATGCGGAAGGGACTGCCAGCGAAGCGGTCACCGCCACCCTGACGGTGAAGCCCACCACCTGGTGGAACTGGTGGTTCTGAGAAAGGAGCAATCGAAACCATGAAGTCCTATGTATCACCCATCGTCAGCTTCGAGAGCTTCGAGTTGAGCACGAATATCGCAGGCACCTGCGGGAACCCGACTCATACCCCTGCGGCGGGTACATGCGGCATTGATATCGGCAGCAGAGTATTGTTTCTCAGTGATATGACGGGCGTCTGCACAGCCCCTGGTGTTGATGATGGAACTGGCGGATACTGCTATCATCATCCTACCGATGGAAACAGCCTCTTCAATTCCTGACCCAACTGAACACCCTGAAAGAGCCCTGCCCCCATGGGGCGGGGCTCTTTGCAAAGGAGCAATGTATGAAACGAACCATCAAGTGCGCCGCCCTGCTGCTGGCCCTGGTGCTGCTGTGCGCCGGGTGCGGCAAAAAGCAGCCCGCCCAGCCCGACCAGTACGGCCTGGCCCCGGAGCCCTCCAAGCTGGACGGCGTGGCCATCGGCAATGACCTGGAGATCGTCAGCACCGGGCGCTACGCCGGCCTGTTTGTGGAGGACGGCAGCGACGAGACCGTGTCCGACGTGTTCTGCATCCGCGTGAAGAACACCGGCTCCACCGGCGTGCAGTACGCCCACATCACCCTCACCCGGGGCGGGGAGTGCTACGAATTTGACATCACCACCCTGCTGCCTGGGGAGACGGTCCAGGCCCTGGAGCTCAGCCGCCAGACCCTGCCGGAGAAACCGGCGGAGCTTACCGCCGCCGTGACCACCTATGCCCCCTTCAGCGAGACGCCCTCCATGCACGACGACGTGCTGGAGGTGGCCGCGTCCCAGAACGGCATCACCGTTACCAACCGCTCCGACGCCGCCATGTCCCAGGTCTATGTCTACTATAAAAACGCCAGCGGCGACCTGCTGCTGGGGGGCATTACCTATCGCGCCGGGCTGACGGACCTGGGCCCCGGCGAGACCCGGACCTGCTACGCCGGGCACTACAGCCAAGACTCCAGCCGCCTGCTTTTCGTGACCTATGCCCCGTAAGCTGTACCGCTTCGGCGGCATGACCTTCGTCCTGGAGGCGGATTCGCCCATCGCGGACTCGCCTATGTGCGAGCCCTTCCGGGTAGGGGCGGGAGAACCGGCGGACCATACCGTCCGACTGACCTTCAGCGACCGGGTACCCGACCCGCCTCAGAACGCCCTGCGCCAGGGGCCGTTATACCGCTGGTACACCGGCAGCGCCCGCTGCACCCTGCAGCGCTACAGCGCTCCCGGCAGAACGCCGCAGTTCACCTACGCCGAGACCCGCCCCGGCCATACGGACCTGGTGTTTGCCGAGAGCTACCGGACCGGTGCGTCGGCCCGGGTGGTGCTGGAGTCGGCGGGGCTGTTCGACATCCTGGCGGATGCCGGGATGCTGGTGCTGCACAGCGCCTATATCGTCACCCGCCAGGGGGAGGGCATCCTGTTCTCCGGCCCCAGCGGCATCGGAAAAAGCACCCAGGCCGCCCTGTGGCAGCGCTATGGGGCCGCGCAGACCGTCAATGGCGACCGGGCCCTGGTCCGGCCCGACACCGGGACCGTCAGCGGCGTCATGTATGCCGGTACCTCCGGCATCTGCCGGAACGTCACTGCGCCGCTGCGGGCGGTGGTGCTGCTGCATCAGGCCCCGGAGAGCCGGGTGACGGATATCCGGCCCCAGGAGGCCTTTGCCCGGGTGCTGAGTCAGTGCGCCTATTACCAGTGGGACCCCGCCTCCGCCGCGCGGATGACGGAGCTGGCGGCCCGGCTGGTTACCAACGTACCCGTCCGGCAGCTGGACTGCCGGGCGGATGAGAGCGCCGTCCGGGCGCTGGAAGAAGCATTAAGGAGGACCTGAAATGGAATTCAGCAGCACGGAGCCCCGGCTGTCATCGTACCTGCACGCCAGGGCCTGCCGGTCCGGAACGCCCCTGGCCGGGAATTTTGAGCTGACGGCCCGGTGCAACTTCAACTGTAAAATGTGCTACGTCCACCTGACGGCGGAGGAGCAGCAGCGCCGGGGCCGGGAGCTTACTGCCGACGAATGGCTGGCCATCGCCCAGGAGGCCCGCAGCCGGGGCATGCTGTTCCTGCTGCTGACCGGCGGCGAGCCGCTGATCCGCAAGGATTTCCGCTATTTGCTGACGGAGCTGAAGAAAATGGGGCTGTTGGTGTCGGTGAACAGCAACGGGTCCCTTATCGACCGGGACTGGCTGGACTTTTTCCGGCACGAGCCGCCGTTCCGCTTCAACATCACCCTCTACGGGGCCAGCGATGCCGCCTATGAGCGGCTGTGCGGCCGTCCCATGTTTGCCCGGGTCACGGAGAATATCCGGGCCCTGCGGGAGCTGGGCGTGGGGGTAAAGCTGAACGTGTCCATGACGCCGTACAACGTGGCGGATATGGCGGAAATTTACCGCATCGCCCAGGAGCTGGGCACCCCCATGCAGCTGGCTACCTACATGTTCCCGCCTATCCGGCGGGACGAGGCGCTGGTAGGCAGCAACGACCGGTTCACCGCCTGCCAGGCGGCGGAATACAGCGTCCAATGGGATCGGCTGCGGCTGACCCCGGAGCAGTTCCGGCAGCGGGCCCAGGCCATGAAGCAGGGCCTCGCCCTGCCGTCGGAGGATGATGTCTGCGACGGTACACCCGGCGAGGGTGTGGCCTGCCGGGCCGGGCGCAGCGCCTTCTGGATCAACTGGCAGGGCGGCATGACTCCCTGCGGCATGATGACGCAGCCGCTGTTTTCCGTGCCGGAGCTGGGCTTTGCCCAGGCATGGGAGCGGACCAGGGCGGCCACAGAGCGGATCCGTCTGCCGGGGGCCTGCGCGGGCTGCCGACTGAAGGAGATTTGCCATGCCTGCGCCGCCATGTGCGTGACGGAGACCGGACATTTCGACACGAAGCCGGAATATGTCTGTGAAATGACCCATGAGACGGTCCGACGGACCATCGAGGAGGCTGAAAATGGAAATTCGTAAGCAGCTGGTAAAGCGCAATATCGCCGGGGACGTGATCCTGGTGCCTATCGGCGATGCATCCCTGGAGCTCAAGGGCCTGGTGACTCTGAACGAGACCGGTGAGCTGCTGTGGGACAGGCTGCCCCAGGCGGCGGATGCGGCGGATCTGGCGGCGGCGCTGCGGGCGGAGTACGATGTGGACGAGCCCACGGCGCTGCAGGACGCACAGGCGTTTCTGGATGCCTTGCGGCAGCTGAATATTGTCTAAAACGAACCCTCCGGCCCAAAGCCGGAGGGTTCGTTTTTGCGCGGCACCGATTGTAATACCCGGCAGTTTGTGGTAGAATCGGTTGAACAGCGTTTCGGATATTTGGGCAGACTCGGAGGGAGTGACAACGTGGACAGAGAAGCATTTGACCGGAAATATACCCGGCGCCTTAACCTGCAGCAGACGGAAGCTGTCCATGCCGTAGACGGCGCGGTGCTGCTGCTGGCGGTGCCCGGCAGCGGGAAAACCACCGTACTGGTGACCCGTCTGGGCTACATGCTGTGCTGCTGCGGCATCGCCCCGGATCAGATCCTGACCATGACCTATACCCGGGCTGCCACCCGCGAAATGAAGCAGCGCTTTTCCCGGCTGTTCGGGGATGACTGCCCGCAGATTCCGCAGTTCCGCACCATCAACGGCGTCTCCTCCAAGATCATCTCCTTCTATACCCAGGACCACGGAAAGGGCCAGGCCTTCCCCCTGATAGAGGATGAGGGCGCTCTTGCCAGGCTGGTTTCGGACCTGTACCGGGAGCTCAGCGGTGAATATGCCACCCAGAGCGTTACGAAAGGGCTGCGCAGATGCATTGCATACGCAAAGAACATGATGCTGAACCAGGAGGAAATCAGCCAACTGGACACGGGGTTCGAAAAATTCCCGGAGCTGTACAGCCGGTATAACCAAACCCTGCGCAGGCAGCGCTGGATGGATTATGACGACCAGATGGTATATGCCAAAACCATTCTGGAGCGGTATCCCCATGTGCTGGCCCATTTTCAGGAGGCTTTTCCCTATATCTGCGTGGACGAGTCCCAGGACACATCCCGGATCCAGCATGCCATCATCAACCTCCTGGCCCGGAAATCCGGGAATATTTTTCTGGTGGGCGACGAGGATCAGAGCATTTACGGCTTCCGTGCCGCTTATCCGGATGCGCTGATGCAATTTGAGCGCACCTATCCCGGAGCCCGGGTGCTGCTGATGGAGGAGAATTATCGCTCCACTCCGGAGATTCTCCGGACAGCGGATGCATTTATCCGGCGGAACCACGACCGCCGCCCCAAAACCATCCGCCCCACCAGGGCCTCCGGCGCAGGCGTGCACCTGGTCCGGGCGGCGGACCGTGCCGCCCAATACGCGTGGCTCATTCACGCGGCGGCGCACTCCGACGGACAAATTGCCGTCCTGTACCGCAACAACGACAGTGTCCTGCCGCTGATCGACCTGCTGGACCGGCGCGGGATACCCTATCGCTGCCGCCAGACGGACGACACATTCTTTACCCACCGAATCGTCACAGACATTCTGGATATCATCGCCTTTGCACATGACGGGCAAAACACGGAGGTATTCCTGCGTATCTATTATAAGCTGGGCGGCGGGATCTCCAAAAAAGAGGCGGAGTTCGCCTGCGAAAAAAGCGCCGCCTCCGGAAAGCCCATTCTGCAGGAGCTGCTGCGCTTTCCGCAGCTGCCCACATTCGTGCGGGACAGCGTGACCGGCCTGATCAGCCTGCTGCCCCGGCTTTTGACGGACCCGGCACAGCGCGGCCTGGACTGCATCTGGCAGGAGCTGCGCTACCGGGACTATGTGGAGCGGCAGCAGCTGGACGGCAGCCGGTTTGAGATCCTCCGCCTGCTGGCGGCGCAGGAGCCCAGCCTGGACGGGCTGACGGACCGCCTGGCGTACCTGCGGGACCTGGTGACCCGGCCCCCGGCGGCGCCCGACGCCGGCGTGCTTTTGTCCACCGTGCATTCCAGCAAGGGGCTGGAATACGACACCGTATATCTGCTGGATGTGCTGGACGGCATTCTGCCTGCGGCCGGCCCCAAGGAACCGGAGGATCAGAGGCTGTACCAGGAGGAACGCAGGATCTTTTATGTGGCTATGACCCGGGCGAAGGATCATCTGTTCCTGTTCTCCTGCTTGGACCGGGAATCCTCCTTTATCCGGGAATTGCAGAAGGACTTGCCTGTGGAGACATCGGAGGCTGACGACGTGTTCGGCTCCGTGGAGATCGACCCCTGCGGAAAGCCGTATCACCACGCCCGGAAGGGCCGCGGAACGGTTCTGGCCTGCTGCCAGGGACGGTGCCTCATTGAATATTCCGGCGGGGAGATGCAGCTTCTGACCGTGGGTGAGATGTACGACCAGCGAAGGCTCCTGCAAAGGCTTCCGGAAAAGCCCGCCGTCCGGAAAGAGGGGGTCTCGGCTGCCGGAGCGATCGCGGGGCGGAGCGTGGTCCACACGGTCTTTGGACCGGGGCGTATTACGGCCTACAAGGACCCCGTCGTTACCATACGCTTTCCGAAGGTGGGCGAAAAACACTTTATCCTTTCGGAGTCCATAAAGCGCGGGCTGCTGCGCTATGAGGACGGAGTGACCGGATGAAAGGAGAGCACTCTGCCATGCCTGATGCCGCCGTTGCCCACTATCACCTGCCGGGGCTTTTTGAGTTTTACGATTTTTACCGGGCGTTTTTGCCGCTGTACCGGCGGCACCGGGAATATTTTTACGATTGGTGCGATATTGCATCTCTGTATGGCGCGCCGGAGGGCTGCCTTTGGGGCGGCGGACGGATCGGGTCCGGGAACTGCGATCCCCGGGACGTTCTGGCTTTGACCCGGGAGTACGGCATTTCCGCCCGGCTGACCTTCAGCAATTCCCTGCTGCGGCCGGAGCACCTGGCGGATCGGGGCTGCAACCGGCTGTGCCGCCTGTTTGCCGGAAGCGCAGGTCCGCAAAACGGCGTCATCGTCCACTCGGAGCTGCTGCTGGAGCACCTGCGCAGTGTGTATCCGGAGCTGTATCTTGTTTCATCCACCACCAAGGTGCTTACAGATTTTGCCGCTCTGCGGCAGGAGCTGGAGCGGCCGGAGTTTCGCTGCGTGGTACCGGATTTTCGGCTGAACCGGGCTTTTGACCGGCTGGATACCCTGCCCCAGGCGCTGCGGGACAAGGTAGAATTTCTGTGCAACGAGTGCTGTGATTTCGGCTGCCGGGAGCGGCGGGCCTGCTATGAGGCCGTCAGCCGGGAAAATCTGGGAGAGGGCGGTCCGGTCCACCGCTGCGCATCCCCGGACGCCGCCGGAGGCTATCGCTTTTCCCGGGCCATGGAGAATCCCGGCTTCATCGGGGTGGACGACATCCGGAGCACGTATCTGCCCATGGGCTTTTCCCAATTCAAGATCGAGGGCCGGAGCCTGGGCAGCGCTCTGCTGCTGGAGTTTCTGCTGCACTATCTGACCCGGCCCCCATACCACATTCATGTCCGGGAGGCCCTGTATCTGGACAATGGGCTGGACCTGTTCTGACCGCAAAAAATACTCCCTTGTGCCGCAGCACAAGGGAGTATCAGCCTGTTCAGATCATTATTCCATATCCACGGTGATGTTGTCGGTGCCGTGCCGCTCAAATTCTCCCAGATATTCGTCCATCCGGCTCATGACCTCGTCATAGTTCTCCTCGGTAATAGGGGGATCGTCCATGTCCCGCAGGGCCAGCTCCTGGGCCAGAATTTCAAAGAACGTGTTGTCCTCATAGGCCATGATGGCCTCATGGATGCCGCCCTCGGCAAAGGCCCGAGAGGGGATCAGCTCCCCCTGATACAGCTCCGTCAGCCCCGCCATGCCGTGGCTCAGGCAATAGGAAAAAATCAGGCTCTCCACCTGGTCATACTGCCGGATGCGGTCGTCGCCCCGGGTGGAGTTAAGCACCCAGTTGCCGATATACACCAGGTCCAGCAACCGCCGGAATTGTTTCTCTGTCAGCTTGATCTCCATAAAAAACACCTCCATCTGGCCGGAGCGCTGCGTCTTTATGCACAGTATAGCAGACTCAGGCGGAAAAAACCACTGAAAATACCGGGGAAACTCCCCAAATTTTGACTTGAGTATCCGGCCGTTCCATAGTATAATTGATTAGTTATGAGAATCAGGAGGTGGATGTATGGATACTCGCCCCATCGGGGTTTTTGACTCGGGCCTGGGGGGCCTGACGGCGGTGCGGGAGCTGCGGCGTCTGCTGCCCTCTGAAAACATTATATACTTCGGCGACACGTCCCGTGTGCCCTACGGCGGGCGCTCGGCAGAAATCCTGCTGAAATACGCCCGGCAGGACGTGCGCTTTCTGCGCACCTTTGACATCAAGGCCATTCTGGTGGCTTGCGGCACCGTGTCCACTACGGCGCTGCCCCAGCTGCGGAAGGAGAGCGACATCCCCATCCTGGGCGTTGTGGAGCCTGCGTGCCGCCGGGCGGCGGACGTGACCCGGAACAAGCGGGTGGGCCTTATCGCCACCGCCGCCTCCGTCCGCAGCGGCGCGTATCAGCGGATTTTGCAGGAGCTGGACCCGGATGTTGCCGTCACGGCCCGGGCGTGCCCGCTGTTTGTGCCTCTGGTGGAAAACGGCCGCTTCCGCCGGGGCGATCCGGTCATCGAAACGGTGGCCCGGGAGTATCTGGAGCCCCTGCGGCAGGAGGGACTGGATACCCTGATCTTAGGCTGCACCCACTATCCCCTGCTGACGGATATCATCGGGGATATCATGGGGCCCGGCGTCACTCTCATCAATGCCAGTGAGGAAGGAGCCTGGGAGCTGAAGCGCACCCTGCGGTCCATGGATCTGCTGGCCCCGGAGGGGCAGGCCGGTCAGGCTACCCTGTGCGCCAGCGACCAGCCGGAGGATTTCGGCGCCCTGGCGTCGTACTTCCTGCGGGAGACACTTAGCCACCCGGTGCGGCCGGTGGATATCGACCGGTACTGAGCCGTGGAGGGAGCCGTTCACATTGCCGTCACCAGCCGCAGCCTGTTTGACGGCGGCAGCGAGAGGCTGCACTATGACGGCAGCGGGACCCTGCGGCGGACCGCCGCCGGGTGGGACCTGCCCTATAGCGCCGCCTGCCGGGAAAATGGCGCTGCCATTGCCTCCCGCATCCGCCTGACGGAGGAGCCCCGGCGGGCCATCCTGTGGACCCTGGGGCCAGACGGCTACGGCCTGCCCCTGGACCCGGCGCACGAGACGCAGGCGCGTCTGCCCATGGGGCTTACCGTTACTGCCCGGACCCAGATGCTGGACTTTTCCCTGGAGGGACCGGAGGGCTGCATCAACCTTGCCTATACGCTGCTGGACCGGGGACTGCCTCTGAGCCGGATGCAGCTGACCATACGAATCACAAAAGAAACATAAGGAGAGCATCACCATGAATATGATCCAAAACGCCAAGGACCAGGTGCTGGACCTGACCGTTGCCGCCTATGGCAAGGCCGCGGCCCAGGGGCTGCTGCCGGAGGACGTGGCCGTGACTCCGTCGGTGGAGATCCCCAAGGACACCGCCAACGGCGACTATACCACCACCTTCTGCCTGGCCGCCGCCAAGGCCCTGAAAAAGAACCCCCGCCAGGTGGCCCAGATCCTGATGGACCACATGGACCTGGCAGGGTCCTACTTCACCTCCGTGGAGATGGCCGGTCCCGGCTTTCTGAATTTCCGCCTGGGGGACAAGTGGTTCCGGGATACCGTGGCCTGCGTGGAGCGCGAGGGCGCGGACTATGGCTGCAACGACACCCTGAAGGGCCAGAAGATCATGGTGGAGTTCGTATCCGCCAACCCCACGGGCCCCATGCACATGGGCAATGCCCGGGGCGGCGTCCTGGGCGACACCCTGGCCTCCGTGCTGCAAAAGTCCGGGGCCAACGTGTGGCGGGAGTTCTATGTCAACGACGCCGGCAACCAGATCGAGAAATTTGCCAAGAGTCTGGAGGCCCGGTATCTCCAGATCATCAAGGGCGAGGACGCCGTGGAATTCCCCGAGGACGGCTACCACGGTGACGATATCCGGGAGCTGGCCCGCGCCTTCTATGAGAAGGAGGGGGACAAGTACCTGGACTGCGACGAAAAGACCCGCCACGATGCTCTGGCCCGGTTCGGCCTGGACAACAACATCCCCAAGATGCAGCGGGACCTGGCCCGGTACGGCATTCAGTACGACCAGTGGTTTTTTGAGTCCAGCCTTCACGAGAGCGGCTATGTGGCCGACTCCGTCCGGGCGCTGACGGATCTGGGCTTCACCTATGAGAAGGACGGGGCCCTGTGGCTGCACACCAGCCGGATCCTGGCGGAAAATCTGAAAAAGGCCGGCAAGTCCGATGCAGATATCGAGAAGCTGGGCCTGAAGGATGATGTGCTGCGCCGCGCCAACGGGTTTTACACCTATTTTGCCGCCGACATCGCCTATCACCGGAACAAATTCGCCATTCGCGGCTTCGACAAGGTCATCAACGTCTGGGGCGCGGACCATCACGGCCATGTGGCCCGGCTGAAGGGTGCCATGGACGCTTTGGGCCTGGACGGTGAGCACCGGCTGGACATCGTGCTGATGCAGCTGGTGAAGCTGGTGCAGGACGGCCAGGTGGTGCGCATGTCCAAGCGCACCGGCAAGGCCGTGTCCCTGACGGATCTGCTGGATATGGTCCCTGTGGACGCCTGCCGCTACTTCTTCAACGCCAAGCCCGAGACCCAGATGGAATTTGACCTGGGACTGGCCGTCCGGGAGGACAGCGAGAACCCGGTGTATTATGTACAGTATGCCTACGCCCGGATCTGCACCCTGCTGAAGGCCCTGGCGGCGGAGGGATACACCGTCCCCGACGCGGCGGATGTGGACTTCACCCTGCTGTCCGGCGAGACGGAGCAGGCCCTCATCAAGAAGATCGCCTCCTATAGCCAGGTGGTGCGTCTGGCTGCCCGGGACTACGACCCCAGCCACATCAACCGCTATCTGACGGAGCTGGCCGGGGACTTCCACCGGTTCTATACCGCCTGCCGCATCAAGGGCGAGGAGCGCCCGGTACTGCTGGCCCGGCTGAAGCTGGCGGACACCGCCCGGTCCGTGCTGAAAAATGCCATGACCCTCATCGGCTGCACCGCCCCGGAGAAAATGTAATACAACGGGAAAAGAGTTCCTGATTTCTGATGAAATCAGGAACTCTTCCGCTTGTAAAAAGGATTTTTGACAGGCTGCAAACCTCCGGCTTAGTCGGAGGTTTTGATTACACCGTTTACACCGACTGCACCGTACCCACGAACAGGGGAATGCCGTCGGAGGTGGCCACCACGAACACGAAGGGGCGGTCCAGGCACATCTCCACCGGCTTTGCGCCGGGAGCCTCCGCGCATTTCAGATCCACGATGGCCTCGGTGTAGGCGGCGCCCTCCACGCCGTCCTCGTCCACCTTCACCCGGGCGGCCTGCATGACCCCGGCCAGCACCGCCGCCTCATCACTGAGGGGAGAGAAGTCGGCCTTGCTCTTGTCAAAGGCGTCGGTAACGCCCATGTCCTGCAGCAGCTCTGCCAGGTCCATGGAGCTGTGTACGTCGAACTTGGGCACGGACCACCGGACGCAATGCCGGTCCTCCATGCTTGTCAGCTCCTCCAGCAGACCCTGGCGGCTCAGTAGGTCCGCCGTGCTGCGGCCCTGATCCGGCAGGGCCACGATCATCTGCATATTTCCCTGCAAGGGCAGGGACGCCGCCTGATATCCCCGGCCCCGGAGATATCGGGCCGCATCATCCTCCCGGTGCATGAAGTCCGCCGTCACCGCGCTGCCGGAGGCCGGGCGGAACTTCTGGGGATATGTATCCTCCTTTGCGAACTCCTGGAGCCAGCCGTCCTTGAAGTACACGGTGCTGTACAGCCGCAGCAGCTCCATGGGACTGGTCCGGATGGAGCCGGTATCTCCCTGGAGCAGACCGCCGGTCTGCTGGTCCAGCCAGGCAGCAATGGCCCGGTTTGCCTCCTGGGTGCCCATGGCTGCCTGGTACACGCCGCACCGGTGGACTCCTGCCAGGCTGTCCAGCGCCGCCTGGTGGACGGTGCTGCCCTGGGCCACCCATGCCGACCCCGCCAGACGGCAGGTGGTGATGCCGTTGTCGCAGTACAGGGCCATCCACAGCTGCTGCACCTGCTGGCGCAGGGCCTCCGGGTCCTGGAGGTTCAGCAGCTGCCGCACCTGCTGGGACGTGTCGCCGCCGCTCAGGTCCGCCAGCATGGCCAGGGTCAGATACAGGCTCACCGGCGAATACACGGCGTTCTCCGTCTCTCCGGCCAGCAGCCGCAGGGATGTATCGGCGGCAAAGTCCCGCACCGCCGGGATATCCGGCTTGGCGGACAGCTTCCCCAGCTTGGCCAGGATTTCCTGATAGGCTCTCATGGCCGCGTCATATGCGTCCATGTCCATGCTCCCTTGGCTGTCGGTGTAGTCCTCCATGCCGGGCCGCTGGGGATAGTCGGGATAGTCTGCCGCCGCCAGCTGGCAGGCCGCCAGCTCCTGAGCCGTGGCAGGCTCTACCGCCTCGCCGGTCTGGCGAAAAGCCCCGGAGGGCGTGGGCTGCGCCCCTCCTGCGCCGCACCCGGCCAGCATACACAGGGCCAGGGTCAGGCAGATCATGCGCAATAGCTTTTTCATGCGTTGTTCCTCCTTTTCCGGGGCCGTCGCCCCCTTTTTACTTCTTTAGACGGCGGCTGGCGGAAAAGGTTCCCGCCGGCCGCAATAGGAATGTATATTTTTCTGCCCCCTATTGCCTTTTCCGGAAACATCTGATACAATTATGGCATGCATGCCATAATGCATAGAAAGGATGTGATCCCCACGACCATTACCAGTGCCAGCCTGCCCGCTAAAAAGCGGATCCTCACCGTGTGCGTGAAGCTGTTTCTGGAACAGGGGTACAAGAAAACCACCGTTTCCGAAATCGTTCATAAGGCGTCGGTATCCAACAGCATTTTCCAGAACATTTTCCGGGCCAAGGACGGGGTCCTGACGGAGCTGGTGGAGTTCATGTTTTCCAACCAGTTCGCCATGGCCCGCACCACGGCGGGAGCCCAGCTGCCGCCGGTGTATGTCTACGCTGTGGAGACCGCCATCCAGATGACCCTGACGGAGCTCAATGAGAACCTGCGGGAGATCTATATCGAGGCATATACCCAGAAGGAGGCATCGGACTATATCTTTCGGGAGACGGCCAAGGAGCTGCACCAGATCTTCGGGCCCTATCAGCCGGAGCTGACGGCCCGGGATTTCTATGCCATGGAGATCGGCTCGGCGGGCATCATGCGCAGCTATATGGCCCACCCCTGTGATGGGGAGCTGACCCTGGAGAAAAAGCTGCGGATGTTTTTGACCATGAGCCTGCGGGCGTACCGGGTCCCGGAGGCGGAGGTGGAGGGAGCCATCCGGTTCATCGAGGGGCTGAACATCCGCGCCATTGCCGAGCGGGTCATGGGGGAGCTGTTCCGGACTCTGGCCATGCATTTTGAGTTCTCCCTGCCGGATACCGCACCGGGACAGGGCGGGGACAGCCCGGGACAAGCCGGGACAACGTGAGGACAACGTGAGGACAAATGAGGACAAAAGGAAAGGAGACAATTCAATGAAGAAACGACTGCTCAGCCTTCTGCTCTGCCTGGTGGCAGTGCTGACGCTGCTGCCGCTTCCGGCCCTGGCCGACGGCGGCCACAGCCACTGCATCTGCGGCGGAGACGTCACCGCCGGCGATCATACCGGCCACACGGACGTGACCTATCAGCCGTGGAACGGCACCTCCGGCATTACCTATGCCAACGGAGCCGCCTATGTCTATCTGACGGGGAACGCCACCCTCAGCGGCCATCTGACGGTGGATGGCAAAACACTATATCTGTGCCTGAACGGCAAGACCCTTGCCAGCAACGGCACAGCCAAGATTCAGGTCAAAAACGGCGGCCGGCTTGTCCTCTGTGACTGTCGGGGCGGCGGCACCTTCAAGGGTGCGACGCAGAGTGTCTGGGGCGGTGCCTGCATTTACCTTTATACCAGCACGCTGGACATGTTCGGCGGCAAGCTCACCGGCGGCAAAGTCACCGGCAAAGGCGGCGGCGGAGCCATCGCTCTGGATGACCAGCAGTGCATATTCAATATGTACGGCGGCGAAATCTCCGGCAACAACGGCAAGAACTACGGCGGTGCCATTTTCCGGAAATTCAATGCAAACATGCCGAACACCACCGGCGGCACTTTCAATATGTACGGCGGCACCATCAAGAATAACACCGCCAAGAACGGCGGCGCGTTCTTCTCCACCACCGGCGGCACCATCAACATGACCGGCGGCACCATCTCCGGCAATACAGCGACCATGAACAGCAACGATGCCGGCGGCGGCGCCATCTATATGCGCGGCAACGGGAAGATCAACATTTCCGGCAGCGCGCAGATCACCGGCAATTCCTCCAGTCTGGACGGCGGCGCCATTCTGATGGGCTGGGGCGAGATCAACATTTCCGGCAGCGCGAAGATCAACAGCAATACCGCCAGCCGCTGGGGCGGCGCCATCTGCCTGCGCCAAGATTCTAATCAGTCGACAACGCTCTGCATGCGGGGCGGCGAGATCTCGGGCAACAGGGCCAATTCAGAGGGCGGCGCGGTTCATGTGTTTGACAAGGACTGTCAGTTCTTCCTCTATGACGGCAAGATCACCGGAAACACCAGCGGCGACGGCGGCGCCATCTATCTGAATCAGGAGCCGTCGTGGCTGATTATGCAAGGCGGCGAGATCTCCGGCAATACGGCCACCGGCAACGGCGGCGGCGTATATATTTACCGCACCGGCTCGGTCTGCCAACTCTATGGCGGTAAGATCGAGAATAACAAAGCCAGCGGCAATGGCGGCGGCATTTATATCAACCCCAGCAACAGCGGCCAGCTGAGGGTCGGAAACAAGCCCCTCGTGCAGAACAACACGGTTTCCGGCAAGGCCAACAATGTGTATCTGCCCTCCGGCAAGACGCTGACCATCGAGATCGACATGTCCAAAGGCGCGTCCGTCGGCGTTACCACCGCGGATATCAGATACCCCGTGGCATTTTCTAATAGTTACAAAAAAGACTACGCGAATTACTTTTTCGCGGATGACGCCAATGCCTACGTGGAGTATAAGGATGACCAGAGGCTGTACCTGGTCAGCGACGTACCCCTGGTGACCTATGACGTTACGGTAGAGACCGAAGGCGGCGGCACGGCGTCTGCGTCCCCCGAAACTGCGGCGGCGGGCACCGAGATCACCCTCACCGCCGTCCCCGCACCGGGATACGCCTTCGATCACTGGGAGGTGGTCAAAGGCGATGTGACCATCACCGACAACCGATTTCTTATGCCCGCCGGAGCCGTCACCGTGAAGGCGGTGTTTACGGCCAAGACCTTCACCGTGTACTATGACCCGGGCGACGGCAGCACGCCTCAGAGCAGAAGCCTGGGCTGGAACGACTATGTTCTGGCAGGCGTGTCCGACCCCACCCGGCCCGGCTATACCTTTCTGAACTGGATGTACGGCAGCAGGCCGGTGGCAGACAACGACACCTACAGCGGCCTGGTCCAGAGCGATGCGGTGGCCAGCGCTACCCTTACCGCCGCATGGCAGCTGATCCCGTACACCATCACCTATGACCTGGATGGCGGAACGGCCGACGGCAATCCCACCGGGTACAGCGTGGAGTCCGCTGCCATCACCCTGGTGAATCCCACCCGGGAGGGCTATGACTTCACCGGCTGGAGCGGCACGGGCCTGACGGGGGCGGATAACCTGACCGTGGTCATCCCTGCCGGCAGCACCGGTGACCGCAGCTACACCGCCCACTGGGCCAAGCAGCACGTTCATGTGTTCGACCAGCAGATGATCCTGCCTCAGGCCCTGAAGACTCCCGCCGACTGCACCCATGACGCAGTATATTATCTCAGCTGCGTCTGCGGTCTGGTCAGCACCGACGATAACCAGGTGTTTACCGCTGTCGGAACGGCTCTGGGCCACGATTGGGGTCAGCCCCGGTGGCAGTGGACCGGCTTCGCTGCCCAGGCTGTCTTTGCCTGCTCCAGGGATGCCGGTCATGTGGAGACGCTGACGGCCGATGTTGCCAGCGAAGTTACCACCGCTCCGGGCTGTGTCACCGACGGCGTTCGGACATATACCGCCACAGTGACGCTGGAGGGCCGGACCTATACGGACACCAAGACGGAGTCTATCCCCGCCACAGGCCACGACACGGAGCTGAAGAACGCCAGGGCGGCCACCTGCACGGAGGACGGCTACACCGGGGACGAGGTCTGCCGCACCTGCGGCGAGACCGTGAAGCAGGGGGCTGTCATCCCCGCCACGGGCCATGACTTCCAGGACGGCAAGTGCGTCAATTGCGGCGCGGCAGACCCTGATTACCGGCCTGCGAAGCCTGAGAATCCCGGCGTCAAGACCGGGGACGCCGGCGTGCTGCTGTATGCGGGCCTGATGCTGCTGACCCTGACCGGCAGCGCATGGGTCCTGGGCAGAAAGCGTACCCGGTAAAGAAAAACATATAGCGGAAGGGCCGGCCCTTACGGGTCGGCCCTTCTGCCAATTCGGGCAGGATATTGACGGCTCCCGCTGCCGGGATTGGGCAGCAAAAAAGCCCGATATAATCGGGCTTTTCGCAGGAGACATCTGTTTTGTCTCCACATTATGGCGCGGAAGGAGGGATTTGAACCCTCGCGCGTGGTTTAGACGCCTACTCCCTTAGCAGGGGAGCCCCTTCGGCCACTTGGGTACTTCCGCAGGTCGGTTGAGCCGATATGAAGGAAAGAAAATGGCGGAGAGAGTGGGATTCGAACCCACGGCACATTGCTGTGTCACTGGTTTTCAAGACCAGCTCCTTAAACCGCTCGGACATCTCTCCGAATGCCGGCCTCCAAAGCCGTGAATTATCTTATCATATCCAGGCAGGTTTGTCAATTCCTTTTGCAGAAACCGATGAATATTTTAGGAAGAAACCTTGATGTTCCCATGGGAAAGTGCTATACTAATTCAATAAAATAATGCAACTGGAAGGTGTTCCTGTATGACAAAAATTGATATTTATTCTGGCTTTCTCGGCGCTGGCAAGACGACGCTCATCAAAAAAATGATCAAGGAAGCCTATCACGGCCAGAAGCTCGTCCTCATTGAGAACGAATTCGGCGAAATTGGCATTGACGGCGGCTTTCTGCAGGAGGCGGGCATCCAGATCACGGAGATGAACTCCGGCTGCATCTGCTGCTCGCTGGTGGGCGATTTCGGCCGCGCGCTCAAGAAGGTTATTGAGGAGTATGCGCCCGACCGCATCTTGATCGAGCCGTCCGGCGTCGGCAAGCTGTCCGACGTCATCGGCGCCGTGCGCAAGGTCACGTCCGACGACGTGCAGCTCGGCAATTTCGTGACCGTGGCGGACGCGACGAAGTGCAAGATGTATATGAAGAACTTCGGCGAGTTCTACAATAACCAGATCGAGACGGCCAACACCATCATCCTCAGCCGCACCGACGGCATGACGGAGGAAAAGCTCGACCAGTGCGTCAACATGATCCGCGAACACAACAAGGACGCCGTGATCGTTACGACCCCGTGGCCGGAGCTGACCGGCGAGCAGCTGATGGAGGCCATGGAGCAGCGCAGCACCATCGCCATCGAGCTTGCAAAGCTCGAAGAAGAGGCGCACCACCATCATCATGACCATGACGAGGACGACGAGTGCGACGATCCGGACTGCGCCTGCCACCATCATCACCACGACGAGGATGACGACGAGGACGAGCACCATCATCACCACCATCACGACGAGGATGACGACGACGAGCACGAGCACCATCACCATCATCACCATGATGACGACGATGACGATGAATGCGATGACCCGGACTGCGCCTGCCACCACCATCACGATGACGACGATGACGACGAGCATGAGCACCACCATCATCACCATCACCACCACGGCCATGACGCCGACGAGGTCTTCATCAGCTGGGGCGAGGAAACGCACAAGAAATTCACAAAGGCCGAGATCGAGCGCATCCTGAAGGCGCTTGGGGACACGGATGCCTACGGCATTGTCCTGCGCGCAAAGGGCTATGTGGCAAACGCCGAGGGCGAGAAGTGGATCCACTTCGACTATGTCCCCGGTGAGCCGGATATCCGCGACGGCGGCGCGATGGTCACGGGCCGCATCTGCGTGATCGGCTCGAAGCTGAACGAAGAGGCTGTTGCGAAGCTCTTCGGCGTGGAAAAGCAGTAAGGAGTTTTCTCTATGGCTATGCCTGATATCCCCATGTACGTCTTTACCGGCTTTCTGGAGTCCGGCAAGACGAAGTTCATTCAGGAAACGCTCGAGGATGAGCGCTTCAACACCGGCGAGCGGACGCTTCTGCTGGTTTTCGAGGAGGGTGAGGAGGAATACGACGTCTCGGCCTACCCGCACAAGGAGGTCTACGAGCAGGTTCTGGACTATGAAGACCTCAGCCCGGAAATGCTGACCGATCTGCAGAAAAAATACCGGGCCGAGCGTGTGGTCGTGGAGCTCAACGGGATGCATCTTGCTGCGGATTTCTACCTCAAGACCCCCGACCACTGGAAGATCGCGCAGGAGGTCATGTTTGCCGACGCGACGACCTTCCTCAGCTACAACGCCAATATGCGCCAGCTCGTCGTGGACAAGCTGGCAGGCGCGGAGATGCTGGTTCTCAACCGCATGGCCCCCGGCACGGACGTCATGCCGTACCACAAGATCGCCCGCGCCGTGAACCGGAAGATCGACATTCTCTATGAATACACCGACGGCTCGACGCACTATGACGATATCGAAGACCCGCTGCCGTTCGACCTGAACGCGCCCGTGGTCGAGATCAGGGACGAGGATTATGCCCTGTTCTACCGCGATATCACCGAGGAGCCAAAGAAGTACGCGGGCAAGACCGTGAAATTCAAGGGGCAGGTCGCGCGCCTGCGCCGGGAAAAAGAGGGGATGTTTGCTCCCGGCCGGTTCGTCATGACCTGCTGCGAGGCGGATATCACGTTCATGGGCCTGCCGTGCAAATTCGCGGCGGCCTCCGGCCTTGCGGCCAGAAGCTGGGTCTGGGTAACGGCGACGGTCGAGGTCAAGTTCCACACGCTCTACAAGGGCGTCGGACCCATCCTGACGGCTGTGAACGTACAGCCCGCCGAGCCTGCCGAGCAGAACGTCGCAACGTTCTGATACGATTCATATTCGCTCCTTTGTGTACCAAAGCAGCCGGCAGAGACTTGTCTGCCGGCTGCTTTCTGTTTTGGCAGAATGGCTCTTGCCGGAAGGCTGGAAATCAGGTATAATACAGAAAAAGACGCCCCGCCGGGAGGCGGGGGGAACGGAGGCGTTTGCATATGCAGACAAGCTATCGCTTTTCCGCGCCGGGCCGCACGGAGATCAGCGGCAACCATACCGACCATCAGCACGGCTGCGTGCTGGCTGCGGCTGTCGATCTGGAAACGACGGCGGAGGTCACGCTGCGGCCCGATTCCATCATCCGCGTTGCGTCCGAGGGCTATGCCCCGGTCGAGATCGATCTGAATGATCTGTCCGTCCACGCGGAAGAAAAAAATACGACCGCCGCGCTCGTGCGCGGCGTTGCTGCGGCGTTTGCGCAGCGCGGCTGTAAGCTGCACGGCTTTGACGCGGCTGTCCGCTCGACCGTCCTGCCCGGCTCCGGTCTGTCGTCCTCCGCCGCATTCGAGGTTCTGATCGGCACGATCTGCAACGAGCTGTTTTTCGATAAAAAATGCTCCGCCATCGAGATCGCGCAGATCGGCCAGTATGCCGAGAACGTCTATTTCGGCAAGCCCTGCGGCCTCATGGATCAGATGGCCTCCAGCGTCGGCGGGCTGGTCTTCATCGATTTTGCCGACCCGGCGCACCCCGCCGTCCGGCAGGCGGCGTTCGATTTTGCGCACTGCGGCTACACGCTCTGCACGCTCGATTCCGGCGCGGATCACGCAGATCTGACGGACGAATACGCCGCCATCCCCGAGGAAATGCGCCGCGTAGCCCGCGTGTTCGGCAAGGACGTGCTGCGCGAGGTGGACGAGGCGGAATTCTACGCAAAGCTCAAGGCGACCCGCGAGGCGGCGGGCGACCGCGCCGTTTTGCGCGCGATGCATTTCTTTGACGAAAACCGCCGGGTGCAGCAGCAGGTGCAGGCGCTGGAACGGGACGATTTTGAGGGCTTCCTTGCGGGCGTGCGCGATTCCGGGCGCTCGTCGTGGATGCTGCTGCAGAACGTGGTTCCTGCCGGGAGCCGGGAGCACCAGCAGATGGCCCTTGCGCTGGCTGCTTGTGAAAAGCAGCTTGCCGGGCGCGGCGCCTGCCGCATTCACGGCGGCGGCTTTGCCGGGACGCTGCTGGCGTTCGTGCCGAATGAAGCGCTTGCGTCCTTCCGCGCCAATATGGAGGCCGTGCTCGGCGAGGGCCGCTGCCACGTGCTCTCGATCCGGCAGGCGGGCGGCGTCCGGCTGGCATGAGACGGGCTGACCGCGCGGTCACGGACCGCGAACGGATTTTGCAGGTGATCGAGTCCTGCACCTGCTGCCGTGTCGGCTTTTCCTGCCCGGAGGGGGCGTACATCGTGCCGCTGAATTTCGCCTTTGTCCCCGGCACGCCTGACCGGTTTTATTTCCACGGCGCGCACGAGGGCCGCAAGGCAGAGCTCATCCGCACTGCGCCGCGCGTCGGCTTTGAGCTGGACTGCGCGCACGCGCTCGCAGCCGGACAGACCGGCTGCTCGTATTCCTATCGCTATCAGAGCGTGATCGGAACGGGCGTGATCTGCGAGGTGCAGGAGCCGGAGGAAAAGAAGCGGGCGCTGTCGGCAATTATGGCGCACTATGAAAAGAGCCGTCTGTTTGCCTTTACAGACGAGCAGGCGCAGCGCGCGGCCGTGTTCCGGCTGGACGTCGCGCAGCTGACCTGCAAGGAGCATTTGTAAGAAAGAAGGAAGACACATGAACGAATTTGAACTGCAGCACCTGCCAGAGGCGTACCGCCCCTTGTCGCCGTGGAGCTATTTTGGCCTCGGCATTCTCTACGCCCTGCCGCTCCTGGGCTGGATCTTCCTGATCGTCCACGCCATCGGCAGCGCGAACATCAACCGCCGCAATTATGCCCGCAGCTATTTCTGCGTCTACGTGCTGGCAATCATTCTGGGTGTCCTGCTGACGATCACCGGCGTACTGTCCGGCCTGACCCAATCCCTGAACGGTACGTTCGCATAAGTCCATAAATCAAAAAACGTGGCTGTCTCAATGATGTTTCGATCATTTGAGACAGCCCTGTTTCTTGTGGCGGGGGGATTATGACAGGCTCTTACCGCATACGGTGCAGAATACGGCGTCGGACAGCTTGACGGGCGCGCCGCAGTGCGGGCAGTATCTGTTAGTCCGCTGCGGCTGGGCTGGCAGCTCAGGCTCCAGAGAGAACACAACGGGCTTTCCCTGCGGAGCGGGCTGCGTCACAGGTTCGGCAGGCTCGGGCTGCGCGGGCACGTCGTATTGGATAGGCTGGGTAGGTGCTGCGTCGGGCCACTCGGACGGAACGGGCCATTCGGGCTGCGCAGGACGCGTGGGCGGCACAGGCGAAGACGGCTGCGGAGCGCTTGCCGTACGGCGCTTCTGGATCTCGTCATAAACCGCCGCCTGCAAAACGCCGCGGAACAGCAGCATGATCAGATTGAGCAGCACAACCAGAACAGAAAGCCATGCGTTGCTATGCGGGATCAGTGTGAGCAGATACAGAGCGAGGGTGAGGACCCAATAGACCGCAGCGAGCAGGATATCCGCGCCGTACATCTCACCCTTATAGCCCAGCGTCTCCTGCTTGGAGAGCTTGACGGCGTCGGTGGCCCTGACGTCCTCGCGCGTCATGAGAATGTAGGGCACGAAGCGGTATTCATACGCGCGGATGGTGCCGAACACGATCCCGGCAATCGGAATGAGCGACCACAGGAAGATCCAGAGGCACATCCACGCCATGCCGCCCAGAATGCGGAAGAACTGCCCCGTTCTGAACATGGCGAACAGATCAGACACATTCGGCGCCAGTCCCGTGCGGCAGCAGCCGAGATAGATCTTCGACATGGAGGCCGACAGCAACAGCAGCACGCAGAACCAAAGGGCATAGACGACGGTCATCAACAAATACATCAGCAGCGGTACACCGGTCGAGGACGTTCTGGATGCACGTGCCCACGACTGCGCTGCTGCGCTGAGCTGCGCCAACGGAATAAAGCTCACGGCGATGCTGGATACGAACCACAGAATAATTGCGAGGAGAAGCACGCCCAAAAGACTGAAGAACCGTTTCTTCAGCACGGAGAACATTCTTTTATAAACGGTTGAAATCATACATATCCTCCTTTTCCCTTTCTTCGACTTTATTATACAGGATATTGGAACAGACTGTCAATCAAAAACCAGCCGAAAAAATCATGCGCCGGGTCTGGAAATGTCCCTGCCTGAGACGCTCCCGATGGGGCACCATCTGCTGCTGGCGCATGCCAGAGCGTACCGCGCGATGAAAGCCTGCGGATTTGACGAGTTGCAGGTCGGCATTGCGCAGCAGGGTTCTTTTTTCTGCCCTGCAAGCAGCCGTCCGGAGAATATAGAGGCGACGCGGACAGTAACATTCGACCGGCTGAACTACAGCTGGTACGGCTCTGTGTCATGGTGGAATGATCCGCTGTTTTTCGGCACATACCCTGCGGATGGCGTTCGGAAGTATGGACAATATCTGCCGCGCGGCTGGCAGAAGGACGCTGCCGATATGCAGGGAACGCTTGACCTTTCTTGGTCAGAATTTCTATGACTGCACGCTGTATTCGGCAAAAAACGGTATGGAAAATCCACCAGATGGTGCCATGCGCAATTCTGCCGGGTGGAATGTGACACCGGATGGGATCGGCTGGGCGATGCGCTTCCTTTACGAGCGCTATCATATGCCGATCCTGATTACGGAAAACGGTATGTGCTGTCATGACTGGGTCGCACTGAAAAGTCCACGACCCGAACCGTATCGACTTTATCTGGCGGTATCTGCAAAACGTACATGCGGCAATGCAGGGCGGTGTCCCGGTGCTCGGCTATTTTTACTGGTCACTGATGGACAATTTTGAGTGGACGCTTGGCTATTCAGAGCGCTTCGGCCTGATTTTCGTCGATTATCCAACACAAAAGCGCACGATCAAGGACAGCGGATATTGGTACCGGCAGGTCATTAAGAACAATGGGCCGGTTACTAGTATTTACCCCGCTATTTGTGCAAGGGTGTGCAGCGAGACTAAGTGATAAAAAGCGACTGTTTTCCCTTATAGTGCGTCTCTCTTTGTACTCATATGATCCTGCGTTTAAGCATCTTGAAGTGATAGAAGTATGGAGTAATTCCAATCAAAAATAAAACGGGATCTGCGTTACTATCACACAGATCCCGTTTTCATGGCGGCGATTATTTATGCAAATCCAAAGCCGGGCTTTACTTTTGCACATCACTTATTACAGCAGTGGGGTCATATACAACGGAAGAAATACGATGCTGTCTTCCTCTTTGAAATCGCCGGTATGCAAAACATAAGGGATATGAAGCTGATCGGCATATTTCGTCTTGAATTTTTTCAGAGAGGACAGCGTATAGTTCTTACTCG
>OLXK01000268.1_pt1 | contig 55696 bp, 70 predicted proteins | sample 1674321 | NCBI WGS metagenome assembly OLXK01 (sample SAMEA103958162, study PRJEB25191) | human gut metagenome | reverse complement strand
CGGAATATAGCAAGATCAAAACCGTATCAACCCAAGGATCAGACTGATGTTCCCACACCGTTTTGATTTCATCGTTGGTGAACGGAAGGCGGCTGGTGGGTGGTATTGGATCGGAAGTCAGCAGTTCGGAATATCTCTTTGAAATGATGTCCAATTCAAGGGCGAACCGGTCAAGGTGGTTCCATAGATTCTTGATGGCCGCTTGTGTTGAGTAGGATTTCCCACAGGTATCAATGGTTTCTTGCATTTGGAAAGCCTTGATGTTCTTATATGGCTTCCGTTCAAGCGGCTTGCAGTATTTATAGGCAGAGATCATGGAAGCCCTGTTGGAATCCCCCAGCTTCGGAGCCTTCTTTTCTTTCCAGAGGTCAAAAAGCTGTTGAAGGGTGATCTTGGCACGGTCAACATCCCAAGGATCACGGTTGTATTCTGATAGGATCATCAAGCCTTCTTCCCGTGTGGCCGCATAGCCGATAATGTCATAGATCGGATGGCCTTTGTCATTCCATCCCACAGTTTTCTTGATGATGAAGGGCCTACGCCGGTTCCCGGATAACCGGGCCACGGTGCCGAACCCATTAGGCGCACGCATACTAAATTCACCTGACCTTTCTTGAAAATGGGTAGACTTTCAGAAGGGCAAGTGATAAAATGACTTTGTAGGGTGTCATTGTGGGCTTGCCCCTTTGATATTCACAACCGCTTCGGTGTTCCAGCACCGGAGCGGTTATTTTTTTTACTTTTCTGACTGATACAAAGCGAATTGAACCGCTTGTTCAACTGTACATTGGAATCGGTCAAAAGAATCCCCTGTAAAGGAATATTTTTTCCCTTCAGCAAGGGATTGGACTTCAACGGCCCATTCATCGGGAACTTGTACCCGATCTTCTTCAGAACCATCTTCCCAATGCCATTTCACAACTTTCTGATTTACTGAATAACCAAGTGAAGAAAGGTATTCGATGAAGCCAAGGCTTTTCCTTATGTTGCTTTCATCCCACCCCATAAGGCGAGAAATAGATACGCCAAGAACTTCCGCCATGCGTTTTGCCCATATTAGATCGGGAAGGCTTTTCCCCTTCTCCCAATAATTCAAGCGTGTGGGAGATATATCTAACGCTTGGGCAAATTCTTTTTGGTTCAATCCCTTCGCTTTTCGGAGAAATACGAGATTTTCTCCAAAATCCTTTTTGCACCGGTCAAGATTGTTACCGGTAGCCACAGTTACACCCCCTATTCTATCCAGCGTGTCCTATTGGACACTCTGATAGTAACACATGGAAAAGCAGATTGCAACAGCTAAATTAAAAATAATCTAATTATTTTCGGAAAACATCTTGAAATATTAGAACTGATATGCTATCATACGATTAGAAAATTTCTAATCAAAGGCGGTGAGAAAATGAGAATTATAAAGACAAAGATGGAATTGGCAATGGCAGAAATGAATTTTACAGTTTCTGACCTTGCCAATGCTACGGGCATTTCACCAACTGGAATCAGCAAAATTAAAAACGGCCAGCAGAACGCTCGCCCCGCTACCGTTGGTAAGATTGCCAAGGCTCTGAATGTTCCCGTTGAAAACCTGATTGAAGATTGAAAGGATGTATCAAAATGAAAGAATTTACTTTGAACGCTGATTTCGGCATGACTGCTTCTGATGATGGTTTCGCCCTGTACGGAATCCACACCGGCGATATGATCATGTTTAAGGCCGCTGAAGATTTCCCCACCAATGGTTCCCTTGTGGCCGTGTCCATTGACGATGGCCCCGTTACCCTGAAGCGTATCAACTTCCACGGTGCTTCCATGACCTGTTACCTTGAAGGCGGTTCTGGTAAAGTTCCCACCATTTTCATTGACGATCCCAACCGCCTGAAGATTTTGGGTGTGGCTGTCAGCGTGATTCACAGTCTGGTTCCTGTAACCGAATAAGGGGACTTGACCATGAAGCAAATAAATCACGGAAGGGGTGATTATTGGTGCAGTTGTATAAAGGTTATGTTCCAACCAAAGACAAGAAATGTCTGATGCCCTTCAAAAACGCTACTGCTGACGAACTTCTTTCATTTGAGCAAGTCAAGAATCTTCCAGAATATGCCGGTATTTTATCGGATGAAACTATTTTGGTGGATGTTGACGATATGGAACAATCGGTAATCCTGTTGAATATCGTGGAAAACCTGAATTTGAAATGCCGGGTTTACACCACTTCCAGAGGAAAGCACTTCCTGTTCAAGAACACCCCGGATTTAGTCAAAAGTAACCGCACAAAAGCAACATTGGCTGTGGGCCTTGAAGCTGATCTAAAGATTGGTTCCCGGAACAGCTATGAAGTTCTGAAGTACATGAATGAAGATAGGCCCATTCTGTATGATGTTCCTGAAGATGAAATTCAAGAACTCCCCAAGTGGTTGATTCCGGTAAAGACGGATATTGACTTCAAATCCCTTGGTGAAGGTGATGGGCGCAATGATGCTTTCTACCGATATATCCTTACGCTTCAAGACAATGACCTGACCAAAGAAGAAGCCCGTGAATGTATCAGGCTGATTAACCGTTATGTGCTGAAGAAGCCCCTTTCCGACAGGGAACTTGATGTGATCCTTCGGGATGAAGCATTTCAAAAGCAATCCTTCTTCAAGGGCCGATCCTTTCAACATGACCGCTTTGCCGAATATTTGAAGCGGGATTCCCATATTGCCAAAATCAATGGACGGTTGCATATCTATCAGGATGGCATTTACACCCCTTCGGCAGAAGCCATTGAAAAAGCAATGGTGACGCTGATCCCGTTTCTGAAGGATGCACAGCGGAAGGAAACTCTGAAACAACTGAACTTAATTTGTGATACCCGGCAACCCGCTTCCCCGGAACTACTTGCTTTCAGCAACGGCCTTTACAATATCCGGGATGATTCCTTCAAAGAGTTCACCCCGGATGTGGTGATCACCAATAAAATCCCGTGGCCGTACAACCCCACCGCATATAATGAACTTCTGGATCACACCCTTGATAAAATTGCCTGTAACCGGCCAGAAATCCGGGCATTATTGGAAGAAATGATTGGTTCAACCTTCTATCGTTCCAACACCGTTGCGGGTGGCCGTTCATTCATTCTGACCGGTGAAGGCGCAAACGGTAAATCAACTATTTTGGTTGCCCTGAAAACCCTTTTGGGCGTTCAGAACATTGCTTCCCTTGACCTGAAGGAATTGGGTGATAGGTTCAAAACCGCTGAACTGTTCGGCAAGCTGGCAAACATCGGTGATGATATTGGTTCGGACTATGTAGCCAATGTTGCCACATTCCGAAAATTGGTGACAGGTGAAAGAGTTTCAGCAGAACGGAAAGGGCAAGACCCCTTTGAATTTGACAGCTTCGCAAAACTGCTTTTCAGCGCCAACGCCATTCCCCGGCTGGGCCGCTCCAAAGAAAGTTTTTCCATCATGCGCCGGTTGGTGATTGTCCCTTTTGATGCAAAGTTCACTTCGGACGATCCAGACTTCAACCCAAATATCCGCTATGACCTTCAGGATCAAACAGCAATGGAATATATGATCCAGTTGGGTTTGGGTGGTCTGAAGCGAGTTTTGAAGAACAAAGACTTCACAAAATCAAAGGATGTTGAACGCACCATTGAAGAATACCGCATAGAAAGCAACCCGCTATTGTCATTCCTTGATGAAGCCGGGGCCGATGCTGTGGTTAATGAACCGGTGAAAGCGGTGTACTTCAAATACCGTGAATTTTGCATTACAAATCAGTTTGAACCGCTGAACAGAATTGAATTTTCAAGGCAAGTTACAAAGGCCCTGAACTTTGCAACGAAAGATAAGCGGATCAACGGAGCAAAGGAAAAGATTTTCGTTGAAAAAGTCCCGGATGCCTAAACATCCGGGACACATCTGGGACATATCCGGGACAGGCTGAACGCCTTGAAATTAAAGGCTTTTTTGAAAGTGTCCCGGATTGTCCCGGATGAATTGAACTTCTATTTATAATTGAGAACAGCAAAAAAATTTTTCATAGTAGTAAAAAATATATAGTATATTACCCCTATTTTCACGGGACATTCGGGACAAATAAGGGAACCTGAAGAAAGGCGGATAATCATGATCGACACAGCAAAAATGACCGGTGAAGAATTTTTGAACTGGCTCCACGGTGTAAAGAAAATTGAAAAGCTGGAATGGGGGGTTCACGGTGAAACCTTGGATGCTGATGAAGTCAGTATTTTAATCACGGCCGATGGCGAACAGCTTTCCATTCCATTTGGTCAGCCTAAATGGGTTAAATATCCAACTGACTTTCAGAAGGCGCTGATTTGCCTGATTGCCAATAAGGTAACTGGAACGGATGATTTCAACATTTACCGTGATCCGGTTCAGGCGGTAAACAGTATTCGGAAGGCCCTTGAAGAAAACCCGCTATGACAAACCAACAGAAACTTCAGACCTTGCGGAACCTGACCGGCCCAAGCTTGTATTCCGTGATTATCAAGGAACTTGGCCCCGGCACAATACATATTCCGCTTGATGATGGAATACCAGAATCACGCAACCTGAAGATCAGAGCAGAGTTCAATTCACCGGAGTTTGAGGAAAAACCGCTGGAAGTCATATATAGGACTTTGGCGGAGCGGCACAACCTATCCACCCGGCAGATCAGGCGAATATTGAATAAGCACACAAGCGGTTCAAGGTAACTTGGGCCGCTTGTGTTTTTTGAAGTTATCTTTTCAGCAAAACACTATATCTTGTGACAATTTCTGTGTATATGTCACTTTATATACAATATATGGTGACTTTATGGGGCGGATATGCTATAATTTGTAGTATGAAAAAGCCAGTTTTGTCCTATATGTGTCTACTTTTTGAAAGGATGGGGGTGATCCGATGGCAAAACGGAACTATGAACAGATTGCGCTTCTGGTGCTGACACAGCCCACATTGAAAGCGGCGGCAGAGAAAGGCGGGATTTCCTATAAAACGCTGATGCGCTACCGGAAAGACCCGGAATTTCAGGCGGCGCTTCAAGCTGAAAAGAAAGTCATTTTCCATGACACCATGCAGAAGGCACAGGCTTACACAATGGAAGCCCTTGAAACCTTGCGGGAAATTCAGAACAATCCAGCATTGAATGAATCGGCCCGTGTATCTGCGGCCAAGGGTATCTTCGTGACATTGCGGAGCGTGAAGCAATCAACCGGTTCACTACCGCTGAAATCAAGGTTGAACAGCACAATGAAAACCACATTTCTTCTGAAATGGATATTGATGGGATTATGGACGCATGGACAGAGAACTTTGCCGAACGGCTGGCGGTATCGGCGGAAGGAGTGCATGAGTAATGAACCAGATTTCTTTGGTGGCCCGTCCACCCCCTACATAAAATGATCCGCAACAATAAATCAAACCCACATCCACATTCAAGGTTTCTTCGGGGTTTCCTCGGATGGGCGGGAAAGTGTCAAATTGTAGTTCAAAATCAGCCCACAGGTTTCGCCCGCCTGTGGGCTGATTTTTTTGCGTATAGTAACACCGATAGTAACAACCATAGCTTGAAAACCTGTTATATCAACGGTATTCAAGGGTGTGAACCTATATTGGCTGATGAAAAAGGGCCTGTGAAGCTATTTTTCCGGGATGATCCCGCCGCTATAATTGATCTTGCGGTTCGCCGCAAATCTTTTATAGGAGGTTCACACGATGAACACGAAACACAGCTTTTGGAACCGTCTGTTTGCCGCTTTACTGCTTGCGGTCATGTTGGTAACGCAGACCACCACGGCCTTTGCCGTTGAGGACAGCCCCGAACCCACAGAACCAAGCATGGTTCAGGCACAGGACAGCGACACCGGCACAGAAGAAGCCGGGGAAGGTACTGATACCCCTGAAGGCGGAAGCCTGTCAGAGGGGCCAGAAACGGCCTTACAGACAGTTTCCAGTTTGGAAGAATTGCTTCAGGCAATCGAACAGGCGGAAGCCGGGGCCACCATCGGGATTGGATGTGAAATCGTCTGCCCGGATGGAACGGTTCTTGGTGACACATACAAGCGGGTTACACTTCAGAGAACAGCCCCGGAAGGCCATATCAGCACCTATTCCCCGGATGGAACTGGAAATGTGATCATTCAGGCTATTGATTTTGACGGGGGCAATGTGGAAGCTACCACCCCATTTGTTCAGGCAAGTATTTCAACGGCATATTCAGAATGCCACTTTTCTGATTGCACGGCGGGGGCCGTTGAAGCTGACAACGGGGATCAGAACTTTGGATATTGTGTTTTTGAGCGAAACACCGCCCAATACGGCGCACATATCCGCATGAACGGCGGTTCGGCCAACCTATTCAACTGCGTCTTGGGCAGGGGTACGGCTACTATTCGGGGCGGGGCCATTGCCTGTTATACAGATCAGGAAGTAACCCTTGAAAAATGCTCCATTTGGGAAAACACAGCCGCCCAGCATGGCGGGGCAATCTGGAACCGGGGCAAGCTGACAATCACCCAAAGCACGATTCACAACAACACCGTCAACGGCGAACCGGATGATATTGTGAATGAGTATTCCGGGCAGTTGGCATTGATGGATGATTATGATGCGCTGGTTGCCCTATATGCCACCTATGGCCTGATCCCTAATAAATGGGCCGTTGACACCTTCATTGATGAATCGGCGGAAAAGCCCAACATGGTTTTCAGTATGTCCTTTGCCGCCAATGATCCAGAGCCTTCCCCGGAGCCTGAACCGGAACCCACGCCGACACCCGATCCAGAACCGAAAATCATTTACAGAACCCGCACAGTTGAAAAGCTGGTGAAGGAACCTGAAGTGGAACCGGCCACCATTACTAACAGGAAAGCCGTTCTAAAAGCCCCTGACAGCCTTTTTTGGACAGGGTATGAAATCGGCCACGGTGGAGCCGGTGGAACCGTCACACGGGCTGATTTTGCCGCCCTGATGCTGTCTATGATGGACGATGAAAGCCGGGAACGATATTACACAGAAACAGCGCCCTTTGATGATGTGGCCCCCGGCGTGTGGTATGCACCGGCAATAGGCACGGCCACCAATGCCGGGTTTATGCTTGGATGTGGCCTTGGGGTGTTCCAGCCAGAACGGAACCTGACTTGGGGTGAACTGCTCACCGTGTTTTCCCGGTTCACAGAGGAAGGAACCCCGCCTGAAATCTATACCGGGAACCATTGGGCCAAGGATGCAATCAACACGGCAATTTCCTTGGAGTGGATCAGCGCCGGGATTGATCCGGGGCAAACTGTGACCACAGGTGATTTGGCCGGGTTCGTTCAAACGGTGTTCAAATGGGCTGAAAAAAGTTGAATAACACGATAGTAACAAATCAGCCGAAAAGCACAGTAAAACCGGCATTTTGTAATTATTAGGCCACAAAACCCGCCCTTGTGAATGTCACTTGGGCGGGTTGCGTTTTGCTGATCCCTGTGTTATTCTGTCTGTGGTGCTACCGATAAACGGCAAGCGGTTAGTTCCCCTGTTTCGTCAGGGGGCGCTTCTTGGCCCCCTGATCTTACGAAAGGGGGGCTGACAATGGTTACATACTCTGATTTGATTCAAGTCGGTATTCTGATCGTTGGCATTATCAGCCTTTTCATACAGGCTCATAAAAAGAAGTAACCGCCCAGCTTCCCGGCCAGCGGTTACTTCTGTAATCCAGTAGGGGGCTAACCGTCTGCCGGTAGCACCCTTGTTTCTATATTCAGTATAGTTCAGCGTTTTGAAATTGTCAACATGATTTTGAAGGGTGGTAGATCGGCGTGGGAAGGGTTTATAAATGCCCCGTGTGTGGATTTCAAACGGAATACCCCATAGACCGGGGCTTTATGACCGGCACGGAAGCCGCTGGGGAGCGGGAAACCATCTTGGCGGGTTACTATGGCCCCAAGGCAAAAGCGGCCCTTATCGCCCATCCTGAAGCCACCGTGGAAGTGGAACACGCCCTGATTCAATGTGGGGCCTGTGGCAAGCTGGAAAGCCGCTTGGCGGTCACGCTGAAAGCGCCTGAACAGGTGCGGATTCTTCAGCAGTGCGATTGTGGGAAAGCTATGCACAGAATCAGGGCGGGAAAAGATATGGTTTGCCCCGAATGTAAACAGCCCCTTGAAGTAACTGATCTTGTGGCCGTTACCATGTGGGATTGAAAGGCGGTGGGATTGTGGATCACAAAATGGCTTTAGCTTATACCAAGGCGAATGGTTATGATGGCGCTGAATACTTGGGCCTGTGTGAAGGGTTCTTCTGTTATGCTCCATTCTTTGCTCATCCAGCCGGTGAAGGCGTTCCACCAACCGGCTTGCCTTCCCTGATTTTGGTGGATCAAAATGGCGATATGCGTTTTTCATCCCCTGAAGAAACCTTCCGCCTTGGGGATAAACTGAAGAACCAGCTTGAAGCGGATTTCACGGCCCGTTTTGGTGGGCGCTTCTTCTGCTCCATGCCTGATGGCCGGTATGTCTACCAGCGGCGGGGCCGGGATTACCTTTTGGAAGATTCTTCGGCCAGCCCTGAAGCGGTCATGAAGGCCAGCTTGGAACAAGGGAAAAATCTTCTAATCACAACCTTCCCGGCAGTTGATTTGTACCCTGATCCTGATGCGGTGTATTGACTTTGAAAGTTGATTTTCAAAAGGGAAAACCGTGTTATTTGTTTGTTACTAATAGCCCCGGAAATCAAGCGGCGTTCCCTGAATCTGAACTTTGAACTTCCTTGAACTTGCAAGGGTTTCCGACGCTATGCGGCGCTCAAAATTCAGTAGAAAAATTGAAAAATTTATGGTACAATAAAAACAGACGAACCCCGAACCCTTGATTTTTCAGGGGTTCGGGGTTTTCTTGTTACTAATGTGTGCATAGTTCAGCGTTCAGCGGCCTAAAATGTTCACAGGTTTGAACCCTATGGAATCAGTTCCACGGTGGCTTTCAGTTCGTCCAAAGTCTTGTGATTATAGACCCGGTTTCCCGTGTCCTTGGACACATGACCCATGAGCAAATCAATACATTTCCGGTTGGCCCCGGCGCTATCCAATTTGGTTTCAAAGGTATGGCGGCATTCGTGCGGGGTATGGTTCAGTTTCAGGGCCTTCATAATATCCGCCCAAAATATCCGGTATTGGGTTTGATTGCAAATCTTCCCGTTGTAGCTGATCAGCCGGGGGCCACCTTCGGCAAGCCGCCGTTCAATCAATGGCCTGATCTTTGGATGGATGGGAACAATGCGGTTCTTACCGGCTTTCGTTTTGGTGCCGCCCTTCATCGTGCCTTCCTTCAAGTCTATATCTTCAGGTTTCAGGTTCAGAAATTCAGAGATACGCCACCCGGAATATAGCAAGATCAAAACCGTATCAACCCAAGGATCAGACTGATGTTCCCATACCGTTTTGATTTCATCGTTGGTGAACGGAAGGCGGCTGGTGGGCGGTATTGGATCAGAAGTCAGAAGTTCGGAGAAGCACCGGTTTATTATATCCATTTCAAGGGCGAACCGATCAAGGTGGCCCCACAGGTTCTTGATGGCCGCTTGGGTGCTATACCCTTTTCCACAACCATCAATGGTTTCTTGCATTTGGTAGGATCGCAGTTGCTTATAAGGCTTGTTCACATACGCTGAACAATGCTTGAACGCTGAACAGAGGGAAGAACGGTTGGATTCCCCCAGCTTCGGGGCCTTCTTTTCTTTCCAGAGGTCAAAAAGCTGTTGAAGGGTGATCTTGGCCCGGTCAACATCCCAAGGATCACGGTTGTATTCAGCAAGCATGATGTTCCCGGCTTCACGGGTTTCAGCATAGCCGATAATGTCATAGATGGGATGGCCTTTGTCATTCCAACCTATGGTTTTCTTCACAATGTATGGGCGGCGGCGTTGGCCTGATAGCTTTGCAACCGTTCCATACCCGTTTGGATTTCGCATTATATCACCTGAACTTTCAAAATTGGGTATGGCAAAGCTAAACCCCATGTGATATAATGTTCAAAGGCGTTTGAAACATTAACTTCAAAAGGGTTTGTTTCGCCTGACCGCTTCCGGTGTGCAAGACCGGGGGCGGTCATTTTTTTTTGTATCTGTTCCGTATCTGTTCCATCAAAAAGCCTTGAACTGTGGAGGTTTTGAGGAACGGAACAGATGGTACAGATGCTATATTACTTCAAAGAATAGAGAAAAAAATATAAAAGAAAAAGAGTATATAGGGAACCGGCGTTTTATCTGTACCATCTGTTCCAAAACCTTGATTTACCTGTGTTTTTAGGCTTCAGGCGGTGGAACAGATGTGGACAGATCAAGTTTGTCAAGTTCACCTTTGACCTGTTCCAGAACTTCAGGATATTCAGAATCAGGGTTCATGGAATACTGATCTTCGTATTCTTTCAGGGTGTTCAGATACCGGTTCCAATGGGTGGCTTTAGCCTTTGCGGTTTTCAGTTCATCAATCTTGGCTTTCTGATCGGAATAGGAATCCAACAAAACCCGTTCTTTCTGACTATCAGCCGCCTTGAAGAAAGAAGCTGGAAGATCAGATGTGTAAGGGATGATCCCGGCCTTGGCCGCTTGATCCACCGTCAGGGCTATTTGCATACCATATTCATACCGGGAAAAGAATGTTTCAAGGTTCTTTGTCTTTTCAAAGATGTTCAAGCAATCTTGAACAATCCGCACATGGTTTTTGGCTTCTGCTACGGTGTAGGCCCCCGGCATGGATTTGATAGCCCGTTCCGGGTTCAGATTGGAATGAACCTGAACGGCGGGTTCTGTTTTGGGTGGGGCCTTCCGTTTTGGCTTTCTTTTTCGCAAAAGCAGGAACAGAAAGAACCCCATAATGACATCCATTATGATGAACACGGGGCGGAGTTCTGGTGCTTCCGTAAAAAACATGATTGTGTAGACGATAAACCCGAAACTGAAAAAGAAGATTCCAAAGCCTTTCAAGAACTTCTTCACCAAATCACCTTCTATCTAATATCGCTTTGGAAGGCTACGGCTTTTCCAAGAATTCTGATATGGTTCAGTTCTTCACCGGTATAAATCAAATCTTCATATTTAGAGTTTTCGGCTTTCAGAATCAGCAAGTTCTTTTCAGGATAATAGTTCACCCGCTTCAAAGTAGCTTCATCATCAATGATAACGGCGGCAATTTCACCATCATCAACCATATCCTGTTGCTGGATGAACACAATATCACCATCATAGATTCTGGCCCCAATCATGGAATCACCCCTCGCCCGTAAGCAAAAGTCAGCCTGAATACCGGCCCCAGCTTCCACATATAGTTCCTTTTCTTCATTGGCAACAATGGGTTTGCCACAAGCAATATCCCCCAACAGCGGGAAACGCTTGGTTTCAATGGGAAAAAGATTATCAAAGAACTTCAGTTTTTCAGCGTCAAGTTTCTGATTTGGTTCATTCCATCCCATGATATAGGCCGGTGTAGTATCTAATGCGTCAGCAATAGCCTTGATTTTAGATTGAGTAAGGTTACGCTGATCAAGTTCAATCTTATTTATTGAAGAACGGGATTTGTACCCTAATCTTTTACCAAGTTCATCTTGGGATAAACCAAGTTCTTCCCGGCGATTGCGAATTCTGCTTCCTATTGTGGACAAGTGAATGACCCCCCTTTCTGTTACTAATTATACGGCGCTGTTGGCGGCTTGTCAACATATTTTTAGCTTTTTTAAAAAAGATGTTGACATTCTTCCTACATCGTGGTAGTATGTGAGTGTAGACAAGATGCCTACCGATTTTGAAGAAAGGGGTGATTGCAGTATGACCAACACAGAGCTGTTGCGTGAGAAGATCGACCAGTCCGGTTATAAACTTCGGTTTATTGCCAAGAAGATTGGAATTACCTATCAGGGCCTTTTGAATAAGATCAATAACCGTAGTGAATTTCGGGCCAATGAGATTCAGGCTTTGTATGATCTTCTTGGCCTGACGGAAGAAGAACGAGTGGCGATTTTTTTTGACTGTTAAGTAGGCAAAAAGTCTACAAAGGGAGTAAGAACCATGAATGAAGTCAGTTTGAAACCGGTTATTGATGAACTTGAAACCTTGTTTTCAAAGTTCAACAAAGCCTTCTTTGAAGGGAAGCTGGAAAAGCCTGTGATCACCGTTTCCCCGGATCATACCCGTGGGGCCTATGGGTGGTGTACCGGTTGGAAGGCGTGGCAAGACGGCACCAAGGAAGGCGGCTATTACGAAATCAACCTGTGCACCGAATACCTGAACCGCCCCTTTGAAGAAACCTGTGGAACCTTGCTTCATGAAATGGTTCACCTTCAGAACCTTCAGGACAATGTTCAGGACACTTCCCGTTCTGGTTCCTACCACAACCGGAAGTTCAAGGAAACCGCTGAAGCCCACGGGCTGACCGTGGAGAAAGGCGAAAAGTACGGATGACACAAAACCACCCTGAACCCGCAAGCTGAAGCCTTTGTGAAATCCCTTGGCAAGTCCGGGTTCTGTCTGGTTCGGCCCCGTACCAATCCGCTGAAAGGTTCCCGGAAGGGCGGGGGATCAAGTTCCCGCAAATATGTTTGCCCTTGTTGCGGAACCATCATCCGGGCCACCAAGGAAGTTCATGTTCTCTGTGGGGAATGTGAAGTGGCTTTTGAAGAACAGGAGTGATGACCAATGAAGTTGATTGAATGTAAGGATTGGAAGGCCGTTCACCTTCAGGATCGAACCATTTTGAGAAGTGACCGGAACCTTTACCCCGAATCCGTCTGGTGGGGGCTGATTCGTATGGTGGAAGTGGAACCGATGGCTGAACCCGGTCATTTCAAGGTGGTAAGCCAATGATGATCACCCGCCAAGTTCGCTGTAAGAAGTGTGGGGAAATGTTTCCCCTGACCTATCCCGAAAAGCTGTCCGACATTGGCCGGGATGTTATTTCTTACTGTCCGCCGTGTTTACACACGGAAATCTTGAAAAATGAAAGGAGTACGCACAATGACCACCTTTGCAGAGCGTTTGAAGAACGCTATGGAACAGGCCAACATGAGCCAATCTGCCCTGTCTGAACAGGCCGGGGCTTCCAAGGCCGCTATCAGCCAATACCTTTCCGGGAAGAACACCCCCGGCCCTGACCGTATCAAGGCCCTTGCCGATGCCACCGGCGTTTCCTTTGATTACCTGATGGGTTATGGAGCCGCCCCGGTTGCGGAACCGCCCATCAAGAAGATCAGCGTGAAGGAAGCCGCCCGGTGCATGGGAAAATCTGATCAGTTCGTCAGAATTGGCCTTCAGCGTGGCCTTCTTCCCTTCGGGAACGCTGTTCCCGGAACCGGTGCTTGCTGGAATTACTACATCAACCCCACCAAGTTCCGTGATTATGTGGGCGCTGATCAGTTCAATTCCTTCTTCGGCCTTACGGCCTGAAAGGGGAACACCGATGGATAACACCCGTGATGAACTGTTGGATTTGATCAGGAACGCCACCAACATTGATATGATTTGCTTCTTCGCCATTATCTATGTGGTTGCGCCCGATTCCCCCCCCTATACGCCTATCGCCACCCGTGGCGAACTGAAGAAGGCAATTAAGCAGTTGCGGAGCGCCCAGCATAGCCCGGATTGCCCCGCTGAAATGTCTGAAGGCTTTGAAACGGCGATTCAGTACATCCGCCGTGAATGGCTTCACCAATGAAAGGATGGTTTATATGCTTCAGATCGGAATGATCGTTAAAATCTTGCCCGATGCGGAATACAGCGGCAAGTTCACCGGCTACATCGGCAAGGTGAAGAATTACTTTTCGCAGAACAAGAAGGTTGGCGTGGAACTTTTTCAGCAGACGAATGACGCAAGTTCCAAGGGCCTGTTTTGGTTCTCTGAATCCAAGGTGGTTGCGGCGGGTAGTCTGCCTGATGCCATGATGGAATATATCAAGGCCGATCTTAACGCCACCTTTGGCGTTGCAAATCACATCCGCCGTTCCCGTCAGACCGGCCTTCCGCAGATCAAGAAGGTCATTTATAGCGGCCCCAAGACAATCATTCTGTGGGCCGACAACACCAAAACTATTGTTTCCTGTGGGGAAGCGGATTCCTATGACTACTATTCCGGTTTCTGTGCCGCTGTGGTCAAGAAACTGTTCGGTTCCACCACCCACGCCAAAAAGGTTTTGGGTGATTCCATTCAGATCAATGATTAACCTGTTTCAGCACCAGCAACAGGCCCTTGATGAAACCGAGGGGAAGAACCGGGTGGCCTATTACCTTGATATGGGCCTTGGGAAAACCTTTGTTGGTTCCGAAAAAATGATGAAGCTGAACAAGCGGATCAATCTGGTGGTGTGCCAATGTTCAAAAGTTCAAGACTGGATTGAACATTTTCAAGGCCACTACACCCGGAATTGTGTGTTCGACCTGACCAACCCCAAAACCTTCAAATGGTTCTTTGAACAGGTTCAGCATGAAGTTCCAACCCTGATGATTGGCGTGATCAACTACGAACTGACTTTCAGGCGGAATGTGCTGAAAACCCTGACCGGCTTCACGCTGATGTTGGATGAAAGTTCCCTGATCCAGAACGAGAACGCCAAACGGTCAAAGTTCATTCTTGGGCTGAAACCGGATAATGTGATCCTTCTGTCAGGCACCCCCACGGGCGGCAAGTATGAAAACCTGTGGAGCCAATGCCAACTGTTGGGGTGGAAGATTTCAAAAGAACTGTTCTGGAAGCAGTACATTCAAACGGAATGGGTTGAAACCGATGGATTTTGGCGGCAACAGATTACCGGCTATAAGAATGTTGACCGGCTGAAGATGAAGCTGGCCGAACATGGGGCCGTTTTCATGACTACCGAACAGGCCGGGATCAGCCTTCCAAAACGGAACTGGATCAAGGTCAAAACCCGCCCTTCACCCTTTTATTGGAAGTTCTGGAATGATCGCTATATTGCGATTGACAGCGCCAACCTTGGTGAATTTGAACTGGATGCGGATTTCTACGGTTCCAATGCCCATTGTGAACGGGAATTGATCGGTGATACCAGTTTGACCCGCCGCCTTTACGCCCGTCAGCTTTGCGGCCTATATAACCCGGCCCGTTATGAAGCCTTCCGGGATTTGGTGAACAGCACGGAAGATCGCTTGATTGTGTTCTATAACTTCACGGAAGAAATGGAACGCCTGAAGGGGATTACCAAGGGCCTGAACCGGCCTGTGTCGGTTCTTTCCGGTGAAGAAAAGAACTTGGATGCTTACCGCTACCAGCACAACAGCATTACCTTCATTCAGTATCAGGCCGGTGCAATGGGCGGCAATTTCCAGCTTGCCAACAAAATCATTTACTTCAGCCTTCCCCAAGGTTCGGAATTGTGGGAGCAATCCCAAAAGCGTATTCACCGCCTTGGGCAAGAACGGCCCTGTTTCTATTACCTGATGATCTGTCCGGGAACGGTTGAAGAAGATATTCTTTCCACTTTGGAAATGAGAAAGGACTATACCGATGAACTATTCAGAAAGTATGAGCAAGCGGCAACAGCGCCGCAAAGCCCTTAACCAGCGGTTCAGGCGGATGTTCCTTGTGGCCCTTCTGATGGGCCTTGCCATGGGGTTTATATTTGGGCGCTGTTCTGCTGTCAACGGCAAGGCCCCGGATGCCCCTATTGAACCGGATCAGCTTACCGCCGTGACCCCGGATGTGACCTTGGAGCCGGTGGAAACTCCGCTGGTGAAAGAACCCGCCGAACCTGAACCGGTGCTGTTGGGCAGTTTCAGAATTACCGCCTATTGTTCCTGTGAAAAGTGTTGCGGTGAATGGGCCAAGAACCGGCCCAACGGCATTGTGTATGGTGCCGCTGGTGTGGAACTGAAAGCCGGTGTTTCCTGTGCTTCCCCGCTTCCCTTGGGAACCGTGGTAGAAGTGGAAGGCTTGGGTGAATACATCGTTCAGGATCGCCCCGCCCAATGGGTGATTGACAAATACGGTGAAAACCAGATCGACATTTATTTTGACAGCCATGAAGCTGCTTCCGCCTTCGGCCTGAAGCAGTTGAATGTTTATCTGAAAGGAGAACCCGAAAGATGATCAAATGTGAAAATGCTTGCCCCCGTGGAAAATTTGATGGGTGTTGCCACAAATGCCCGGATTTCCACACTTGTCCTGATTCCTGTCAGGAAAACCCGAACGCCTGTGGTTCGGCCACCTTCGATGAAGAAACGGCCCTTCAGGAGTTCAAGAACACCCAGCTTGCCACCCTGAACGCCATTGCTTCCCTGACCGCCCACAAGAAGGCTATTGAGGATCAGGAAAAGGAAATGAAGGCCAAGCTGTATGAAGCAATGGTGAAGTTCGGCGTGGATAAGTTTGAATCCGATGTTCTGAACCTTACCCTTGTGAAGCCCACCAATGCCACCAGCATTGATTCCGCCAAGCTGAAGAAGAAATACCCGGACATTGCTTCCGAGTGTTCCAAGACCACCGCCAAGGCCGGTTATGTGAAGATCACCCTGAAGGAAGGTGGGCAGTAATGACCGTTGAACAGATTGAACTCGGAAGATTTTAACCCAAATGTTGGCGGATAACGGGATCAACCGTGAAACCATCAAAGGCTTTGTGGAAGAAATTGTTTCTGAAAAAGTTGATCGGGCGATTGACCGGATTATTCATGAAACCAACATGGATTCTCTTGTGAGAACAACGATTCAGAACACTATCAACCGCACCATTTCTGATGAAGTGAGCTGGAATGTTCGCCGGGTGCTTGGAAGGGTTTCAATTTCCATTGAAACCCACGGGAACTTCAGGGGTGAAGTCGATGGAAAAGCAGATTGATATTTGTGCCACCTGTGTTCACGATGAACCCGGTTATTGCTCCGTCATTGGCACCATTCCCCATTGCTGTTCCCGCCATTGGCATTGCGAACCGGGAAAAGCCGCAAAGGACTATGTTCCCAAACAGGAAGAAGGTGAAGCTGATGGCAAGGGATGAAGTATGGGATGCCCTGAAGAATCATGCCAAACAGGTTCATTCAGAACGGGTTGCAAAGAACCCCGACCGGATCGCCTATGCCATTCAGCAGTTTGAAGCCCACGGCATTGAATACCAACTGAAGAATGAGCAAACCGGACATTTCCATTGTTGGCGGAAGTCTGATGATAAACTGTTCCAATTCTACGCTGGAACGGGTAAAATTCAGGGCTTCACCCAAGTCAGAGGTATTCACAGCCTGATTCAGATGTTGGAGGGGTGAGCCGATGGCCGGTGAAAAGAACTTTGAAAACCGCCTGAAGGACTGGTTGGAATCTGAAGGCATTTACCCATTGGGCCACCCTGAAGATAAAATGACCGTTCCGCCTTGTGGCTTCTATGAAAAGCGTTGGGGTGGAAGCCGGTATGTGAAAAGCGGCCTTCCCGATATGCGGATCACCGTGAAGGGCATTGCCCTTGAAGTAGAGCTGAAGGCCACCAACGGAACCCCGTCAGAACTTCAGAAACGGAACCTGAAGCAAATCAACGGTTCCAATGGGTTTGGGTTCATCCTTTACCCGGAAGGCTTTGAAGCCTTCAAGACTATTGTGAAAGGGGTGAAACAATGCGAGTTTCCCACAGCCGGGTTGAAGTCTTTGATAGATGCCCATACAAATACCGCTTGCGATATGTGGAAGGGATAGACACGATCCCGAACACGGACGCAGACAACGCTCTGATCCTTGGCACCGCCCTTCACACCGGCATTGAAGAAGGGGTTGAACAAGCCCTTGACTTCTACAAGAACAGCTTCCCGGTTCTGACGGATGATCACATTCATGAAATGATGAAGCTGGAAGCAATGATCCCCAAGGCAAAGGCCATGTTGCCACCGGGCGGAACCTTTGAATTGCCTATTGGGAACGCTGATTTCATCGGCTTCATGGATTATCTGGTTCCCGTGGGGAAGGGCCTGAAGCTGGATGGGCTGATCACCGGTGAAGATTTGGATGAATTTGAAGCGTTTGATCTGTACGATTTCAAGTATTCCAACAACGCCAAGAACTACGCCGTTTCCGGCCAGCTTCACGAATACAAGTATTGGTATGAACTGACCCATCCCGGCCACCGGATCAGAAATATGTATTTCCTGATTGTTCCCAAGCCCAAGATCAGGCAGAAAAGCACCGAAACCCTTTCCCAATTCCGTGACCGCTTGCAAGCGGCCTTGAAAGATTCTGAACCAACGCTGATGCCGGTTCAGTACAACCCCATGAAGATCGTGGACTTCCTGACCGATGTGAAGCACATGGTTGAAGCCACAGACTTTCCCAAGAACCCAAACCATTTTTGTGGATGGTGTGAGTATGAAGAATATTGTCAGAAAGGATGGGATTATATGTTACTTCCCAAGAATGAACGCCGTGATCTGAACGCCACCAAGAAGAAGGTTGTGTGGCTTTACGGCGCACCCTTCAGCGGCAAAACCTTCTTTGCCAATCAGTTCCCCGATCCCCTGATGTTGAACACGGATGGCAACATCAAGTTTGTGGATGCCCCCTATATCGCCATTCGTGACACCGTTACGGTGGAAGGCCGTATCACCAAGCGCAAGTTGGCCTATGAAGTGTTCATGGATGCCGTGGCCGAACTGGAAAAGAAACAGAACGATTTCCGAACCATCGTGGTTGACCTTCTGGAAGATGTTTATGAATCGTGCCGGGTTTACATCTGTGACCGTCAGGGCTGGAAGCATGAATCTGATGATTCCTTCCGTGCGTGGGATATGGTCAGAAGTGAGTTCCTGAACACCCTGAAGCGGCTTGTGAATCTGGACTATGAAAACATCATCCTGATCAGCCATGAGGACAGAAGCCGTGACCTGACCCGCAAGGGCGGCGATAAGATCAGTTCTATCAAGCCGAACCTTCAGGATAAGGTGGCAAATAAGGTGGCCGGTATGGTTGATCTGGTGGCCCGTATCGTGGCGGACGATGATGAACGGGTGCTGTCTTTCAAGACTTCTGAAGTGATCTTCGGCGGTGGCCGTTTGACTGTCCGTGATAAGGAAATCCCGCTGACCTATGACGCTTTCTGTGAAGTCTACGAGGAAGCCAACCAGAAGGCCGCAGGAGCCGTGAAGCGTGGCGGCAATGCCCCGGCTACCCCCGCACCTGAAACCACCGACACGCCCACCACAGCGCCCAGCAGAAGGGGCAGAAAGGCCAAGACTGTAACACCGCCCCCGGCTGGTAACTATGATCCGGCTGAAGATGCGGCAAAGGCGGCTTGTGGTGATCCTGATGGAACTTGGACACCGGGCGGCGGTGAAAAGGATGATTCTGTTCCCGTGGATGAACCGGCCACCGGTGACACCCCGCCTTGGGATAATCTTCCCAAATGCCCGGATGGTGAACGCATTTTCAGACAGCACGATCAGAACCCGGAAATCCCCCTTTGCCCGTCCATTGACGCTGGCCACCGTTGCCACAAGGAAGGCGGCCCCGATGGTTGCCCCCTGTGGGATCGCCCCAAGGCACAGGCAGAGGAACCCGCACCCAAGACGGATGCTAACCCGCCCCGCCGTACCCGGAAGAAGCGTGAAGAATAATGGCTGATGTGCTGATGATTGCCGGGAAGCCTGAAACCATTTTCAGGCCCGTGATTTTGAATATCTGGTTGAAAAGCACATGGGCTATGAAGCGGCCAAGTATTTCCGGGAATACGCTGAAAAGGCTGATGAAGAAGTCAGATCGGCCAAGGCCGGTGAGAACACAGACCTTGCTTCCTATGAAGCTGACCTTGAAAGCAATCACAGAGCCTTTCAGGACATTCAGACGGAAGCCGCAGTTATCACGGGTGTTCTTCAAGAAAAACGGATAAACCGTGAGAAGATCGCCCATGCAGTAAGGGAAATTGGAAAGATAATTTCCAACCAAATATAAGGAGGAACCCAAAATGAAAAATGATGCCCTGAACCATTTCAAAGAGGAAATGAACAAGCGTGGCCTGTTCCGCAAGATTCAGGTGTGCGCCAACCTGATCCCCCCCCCGCCCGGTGCTGATGGTGAAGCCCTGATCGAACTTCATCGTTCCGCCGCCAAGATCGCCATTCGGAATTACGCTGAACATCATGAAGATTTTTGTGATGTGATGGCGGATGCGGCCCTTGATCATCTGCTGAACACCGTTCTTCCTGATGATCTGTTCATTCCTGATGGTGGTTTTTCCCCTACGAAAGAAGAAGTTGACAACATGAACAGGGCCAAGGAAACGGCTGACAAAGCGGCCAAGGTGCTTGATACCCTGTTTGGTGGGTTGGCTGATCTTCTGAAAACCATTTAATAAATACATTTTTTGGAGGTAAAAAACTATGGCTATTGATTTTGACAAGATTGATCGTTCTGTTGATCTGAAGGGCCTTCAGGCTGATGTGGAGGATGCCAAGAAGAACGGCGGCGGTGATTTCCCCACCATCCCCGCTGGCAAGTATGAAGTGAAGCTGGAAAGCATGGAGATCAAAGGCACCAAGGCCGATCCCAACCGCCCCATGCTGGCCGTGTCCTTCAAAATCCTGTCCGGTGAGTTCAAGAACCAGCGCCTTTTCATGAACCGTGTCCTTTACGGCACCAAGAATGACAAGAACATGATCGCTTCTGCTATGGGCTTCCTTGAAAAGCTGGATTCCGGTGTTCCTGTCAGCTTCACCAGCTACAAGCAGTTTTCCCAGCTTGTTCTTGATGTGGCGGAAGCCATTGATGGAAACTTGGAATATGCGGTGGACTACGATGATTCCCGCTTCAATTCCATCACCGTTGAAGAAGTTTTCGAGGTTGAAAACTGACCCAAAATTTTTTACAATGATTGTAGGCAAATAGTCTACCACAAAGCAACTGTTGTCTACTTGAAAGTTCACTTTCAAGCCGGGGCGAAAGCCCCGGAATGGCCCTAAGTGAAAGCCTTCCCGTGGCGGGGCTGATAAGGCGGAAACGCTGACCGATTTCACAAAAGCTGAAAGGATGTGAGTTGATGATCTTCTATGATTTTGAGGTTTTCCGGTATGACTGGCTGGTTGTCCTGATCGACTTGAACGCCCGAAAAGAAACCGTGATTATCAACGATCCCGACAAGCTGAAACGCTTCTATGAGGAACACAAGGGTGTGATTTGGGCCGGTTACAATTCCCGGAACTATGATCAGTACATCCTAAAGGCCATTCTGTGTGGGTTTGATCCAAAGCCTGTGAATGATTGGATCATTGCAGAGGACAAACCCGGTTACAGATATTCAAGCCTGTTCAGGGAATACCCGCTGATCAATTATGATGTGATGCCGAACCCGCCAATCAGCCTGAAGGCGCTGGAAGCGTTCATGGGCCATTCCATCAAAGAAACTTCTGTTCCCTTCGACATTGACCGGCCTTTGACTGAAGCAGAATTGGCCGAAACGGTCAAGTATTGCCGCCATGATGTGGAACAGACGGTGGAAGTGTGGTTAAGGCGGAAGGAAGATGAATTTGATGCCCAAATGTCACTTGTGAAGGCGTTCCACCTTCCCATTTCTGACATTGGCCGCACCAAAGCACAACTTTCCGCCAAAATCCTTGGGGCCGTTCAAAGGGAACACAATGATGAATTTGAAATTGAGTTCCCGCCCAGCTTGCGGATCGAAAAATACACGGAAGTTTTGAATTGGTACAAGAATCCCTTGAACCGTGATTATTCCAAAACCCTTGAACTGGAAGTGGCCGGGGTTCCCCATGTGTTCGCTTGGGGTGGCCTTCATGGGGCAATTCCCAAATATCACGGGGAAGGCTGGTTCGTCAATGTGGATGTGGCTTCCTATTACCCATCTTTGATGCTGGTTTATAAGTGGCTTTCCCGCAATGTTCACGATCCTTCCAAGTATGCGGAAATCTACCACACCCGCCTGAAGCTGAAGGCAGAGAAGAACCCCATGCAACAGCCTTATAAAATCGTTCTGAACAGCACCTATGGCGCTATGAAAGATAAGCACAACGCCATGTATGACCCCCGGCAAGCCAACAATGTTTGTGTGGGCGGTCAGCTTCTTCTTCTGGATTTGATTGAACGGCTGGAAGATCATTGTGAAATCATCCAGAGTAACACGGATGGTATTTTGGTCAAACTTCGCCGGTATGAAGATTTTGAAATGCTGGACGATCTGTGTTGGGAATGGGAGCAAAGAACCGGGATGCGCCTTGAATTTGATGAATTTCAAAAGGTGTATCAGAAGGATGTGAACAATTACATCATTGTTCCTTCCGGGCCGCTTCGTGATGAAAAAGGGAAACCCCGCTGGAAGTGCAAGGGTGCCTATGTCAAAAAGCTGTCTGATCTGGATTATGACCTTCCCATTGTCAACCGGGCCATTGTGAACTATTTCCTTCATGGGATCAGCCCGGAAACAACCATCATGGAATGTTCCGATCTTCGAGATTTTCAGAAGGTTGTGAAGGTGTCCAGCAAGTACAAATACGCCCTTTATTCCCCGGTGATTACGGAAGCCAAGATCAGGGATGAAAAAGGCCGTTCCAAGAAAATCACCCGCTTCAGCGGCGGTGAGGTTCAGACGGATAAAACCTTCCGGGTGTTCGCTTCCAAGGATCAGAGCAAGGGCGGAATCTTCAAGGTTTCCGGGAAAATCGTCAAGGGCCGGGAAAAGAACCCTGAAAAGTTCGGCAACACCCCGGATCATTGTTTCTTCATCAATGATGATGTGACCAATCTTCCTATCCCGGATGAACTGGACAAGCAATATTACATTGATGTTGCTTGGGATCGGTTGAAAGATTTCGGGGTGGAACGATGAACAATAAAACCTTTCGGGGGGGGGAGCGTTGAAGCATGGAACTGTTTAGGGGCTATGTGCCTACCAGAAATAAACAATGCCTTGAAAAGTTCAAAGGCGTTGAAAAACTGAAAACCCGTTCTGAAGTCCAAGACCTTGATGAATACGCCGGTATTCTTGGGGAAGAAACCATTCTGATTGATGTGGACGATGCGGAAACATCTGAACTTTTGTTCAGAATTGTTCAGGATTTAGAACTGAAGTGCAGAGTGTACGCCACCACACGGGGAAAACACTTCTTGTTCAAGAACTGTGGTGTTAAAAAAAGCTGGACGAAATGCACCTTGGCCGTGGGTATCACCACGGATGGAAAGGTTGGAGCCAATAACAGCTATGAAATCTTGAAGTCCGGTGGCGTGGAACGGCCCATTCTGTATGACTTCCCTGAAGGGGAGATTCAGGAACTTCCCAAGTGGCTGACCCCAGTAAAAAGCAACTATGATTTCCCGAACCTTGGGGAAGGTGATGGGCGGAACCAAACCCTGTTCAACTACATTCTGACCCTTCAGAGTGACGATTTCACCAAGGAAGAAGCCCGTGAATGTATCAGGCTGATTAACCGTTATGTGCTGAAGAAGCCCCTTTCCGACAAGGAACTTGATGTGATCCTTCGGGATGATGCCTTCAAGAAAACATCCTTCTTCCGGGATAAAACCTTCCTGTTTGATAAGTTCGCCACCTACCTGAAGAACAACAACCATATTGTGAAGATCAATAACCAGCTTCACATTTACAAGGATGGTATCTATGTTTCCGGTGCCGGTGAAATTGAAGGGGCCATGATCAAGCTGATCAGCAACCTGAAACGGGCGTGGCGTTCGGAAGTCCTGTCCTATCTGGAAATCATGATTGAGGAAAACACCAAGGCCACCAACCCGAATATCATTGCTTTCAACAACGGCCTTTACAATATCCGGGATGGTTCCTTCAAAGAGTTCACCCCGGATGTGGTCATTACAAACAAAATCCCGTGGCCGTACAACCCCGCCGCCCATGATGATCTGTTGGATCATACCCTGAACCGGCTGGCCTGTGATGATCCTGAAGTTCGGGCCTTGCTGGAAGAAATGGTGGGCTATTGTATGTACCGCCGCAACGAACTTGGCAAAGCCTTCATCCTGATTGGCGATAAGAGCAACGGCAAATCCACCTTTCTTCATGTGGTGAAGAACCTTCTTGGGGATCAGAACATTGCTTCCCTTGACCTGAAGGAATTGGGTGATAGGTTCAAAACCGCTGAACTGTTCGGCAAGCTGGCAAACATCGGTGATGATATTGGTGATGAATTTATTGCCAATGCTTCCGTGTTCAAGAAGCTGGTCACGGGTGATCGGGTGAATGTAGAGCGCAAAGGCCAAGATCCTTTTGAGTTCAACAATTATTCCAAGTTCCTGTTCAGCGCCAACAATATCCCCCGTATCAAGGACAAAACCGGAGCCGTTCAGCGGCGTTTGGTGATCGTTCCCTTCGATGCCAAGTTCACCCCCAATGGTGCTGACTTCCGCCCGTTCATCAAGGATGAATTGTGTGAACAGGGTTCAATGGAATATCTGGCCTTGCTTGGCCTTCAGGGGTTGAAGCGGGTTCTTAGCAATGCACAGTTCACCACTTCCAGCAGAGTTCAGGGGCAGTTGGACGAATATGAAGAAAACAACAACCCCATTATTGGGTTCATCAATGAAGTGGGTGTTGACGGGATTGAAAATGAAGCCACCGATTCCGTGTATCGCCGGTATAAGGAATATTGCATTGCGAACAACTTCCAAGCCCTTTCCAAGATTGAGTTTTCCCGGCAGATCACAAAACGCTGTGGCTTCACAACGGCCCTGAAATGGATTAGAAATCGAAAAACCCGTGTGTTTGTGAAAGGCGGTGACACAGAATGAGTGGTTCCAAGAAGGTGTTCACCACTTTGGGCAGTTCCAACCATGTTCCTGAAGAACGAGAAGCATTTGATTACTACGCCACCGATCCAAGGGCCGTGGAAATGCTTCTGGAACTGGAACAGTTTTCCCCGGTCATTTGGGAACCGGCCTGTGGGGAAGGCCATATTTCCAAGGTGCTTCAGGCCCACGGTTATGAAGTCATTTCAACTGATCTGATTTACCGGGGCTTCGGTGATCCTGAACCGTTGGATTTCCTGAAGGAAACGCTGGACGATTTTGAAGGCGATATAATCACAAACCCGCCATATTCAATGGGGCTTGAATTTGTTCAAAGGGCGCTTGAAAGCGTCCGCCCCGGTGGGAAAGTGGCTATGTTCCTGAAGGTTCAGTTCTTGGAGGGGCAAAAACGGGGTGAGTTCTTCAGGCATACCCCCCCCGAAAAGTTTATATCAGCCGTTCCCGGCTGGCCTGTTATAAAAACGGTGATATGACCGGGAAACCGGAAAGCGCCATTGCCTATGCGTGGTATGTGTGGGAAAAGGGCTTCACCGGTGATCCGGTGATCAAATGGTTCAACTGAAAGAAAGGATGATTTCAATGTTACCTAAAACCAAAACGGAACGCCATTCCGATATTTGCAAGGAAATCAATGCCTTGTACGCCATGAAAAATCATGACTATGGTGACAGCTTTCACCAGACCTTCACGGAAGAAGGAATGGCAATGCCCCGGATCAGACTTGGGGATAAGCTGGCCCGGTTCAAGAGCCTGACCAAATCCGAGGTTCAGGAAGTCAAGGATGAATCTATCCGTGATACCCTGATTGACCTTGCCAATTACGCCATTATGACGGTTCTTGAACTGGACGATCTGAAAGCGGAGGAACACGCCGATGAACGCTAACCGTTATATGCGGGATTCCTTGCGAACCGCTGACCGTTCCAACATGGATCGGCTGAAGCTGGAATGTGCCTTGGGCCTTTGCGGTGAAGCCGGTGAAGTGGCCGAACAGGTGAAGAAACATTTCTTCCACGGCCATGAACTGGACAAGCGCCACATGATTGAAGAACTTGGTGATGTGGCTTGGTATTTGGCCGTTTTGTGTGATGCCATTGGTTCTGACCTTGATACGGTCATGGAAGAAAACTTGAAAAAGCTGGAACAGCGTTACCCTGAAGGGTTCGATCCTTACCGGTCACAGCACCGGAATGAATTGGGAGGTTGAAGAAAATGAAAATAATCAAGCCTGATGTGCAGTTCATCACCCCGATTGATGGGGCCACCATTCTGAAGCGGCTGGAACAATGTGGCCGTGTCTGCTACAAGTCCGAGGATAAGATCACGGAAGGTTCCGCTGAAAAGTTCGTTGCCGGGATCATCAAGCGTGGGCATGAAGCGGTTCTGGAACATTGTTCCTTCACGGTGAAGTTCATTTGTGATCGTGGGGTTTCTCATGAGATCGTCCGCCACCGGATGGCTTCTTACTGTCAGGAATCCACCCGCTATTGTAATTACGGCAAGGGCAAGTTCGGTGAGGAAATCACGGTGATTGAACCTTGCTTCCTTGAACCCTGTTCCAGAGCCTATGACTATTGGCGGGATGCCTGTGAAGGGGTGGAAATTCGCTATTTTGATATGCTGGCGGAAGGATGCACACCGCAAGAAGCCCGTTCGGTTCTTCCCAACAGCCTGAAAACGGAAGTGGTCATGACGGCCAACATTCGTGAATGGCGGCATTTCTTGAAGTTGCGCTGTTCACCCGCCGCACATCCGCAGATGCGGGAAGTGGCCTTGATCCTGTTGGACAAGGTTCATCGGCTGATTCCGGTGTGCTTCGATGATATTTGGAGTGAATATCATGCCGATGTTTAAGAAGTCCGGTGGTAAAATTTTCGCTGTTCAGTTCAACAAAGCTGAAGAACGGGCCTTGGATCAGGAAATCAAGAAACAGATTGTGGAAAATGATCGGGCCTTTGACATGGACAAAGAATCATCCATCCTGTGGATGCTTCACACCCAATTTAGCTTTGGCCCAAAGCGCCTGAAGCTGGCGTGGAAGCTGTTCTATGCCGAAACCTTGAAGCTACGGGAACATTACCTGATGGAACAAGCCGATGATGGGTGGTTGGCCCGTAAAAAGCTGAAGGACATTGGGTGTGACATTGAAGAATGGTACAGAGAAGAAGGAGGGAAAACCGATGCCTAAACCTTGGGAAAATGCTGAAGGGTATCACGATCCGACAGCCTACCACGGCACAAAGAATATCATCCGTGACGAGGATGAACAGCAGAAGCGGGTGAACACCCTGATCTTCGTTCTGAAGTACATCACCCGTTTGGCGGGGTTTGAACTTCTGAACCGCATTGAAATCAAAGACCGTAAGACCGGGAGGGAATACAAATGAGAAAATTGTCATTGGAGGAATGGAAAGAGGTGGCAGAAAAAATAAATTCAGCAGAGAAAGCCGTTTCCGCTATTGGATTTAATTTTCCGAAATCCATTTCAAATAAAATTGTCACGGTTTTGCACAAATTAGGAGAAATCAAGTTTGATATGCAATTTAGATGTTCGGAAATCGAATATCCTGAAATTCCTTTGAGTGAAATAGATGATATTTGGGAGGGAATTTGACTGGTTTGAACAGGTGCTTCTTCAGTAGGAGTTGGAACAGCGTGTGGAACAGATATGGAACAGATATTTTCAATACATCTGTTCCGTTCTGAACCCCATTGATTTTCAAGATTTTTTGCCTGTTTTTGATAGCATGGAACAGATGGTACAGATGTGAATATACTTTCTTCTTATATAAGAAAAAATATATAAGATATGTGTATATAAGCAAATTGCCATTTTATCTGTACCATCTGTTCCGAACCCTTGAAAACCCTTGATTTTTCGGCATTTGTCAACGGTACAGATGTACCCTGAAACGGAACAGATTACCGCAGAAAGGATGTGTTACATAGTGAATGACAAAGACCTTTCCCAACAGGCTAAAGAATACTTTGCCCAAATCAGGAAAACGGATCGTTTGATCCATCGGCTTGATAGCACCATTGCAACCTTGCGTTCCAGCTTGACTTCTACCGGAAGCCAACTGAAACAGGACAAGGTTCAGACTTCAGGCCCCAAGAATACCCTTGAAGAAACCATCACCAAGATTATTGATCTTGAAGCCAAGATCAATGCCCGGATTGATGAACTTGTGAGCATGAAACAGGAAGCGTTCACCATGATCAACCGGATTCCTGACCTTGATCAGCAAAATATTCTGATCGGGCGCTATATTCAGTTGAAAAAATGGGAAGATATTTCTGAAGAACTGAATTATTCTATGCAATGGGTTTTTGAACTTCACGGAAAGGGTTTACTTGCTTTTGCCAAGGCAAACAGCGACTTTCTAAACAACCGAGAAAACCAGAGTGCCACCGGTTCCAAACAGAGTAAAGAATCTGTAGAATAGTAAATAAGAAATTGCGCCTACGGGAAACCGGGGCGCTTTTTCTATGCCTGATGAAAGGGGTGAATACCTGTGACACCAAGACAGCGGAAGTTCTGTGATGAATACCTGATCAGCGGCAATGCTACGGATGCGGCAATCAAGGCGGGGTATTCGCCCAAGACCGCAAAGCAAACGGGTTCTGAAAACCTTGCAAAACCTGACTTGAAAGCGTACATCGAAACCGAACTTGAAAAACTTCATTCGGCTAAGATCGCTGATGCTGAAGAAGTCATGAAATACCTGACTTCGGTAATGCGGGGTGAACATACTGAAGAAATCCCGATTCTGTGTGGTGACGGTTGCCAAGAGTTGACGCAGAAAGAGGTTGGGGCCAAGGAAAGGCTGAAGGCCGCTGAACTGATCGGCAAGCGTTATGGTATGTTCACGGACAAGGTAGGTGTGGAAGGGGCCGTTCCGGTGATTATCACGGGGGATGATCAACTTGAAGATTAGCCCACAGGCCAAGCGGGTTCACCTTCCTGAAGTGGTTGGCAAGGGTTACGGAACCTTCTGGAACTTCAAAGGCCGTTACCGGGTGTGTAAGGGAAGCCGTGCTTCCAAGAAATCCAAGACAACGGCCCTGAACATCATCAAACGGATGATGCAATACCCGGAAGCCAATACCCTTGTGGTTCGCAAGGTGTTCAGAACCTTGAAAGATTCCTGTTTCACCGAACTGAAATGGGCAATCAACCGCCTTGGGGTTTCAGCCTATTGGGAAATCAAGGAAAGCCCCCTTGAAATGACCTACCTTCCCACCGGTCAGAAGATTTACTTTCGGGGCCTTGATGACCCCCTGAAGGTCACTTCAATTACGGTTGAAATAGGGTTTCTGTGCTGGTGCTGGATTGAAGAAGCATACGAAATCATGAATGAAGCTGATTTTGATATGCTGGATGAATCCATCCGTGGTGCTATCCCGGAAGAAACCGGCCTGTTCAAGCAAATCACGCTGACATTCAACCCGTGGAACGAAAAGCATTGGATCAGGAAACGCTTCTTCGGTGAAGTCACCGGCAAGGATGCCCAAGGGAACCCCACATACAAGTTCCATGATAGCTGGATCAGCCCGGATGGGCAGATTTACGCCACAACCACCAATTACCTGTGTAATGAATGGCTGGATACGGCGGATTTGAAGGTGTTCAACACCATGAAGGAAAACAACCCCCGCCGCTACAAGGTGGCTGGCCTTGGGGGTTGGGGCATTGTGGATGGCCTGATTTTCGATAATTGGCGGGAAGAAGCCTTTGATTATCTGGCTATTTCCAAAAAGCCTGATGTGAAAAGCGCCTTCGGCCTTGACTTCGGTTATACCAACGATCCCACGGCCCTGTTCTGTGGGCTGGTGAGTGAGAAGGAAAGAACCATTTGGGTTTTTGATGAACTGTATGAAAAGGCCCTGACGAACCGGGCAATCTGTGACCGGATCACCGGCATGGGCTACGGCAAGGAACGGATCAAGGCCGATTGTGCCGAACCTAAGAGCATTGATGAATTGCGGGATGCTGGCCTTCATCGTATCAGAGCCGCCCGGAAGGGCAAGGACAGCGTGAACAACGGAATCCAGTACATTCAGGGTTACACCATCATTGTTCATCCCCGATGCGTGAACTTCATCACAGAGATTTCAAACTACACATGGGCAGAAGATAAGTTCGGGGCCAAGATCAATGTTCCCATTGATGATTTCAACCACCTTATGGACGCTATGCGTTACGGGCTGGAAGATATGTTGGTTGGCCCCGCCTTCAGCTTCGACTAATAACATGATAGTAACAAAATCCCCCGGAAATCGTGTGATTCCGGGGGATTGCAATTATTAAGCAATGAAGAAAGGCGGTAAGTGAATATGTTTCTGGATAACGCTATGGAGCGTATCAACCGCCTGATCCTTCAGGGTGGGCGAACCGGCATGACTGAAAATCAGTTCTTCGCCGCTGAAATCAAGGAATGGAAGAATAGTCAGCGCCGCAAGGATCAGGTTATGGGTGATCTGTACTATGAAGGACAGCATGACATTCTTCAGCGTCAGCGCACAATCATTGGTGAAAACGGTCAACTTCAGGTGGTGACGAACCTTCCGAACAACCGCCTGATTGATAACCAATATGCCCTGATGGTGGATCAGAAAACTAACTACCTTGTGGGCAAGCCCTTCACCCTGAACTGTCAGGATAAGGGTTACACGGATGCTTTGGGCAAGGTTTTCAACAAACGGTTTTACCGGCTTCTGAAATATGTTTGTGAAGATGCCCTGAACGGTGGCCTTGGTTGGCTTTATCCTTACTACAATGAAGCTGGTGAATTGTCCTTCAAGCATTTCCCGGCCTATGACATTCTTCCTTTTTGGGCTGACGATGATCACACCATCCTTGATTGTGCGATTCGTTACTACACCCAAGAAGTGTGGAACGGCTACCAGAAGGAAAAGGTGGAGAAGGTGGAAATCTTCAAAGCCGATGGCATTTACCGGTATATCTATCAGAATGATATGCTGATTGCCGATGTGGAAGCCGGTGAACACGAAAACTATTTCATGGTTGAGGAAGAAGGGCAGGAACCCAAGGGCTTCAACTGGACAAGGATTCCGCTGGTTCCCTTCAAGTATAACAAGCAGGAAATCCCCCTGATCCGCCGTGTGAAAACCCTTCAGGATGGAATCAACACCATGATTTCCGACTTTGAAAACAATATGCAAGAAGACGCACGGAACACCATTCTGGTTCTGAAGAACTATGATGGTGAAAATCTTGGTGAGTTCCGCCACAACCTTTCCACCTATGGAGCCGTGAAGGTTCGTGAGGATGGCGGGGTTGAAACCCTTCAGGTTGAAATCAATGCAGAGAACTACAAGAGCATTTTGGAACTTCTGAAGAAGTCCTTGATTGAAAATGCCCGTGGTTACGATGCCAAGGATGATCGTTTGAGTGGCAACCCCAATCAAATGAACATTCAATCCATGTATTCTGACATTGACCTTGACGCAAACGGCATGGAAACCGAGTTCCAAGCGGCCTTTGAAGAACTGTTGTGGTTCATCAATCAGGATTTCAGCAACAGGGGCTTGGGCGATTATGAAGGCGCTGAACTTCAGATCGTGTTCAACCGTGACATTCTAATCAATGAAACGGAATCCATTGAAAACTGTTCCAAGTCCGTTGGTATTCTGTCCACGGAAACCATTGTGGAACAGCACCCGTGGGTTACGGATGTTGAAGTGGAGCTGGCCCGGTTGCGTAAGGAAAAGGATGAAGCAATGGAACAGGCACAGGAATACGCCGGGGCCTTCCAGACCGGCAACCAGAACAAAGGTGACAATGGCGAGGGTGAATAACCCCCGCCGTTTCACAATATATGCCGGGGCAGACCTTGAGTGTGGCGGGGTGCTATTACTCCTACCCGCCAAAGGGTGAAATTCCCTTCCCCGGCCCATCATGGCCCGTTAGTCAAGTGGTTAAGACACCGCCCTTTCACGGCGGTAACGCCGGTTCGATCCCGGCACGGGCTACCATGCTTCCCTGTTGGACTTGGCTGAAAATGCTTGCGGGGCCTTCAGCCCTGATGGGGAAGTCTTATTTGCTGAAGTGGATGGAATAGGCAGACACGGCGGATTCAAAATCCGTTGCCGCAAGGCGTGTGGGTTCAAATCCCACCTTCAGCACCATTTTTCAGGATTGGAGGAACGGCCCATGAGAAATGCGGATTATTGGCGTGGGCGGTTTTCCATCTTGGAGGACAGTGCCCACAGAGAAGCCCAAAAGACCATTCAGGACATGGAAGAACTGTATCTGGATGCACAGCGTTCCGTTCAGAAGGAAATTGAAAGCTGGTATGCCCGTTTTGCGGTGAACAACCAAATCAACCTGACCGATGCCCGGAAATGGTTGACCGCTGGACAGCTTGAAGAATTTCATTGGAGCGTTGAACAGTATATCAAGATCGGTGAACAGGCCGGGTTGGATGCGGCATGGCTGAAGAAGCTGGAAAATGCGTCCGCCCGGTTCCACATTTCCCGCCTTGAAGCTGTTCAGACAGGTATTCAGCAACAGCTTGAATTGCTGTACGGCAATCAGGTTGATAGTCTGGATGCCCTGTTGAAGAAGGTTGTGGGTAACGGCTACACCCACACAGCCTTTGAGGTTCAGAAGGGCGTGGGCCTTGGTTGGGATATTACCGGGCTGGATCAGAAAAAACTTGAAACTTTGCTTTCAAAGCCGTGGACAACGGACGGGCGAACCTTCCGGGATCGCTGTTGGTTGAACAAGAATGATTTGGTGGGTTCGGTCAGTAAGAGCCTGACGCAAGGGCTTCTTCGGGGTGATTCCCCGTCCAAGATCACCACGGCCATTCAGAAGCAGTTCGGGGTTCATCGGTATAAGGCAGGGCGGTTGGTCAACACAGAAACCACCTATTTCAACGCTGTTGCCGCAAAAGAGACCTATAAGGAATTGGGCGTAAAGAATGTGGAGATTTTGGAAACGCTGGATTCCATCACCTGTGCATTTTGTGCAAGTATGGATCGAAAAGTGGTTCCCATGTCGGAGTTTCAACCGGGTGTTACCGTTCCCCCGTTTCATCCACATTGCCGAGGAACTACGGTTCCCGCCATTGATGAAAAATATATGGGTGAAAGAGCCGCAAGGGATCAGGATGGAAAAGTTTACTATGTCCCCGGTAATATGAGTTATTCCGAATGGAAGAAAACTTTTGTGGACAACGGTTCCAAAGATGGGTTGACCCTTGCAACCATCGGGAGTATAATTAAAAATACAGTTTCGATGGTAAAAAGCGAGGGTTCCAATGTGCAGACGGTAGGCCGCATTGATATAGAAAAATACCGTTGTATTACGGACAGGATCGCCACCGATGAAGTGATTATCACCCCGGAACGGATTCAGCATATTGAAGAACGCCACCCCGGAGATTACGGACAGTTCGTTAAGTATATTGCGGATATTCTGGAAAACCCGGATTACATCTTGGAAGCAAACAAGCCTAATACCGGTGTGATTCTGAAAGAAATTGAAGAAAATGGCGAAAAGTTCAAAGTGATTCTACGGGTAAAGGTAGAGAGTGACCCCGCTGAATATCGAAACTCCATCTTGTCCTTCTGGCAAATTGGTGAAACCACATGGAAGAAGAATGTGAAGAACAAGAAAATCCTTTACAAGCGGGAATAATACTGCTATACTTTAGATAGGATAAGAACGGGCTTTGAGGTGGAAAAAGCGTTCCCATACGCCACACGCCTTTTGGTAGTGGGCAAAAGAGATGCCGGGAGTGACGCTCCGGCCAAAGTCCAATCTTCAAGGGAACAGGTGAAAACCTGTTCCCTTCTTCTATGCCTAAAATTTTTTCAAAAACCTCTTGACTTTTTGAGTTCCAATTATTATAATAAGTTTGTGGAACTCAAAAAGTGAGGTGATACGATGTCTCCACGAACCGGAAGGCCGAAAGCGAACAATCCCAAAAGGAATGATGTGAAAGTTCGATTGGACGATGAAGCAACAAAACGCCTTGATGAATATTGCGCCAAGCATGATATTACACGGGCAGAAGCTATTCGGCAAGGGATTGATTTACTTTTGGCACAAGAAAAGTGAAACAGCCGCCCCACCCTGAACAAGTAAGCGACTGTTTCTAAAACCAGAGGTTTCCCAACTGGATAAATCCATTCTATCACAGTTGGGAACTTCTATCAAGTGAAAATTGATGGAGGTTTAACATGGAAAAATTGATCAAGAGCATTGAAAGCGTACACCCCGGTAAGTACGACCTTCGCAGGAATGAACTGGATGAACTCTATGACGCATATCATCATGACACTTTCAAGCTGATTGCCGTGGTGTTCAAGCTGGGCTTTGCCCGTGGACAGAAGGCGGTGAAGAAGGCATGAATGAACTTCAGGTATTCACCAACCCCGAATTTGGACAGGTGCGAACCGTGACCATTGAGGAAGAACCGTGGTTCGTGGGTAAGGATGTAGCGGTTGCCTTGGGGTATGGAAATCCCCGGGACGCTTTGCGAAAGCACATTGAAGATGAAGATAAGGGGATGTCGCAAATTGCGACCCCCTCCGGTGAACAGACCATGACCATCATCAATGAATCCGGCTTGTATGCCCTGATCTTCGGAAGCAAGCTGGAAAGCGCCAAACGCTTCAAGCATTGGGTGACGCATGATGTTCTACCCGCAATCCGCAAAACCGGAAGTTATTCCATCATCCCGAAAGCAAGAGCCTTGACCACAGACGATTACATGAAAGCGGCACAGTTGGCCGCCACCTGTCGGAATGAACGGCTTCCCTATGTGCTTGGATTTCTGGAACAGGCCGGGTTTAATATCCCGGAAGTGACCGCCACGCCCCCGGCCTTGGATGGGCCTGTGGATTGCACGGAGATTCAAAGACTGATGGATGAACGGGGCATTTCCGTAACGGAACTTTCTAAGCTGACGAACATTTGCAAAGCGTCTTTGAGTTATTACAAACGGGGCATTTACAAGCCGAACCGTGAACGCTATCGCATTATCATTGACGCATTAACTTAATTGATGATTTGACCACCCCGGCCTTTGGCCGGTGGTGGTTTTTTCATACCATTTTCGCCGTTTCCCGGTGGTGGGCGGTAAACAGAACCGGGAAAATCGTGGTTCCTAACCCACGGTAAAAAAGGATTTTGGAGGTAACAACAATGACTAAAGAAAAGCTGTTGGAATGGGGCCTGACTGAAGAACAGGCCACAAAGGTTATGGAGGGCTTGAACGGTTCCTTCGTCACCAAGGCCCGGTTCAATGAGGTCAACACCGAACTGACCACCGCCAAGAACACCATCAAAGAGCGTGACACCCAGCTTGAAACGCTGAAGAAGGCTTCTGGTGACACCAAGGCCCTTCAGGATCAGATCACACAGCTTCAGGCCGATAACAAGAAGAAGGACACGGATCACGCCGCTGAACTGAAGAATCTGAAAATCAGCAATGCGGTTGAACTGGCCCTGACCGGCGCAAAGGCCAAGAACAACACCGCTGTTAAGGCGCTGTTGGTTGATTTCATCGGTAAGGCTGAATTGGCGGAGGATGGAACCGTCAAGGGCCTTGATGATGAAGTCAAGAAGTTGGTGGAAGGCAAGGACACGGCTTTTCTTTTTGAGAAGTCCACCGGCACCAAGTTCAAGGGGGCCAAATCCGCTGAAAAGGGTGATGGCGCTGAAGGCGGCATGACCCTTGAAAAGCTGAAGGCCATGAACCCCTTGGATCGTTACAACTATTCCGTCAACCATCCTGACGAATACAAAGAACTTTATGGAGGTAATGAGTAATGGCAAACACTTGCTACGATAACTTTTTCCTGTCCAACGAAATTGAAGATCAGTACCAGAGCCACCTTGATCTTCAGCAGTTTTGCACCGTGGACAACAACCTGACCGGCGTTGCTGGCATGGTTCGCAAGATTCACAAGTACAAGGCCACCGATGGCACCGAGAAGCTGACCATGGGCAACGGCAACACCAAGACCATTGAAGCCGGTTACACCGAGAAGGAATACCGGATTCAGATGGCCCAGAACCGCTTCCAGTATTATGACGAGGAAGCCATGACCGATCCCATGGTGATCACCACCGGCACCCGTCACGCTGGTACGGATATGTTCAACACCGTGAACGCTGACATTTTCGGCGCTTTCAACGAGGCCACCATGACCATCGTGACCACCGCCCTTGGCTTTGATGCCTTTGTGGATGGTGCGGCCATGCTGAATCTGGAAAACCTTGAAGGCGTGACCATCTTCGGCTTCGTCAACCCCGCTGATATGGCGAAACTTCGTAAGGCCCTGAAGGACGATCTGAAGTATGTGGAAGCATACGCCAAGCAGGGCTATGTTGGCACCGTGGGCGGTATCAACATCTACACCAAGAAGAACGCCGAAACCGGCAAGGTTGTAATCGCCACCAAGGAAGCTGTTACCCTGTTCAATAAGAAGGGTACGGAAGTGGAGCAGGAGCGTGAAGGCAACATCCGCCGCAACACGGTTTATTCCCGTAAGTATTACCTTGCGGCCATGACCAATGAAGCCAAGGCGGTTATGATCATCACCGGTTCTGCCGCTGTCACGACTGATGAAACCGTTACCAGTTCCAAGACCTACTATGCCAAGAGCGGTATTGGCTATGTCAAGGTCACGCCCGGAAAGAACGATAACCCCAAGACCAAGGGTTGGTACGAGATCACGGCGGCGTAAGGAAGGCGGTGAACCCCGTTGCGTGATAAAGCGGTTGCAATGCTAACGGCCCTTGGCGTGGCGGGGGCCGCTGATGATCCGCTGTTGGATATGGTTTTGAACAATGTTCAATGGCGGATCAAAAATCTTTCCAACCTTTCCGAAATCCCGGAGGGGTTGGAAAGTCTGGCCGTTTCTATGGCCGTGGGCGAATACCTGAACATGAAGAAGTGTTCTGGACAGCTTGAAGGGTTTGATCTGGATGCGGCGGTGAAATCCATTCAGGAAGGTGACACCAATATTACTTTTGCCCTTGGTGAAGGTAGTTCAACCCCTGAACAGAGGTTGAACAGCCTGATTGATTATCTGATCAACGGGCGCATTGGTGAAATCTACCGTTATAGGCGGTTGGTATGGTAAATAAGGCCGTGCGAACCGTCTTGGAACGGTTGTGGAAGGATCGGTGTTCTATCTTCATCCGTGAGGAAGTCACCGATCCTGTCACCCACCTGACGGATTCTGAAGAAAAGCCGCTTCTTCAGGATCAGCCGTGCAAGCTGTCTTTTGAAACATTAACTTCAACCAATGGGGATGAAGTGGCAACCGCCCAACAGGTGGTGAAGTTGTTCCTTTCCCCGGATGTGAAGGTTCCCGCAGGATGTAAGATCATTGTCACCCGGCCAAACGATGTGGAACGAACCTTCACCTATTCCCGTTCCGGTGAACCGGGTGTTTTCTCCAACCATCAAGAAATCATGCTTGAACCCTTCAGGGGGTGGGCCTGATGGGAAGATGGGGCCGATGTGATTACCGGGAATTGAAGAAGCTGGATGAACGCCTTCAACAGCTTTCGGAAGTTGACATGGATCGGCTTTGCCGGGATGCCGCCAAGAAGATTGCCCAAATCCTGTGGAACAAGGTAAAGAAAAGAACCCCGGTTGGTACGGTTCCCAAGTTTGATGAACCTAAAACCGTAAAGGTCAAGGGGGCAAGGGGAAAAAGTCGAACCTTCCTTACTCGTTCCGGGGCTATCCGGGATCAGTATTGGGCCGGGTATCGGGGCGGTTCCTTGCGGGATGCTTGGACGATTCTTCCCATTGAAAAACATGGGGATCAGTACACCATGACCGTTATCAACAATTTGGAATATGCGTCCTATGTGGAATACGGCCACCGGCAAACACCGGGGCGCTATGTTCCTGCCTTGGGTAAGACCCTGAAGGCAAGTTGGGTTCCGGGCAAACTGATGCTGACCATTTCCGAACAGGAAGTGAAAACCTTGGTCCCGTCCATTCTGAATGATATGTTGTATGACGCTTTGAAGGGGGTGTTCAGTTGATCAATGAAATCATCAAAGGTGTTTCCATGAAGCTGAACGCCACCTTTGGAGTCGGGTACAAAATCTATCAGAATGATGTGGAACAGGGCTTCAAGGAACCCTGTTTTTTCATTGCTGTCCTGAAGCCTGACATTTCCCCGTTGCAGAAGAACCGATTCATGAACCGGAACCCGCTGGATGTTCACTATTTCCCAACCAGCGGGAGAAACAACGCTGAATTGTTCACTATGGCCGGGGATTTGATGGAATGTTTGGAGTTCATCACCCTTCCCAATGGGGATGTGCTTCACGGAACTTCCATGAGTTATGAAGTGCAAGACGGGGTTCTTCACTTCTTCGTGAACTACAATTTGACACTTCGCAGAGAAACCGAGGAAACCGCAATGGAAACCTTGGAAACTACTGTGGAGTCAAAGAAAGGGTGATTGAATGGCTACCAGAAAGAAAGCCGCCACCGCACAGGAACCGACCATCACGGCCCCGGTGGTATTCCCCAAAGAACGGGTGTTGACCTTCAGGCGTTACGCTGACCGGCGTGATCTCCTGTCTGTCCTTTTGGAAGATGGGAAGGAATACACCTTCGATCAGATTGATGGGCTGATCAATGACTTTATGAAAGGTAAGGTGAAATAATATGGCCCTTGGCGGCGGCACCTTCTTGGTGCAGAACAAGGTTCTGCCCGGTGCATATATCAACATCATTTCTGTGGCGCAGGCAAGCGCCACCCTTTCTGACCGTGGCATTGTCACCATCCCCCTTGCTATGAATTGGGGGCCTGAAGGCAAGATTTTCACGGTGGAACAGGCTGACTTTATCAAGAACAGTCAGAAAATTTTCGGCTATGCGTACACGGCGGATGAACTGAAGCCTATGCGTGAAATCTTCCTTCACGCCAAAACCGTTCATTTCTTCCGCCTTGGCACCAGCGGCGTGAAGGCGGCTAACACCTACGCAACGGCCAAATACCCCGGCACCCGTGGTAATGATCTTCGTACCGTTATCACGGCGAATGAAAACACCACAGAACAGAAGCCGCTGTTCGATGTGGCAACCTTCTTGGGAACCGTTCAGGTTGATCTTCAGGAAGGTGTGGCCGCTATCACCGATCTGAAGGCCAATGCCTATGTGGATTGGAAGTCCAGCGGAACCCTTTCTTTGACCGCTTCCTTGCCCCTGACGGGCGGCACCAATGGCACCGTGGCCGATTCCGACTATCAGACCTATCTTGATCAGGCGGAAGCGTACACCTTCAACGCTATGGGTTGCACCGAGAGCAAGGCTACCATCACCGCCCTGTTTGCGGCCTTCGCAAAGCGGATGCGTGATGATGTGGGCAAGAAGTTTCAGGTGGTTCTTTTCCGCAAGCTGGCCGATTATGAAGGCGTTGTGAGCGTCAAGAACGGCCTTACTTCCGACAAGACTTCCACCGCCCTGATCCCTTGGGTTACGGGTGTGATCGGCGGCACGGCGGTCAATAAGAGCGCCACCAACATGACCTATGATGGTGAATACGATGTGGACACCGATTTCACGCAGACCCAGCTTGAAAACGGTATCAAGGAAGGTTCCTTCATGTTCCATCGTGTGGATGAAGCGGTGTGTGTCCTGACTGACATTAACAGCTTCATTTCTATCACGGATGAAAAGTCCAGCGACTTTTCCAGCAACCAGACGATCCGAGTTTTGGATCAGATTGCCAATGATATTGCCGTTCTGTTCGGCAAGAAGTATCTTGGCAAGGTTCCCAATGATGCCGCTGGCCGGATTTCCCTTTGGAACGATATTGTGAAGCACCACACGGAACTTCAGGATATTCGGGCCATTGAGAACTTCAGCGGCGAAAATGTGACGGTTGAAAAGGGCGATACCAAGAAATCCGTGGTGGTTACTGATTATGTGACCCCCGTGAACGCTATGGAACAGCTTTATATGACCGTCTATGTTCAGTAAGGAGGTACAACCATCATGGCAGATAGAACCATCATGAACGCCAAGGATGCTGTTTCCGCTTCCTTGGCTGAATGTTTCGTGACCATCGGGGATAACCGTTACAACTTCATGCAGGCTATCAACCTTGAAGCCAACTTTGAGAAGAACAAAACGGAAGTTCCCATTTTGGGCAAGACCGGCAAGGGCAATAAGGCCACCGGCTGGAAGGGTACGGGTTCCGCCACCTTCCACTATAACACTTCCATCTTCCGTGAGCTGATGAAGCGTTATAAGGACACCGGCGAGGATGTCTATTTTGACATTCAGGTGACAAATGAAGATCCCACTTCTTCTGTGGGCCGTCAGACCGTGATCCTGAAGGATTGCAATATGGACGGCGGCTTGCTTGCCAAGTTTGACGCTGATGCGGAATACTTGGATGAAGATATGGACTTCACCTTTGAAGATTTCGAGATGCCCGAAACCTTCAGCCTTTTGGCCGGTATGCAGTAAGCAGAGCGCCCCGGCCTTACTTCGGTAGGGGCCGGGGCCTTTTTTCGTATCAAAATATAGGAGGAAAAAAAAACAATGAGCCTGTCCGCTTTTTTGGCTGAAAACGCCGTTCCCGTTGAGAACATCAAGTTTGTTGCTTCCAAACGCTTCTTGGGTGAGGATGGCAACCCCATTCCTTGGGAGATCAAGACCATCACCGGCACCGAGGATGAAGCCCTTCGGAAGTCCTGTGCCAAGCGTGTTCCGGTTCCCGGCAAGAAGAACCAGTATCAGAAGGAAACCGACTATGATCTTTACCTTGGCAAACTGGCCGTGGCTTGTACCGTGTTCCCCAATCTGAATGATAAGGAACTTCAGGACAGCTACAAGGTCATGGGCGCTGATGCCCTTCTGAAAACCATGCTGACCCCCGGCGAATATGCCGAATACCTGACCAAGATTCAGGAAGTGTGTGGTTTTGATACCACCATGCAGGATGAGGTTGATGAAGCAAAAAACTAATCTGTGAAGGTGATGGTGAAGCGAACATTGCTTACTATTGCCTTCACGAACTTCATTTGACACCTTCCGCCTTTTATGCTTTGCCCCGCCGTGAACGGGCCTTCATCATTGCGGCCATTGATGTTCGGGTGGAAGCTGAAAAGAAGAAGCAGAAGGAAATTGAACGAAAACAGCGCCGGGGCCGCCACCATTAAGGCCCCGGCTTCTATTCTCCAAGAAAGGTGGTGATCCCTGTGGGAAACATCCGGGCCGCTATTGCCCTTTATGATGGTGTTACCAGCCCCCTTCAGAGTATGCACAAGGCAATGGGGGTTGTGCTGAACACCTTTGAAGCCATGCAACAGGCTTCCGGTAGAGCCGTTGACACGGCGGCAATCCGGGAAGCCCGTGAAGAATGGGCGAAAGCGGGAACCGCCTTTGATACCATTGAAGAAAATATCAGGAACGCCAACAACGAACAGCAGAATTTCAACAATTCCATCCGTGGGGGTAGCAATTCCGCCAACGGGCTTCTGTCCATCATCAAGAAAGTTGCCATTGCCGCTGGTGGTATCGCCGGGATCAATAAGGTGCTGAACATTTCGGATGAATTGGCAAGCACCAAAGCCCGATTGAATTTGCTTGTGGATGATGGCGGTTCCGTTGAAGCCTTGGAACAGAAGATCATGGCTTCCGCCCAGCGTTCCCGATCCGCTTATTTTGACACCGCTTCCGCCGTTGCGAAACTTGGCCTGAACGCTGGTAACGCCTTCGATGGCAATATGGATCAGGTCATTGCCTTCATGGAACAGGTGAACAAGCAGTTTGTTATTGGCGGCGCTACGGCCCAAGAACAGAGCAACGCCATGATCCAGCTTACACAGGCAATGGCGGCGGGTGCGCTTCGTGGTGAAGAACTAAATTCCATTCTGGATGGTGCGCCGGGTATCGCAAGAGCCATTGAAAAATATATGGGCATTGCGGAAGGTTCCATCAAGACGGTTGCACAGGAAGGCAAGGTAACGGCTGAAGTGGTGAAGAACGCCATGTTTGCTATGGCGGACGAAACCAACGCAAAGTTCGATTCCATGCCCAAGACTTGGGCGCAGATTTGGGTTGATATGAAGAATCAGGCCCTTTCTATGTTTGCCCCGATCCTGACCAAAATCAACCAAATTGGAAACAGCACCAAGTTCCAGAAAGTGACCACCGGCCTGATCAATGGCCTTGCCGCTGTTGCGAATGTGGCTTCTTCGGCGCTGGATATTCTGATTGCCATTGCTTCTGTGTTCGTGGATAATTGGGGGATCATTCAGCCCCTTGTTTTGGGGATTGCGGCGGCAATGCTGTTGTATAACGGCTATCTGATTGCCAACAATGCAATCACCGCTATCAGCAATGCGCAGAAGGGCCTTGCGGCGGTTCAGGCTTACAAAGCCGCCGTTGCAAACACTACCCTTGCCGCTACCGAGAAGGCGGAAGCAATGGCAAAGGCAAGCGCCACAGCCGCCCAATACGGCTTCAATGCCGCTTTGCTGGCCTGTCCGCTGACTTGGATTCTGTTGATCATCATTGCCGTGATTGCGGCCATTTATATGATTGTGGCGGCAATCAATAAGCTGACCGGTTCCACCATTTCCGCAACTGGAATTATCTGTGGTGTGGTAGCCGTGGCCGGTGCATTTGTGCTGAACTGTGCCATTGGCGTTTTGAACGCTATCATTCAGGCCATTTGGACAATCTTTGTGGCCCCGTTCCTTGGAATCGTGGAATGGATTCTGAATGTGTGCAACGGCGGCTTCAACAGCTTTGGTGATGCCGTGGCAAACCTGATCGGTCAAATCATCGGGTGGTTCCTGAACCTTGGTAAAGTTGTAACCACCATCATTGATGCTATTTTTGGAACTGACTGGACTTCTGGCCTTGAAAGCCTTCAAAGTGCGGTTACTTCTTGGGGCAAAAATGAAAACGCAATCACCTTGGACAAAAACGCCCCCACCATCGACTATCGGGCCACCTATTCCGGGGCTTGGGATGCCGGGTATGACTTCGGCCAAGGGATTGATGATAAGATTGGCGGAATGTTTGATGCTTCCGGTTTGGATTCTATGGGGGCTTTCGATTTGAGCAACACCCTTGATGGAATCTATGGAAACACCGGTGACACCGCCGCCAACACAGCGGCCACCGCTGATGCCTTGGATATTGCTGAAGAAGATTTGGCCTATCTTCGTGACATTGCGGAGCGTGAAGCAATCAACCGGTTCACTACCGCTGAAATCAAGGTTGAACAGCACAATGAAAACCACATTTCCAAAGATGCTGATTTGGATGGGATCATGGATGCTTGGGCCAATGACTTTGCTGAAAAGCTGGAAGTTTCTGAAGAAGGGGTGCATGAGTAATGGCGTATAAACTGTATATGGCGGGAACGCTTATGCCCATCACCCCTTCCAAGGTGACGGTGAAGATCAACAACCAGAATAAGACCATGACCCTGATCAACGGGGAAGAAATCAACATTCTGAAGGCCGCTGGCCTTTCGGATGTGTCCTTTGAATTGGTTCTTCCCCAAGTGTCCTATCCCTTCAGCAACGGTGGAGCGCAAAGCGCCGCCTATTACCTGTCCTTGTTTGAACGGCTGAAGGTAAGCAAGACCCCGTTCCAATTCATCCTGAACCGGCAGAAGCCCGGTGGCGGGATGTTCCATTACACCAATTTGACCGTTGGCCTTGAAACCTATGAAATCACCGATGATGCCGGTGAAGGTTTTGATGTGAAGGTGAAGATCAACCTGAAACAGTACAGAGCCTATGGCACCAAGACCGTGACCGTGCAACCGGCCAAGACTTCCGGGGGAACTGCCACCGCAACGGTTAGGGCGGCACCCCGGCCCACCACAACGGCCCCGAAAGCCGCCACCTATACTGTGAAATCTGGTGATTGCCTTTGGAACATTGCCAAGAAGCAGTTGGGCAACGGGGCCGATTACACGAAAATCTATAATCTGAACAAGGACAAAATCAAGAACCCGAACCTGATCTATCCCGGTCAGGTTCTTACTTTGCCTTCCTGAAAGGGGTGATTCCGTTTGGCAGTTGAATTGTTCATCCAGCATAACAGCACCATTCAATTCCCCGTTGTCGAGGAAGGCGCACGGCTGACCTTGGAACGCAAGGGAACCCCCGGCAAGTTGGAGTTCACCGTTGTCAAGGGGCCGGGGCTGAACTTTGCTGAAGGTGATCCGGTGAAGCTGACTGTGAACGGAACCGCCATGTTCTATGGGTTTGTGTTCAAGAAAAAGCGTGACAAGGGCGGCACCATTGATGTTGTGGCCTATGATCAGTTGCGTTATTTGAAAAATAAGGACACCATCACGGAAGAAGGGCTGAAGGCTTCTGACCTTCTGAAGCGTATTGCAACAGATTTCCGGTTGAACCTTGGCACGGTGGAAGATACCGGTTATACCCTTGAAACCATCGTGGAAGAAAACCAAACCCTGTTTGATATGATCCAGAGCGCCCTTGATGAAACCCTGATGAATACCAAACAGCTTTATGTTCTATATGACGATGCCGGGAAGCTGACCCTGAAGAACATCAATACCATGAAGCTGAACCTTCTGATTGATGAAGAAACCGGGGAAAACTTCAGCTATGAATCCAGTATTGATGAACAGACCTATAACAAGATCAAGCTGGCCTATAACGATGAAAAAACCGGTAAGCGGGAATTGTTCATTGCACAGGACGGGGCGAAAATGAATCAATGGGGTGTTCTTCAGTATTTTGAAGAAGTTCAGACTAAAACGGGCGCTTCCGCCAAGGCGGATGCCCTGTTGAAGCTGTACGATCAGAAAACCCGCAAGCTGACCATTCAGAACGCTTTCGGTGATGTGCGGGTTCGTGCTGGAAGCGCCGTGGTGGTGGCCCTGAACCTTGGCGATATTGTCACCAACAATTACATGGTGGTGAACAAAGTCACCCATACCTTCAGGGGTGATGAACACATGATGGAACTTGACCTGATCGGGGGTGAATTTATTGCCTAATCCTGTTGAAGTGGTAAAACGGGCGGCGGTGGAAGCTGTGGAAGCCGGGAAACCGGTGAACATCCTGTTTGGAACTGTCCTTTCCGCTTCACCCTTGAAAATTCAGGTGGATCAGAAATCCATCTACACTTCCAAAATGCTGATCCTGACCCGGAATGTGACTGATTTTGAAGTTGATATGACGGTGAACCACAGCACCGAGGACAAAGGCGGTGGTTCCGGTGCGGCGGCTTATGAAGCCCACAAACACGCCTATGTTGGCAAGAAAACCTTCAAGGTTCACAACGCTTTGAAGGCCGGTGAAAAGGTGCTTCTGATCCGGGTTCAGCAAGGAAAGAAATTCGTGGTTATTGACCGAGTAAAGGGGGCTTGATGATGATTCCGCAAGTGCAGGATGATATTAAACAGGATTTCACCATTGAAACCATTCCAAGCCGTACCTTCAGGATGAACCACAATAACCTGACCATCATCGGCACCATTGATGAAATCCAAGCCGTGGAACAGGCGGTTTTTCTGATCCTGAACACGGAACGCTATGAATGGTTGATCCATTCTTGGGATTATGGGGTTGAACTTCATAATCTGATCGGAAAAGATGTGGAATATTGTATTCCCGAAATTGAACGCCGGGTTCGTGAAGCCTTGCTTCAGGATGATAGGATCACGGCGGTTCAGAACTTTGAATTTACGGTGAACAAAAAGAAAGTGCTGACTACCTTCACGGTGGTCAGCATTTTTGGTGAAATCAATGCAGAATTGGGGGTTGAAATCTGATGTATGAAGCACAGACCTATGAAGCAATCCTTTCCCGGATGCTTCAGAAGGCGCTTTCCATCAATGGCAATTTGGACACCCGTGAAGGTTCGTTGGTTTGGTGCGGTGATGCCCCCGCCGCCGTGGAATTGCAGAACCTTTATATTGCCCTTGATACGGTGCTGAATGAAACCTTTGCAGACACCGCAACCCGCCCTTATCTTATTTTGAGGGCGGCAGAAAGGGGGCTGAAACCGCAACCGGCAAGCCCCGCCGTGTTGCAGTTGAGCATTACACCAACCACCTTGCACCTTCCCATGAACACCCGCTTTTCCATTGGAGAACTGAACTATTATGTTTCGGCTGACCGTGGAAGTGGTAAGTATGAAATCACCTGTGAAACCGCTGGTGAAGCCGGTAATGACTACACCGGAACGGTGATTCCCATTGAGTATGTGGACGGGCTTGAAACCTGTTCCATTTCCGCCGTGGTGATCCCCGGTGAGGATGAAGAAGATACCGAGGTTTTCAGACAGCGTTACATGGATAGCCTGAACGCCCAAGCCTTCGGCGGCAACCGTGCGGATTATCTGGAAAAGGTGAACGCCATTCCCGGCGTGGGCGGTGTGAAGGTATATCGGGTTTGGAACAGCGATTTGAACCCGGCCAAGCTGATCCCGCCCACGGGAACCGACACTTGGATCAGCGGCCTTTCCGGTGTGTCCGAGGAAATCAAGGCGTGGTTGAATGCTGTGTATGCGGCGGGAGCCAATAGCAAGCTGACCGTGGGCGGAACCGTGAAGCTGGTGATCATCAACAGTTCCTTCAAGAAGCCTTCGGAAGCCCTTGTGGATCAGGTGCAGACCGCAGTTGACCCCCTTCAGAACGCCGGTGAAGGCGTGGGCATTGCCCCCATCGGCCATGTGGTGAGGGTTGAAGGCGTGGGTGAAGATACCATCAACCTTTCCTTCGATCTGTACTATCAGCGGGAATGGAGTTGGGATGATGTTTCCGCCTATGTCACAGAAGCAATCAACGGTTACTTCTTGGAACTGGCCCAAAGTTGGGCAGACCAGAATGAAGCCCTTGTGGTTCGTATCAGTCAGGTGGAAAGCCGCCTGTTGGGGATCACCGGTATTCTGGATATTGCCAACACCAAGATCAACGGTGAAGCGGCAAACTGTACCCTGACCCTTGACCACATCCCGGTTTTGGGAACCATTGAGCCGGGAACCATCGTGATCAACGGATAAGGGGGCCGGGAGCATGAAACGCAAACTGATTGATTATCTTCCCTATGTCATTCGTGATTATGCGGAGTTTCAGGGGATCATGGGGAGCGAACAGCCGGAAATTGAAAAGGCGTGGAACACCACGGATGATCTTCTTAATAACCAGTTCATTCCCACCGCTGGAAACATGGGCCTTTCCCGGTGGGAAAAGATTTTGGGGATCACCCCCAAAGGCACGGACAGTCTTGAAGATCGCCGGTTCCGTATTCTGACCCGGATCAATGAAGAACTTCCGTACACCTTGCCCCAGCTTCGGAACATCCTTGAAACGCTATGCGGGAAGGGTAACTATTCCGCTGATGTGGAAGAAGGCACCTATCAGCTTCTTGTGAAAATCGGGTTGGCCGCAAAGAACAACTTCAATGATGTTGAATCTTTGCTGAACCGGGTTGTTCCCCAAAACATGGTTGTGACCTTGCTTCAGCTTTATAACACCCATGCGGAACTTGGGCGGTTCACCCATGCCCAGCTTGCCGCCTATACCCATAATCAGTTGAGAAACGAGGTTTTGAAGAATGGCGAATAAAACAACCAACTACAAGCTGACTAAACCCCTTGAATCTGAATTTTATGATGTAGGGGTTCAGAATGAAAACATGGATAAGATTGATACCCAAATGAAGGCCAATGCGGATGCCGTTGAAGCCCTTCAGAAAGGTCAATCCGGGAAGGCTGATCTGGTGGATGGTAAGGTTCCCGCCGAACAGCTTCCCAACATGAACTATGATCCCAAAGGTACGGCCCAAAACAAGGTGAGCGAACACAACCTTGATCAGACCGCCCACCCGTATCTGTTGAACCAGATTGGAACCTGTGTGGAAGCCGCACAGAACGCACAGGATGCCGCAAATGCGGCCTTGGATGCTGTGTCCGGTATCGTCTATACCATCAATGTTCTTCCTTCGCAGAATGGCACCCTGACCTATAACGGACAGGCCCAAAGCCCTTCTTGGAACGCTTATAACCCCGATGCGCTGACCTTGGGCGGCGTGACTACCGGCACCAATGCGGGAACCTACACGGCCACTTTCACACCCAAGGGGCGGTATAAGTGGGCAGACGGTACGCAGACCGCCAAGGAAGTGACTTGGACGATCAACGCCGCCACCATGACGATCCCCACGCAGAGCAACAGCCTTACTTATACCGGTTTGGCCCAAAGCCCCACTTGGAACAACTATGACAGCGGGAAAATGACGCTTGGAGGAACTACCAGCGGCACGAACGCCGGTTCCTACAATGCCACCTTCACGCCGAAAACAAACTACAAGTGGGCTGATGGAAGCACCGGGGCCAAAACGGTTGCTTGGAGCATTGCCAAGGCCGCTGGTAGTTTGTCTTTGAATAAGACTTCCATCAAACTGACCGCCGCAAAGACCACGGACACCATCACCGTGACAAGGGCGGGTGATGGTAAGATTACGGCCACTTCCAGCGCCCCCACGGTGGCTTCTGTGAGTGTTTCCGGTTCGGTGGTAACTGTTACCGCCAAGGCCAAAGGAAGCGCCACAATCACCGTCAGCGTGGGCGCTGGCACCAACCACACGGCCCCGGCCAATAAGACCTGTTCCGTTGAAGTGACATTGCCCACCAAGGTTCTGAACGATAACAGTTGGGCAACCATCCGGGAAGTCAGTTCCGCAGGTTTGGGGGCCAACTATTGGGCCGTTGGTGATGTGAAATCCATCGTTCTGAATGGCACCGTGAGGAATTACACTTTCAGCAACTTGACCGTGAACGCCTTTATTTTGGGCTTCAACCACAATTCCGCCAAGGAAGGTGCGAACAAGATTCACTTCCAGATCGGGAAGATCGGTTCCACGGCAGTTGCTTTGTGTGATAGCAATTATAACAACACCGGTGATGGTTTCCGCATGAATACCAGTCAGACGAACAGCGGCGGTTGGAACGCTTCACACATGAGAAAAACTGTATTGGGCAACAGTAACACCCCCACAAGCCCGTTGGCGAATAGCTTGATGGCGGCGCTTCCCGCCGATTTGAGGGCGGTTATGCAACCCGTGACCAAGTACACCGATAATACCGCCAACGGTGGCGGCAATGTTCAGACTTATGTAACGGCCACCACCGATTACTTGTTCTTGCTTGCTGAATTTGAAGTGTTCGGAACAAGAAGCTATGCAAATAGCTATGAACAGAATTATCAGGCACAATACGATTACTACAAAGCCGGTAATAGTAGAGTAGCCTATAATCATTCCGCCGTGTCCACGGCGGTGTGGTGGTGGCTTCGTTCCCCTTATTACAACGGCAACTATTATTTCCAGTATGTCAACACGGATGGCGGCGGCGACGGTAACTATGCCAGTTATTGTGCTGGTGTGCGGCCCGGCTTTGCCGCCTAATCCCCCGCAGGATGATCCCGTCCCCCCATCCCGCCGCCGAAAGGCGGCGGTTCCGGGAGGGAACCCCAAATAAAAATAATAATGGCGGCGTAAGCCGCCCGACGATTTTTTGAAAATGGGGGTTTTCCGGTAAAGTGCTATCATTTGACTGTCTTTTGAGTGCATACACCGGACAAAATCAGCCATACAATATCCATAAGCCTGTTTAAAGGGGGTATTGTATGGCAACAAACAAGCGTGTTTTCACCTTGCGCCTATCTGATGAAGTCTTTGACAAGATCGGGGCGCTTGCAACCCGTGAACACCGATCCATTACCAATTACATTGAATTTGTTCTTCTGAAACACTTGGAAGAAGTGGAAAAGGCGAAAGGAACGATCAATGTCGATAATTCACCCAAAGGGGTATAACTGAAAATGTCTGTCCTGAAGCAAAAGAGAACCACAAGCAAGGCCGAGTTCATCAACACGGCCAATCAGATTTATGTTGAAACCCTGAACTTTCTAACCCGTCTTTCGGCCCGGTATTCCCGGCTGATTGCGGAGCCGGTGGCAAAGCTGGCCGGTGAGATCATCGACCATGCGGAAAAGGCCAACAGTATTTTCCCTTCGGACAACCAGCGTATTGAAATGCGGAAGGCCCATCTTCTTGAAGCACGGGCTTCCCTGATGGCGCTGGATGTTCGCTTGACCCATGTTTACCTGATTCTGAACCAGAACCCGGAAGGGGCCTTCACCACTTCCAAGGGAAATCCGGTGAAGTCACAGGACGCAATGGAAAAGCTGGATAAGATGGCCCAAAACTTGGGTGAACTGATCGACAAAGAAAATGAACTTTTGAAAGGGGCAATCAAAAATGTAACAGCAAAACAGAAATAATTTCCCATTAGGTGTGCAACTGATAATGAGCCTGTTGGCGGTGTGGTGGTGGCTTCGTTCCCCTAATTACAACAACAACAATAATTTCCAGAATGTCAACACGGATGGCAACAACAACAATAACAATGCCAATTATTGTGCTGGTGTGCGGCCCGGATTTTGCAAATATACACGGTCAAATGTAGTAACAGAAGGCAAACGGCTTTTCAGGTGAAAGACGACCGATGTAAAAGGAGTTGTACTTCCTTGGGTTTCAATCCCTAAAACTGCCCTTTGATGCCCTTACACGGACGCTTCTTGCATGGTGGGTAATCGTGCCTTAACCCATTTCATGTGTGAGGGCAAAGCAATTTAGACGGCACCCTACAAGATATTTGTACGAGGGGCGAATACTTTTATTATGACAAGCCAAGAACGGCATGAAGCAAGGTTCCAGCGCCGCAAAGCAAAGCGGTTGGAACGAAAACAGGCCCGGTGTGATAGCCTTGGGCCAATGAATAAAGTTTTTTCCTATCGGAAGATGTTCTTCTACGGGAAAAAGTGCTGTAACGGGGTGCGGTGGAAGCAAAGTGTTCAAAACTTTGAAGGCCACCTGTTTTCTGGTACGGCAACACGGCGGCGAACGGTGTTGGAACAGACTTGGAAGCCCAAATCCTGTTCCCATTTCACCCTTCGGGAACGGGGAAAAATCCGCCCGATAGATGCCCCGCACATTACGGATCGACAAATCCACAAAACCCTGTGCAATGAAGTCCTGATCCCGTTGTATTCACCTTCCATGATCTATGACAACGGGGCAAGCCAAAAGGGAAAGGGCCTTCATTGGCAGTTCAAACGGATCAAACAACAGCTTGGATGGCATTACCGGCGATATGGCCGGGAAGGTGCTGTGTTGCTGTTGGATTTGAAAGGGTTCTTTCCAAATGCTTCCCATGCCCTGTTATATCAGCGGCACCGGGAATTGATTTTGAATCCTGAACTTCAAAACTTGGCTGATACCGTGATTCAATATTCCCCATGCCCGACACCGGGCCGGGGCTTGCCTTTGGGCGTGGAGCCTTCCCAACAGGAAATGGTGGCGTTACCAAGCAAAATTGACCAATGGATCAAGTGTCAGGCCCGTGTTCATTGCGCCGGTCATTACATGGATGATTACTATGCTTTCTTTCCCACGGTGGATGAAGCAAAGCTGATGGGCCATGAAATTGTAAGGCGTTTTGAAGCCGCTGGAATCCGAGTGAACAAGCGCAAGTGTAAGGTGATCCCGCTTACAAAGCCGTTCCGGTTCTGCAAAGCCCGGTTCACATTTACCGAAACCGGCAAGATCAAGGTGAATGGAAGCCGGGATGGAGTGAAACGGGCAAGGCGAAAACTGAAGCTGTTTCACCGAGAGTTCAAAGAGGGAAAACGAACCTTCTTTGACATAGAACAATACATGGAGTGCCAAAGCGCCTATTACCGGAACTTCAACGATCATGGCCGGTTGTTACGGTTGCGGCGGCTTTACCATGCAATCTTTTTCGGAGGTGGACAATGTTTAGAATCATCAAAGCCGGGGCCGGTATCGGCCTAACCGAGAACCTGAACTACATCAAGAAAGCCGAAAATGGTTGCTACATCCTTTGCCCGGAGCATGATGCTTCGGGCATTGTTTTTGAGGGTGTGGCTTACCATTTGTTGGGCCGTGCCGCTATGGATGAACTGGAAACGGTGAGTTTGAAACAGACGGACGCAGGAAGCGAGATCACCAAGGCCACGGAAGCCGGTGGAATCGTCTTTGTGACCTTGGCGGAAGCCGGGAGCATTGACGCTGAAACAGCGGCGGAACACGCTGATTTGTTCGCTGAATGGGCTTTCCCTGTTGGCTACACGGTGGGGCAGATTCGCCGGTATAACGGAACCCTTTACAAGTGCGTTCAGGCCCATACTTCCCAAGCGGATTGGACACCGGACACGGCTTCCAGCCTGTGGAGCAAAACGAGTGATCCCGCTGAAGAATGGCCCGAATGGAGCCAACCGGTGGGAGCGCATGACGCTTATTCCAAGGGGGCAAAGGTGAGCCATAAGGAAAAGCATTGGATTTCCACGGTGGATTCCAATGTGTGGGAACCCGGTGTGTACGGGTGGGAGGAAAGCACGGATGGAGTATAAAACCTATGTTTGCCGTAAACGGGCAAGGTTCAAGGCGATTTGCGGACAAGTGAACATTCCGTATGGAACCACCCTGAATGGTCAGGGTGGTTTTTTGATCCTGAATGATCTTCCGGTGTGTTCGGCCACCAGCCAAAACGCCTATGACTTCTTCACACAGAATGATGATGGCATGGGGCAGGAACGGGGCGAACTGTTGAACCGGATCATTCCCAAGCTGGAAAAGCGTGATGCCGGGTATCAGGCCCGGTGGGGGAAGATTTGGGAAGATGCCCTTTGTCAGAAGTACAAGCGCCCGGATCAGGAAGAACATTGGATTTGGAACTTCGACTTCTACAACGGCCCTGTTGAGGATTTGCGCTATATTGCCGCCCTGATCGGGGCCTGATAGGAGGGAAAAGCCATGACGATTTATCAGGTGTTGTGCTTGATTGGTGTTCCCGCCTTGATTTTGGCAGTATTCAAATACCTGTGGAGCCAAATCAAGCATAACACCGAGGATTCCAAGGCTTTGAAGGCCGGTATTCAGGCCCTTCTTCGGGCGCAGATGATCAGCGATTTCAATAAGTATTCCGAAAAAGGCTATGCCCCAATCTATGCACGGGATAATTTTGAAAATTGCTGGAAGCAGTATCATTCTTTGGGGGTGAATGGGGTGATGGACGATCTTCACAGAAAATTCTTGGAGTTGTCCACCGATCCCCCGGAAGAATGAGCATACGAACCAAAAAGCCAAAGCGTGAGTTTTCCAAGCTGATCCTGTATGTGGTGGGGGCCGTAACCGTTTGGGTTACGGCCTTCACCCTTATCATGGTTTGGAAAACTGAAAACCTTGAACCGCTGGCCTATTTGATCCCCGCCATATTTGCTGAATTGGCAACCGCAACCGGGTTTTACTATTCCAAAGCCAAAGCCGAAAACCGGATCAAACTTCGGAAGTTGTATGGCCCGGAAATCTATAACGATGCAAAGGAGATTTGAAACCATGCTGAACGCTGTTTTGAACAATCTGATCAATATTGGGTGGGCCATGCTGATCTTCCTGTGTGCGTACCTGTCCAATGTTGCTTTTTCCCTTTACTACAACATCAAGGTTTTGCTTCAGCCCTTCGACAGACAGAAAATGATCAATTCCGGGCTGAAGGTTGCCACCTTCGTTGTGGGCCTGACCTTGCTTTGTGTAGCAATCACCACCCTTCCGATTTATGCAGATCAGCTTGGGTGGGCAATCCCGGAAGAATACACAGAAATTTTTGCTGATTTGGTTATTGTGGGCGCTGTGCTGATGGTGTCTTGTAAGTATATCGCAGAAGCCTTCACCAAGTTCAGGGCCATTCTTCAGGTGAAAGGAGATACAGAAAATGAGTAATTCCCCCCTTGCAACCTATACCCGGATCACGAAAAACAAAACCAGCCACCGGAACCATGCCATTGACACCATCACGATTCATTGTATCGTTGGGCAATGGACAGCAAAACAGGGGTGTGATTATTTCGCCACCACAGACCGGCAATGTTCCGCCAACTATGTTGTTGGTAAGGATGGTTCCATTGGCCTTTCCGTGGATGAAAAGGATCGTTCTTGGTGTTCCAGCAACGGCACCAATGACAACCGGGCAATCACCATTGAAGTTGCTTCCGACACCACCCACCCTTACGCCGTCACCGCCAAGGCTTATGCGGCCCTGTTGGATTTGGTAACGGATATTTGCAAGCGGAACGGGATCAAGAAGTTGGTTTGGAGTACAAACAAGAATGACCGTGTGAACCATCGGAACGGATGCAACATGACCGTTCATCGTGACTTCGCCAACAAAGCCTGTCCGGGGGAATATCTTTATTCCAGACACGGGGAGATTGCCGCAGAAGTCAACAGAAGGCTTCAGGGCGCTTCCAATGGTGGTGGGGTAGTAGTTACACCCCCAGCCGCAGAAAAGCCCACAGGCGGCACCACAGGGGCCACCGCGACCCCTTACCTTGTGCGGGTGAAGATCACCAACCTGAATATCCGTAAAGGCCCCGGCACAAACTACGGTGCAACCGGCTACATCCAGCCCGGTATTTATACCATCGTGGCTGAAAGCACCGGCAAAGGTGCGGCCAAGTGGGGCAAACTGAAAAGCGGTGCCGGGTGGATTTCCCTTGACTACGCCACCAAAACCTGACCATGAGAAAAGGCCCTTCCGGTTCAAGCTGGAAGGGCCTTTTTTGCGTGTTTCTACTATGTTACTAATAACCCCGATTTCACCGAACTTCAAAGGGCTGAAATGTTCAGTATTTGGGCGTTTCAGAGCGTTGCAGAGTAGAAAAATTTATGGTAAAATAGGAAAAACAGCGCGGAAAGCGCGCTGTCACATGGATGTAACATCAAACTTGCGCGAAATTTTTCGGAAAAATACGGAATGCAACACTAAAGTTGCTGGAAATGGACGCGCGGTTTTGCTATCTTATCCTCAGACAGAGAAACGGAGGGAACGCAATGGCATTTGGCGAGCGGCTCCAGGAGGTCCGCAAACGCAGCGGGCTGACGCAGGAGGAATTTGCCGAACAGCTTCAGGTCTCGCGCCAGTCGGTCTCGCGCTGGGAATCCGGCCGGGGCTACCCCGAGATGGAGAAGATCATCTTCATCTGCAACCGCTACGGTGTGACGATGGACGGGCTGTTCACAGAAGAAGTCCCCACCCCCGGCGAGCCGCCGGTCGAAGCCCCGCTGCTGTCCGCGCGCACGCTCGGCAGCGAGTTGTCAAACCTGTACGCGAATCTGTCACCCTACAACAAAAGCATCGGGATCATGCTGCTGACCGTCATCGCGATGATCGGTCCGGCATACGTCTACTGTATGCGCAGTTTGAAAGGAGGAGCAGATGAAATGATGACCATTATCTGGATCGCCGCCATCATCATCTTCGGCATTGCCGAGGCGGCGACGGCGGGGCTGGTGTCGATCTGGTTCGTCGTGGGCGCGGTGGCCGCGCTGGTGGCGACGGAGCTGGGCGCGGCGCTGTGGCTGCAATTCGCGGTCTTCCTGATCGTATCCATTCTGGCGCTCATCGCAACAAGGCCCCTTGCGCGCAAGATGCTGGATAAGACGATCGTGCCCACGAATGCCGACCGTGTGCTGCACCACGAGGCCAAGGTGACCGAAACGGTGGACAACGAGAACGCCACGGGCGCTGTGTACATCGACGGCAAGACATGGACGGCGCGCAGCGAAGACGGCAATATCATCCCTAAGGGGAAAATGGCAAGAATCGTTCGCATGGAGGGCGTCAAGCTCTACGTGCGCGAGAGTAAAGAACCCAGCGAGAGAAGAGAGTAACCCCAAACTACACAACATTTTAGGAGGAAAAGAACTATGGAATGGATCGGCTATATCGGTATCGGCATTTTAGTGCTGCTGGTGCTTCTGGTGCTCGTCACGAACATCCAGATCGTGCAGCAGTCGCGCGCCTACGTCGTTGAGCGCCTCGGCGCTTACAGCGCGACCTGGGGCGTGGGCCTGCACTTCAAG
>OLXK01000259.1_pt1 | contig 57099 bp, 49 predicted proteins | sample 1674321 | NCBI WGS metagenome assembly OLXK01 (sample SAMEA103958162, study PRJEB25191) | human gut metagenome | reverse complement strand
GCCGCGCCGACCAATGGCTCTGGCGCTTGCCGGAGCAAGAGGGTAAGGGGGTAACGCCTTGAACGGTTTGCATCCTTGCACCCTTCCGCAGCAGGCACCGTTCGCCGCCGTGAGGCGCGTGTCACCGCTGTGTGCGGCTTTCGGGGCAGACTGCGTGTCCGTACTAGGAACGGCGATGCAATCTGTATACGCATGGCGATTAGGTCTTGAAAACTCGAATTTGACGCAATTTCATAAGAAAAACGATTTTCAAGCTTCCAATACTGGTCATATTGTGTTATACTTTTACATAATAACAGGAAATGGAGCGTGAAACTATGCCGCTGGTACAGGCGAAATGCACCAACTGCGGTGCAAATCTGGAGATTGACAACACAAAGGACGCCGCAATCTGCCCGTATTGTGGGACTGCGTTCATTGTAGAAAAAGCGATCAACAACTATAATACTACCAACCAGATTCATGCCGGCACTGTCAATATCTACGGCGGAAACTCGGCAGATTTTGTGATTCGCGGCGGTGTTCTGGAAAAGTACAACGGAGCGGCAACAGAGGTTGTAGTGCCAAACAGCGTAAAAATTATTGGCTGTGAAGCTTTTTTAAACTGTATTGGAATCACATCTGTTGTGCTCCCGGATTCGGTACGGGAAATTAGGGACGGGTCGTATGAAAGAGGAGCGTTTGCTGGCTGTACGACCTTGATATCAATTGTCATACCGAATTCTGTTCAGAAGATTGGATCGTTGGCATTTAAAGATTGCAAATCGCTTACTTCCGTCACAATCCCGGATTCGGTGCAAACGATTGGAGTGCGCTCGTTTGATGGATGCGGTTCGCTCACTTCAGTCAATATTCCAGATTCGGTGCAGACGATTGGATGGGGCGCGTTTTCTGGATGTAGTTCGCTTGCCTCGGTCACAATTCCAACTTCAGTTCAGGAGATTGGAGCCTGTGCATTTTCTGGATGCAGTTCACTCACATCGGTTAGCATACCTAGTTCAGTAAAAAGGATTGATGAATCTGCGTTTGAGGGTTGTACCGCTTTACGCAAAGTGAAGATAGATGGCAATCCTGAAATTAGCAGCGGCACTTTTGGACACACCGTTTTTGAAAAACCTGATATCCAAATTGTCGAAGCGTCAGAAGAGTGGAAAAAGAAAAACTGGGGTGCATTTAAAAACGAGCAGCAGTCGCGTAACGGTGGCTGCTATGTCGCGACGGCCGTCTACGGCTCCTACGACTGCCCGGAGGTCTGGACGCTGCGGCGTTTCCGCGACAATATGCTGGACCGGACATGGTATGGTCGCGCGTTTATCCGCGCCTATTATGCCGTCAGCCCGACGCTGGTGCGCTGGTTCGGAACGACTGGCTGGTTCCGCAGCCTGTTCAAAGCGCCGCTCGACCGCTTTGTCCGGAAGCTGCGGCAGCGCGGCGTGCAGGATACGCCATATCAGGATAAATATTGAAAAGAATCAAAAACGGGCGAGGTCAAACGACCTCGCCCGTTTTGTCTATTGAGAAGAAAAGACGAAGGCGGATTTGAATACAGCGCAGGAAGCGAAGAAGAAAATTCACCTGTGCGTCTGGATCTCGATTACAGCGCTGATCTTGTGCGCGACGCTGTGCGCCTTGGCCGTGCTGTGGAGCAGATGACGGATGATGCACCGGTGTGCGACGCAGCGACTATGCCGCTGCATATTGACAGCAAGCGCCGCAAGAAGCTCCGGCAAAAGAAAACCGCCCTCGGTCACGCCGAGGACGATCACGAAGAAATGCGAATGGACACGATGTAGACGTTGGGGGTGGCGAAGAAGAACTGCATGATTCTAATTTCCGCTGGGAATACTTACAACAAAAAAGGAGGTGGACAGCATCAGTACACAGAGGAAACCGTCGCCGGAGCAGGCAAAGAAAGAGCTTGCCGAACAGCTCTGGCTGAGCTACTACAATCAGGTTCTGTTTGAAGCCGGACTGATTACGGAGACGGAACGCAACCGCATGAAGAACAAAATCAGTGCATTGGCACCGTCCGCCTCCAACGAGGTTGGCAGGAACATCCAGGCGTGATGTTCCTGTCAGAAACTCACACTTGCTTGTTTCGCGCAGGTGTGATATGGTAGAAAAAACATGATAAAACGAAAAACGAAGGAGCTAGTCAAATGGACATACATACGATCAGAATGGAGTTAAGAACAAAGTCCATTTACGATTTGCCGCTGCGCGTGACCTACTATGCGCGTGTGTCGTCTGAAAGTGATGAGCAGCTAAACTCACTGGGCAATCAGGTTTCCTACTATGAGGATCTGATCCGAAGGAATCTCCCGTGGACATTCGTGCCGGGGTACATTGACGAGGGCTTGTCCGGTATCTCTACGAAGAAGCGTGAGAACTTTAACCGCATGATCGAGGATGCCGCTGAAGGTCAATTCGATCTGATCATCACCAAAGAAATCTCCCGCTTCGCCCGAAACACGCTCGACTCTATCCAGTACACGCGCCAGCTTCTGAGCTACGGTGTCGGTGTATTCTTCCAGAACGACAACATCAACACGTTCGATGAGGATGCCGAACTGCGCCTGTCCATCATGTCCTCCATCGCGCAGGATGAACTGCGCAAGCTGTCCTCGCGTGTGAAATTCGGTCATCAGCAAGCCATCAAGTCGAGCGTCGTACTCGGCAACAGCCGCATTTTCGGCTACACAAAAGCGGACGGGAAGCTGGTCATTGACGAAACGGAAGCGCCGATGGTGCGGGAGCTATTTGAGCTTTACGCAACCGGTGAGTATTCGATGAAACAGTTAGAGACACTGTTCTGGGAAAAAGGCTATCGCAACCACAACGGCAAAAAAATCGCGCACACCACCATGTCCAACCTGATTTCCAACCCCAAATACAAGGGCTACTACGTCGGCAACAAGGTCAAGGTCGTGGATATGTTCACGAAGAAGCAGAAATTCCTCCCGCCGGAGGAATGGGTCATGTTCAAGGACGAAACAGGCGAGATCGTACCGGCAATCGTGTCTGAGGAAATCTGGGACGCTGCGAATGCTGTCCTGAAAAAGCGCAGCGAGGATGTGAAGGCTCGGCAGGGCGTCTGCAACCACGCCAATCTCCTGACAGGAAAGCTATGGTGTACGGAGTGCGGGCAGCCCTACTACCGCCGCGAATCCGAGGACAAGCGCGGGAGAAAGAACAGCAAATGGCTCTGCTCCGGCAAGATCAAAAACGGCGCGGATTCCTGCAGATCCTTTGCCATCTACGAAAGCGAGATCAAACCGCTTCTGTTCGAGGTATTCCGCGATACGTCTGCCGATGCCGATGCGATGGTCGAAGAATACATCCGTATGTATAACGAGCTGACGCAGCACGGCTTGCTCCGGAAAAAGATCGAACAGCAGAATAACATCATCGATCAGGCAAATCGGAAGAAGAATAAGCTCCTGCAGCTTGCCGCAGACGACAGTATTACGAACGCGGATTTCAAGAAGATGACTGCTGACTGCAATCGTGAAATAGAAGAAGCCGAAAAGGAAATCACAGAACTGGAGCAGACAGCCGCCGAGGGAGACGCCTTCAAGCAAAAGATCGACGAAATCCGCAGAGTCCTGACGAATGCCCAGCGTGACGCGGCGCAGGGAATCATCACGAAGGAGTTCATCGACAAGTATATCAGCAAGATCTTCGTGACACCGAAAGACGACACGACTATGCTGCTTCAGGTCAAGATCTTCACGGGGGAAACGACGGAAAAGTACCTCCGGAAACTCGAAAGCCGCACGGGTCACATCACCCGTGATTTGGCTGAACAGTCAGAAAAGCCAGACGCCGCAAGGGTTTTCGACTCTGACGATTCTATGGGTCACACGTCTAAGAAAATGATCGAGTCCTACGAGCGCAACATGAAGTAAGTCTTTTTCTCCAGAACACCGGAGGCGAAGACGGGGGCCGCTGCAAAAGCAGCGGCTCCTTTTCATAGAAAATGGTCTTGAATTGAATTTCTGCATATGATATGGTAAATATGGGAGAAAGTAGCCATTTTTGAAAAACGGGAGAAAAGAGGAACGATAATGAAGCGATGCTTTACCAGTCTGACCGCGCTGCTCTGCTCGGCGGCGATCCTGCTGTGCAGCCTGCCCATGCAGGCGCTGGCGGCGGAGTTCTGGATGCAGACAGCCTACGAAGACGTCTTGCCGGACGAACTGACCGCGCAGGAAGAAGCGCCCGAGGCCGAAAAACAGCTGGAAGCCCCTCCGGAGGGGCCGGCCGTCTCCGTCCTCTCCACGGATAACAGATCCGGCGATTTTACATACAGCGTCCTGCCCGACAATACCGCGCGCGAAGCAGCTTGCTTCCGGCGCGGCAGATAGCCGCTGCAAGCGCCGTCAACAGATATCCTGCGCAGAGAGTCGCCAGCGCGCCCACAAGACAGAAGACGCCAAGCTGCGTATCTGTCATGCGTTCGGCGCAGACGTCGATCTGCACGCCGAGTCCCATAAAGTTGATTTGCCGAAACACACCGGTGAGCAGGGCATACAGCAGATGTGCACCCTCATGCACGAGGTAGTAGGCGGCAAGTGCCGCCAGGATCCCGATGTATTGCCGCGTCCGTTTTGACATGATGGCTCCTCCTTCGCAGCCACTGCGTCAATCTGTGCCCGCTGTGCTCTGTTCGCCGGGCAGGATGGAGAATTCCTCGTTATACCTCCTTTGCCTGATATCCGCATGGTACTGGCAAAAGGTTCAGAAAGCGGTCAGGAAAATCGTCCAGAAATGGTCAAGATTCCGGCCTCAGCCGGAACCCGATGCCCCAGACCGCTTCAATATGGTCTTTGCCAGTCGCGTCCCGCAGCTTGCCGCGCAGATTGCTGATGTGGGTCTTGGGCGAGCCTTCCGTGCAGTCCGGCGTGTCCACGCCGATGCGGTCGAACAGGACGGATTTTGCCAGCAGCAGTCCGACCTTGTCCTGCACCGCCGTTTTGGCGCTGACTACAATGACGGAAATGCCCTGAAGCTGCGGCAGGACCTCCTCGCCGGACAGCCCCGGCAGCATGAGGTCGAGCAGAACGAGATCGGGGCGGCTGTCTTTCAGCAGAAGCAGCGCCTCCGTGCCGGAATAGGCGCGGAGCACCGCGTAGCCTGCCCGTTCCAGAACCTCCTGCTCCAGACTCCCGATGGCTGCGTCGTCGTCAATAATCAAAATTGTCTGCATTGTTTTCAACATTCCTGTTTTTATTTTCGAAGCTGTCCGTCGCCGCCCATCAAGGCAGTCATTTCCTCAATGCGCTCCAGCGGGAACGGCGGCTGGCACAGCGGCTTCATGGCGATGGACATGAGTTTCATGGGGTTGTCGTCCGCCGCCACGCGGTTGGAGCTGAGCGCGCCGCAGCGGCGGCAGCGGTGAATGACGGCCCATTCTCCGCCCCTGCGCACCCAGACGGCGATCGGCTCCATGATCCCGCCGCAGTCACTTTCCCGGTCGCCCGGCTCAATGTCCAAATGCAGGCTTGCAAGGCAGTTCGGGCAGTGGTTGCGGTGGCCGGAGCCTGCGTTTTCCGGGACGACAGTCCTTCCGCAGACCTTGCAGATGAAGGTGTCGCTGCAGGCGTGGGTCTTATAGTAGCCTTTTTCAAAGGCTTTGCGTTTGTTTTCGCGATTCATGTTGCTCCTCCTGAAAATGTCGGTTCCGGTTCTTCGGGAGGAATGGCGTGTGATGGAATTTGCCAGACCTCCCGGTCAGACCACACGCTCCAGTGATAAAGTGATACGCTTCAAAAAGTTCTCCTTAAAATTGAAATTAAAAATTGCGTTTTCGTAATTGTACGGGATGCTTGTTCTTACGCCTGCATCTTCGATCTGTTCAAGAATCTATTGTCCTGATTTCAGATAAAAGGCTTCATACGCTGCGCTCCAATGCCGCAAGATCGCCTGCCTGAATGGCGCTGCGTTGAACCCCGTTGCGGCAAACACGCTGAACCGCTCGACGGCGCCGAAATACTGCGCCGGAACAAGCTTCGTGCCGACCGCGCCGACGAGCATCATGCCGAGGGTAGCAGCTGCGCATACGCCGTAGGAGCGGCACCGCCGGTCCTTCACACCGGCGGCAATGAGGATCGCCAGCGACACGATGGACAGCAGTACGACCGCAGCGGTGACGGCCATGTGCATAACGTCCTGAAATGCGCCGGCATAGCCGCTGCTTGACAGCGGGAACATCCGGTAGCCGATCGCAGAGATCCACTCCATGACGGCAAACAGATAGACGCCGGTGCGCAGCAGCTTTGGATTCCGGCCTTGTATGCCGATGCAGACGACCGTCGCGCAGACGACCTCACACGCGTTATAGCCCGCACTCAGCTGGTTCCACAGCGCAAGCGACGGCGCATCCGCCGCGCTCAGATCGCTGACGGCCTGCGCCATCCAGTCATATCCCGGGTAGGGTGTATCTGAAAACTCATGATGTGACCGGCAGCGAGGGATTTTTGCGTTGCGCAAGACATTTTTTCGCAGGAATACTGACGTATTTCAAGGAAAAATGACGCGGCGCACCGCAAAAAGGCCCGCTGTCCGGGTGCGTTGGGAGTTTTCAGATACACCCTAGGCCAGCGGGGCAAATATCACCGCTGCCGCATACGAAAAAAAGCTGACAAGGCCGAGCAGGCCAAGCTTTTGTACCAGCGTTCGTTTCATTTTGTTCCTCCTGTTCAAAAAACGCAGTGCTGACCACGTCAGACATGGTCAGCACTGCGTCCTTGCGTCTGGCTGATTGACTTCTTCGATTTGAAAATTTCTTGCGTTGATGATGCTCTCCCGGCGGCATTTTGGGCAGAAGAGCGGGAACTCCTGCAAGATTGTCCGCCGCAGCAGCCGCAGCCGCGTTTTTGCGCCGCAGACCAGGCACAGGACCCAGCGTTCCTCTGCCGCGCTCATTGCAGCGGCTCCTTTTTGTGAACCATACGGAAAAAAAGCGCCACATGGCGGCGGAGCATATCCAGACACTCCGCCTCCCGTTCCGGCTGCCGGTCGCAGATCCCGATCAGCGTCAGGACGGGCGCGACATACTGCATCGCCAGAGTATCCGGGTCTTCCGCCTGAAGCTCACCGGCTGCGATAAGAGCGCGGAAGATCCCGGCGTGGTAGGCGAGCAGCCGGTCAACGTACCGACGGGAATACAGCGCCGCCAGCTCCGGTGAACGGAACTGCTCAATGGTCATCATGCGCCGGAAGCGGCTGATCGGCGCATTGTGCAGAGAGTATTCAAAAATCTGCCGCACCTTTTCAAACAGCGCTTCTGCTGTGATCTCCGTAAAGACCGGAATGTCCTGCGACACGTTCTGTACATGAATGTCGATTTTTCCGGTGTCCGCCTCATACTGTGCCGCCGTGGATTCCACGATCGCGTCAAAAATGGCCCGCTTGCTGGGAAAGTGGTTATAAAGAGAGGGCGCCTTGATGCCGACCGCCCGCGCGATCTCGCCCACGCTGACAGAATCGTATCCCTTCTCGGAAAACAGCTCCAGCGCCTGTTCCAGAATCCTCTCCCGTGTATCCTCCTGCTTCATCACTTCACCAGCTAACTAATATTCGTTAGCTTCAATATAAAGGATTTTCCCGGAAAAGTCAAGCCCCAAAAAAGGCTCCCCTTTGTGCAAAGGGAAGCCTTTGGATTGTATAAATTTACAGCGTTGCGGCCATGACGGCTTTGATGGTGTGCATACGGTTTTCCGCTTCGTCGAAGACGATGGACTGGCTGCTCTCGAAGACCTCATCCGTGACCTCCATCGCGTCAAGTCCGTATTTCTCGCTGATCTGTTTGCCGATGGTGGTGTTCAGATCGTGGAACGCGGGCAGGCAGTGCATGAAGCGGCACTGCGGCCCGGCCTGCGCCATGAGCTTTGCGTTGACCTGATAGGGGAGCAGGTCGTGAATTCTCGTCTGCCAGACCTCGTCCGGTTCTCCCATCGAGACCCACACGTCGGTATAGATCACATCCGCATTTTGAACCGCGTGCATCGGCTCTGTGTCGAATTCCAGCACCGCGCCGGTCTGCGCGGCGATCTTCTGGCATGTCTCGATCAGCGCCTTGTCCGGGAAATACGCCTCCGGCGCGCAGGCGACAAAGTGCATCCCCATCTTTGCGCAGCCGACCATCAGGGAGTTGCCCATGTTGTACCGCGCGTCGCCCATGTACACGAGCTTTTTGCCGGTCAGATTGCCGAAATGCTCCTGGATCGTCAGGAAATCGGCCAGAATCTGCGTGGGGTGAAATTCGTTCGTCAGTCCGTTCCAGACGGGGACGCCCGCGTATTTTGCCAGCTCCTCGACGATCTGCTGCCCGTAGCCGCGGTACTCAATGCCGTCGTACATACGGCCAAGCACGCGCGCAGTGTCGGCGATGGATTCCTTTTTGCCGATCTGCGAGCCGGACGGGTCGAGATACGTGACCGTCATGCCCAAATCATGCGCCGCGACCTCGAACGAGCAGCGCGTCCGCGTGCTGGTCTTCTCGAAAATCAGCGCAGCCTGCTTGCCCTCGCACAGCCGGTGGGGGATACCGGCCTTTTTCTTTGCCTTGAGCTCGGCGGCAAGCGCCAAAAACTCTGCGATCTGCTCCGGCGTAAAATCAAGCAGCTTTAAAAAGCTCTGTCCTTTGATGTTCATGTCGTACTCCTTTTTATTGATGCGCCGCGAGGAAGGCCGCGACGGAATCCAGCTGCGCCTGTACCGACGCGGGGCCGGTGCCTCCGGCGGAAATGCGCCGCGCCACGCAGGTCCTGAGCGAAATTTCTTCATACAGATCGTCCGTGAAAACGTCCGAATACGTCTTGTAGGTTTCCAGCGGCAGCTTCTCAAGCACGGTATCATGCGCGATGCAGTACGCCACAAGCTGACCGGAAATTTTGTACGCACTGCGGAACGGAACGCCCTTTTTTGTCAGATAATCGGCCAGATCCGTCGCGTTGATAAAGCCCTTCTGCGCGGCCAGCAGCATAGCCTCCGGCTTTGCACGAAGGCTGGAAAGCATCGGAGCCATGATCTGCAGGCAAAGCTTCGTCGTGTCCACGCAGTCAAACACGGCCTCCTTGTCCTCCTGCATATCCTTATTATAGGCCAGCGGAAGCCCCTTGAGCGTCGTCAGAAGCGCGATCAGATCGCCGTAGACCCGCCCGGTCTTGCCGCGGCACAGCTCAGCCATGTCCGGGTTTTTCTTCTGCGGCATGATGGAAGAGCCGGTCGTAAAGCCGCTGTCCAGCTCAATAAACTGAAATTCCCAGCTCGACCACAGGATCAGCTCCTCGGAAAGCCGCGACAGATGCATCATGACCAGCGCGCACGCGCTCATCAACTCCACGCAGAAATCGCGGTCCGATACGCCGTCGAGACTGTTTTCACACACGGCGGCAAAGCCGAGCTTCTGCGCCTCCCAGACACGGTCGGTCGGGTACGTCGTCCCGGCCAGCGCGCAGCAGCCGATGGGGGAGGCGTCCGTGCGCTTATACGCGTCCGCAAGCCGTCCATAGTCGCGCTCCAGCATCATCGCATACGCCAGCAGCTGCTGGCCGAATGTGATCGGCTGTGCCCGCTGCAAATGCGTGTAGCCGGGCATAATGGCGTCCTTGTTCGCCTCCGCCTGCGTATGCAGCGCCTGCATGACGGCCAGAACCAGCGCTTGCAGCGCCTTGATCTCATCCTTTAAATACATCCGCAGATCAAGCGCGACCTGATCGTTGCGCGAACGCGCCGTGTGGAGCTTTTTGCCCACATCGCCGATGCGCTTCGTAAGCTCCGCCTCGACAAACATATGAATGTCCTCAGCCTGCGGGTCGAGCTGCAGCGCCCCGGATTCCAGATCGGCCAGAATGCCCGCCAGACCGTCGATGATCGCATCCGTATCCGCCTGCGTCAGAATGCCGCATTTGGCAAGCATTGCGGCGTGTGCCATGGAGCCGGTGATATCCTGCCTGTACATCCGTCCGTCGACGGCGATCGAAGAGTTGAATGCGTCAGCCAATGCCGAAGTCTCCGCCTCCGACCGGCCCGCCCAAAGCTTGTTCATGGTGCGTTCTCCCTGCATGATATTTGCAAAGCCTCCCCTTGCCATGCCCCGCATGGTAAGGGGAGGTGGATTTTTACAGCTTCCCCTGCTCCCGCAGCGCCTGCACCTTGGTCGGCAGGCCCCAGATGTTGATGAAGCCCTCGGCCTCGGCCTGGTTGAAATCGCTCTCGCCGAATGTGACGAGATTCTCAGAATACAGAGAATACGGCGAGGTAATGCCGGCGTTGATCATGTTGCCCTTGTAGAGCTTGAGCTTGACCGTGCCGGTGCAGAACTCGTTGGCCTTTTTCGCGAACGCTGTCAGCGCCTCCTGCAGCGGGGTGTACCACTTGCCGTTGTAAATGAGGTCGGCATAGTCGACGGCCAGCTTTTCCTTCATATGCAGCGTTTCCTTGTCGAGCGTGAGCATTTCCAGCTGCTCATGCGCGAAATAGAGGATCGTGCCGCCCGGCGTCTCATAAATGCCGTGATCCTTCATGCCGATGAGCCGGTTTTCGACGATATCCAGAATACCGACGCCGTTCTCGCCGCCGAGCTTGTTGAGCTTGCGGATGATGTCGGAAACCTTCATCTTCTCGCCGTTGACCGCCACGGGGACGCCCGCCTCAAAGCTGACGGAAACCGTCGTGGGCGTGTCGGGCGCCTGATAGGGGGACACACCCATTTCAAGGAACAGCGCCTTGTCAAGATCCGGCTCGTTCGCGGGATCCTCAAGATCAAGGCCCTCGTGGCTCAGGTGCCAGAGGTTCTTATCCTTGGAGTAGTTCGTCTCGCGGGAGATCTTCAGCGGCACATGATGCGCCTCGGCGTAGTCGATTTCCTCGTCACGGGACTTGATCTCCCACTCTCTCCACGGTGCGATGATCGCCATGTCGGGTGCGAAGCGCTTGATAGCCAGCTCGAACCGGACCTGATCGTTGCCCTTGCCGGTCGCGCCGTGCGCGATGGCGTCTGCACCCTCGGCCAGCGCGATCTCGGCCAGCTTCTTGCCGATGACGGGCCGTGCAAACGCGGTGCCGAGCAGGTATTTTTCATATTTCGCGTCCATCATGACGGATGGGACGATAATATCGTCGCACATCTCGTCGGTGAGGTCGGCGATGATCAGCTTGCTCGCGCCGGTCTTGATGGCCTTTTCCTCCAGTCCGTCCAGCTCGTCGCCCTGACCGACATCAGCCGCGACGGCGATGATCTCCGGATCGTTGTAATGCTCCTTCAGCCACGGGATGATGACCGAGGTATCAAGGCCGCCAGAATAGGCCAGAACGATTTTTTTGATCTTGCTCTTATCCATGTGAAAACCCTCCATAAAGCTCCGTTGTGCGGTTGTTTTTCTTTATGCACGTAATATACACACTCTATGCAGAAAAGTCAAGCATAAAATTTATAAATATTCATTTATGTGAAAAAACAATGCATACCCATCCGTACACGCCCGCCGTTTTGTGCAGAATGAAAAAAGCTTTACTTTTTCCGCCAAAGCGCGTAAAATTTGAGGTAACAGACGGGAACCGTTTCCGCTGTAGGGGCCGATGCCCACATCGGCCCGGCAGGGCAGACCGGTTCCACAGAGGATTTTGGCGAATTCGCAGCTGCGGAACGGGCCGATGTGGGCATCGGCCCCTACAATATGCTGCATACAGGAATGAATATGCAAAAAAAAGCTGGTTTTGGAACCATCGATCCCCACCGGCGCGATCTCTGCGCCGCCGTACTGGCGCTCTGCGCGCCGGACTTTGCGGAAAAACCCGCCTCCGCGCAGGAATTTCTATCCGCACTCTATCAGAAGCTCTGCGCGCAGATGTTCCCGGACGGACTGCCGGAGGTTCCCGTACTGACGGCGGACGAGACGGCGTACCTGTCCGCGCTGGAAGCGGCGCTTTACGGCCCGGCGGACAGCTTCGACCCCTATCTCGATCTGCTGCCACTGCCGGAAGACGCGATTTCCGGAAGCCGCGTGGAGGCGCAGTATGCCAGATTTGAGCAGGCCGTGCGGGAAAGCCATCTTATGGCCGTCATGCGCCTCGGCATGGAATCGACGCCCTTCGACCCCGCATCGCATACCATCGGCGTCCACAATATCGCTCTGCACACGGCCATTCTCGCGAAAAAGGCCGGGTTCCCGGTCGACCTGCCGCTGGTCAGCGCGGCGGCGCTGGGGCACGACATCGGAAAATTCGGCTGCCGGGGCGAGGATCTGAGCCGCATTGCCTATCTGCACTATTATTACACCTGGCAGTGGTTCAGCCGCCATGACATGGAGGAGATCGGCTATATCTCCGCCAACCACTCCACGTGGGACCTGGAATTTGAAAACCTGCCCATCGAGTCTCTGCTTCTCATCTACGCGGACTTCCGCGTCCGCGGCACGAGAGCACCCGGCGAAAAGGAGCGTATGCACATCTATTCGCTCAAGGACGCGTATGAGATGATCTTTTGCAAGCTGGCCGACATGACGCCGGAAAAGACGCTCCGCTACCAGAACGTCTATCACAAGCTGAGCGATTTTGAAAATCTGCTCCGAAGCCGCGGCGTCAGCCCGGAGCTGACGGAAACCGAGCTTCTGCCGCATGAGACAAAGGATCCATCGCTCATGAACGCGGAGCAGGCGCTTCAGGCGCTGCGCGACCTGACGCTGGACGGCTCCATCCGACTCATGCACACGCTCTCGACCGATCAGACGCTCGAGCAGCTGCTCGAACAGGCCAAGGGCGAAAAAAATCTCCAGCGGATCCGAATGTACCTGCGCCTGCTGGAGGAATACAGCACCTATATGACCAAGGCCAACAAGCGCAAGACGCTTGTGCTCCTGTATGAGCTTCTCATGCACCCGGACGGCGACGTGCGCCGCATCGCCGGGCGCATCATGGGCAAAATTCTTGCGAATGCCGGCCCGCGCTACCGCAAGGAGCGGCCGCTTTCTGCGAAGGACGGCCAGATGCCGCCCGCCGTGATGGCGCTTTTGTCGGAATCTGCCGAGCTTTGGACACATTATATCGGCCTCTGCCTGCACCCGGATTACCGCATTTCCAGCAAGCACGCGCTGCGCATCTCCAACTCGCTCAAGACCATCTGCCAGAGCCTGTTTGCCTCCTGCGAGGAAAAGGAGGCCGTGCCGCTGGTCAAGCCGCTTCTGAACGCGCTGACCGAGGCGCGGGACGAAGACCGGTTCGTGCTGGTCGACGCGCTGTGCCATGTGCCGTGCCGCTATCTGCCAAAAAAGGAGCTGCCGGAGCTGTCCGCCCGCCTTGCCGCCATGCTCGGCACGGGAAACACGGAGCTGGATATTATCACGCTGCATATGCTCCTGCGCCTGACACACGCCGAGCAGGGCCTGCGGCCGGCCGTCTGCGCCGCCGTGCGGCAGTACGCGCCGCGCTGGGAGGATCATCTGGCCCACGACTGGCTCAAAGCAAGGCTGCTGGCGGAGCCGTTCGCGGCGCTGGACGCGCGGACCGTCTCGCAGATCCACCTCAGCAACCTGAAAAACGCCGTCCACTGGACGGTCAAGCTCACGCAGATCAATATGCTGCTGGAATATGTCCGGACGCACCCGGAGACGGCGTTCCACACGGCGCTGCATTTTTCCAATCTGCTCTGCGTCAGCGAGCATCTTCCCGTGCGGGAGGCGGCGGGCAATGCGCTGCTTTCTGTGGCCCCCGATCTGCTCGTCGACCAGATCAACGAGATCGGCATCGACCTGACGCGCGAGCTGGAATCCGGGCAGGAGCAGATCTCGCGCTTCATCCCGCCGTATCTGGGAAGGCTTTTGTGCCTGCTGCCGGAAAAGGAGCTGGGCGAGTCTGTAGAGTCTATCGGAAAGCTTGCCTGCGGCGCGTCCATCCGGCCTGCACGCGTGGCGCTGTTTACGCTCGGCGAGGCGCTGAATGTGCTGCCGGAGCAGGAGGCGCAGATCGCTGATCACATCCTCGGCCTCATCCTCACCGGCATTTCCCACTATGACGAGACGATCCACCAGACGGCGCTGGCCGTCCTCTGCCGCGATATTTTCGGCCGCGACCAGCTTTCCCTTGCCAGAAAGCATGATATTTTCGTCCGTCTGCACAAAAAGCTCCTGACGCTTTTGGCAGAACCGCGCACCGGCCAGCTGACATTCTTCAACTGCGCGGCCATGCTCAACCATCTGTACCGCTATACCGTCCGGCAGGAGCTGCTGGAGGGGCCGTTCCGTTTCCCGCCGGAAAAACCCGCCGCGTTTTTCCCCGGCACGTTCGACCCGTTTTCCGTCGGCCATAAGCAGATCGTGCAGGAGATCCGCGCACGCGGCTTCGAGGTCTATCTGGCCGTCGACGAGTTCTCGTGGAGCAAGAAAACGCTCCCCAAGCTCCTGCGCCGCCGCATCGTTTCCATCTCGACCGCCGACCAGTGGGACACATATCTGTTCCCTGACGAGATCCCCGTCAATATCGCCATGCCGGACGATCTTGCCCGCCTGCGGCAGCTGTTTCCGGGCAGAGACGTCTATCTTGTCGCAGGCAGCGATGTGATCGCCAACGCCTCGGCGTACAAGCACACAGAGCCTGGCACAGCTGCGGACTATGACCACATCATCTTCTGCCGCGACGGCAGTGCCGACCGCGCGGCCCTGGCCTCGATCATCCGGGGAAAGCTCCTGCTTCTGTCGCTGCCGCCGTTTTATGAGACAGTCAGCTCCACGCGCATCCGCGCCTCGGTCGACCAGAACCTTGATATTTCCATGCTCGTCGCACCGGTCGTGCAGACGTATATTTATGAATGCGGCCTGTACGTCCGTTCCCCGGAGCAGAAGGACGTGCTGCGGCGCGAAGCGCTCTATTTCCGAAATGTCACGCAGGACGAGCAAACGCTCCCGCAGGCCGTCCGGGCCTGTATGCGGGGCAAAAAAGCGCCCCGCGCGGCGCTTCTGCTGGCAAGACCTGCGCGTCTGCTCGGCTGGGCGGCGGGACATACGATTTTGCTGGACGATCTGTATGACGCGCTCGGCTCTCTGGACGCGTGCAGCTATGTGCGCCAGCACGCCTCCGGCCAGATCCTGTTCGTTGACGCGGCGCAGGCCGAGGGGGAGGACGCGCTGCGGATGCTCCTCAACGAGCTGCTTGCCAGAAGTCTTGAGCAGGGGCACACCTATGCGCTCTGCCGCTGTGGGGAAGACCAGACGGAGCTGCAGAGTGCCCTGCGCCAGCTCGGCTTTACACAGGCCGCAGACGGCATCTATTATGTCGATATGCGCAACCCCGTCATGCTCCTGCAGGACGCCATGCTCTGCATCAAGCCCCCGCACCGCGACGCACCCGCTGTGCGCGAGGCCGTTTTGCAGACCCGGCCCCGCCTGCGCATGGCGCTCAGCGCCATGTTCCCTGGCAAGCTCCTTCTGTGCTTCGACACGGAAATGCTCAATCAGGCCATTGCCCAACGCATTGAGCGCATGAACGGCGTGCAGGACGTGCCCGAGGGCGTCTGGCAGCTCGGGCCGTATATGTGCGTGCCCTACGGGAAAATTTTTGCGGACGCCATCGTGCCCAATACGGTCACGAAGACGCTCCACGTGGAAAAATGCTACGCGCCCGACGTGCGCAGCTTCACGATCGAGGAATACCCGGATTATTCTCCGCTGCCGGGACAGGTCCGCGCGCTGCGCTCGTTCCACCGGCCCATTATTCTGGTCGACGATCTGCTGCACAAGGGCTACCGCATCGAAAAGCTCGACCGCGTCTTCCGGCAGGAGCAGCTTGCCGTTGACCGCATTGTCGTCGCCGTCATGTCCGGCTATGGCCGCGATCTGATGCGCGTGCAGGGCAGACGGGCTGAGTGCGAGTATTTTATTCCGAATCTCCATTACTGGGTCACGGAGAGCCTGCTCTATCCCTTTATCGGCGGCGACAGCGTCGCGGGCCGCAGGCAGAAGGAGCGGATGCTCCCGTCTATCAATATGATCCTGCCGTATGTCTATCCCGGCTATTTCTTCGACGTGACGGAAGGGAGCATCCGGGGCCTTTCAAAAACGGCGCTGGAAAACGCCATGCAGATCCTCCGCGCGCTTGAACGCGAGCACCAGCGCGTATTTTCCGCCGCGCTGACCATCCGCCGCCTCGGCGAAGCCCTGACACAGCCCCGCCTGCCCGACAAGGGCGACTGCATGACCTTCGATTTCTCCCTCCCAGCCTCCAGCTACCTCGAAGAAGACCTCTCCCGTCTGGACCGCATCTGCCGCTGAGTGCCTGAGAGGCCGAGCGGCAGACAGCTGCGAAAAGCAGAAGCCCAATGCGAATTCATGACTGCACCCTAGGGGCGGACGACTCTGTCCGCCCGCAGAATACAGTGCTTTTTCGTGAATTTGCGGCGAATTCGCAACATTTATCGGGCCGACAGAGTCGCCGGCCCCTACCAGACGCTTCCACAAGAAAGCTGTGCCCCGGCTGCCGTCAGGCAGCCGGGGCGCGGTTGCTTATTTGGTTCTGCTGCAGCCGGTGCAGCTGTCTTCGGGCTTGATGCACGGTTCGTTTTTCCCGGGGAAGAACGCGTCCATCGGGAAATCTATCTGGCTGAAGACCTCGCAGGGGCTTTCCGTGCTCGTGCCGCCCACCGGCGGGCAGGTCTTCGACGGAACGCAGTAGTCGAACGTCGGGATGAGCAGCTGCGTGTCGCGTTCGAGCCGGACGATGGAGAACTGTCCAATCGTGACAAGCAGGCGCTTGCATTCGCCGGTCAGCACCAGCGGCTCATCGAAGCAGCCCAGCAGCGCCTCCGGGATGGCGGGCGAGGCTTCGTTCTGGCAGCAGCAGTTGCACGCCTCCATCACGCGCGAGCCGAGGATGATCGGGTCGACCGTCTCCGCAATGGCCCGCGGCAGCGAGACGGACTGCAAAGACTTCTTACAAAGGCACGTCAGATCGTCCCGGCTGGAGAAAATGCGTGCGCTCGTTTCCCCGCCGAACAGAACCAGCCGCTTGGAGAACACGGCAAGGCCCGTGACGGTATTCGTGCGTCCGGCCGAGAGCGTCGCGTCGGCAATGACGCGGTAATAGAACGTTACGTCGACCGTAAAATAGCCGGAGGAGTAGGGAACCGGCTCCACCTGTACCTGAGTAAAGAGCAGCTCCACATACCGCGCCTTTGCGCTTGCCGCGCAGTCGAGCGTCTGCTGGGAGTCGACCGTTAAGTACACGCGCAGATCCTCAATGCAGTCCTTGGCGAGACAGCTGTCTGTGATTTTCCCCGTATGCACACAAACCGCTTCACGGATGCCGCGCAGATCACAGGTCTTGCCCGTCTGTGCAGGTTCAGACATTCGGATGACCTCCTATATATGATATCGTAAAGGTTCGCGTGGCCGAAACAGGGTCGTTCACGCTTCGCTTTCATAACAGTTTATGCAAAACCGCCCGTATGTGAAACACCGCGCGGGGAAATTGAACCCGAAATTGCGTGGACAAATGCGGAAATATGTGCTAAGATGATAGATGAATTCTAAATTGGTGAGGTATGCCTGCACATGAAACTGGATATCATGGGGCTGCAATTTGATAATGTCACGATGGACGAGGCCTCTGCGCGCGCGGAACAGATCCTTGCGGGCAAAAAGACCTGCTATGCCGTGACCCCGAACGCCGAGATCGCCTATGAGGCGCTGTACGACGAAACGCTCCGCGCGCTCATCAACGGCGCCGATCTCGTCCTGCCGGACGGCGCAGGCGTTGTGCTCGCGTCGAAGCTTCTCAAAACGCCGCTGAAGCAGAAGGTCGCGGGCGTCGATTTTGCCGACCGCCTGCTGTCCATCCTCGAAAAGACCGGCGGCGGGCTGTTCCTGCTCGGCAGCAAGCCCGGCGTTGCGGAGCTTGCCGCGCAGAAAATGACAGAAAAGCACCCGAAGCTGTACATCTGCGGCATGAACAACGGCTATTTCAAGGATGAAGCACCGGTCATCGAGAAGATCAATGCCGCAAAGCCCGATGTACTCTTCGTCTGCCTCGGCGCGCCGAAGCAGGAGCTGTTTATGAAAAATCATCTGGACGAGCTGCATATCAAGCTTATGATCGGCCTCGGCGGCTCGCTCGACAGCTTCGCGGGCACGGTCAAGCGCGCTCCAAAGTGGATGATCCGCTGCAATCTTGAGTGGCTCTACCGGCTCATCAAGGAGCCGAAGCGGTTCGGACGGATGCTCCGGCTGCCAAAATACCTGTTCGCCGTGCTTGGCAAACGGATAAGAGGGTAAGCAATATGGGAAAACTGATCGTGTTTGAAGGAACCGACGGAACAGGGAAGTCGACGCAGTTTGCGCTTCTGACAAAGCGCCTGCAAAACGAGAACGTTTCATTCCGCCGTCTGCAATTTCCGCAGTATCTGGAGCCGTCGTCAGCGCTCATCCGGATGTACCTGAACGGCGAGTTCGGCGAGAACCCGAACGATGTCAACGCCTACGCGGCCTCCACATTCTATGCCGTTGACCGCTTCGCGTCCTATCAGCGCGTGTGGAAAAACGACTATGCCTCGGGCGGCCTGATCCTGTCCGACCGCTATACGACCTCCAACGCTGTCCACCAGGGCGGCAAGCTGGAGGGAAAGGCGCGGGAGGAATTCTTCTCGTGGCTCTATGATCTGGAATTCAACCGCATGGGCCTGCCGAAGCCGGATCTGGTCCTGTGGCTCGATATGCCGGTCGAGATCGCCGAGACGCTCATGCGCAGACGCGAGAGCGACACCGGCACGAAGGCCGATATCCACGAGCGCGACGACGGGTACCTGCACAAATGCCGCGAGGTCGCGCAGCAGGCGGCGGATTATTTCGGCTGGACGCGCGTTTCGTGCGTCCGGGACGGAAAGCTCCGCTCCATCGAGGATATCCACGAGGAATTGTATGCACGTGTAAAATCATGTTTGGAGGAAGTGTGATACCATGGTATATATCATCTTGGGTAAGGGCTTTGAGCCGATGGAAGCAATTGCGCCGTGCGACATTCTGCGGCGCGGAGGCGCGGAGGTCCGTTTTGCCGGGATCGGCGGGACGCTGATCGAGGGCGGCCACGGCATTTCGGTGCAGGCGGACTGCACCGTTGAGCAGATGAAGCTGGCGGACACCGATATGGTGCTCCTGCCGGGCGGACTCGGCGGCGTGCATTCGATCCTTGCAAGTGAAACTTCGATGAACTTTATCCGCCTTGCGTATGAAAAAAACTGCTATGTCGCAGCTATCTGTGCTGCGCCGACTATTCTTGCGAGACTTCACATCACGGATGGACGCAAGGCAACCTGCTATCCCGGCATGGAAGACCAAATGGGCACAGCACAGATGATCCCCTGCGGCGCAGTGCAGGACGGGAACGTCATCACCGGCCGCGCAGCCGGCTCTGCCGACGAATTCGGCCTCGCCTGCCTGCGGGCGCTCAAGGGTGAGGATACGGCCCGTCAGGTCGCCTCCGACATTGTCTACCGCGCATAAGGGAGGAACACATGGCAGATTTGACCCCGAATAAGCGTCCGGACGGGCAGTCGCCGGAAGACGGCGGGCTGGAAAAAAGTCTGGAATCGCTTTCGCTCGACGAGCTGCTTGCGTCCGTCAAGGACGATCTTGCGCGCGTCGACGCGATGATGAACGACAAGGATGAGGCAGAGCAGGCCAAAACGCAGGCCGAGGCCGAGCTGGAGCAGGAGACGCAGCCGCAGAAGCAGACGCCCAATATGCCTCCGCTGTTCGAGCCGAAGATCCCGGAGGAATACGCGGATCTGACCGTCGACCAGCAGCCGCAGGAGCCGGAACCGGCGGAGGAAAAAAAGCACGGACGGCTGCCGTCCGGCATCCGGGTGCTGCTGTATGTGTGCTGCGTGCTGGCCGCGTCGGTGCTGCTTGCCGTGTTTGCGTGGCGCTGCGCGGACGATGTGCTGTCCCTGACCAAGCCGGACGCAGAGGTGACCGTCACCATTGCAGACGGCGCGACGATCTCGCAGATCGCAAAGGAACTGCGGGACAGTGGCCTTGTCCGTTCGGAAACGCTTTTCAAGCTGTACTGCTGGGCCACCCACGCCGAGCGCACCATTGAGCCGGGTACGTATTCGCTCAACAGCCGCTATGACTATCATGCGCTTGTCAGCAATATGGTCGAGGCCAGCCCCGACCGCTCTGTCGTGGAGATCACCATCCCCGAAGGCTACGAGTGCGAGGATATCTTCCGTCTGCTGGAGGAAAACGGCGTCTGCTCGTATCAGGATCTGGCGAACGCCGCGTCGACCTATGAATTCGACTATGCGTTCCTGCAGGAGATCCCCTACGGCAGCGAGAACCGGCTGGAGGGCTATCTCTTCCCGGATACCTACCAGTTCTATATGGGAGACGACCCGGAGAACGTCATTGACAAATTCCTGCGCAACTTCGACAACAAATTCACCAGCGACCTCTATGACGCGCTGGACGCGCTGAACGACCGCCTTGCCCAGCGCATGCGGGAGAATGCGTTCACCGAAACGGAGATCACGGACGCCAAGCTTTCGCTCTACGACCTCATCACGGTCGCATCCCTCATCGAAAAGGAGACGGCCAGAACGTCCGAGAGCGCAACCATTGCTTCCGTCATCTATAACCGCCTGTGCAGCAAGCTCTATCCCTGCCTGGAGATCGACGCGACCATCCAGTATGCGCTTGCCGAGCGCAAGGAGATCCTGTCCAACGCAGACAAGGGCGTTCTCAGCCCCTATAACACCTACACGAACGCGGGCCTGCCCGCGGGCCCGATCGCGAACCCCGGCATGAATTCCATCCGTGCCGCGCTTTACCCGGCGGAGACGAAATATTATTTCTATGCGCTGGATACGACCGGCGTCCACCACTTCTCCGAGACGTATTACGAGCACCAGAACTTCCTGAACGAGCTCGCGGGCAAGGACGAAGAGGCAGACCAGCAGACCGGTACGGGCGATGAAACCACCGCAGATCAGACCGGCGACACCGCAGATACGGAGAATCAGACAGATGGATAGACGCAAACCGGAGCTTTTATGCCCAGCGGGGGATATGGAAAAGCTGCGCATGGCCGTCGCCTACGGCGCGGACGCGGTCTATCTGGCCGGAACCAGCTTCGGTATGCGCTCGTTTACCGCCAACTTTACCCCGGACGAGCTGCCGCAGGCGATCAAGCTTGCGCATGACGCGGGCGTGAAGGTGCACTGCACGGTCAATATCATGCCGCGCAACGACGAAGCCGCCGCGCTCCCGGCTTATCTTGAGCAGCTGGACGCGGCGGGCGTCGACGCGCTGATCCTTGCGGATCTCGGTGCGTTCATGATGGCCGGGAAATACGCCCCGCACTGCCAGCGCCATATCTCGACGCAGCAGTCGGTTGCAAACTACGCATGTGCGCAGAGCTGGTTTGATCTCGGAGCCAGCCGCGTCGTGCTTGCGCGGGAGCTGAGCCTGAAGGAGATCATGGAGATCCGCGCGCGCGTTTCGCCGGAGCTGGAGCTGGAAACGTTCTGCCACGGGGCCATGTGCGTGTCCTATTCCGGCCGGTGTCTTCTCAGCAATTATATGACCGGCCGCGACTCCAACCGCGGCCAGTGTGCCCAGCCCTGCCGGTACCAGTACGCGCTGATGGAGGAAAAGCGCCCCGGCGAATATTTCCCCGTCTTCGAGGATGAAAAGGGCACGTACATCATGAATTCCCGCGATATGTGCATGATCGACCATCTGGACGAGCTATGCGACGCCGGGATCGACTGCCTGAAGATCGAGGGCCGCGCCAAATCGGCCTATTATGCCGCCATCGTCACCGGAGCCTACCGCCACGTGCTCGACGACGTGTGGGCAGGCCGCACACCGGACAGGATCTGGCGCGACGAGGTCGAGCACGTCTCGCACCGCCATTATTCTACCGGCTTTTACTACGGCCAGCCCGGCCAGTTTACGGAGAACTCCCGCTATCTGCGCGAGTGGCAGATTTGCGCCGTCGTTGAGAAATGCGACGCGGAGGGAAACGCGGTCCTCAGCCTGCGCAACAAATTTGCGGCAGGGGATACCGTCGAGGTCGTCGGCCCGGATCTGCGCCCATTTTCGTGGCAGGTGCCGCCGATGGAGGATCTGGACGGCGTTCCGCTCCTCGAACCCCGCACGCCGCAGATGCGCTTCCGCGCAAAGCTCCCCAAGAGGGTCCCGCCCCTCTCCTTCATCCGCCACGCCGTCGAATTATCCGGCCGATAAGCAAACAACAGGCGCTCCGATTTCTGCGGAGCGCCTGTTGTTTTCGTCAATCCTTATGGTAGCCGAAATTCGAGATCATGAAATCGCTGTCGCGCCAGTTTTCCTTGACGCGTACCCAGGTCTGCAAAAAGACCTTCGTGCCCATGAAGCGTTCGCAGTCCTTGCGTGCATCCGAGCTGATCTTCTTGAGCATCTGGCCGTTCTTGCCGATGATAATGCCCTTGTGGCTGGCCTTTTCACAGTAGATCGTCGCGTCCAGATCAATGATGCCGTCGTCGCGCTCGGAGAATTTTGTAATCTCGACCGCCGTGCCGTGCGGAATTTCCTTTTCGAGGTTCCACAGCAGCTTTTCGCGGATGATCTCGGCCATGACCTGCTTTTCGGGCATATCGGTCGAAATGCCCTCCGGGAACATGAACGGCCCCGGCTGTGCAAAGCCCTCGCAGACCTGCATCAGGCTGTCCAGCCCGTCGTGCCACTTTGCGCTGATGGGAATGACGTCCGTAAAGTCCAGCAGATCCTTATAGGCCGCAATAACCGGCAGCAGCGTTTCCTTTTCCACGGTATCGATCTTGTTGATGACCAGAATCGCCGGAACCTTTGCTTCCCTGATCTTCTCAATCAGCTCCTGCTCCTGCGGGCCGACGTTTGCGATCGGCTCAACCAGCAGAATGACGGCGTCGACATCGGCAACCGACTGGTTGACGACGTTCACCATGTAGTCGCCGAGCTTCGTGCGCGGGCGATGGAAGCCCGGGGTGTCGATGAAGACGATCTGCGTATCGCCACGGTCGACGATGGCGCAGATGCGGTTGCGGGTGGTCTGGGGTTTATGGGATACGATGGCGATCTTCTCGCCGACGAGCGCGTTGGCAAGCGTGGACTTGCCGACATTCGGCCGCCCGGCGATCGTGATCATCGCGGTTTTTGTGTTCATATGCTTCTCCTTATCTGGAAATTATCTCGGCAGTTCAATTTCGGCCAGAATGGCCTCTTCGGCGGCACGCATCTGCTTTTTCATCGGCCCTTCGTCCACATGGTCGTAGCCCAGCAGATGCAGAATGGAGTGGATGGTCAGATACCCGACCTCGCGCCGGGCGCTGTGGCCGAACTCAGCGGCCTGCTGTCTGGCCCGTTCAAGACTGATGGCCATGTCGCCCAGCGGCACAAGCCCGGTGTCCGGGTCTTTATATGCTTCCCACGACGCGGGGAGCTGCCCTGCCGTCAGCTCAAACATCGGGAACGACAGCACGTCCGTCGCCCTGTCGATCTTGCGGTATGCGTTGTTGATGGCGCGGATGCCCGCGTCGTCCGTCACAAGGACGTTGATCTCACATGGGGTGTTGACGCCCTGATGGGCCAGCGCGGCGGTGATACATTTGGAGATCTGCTGCTTGAGCGCAAAGTCGCGCAGACTGCGGCCCTCGCAGCGGATGACAATGCGATGCTTCATTTCTTTTCCCTCTTCCAGTCCGGCTTCTTTGTAAATGTCCGGGCGCGTTCGTCCGGCAGCCGGTTCTTTTCATATTTGTCATAGGCCGCAACGATGCGCTGCACCAGCACGTGCCGCACCACGTCCGCCGGCGTCAGATGGCAGATCTGGATATCCTCGACCCCGTCCAGCACCCGGATGGCCTCCTTCAGACCGCTGACCTTGTCGCCCGGCAGATCGATCTGCGTAATATCGCCGGTAATGACGATCTTCGAGCCGAAGCCGAGGCGCGTCAGGAACATTTTCATCTGCTCCCGCGTGGTGTTCTGCGCCTCGTCAAGAATGATAAAGCTGTCGTCCAGCGTCCGCCCGCGCATATAGGCCAGCGGCGCGACTTCGATATTTCCGCGCTCAAGATACTTTCCATACGTCTCCGGCCCCAGCATATCGAACAGCGCGTCATATAATGGCCGCAGATAGGGGTCTACCTTGTTCTGCAGATCGCCCGGCAGGAAGCCAAGCCGTTCGCCAGCCTCCACGGCGGGCCGCGTCAGAATAATGCGGTTGACGGTTTTTGCGCGGAACGCCGCGACTGCCTCCGCCACGGCCAGATACGTCTTGCCCGTACCGGCGGGGCCGACGCCAATGGTGATGGTGTTTTTCTCAATGGCCTTAAGATAATTCTGCTGGCCGATGGTCTTGGCCTTGACGGGCCGCCCCTTGGCCGTCACGCAGACGACGTCCTTGGCCATTTTGCTGACCTGATCCTCGTTTCCGGTGTTGACGAGATTGATGAGATAGCGCACCTTCTGCTCGTCGATCTCCTCGCCCTTGGCTGACAGCGCCAGCAGCGCTTCAATTGCGCGGCACCCCTTGTCGGCAGCCTCCTCGTCGCCCGTGACCTTCAGCTCGTTGTTGCGGTTCGTGATCTTGACGCCGAAGGCGTCTTCGATCCGGCGCACATTTTCGTCGAAGGAGCCGAAAACGTCGATCAGCTGCTCGACACGTTCTGCATTGATGGTTCGTTCTGTCATTCAATCGCTTCCTTTAGGCTTGCGGGCCGCATACGCGCGATCATTTCCTCGCACCGCAGACTGGCATACAGCCGGATACACCCGCCGGACTGCTCCGTCCGGACAGAGCTGCTCCTGATGCTTCCGGCGATCATATCACGCATGGCATCCGCCTGCACCAGCTCCAGAAGCCTGCCTTCCGCGTCCTGCGCCCGCAATGTTTCTTCTCTTGTATCATACTCACAAATTCTTGTAATTGCAATCCCCAAAGGCAAAGAAAACCCGCCGGGGAGCGTCAGAACCCGCGTTTTTGTCTCTTTTTCGTAAAATCCTTCCGGTACGTCCGCGCCGAAAAGCGAAATGCGCCGCCGTCCGACAAGCAGACTGACCGCATAGCGCGGAGCCGTGCGGTTCGTCTTGATCTGCTCCGCCTCCGGTAGGACGCACACGGCCTGCCGGACCGTCTCGGCGTAGATCTCCGCCCGCGCCGCTGTCACCTGCGTTTTAAACCCGAAGTCTGTGTACGCCGATACCAGCAGCTCTCCGCCCGCAACAGCCTGCCCCGGCGCGCAGAGACAGTTCCCGGCCACAGCCTCCACGCGCGTTAAGACGCCCGCACGCGAGGCGATTACATCTGTCGGCACTTTTCGGTCGAGCACCGGAGCCTTGTCTGGCCGTTCCCGCACGACCACGCGCGCACACATACCGCTCTGCTGCACCGTCAGCCACTGCAGCTTCGGAATGCGAAGCAGCATCTGGTTCTTCAGCTCTTGCGGCTTGATCGACGGCCCATATGTCCCGAACCCCACGCCAAGCTCCCGCAGCTCCCGCAGGATCTGCGCGCTCGGGACAGCCTCGTTTCCCTCGACTTCGTAGAAAAAAACATATTTCGGCACAACGATCCCCGCTGCGATAGCCGCTGCCAGCAGAATAAGCAGCGCGGGCCGCTTCCGCAGCCCGCCGAACACGGTGGAAAAGCCGCCGCGCTCTATGACCGCACAGTCGCACCCGCCCATGCGCACGAGCTGCGCCGCGCGCGCCTCGTCCCGTCGCAGGATCCAGACCTCGGCGGTAAAGTCGTCCGGTTTTGCGCAGAAATGGAATGCGATGCGCGCCTTCGCCAGCCGCTGCATACACCATTCCGGGCTTGCTCCCGTGATGGACAGCCGAGACACGCCGAGAAAAAACCAGATCACCCGCCACATCCGCGCAGACCTCCCTCACCGTAGGTCAGACAGTCGATCTGCCCGATGATCGTCAGCCGTTCCCGGTGCATCTGCCGGATCTCCAGCCCGCTTCCCACGACGGTCAGGCTCCCGATGTTCAGCCCGATCACGATCCGCTCCCGGTTATATTCCAGAATCCCGGTGTGCCGGTCGACCGAGCACTCCCGGAACCCGTTGACCTCCAGATGCGGCAGCCCCGCGGCAATATCCATCGGCAGCCCCAGCCGCACAGATGCAGCGGCCAGATACGAACGCAGTTTTTTCAACCAGCAGCGCCTCCTGTTTTTCGTTTGCTATATGCTTATGCCCAAAAGACTAATTCTTTCCACCGCTGCATAGGTTTTTATCCAGAGGAGGGGAGAGGCATGAAAAAGCTATTCCAGGCGCTTGCGCTTCTTGCGGCGTTCGTTCTGCTCATCGCGCTGCCGCAGACTGCAGCGGACGGCGTGCGCAGCGCGCTCACGCTCTGCGGGCGGGTGATCCTGCCGTCGCTGTTTCCGTTTTTTGTGTGCAGCAATCTGTTCCTGCTGCTTGGCTATTCCGCACGGCTCTCCGCGCGGTTCGGAGGCGCGGCGGCAAAGCTCCTGCGCCTGCCGCCCGCAGCGGGCAGCGCGTTTCTGCTGGGGCTTCTCGGCGGCTATCCGGCCGGCGCGCAGGCGGCGGGTACGCTTTACGCGCGAGGGGAGCTGTCCGGAGCGAACGCGGAGCGCGCGCTTGCCGTCTGCAATCAGGCGGGGCCGTCGTTCATCTTCGGCGTACTCGGCGGCGCGGTCTTCAAAAGCGCGGCGGCAGGCGCGTTTTTGTACGCAGTGCAGATCGTCTCTGCCGTGCTCGTCTGCCGTCTGACCGCGAAAAAACAGTACGCGCCCGCCAAAGCCGTCGCGAAGCCGCCGCAGCCGGAATCCTTTGCCGCAGCCTTTTCCGAATCGGTGCGCCGCGCGGGGATGAGCGCGATCCAGATCTGTATGTTTATCACGGTTTTTTCCGTGCTCACCCGCTATTTTCTGCTTGCCGCGGGCCGCTTTCTGCCGCCGGAGGCGCTGCCGCTGGTTCTCGGATCGCTGGAGCTGTCCGCGGGCTGCGCAGCGCTGGCGGACTGCGCACTTGCGCTTCAATGGAAGCTGTGCATCGCGTCGGCGCTTTTGTCCTTCGGCGGCGTAAGCGTTCTGGCGCAGAGCCGCGCCGCCGTGCAGGAGCACGGCCTGACCGGGAGGCTGCTCCTGCCATGCAAGGCGCTTCAGGCCGTGCTTTCCTGCACGCTTACGCTCATCGCCGCGCCGCTGCTGCACGCGGAAAGCTGGCCCGCCGCCGCCTTTTCCGGCACGCAAGGCCCGGAAACGGCGGGAGCGGCGTCTTTGCTGCTGTGCTCGGTGAGCCTGCTGCTTTTTCGCAAAAAGTACCATAGCAATTTGCACGGAAAGCGTGTATAATGGGGGCAAACATCAAAGAAAGGCTGCTGCCCCATGCTGTTCCGAAAGAAGATCGACCGCTACTGTACCTATTGCCAGTTCGCGGGGAAAATTGACGATGAAACGATGGTCTGCCAGTTCTGCGGCATCGTCCCCAGCGACCACCGCTGCCGCCGCTTCCGCTACGACCCCCTCCGCCGCATCCCCGGCCGCCCCGCCGCCCCCAAGCACACCCACGACGACGCAGATTTTTCGCTGTAACCTCTGTACCTCAATGGCTGACGCGCCGGAAGGAAAATCCCCTCCGGCGCGGTTTCGTGTATTTACAAAAATTCCGGTCAATGCTATACTATACAAATTGATTGAAACGCTTTTCTGAAAGGAACGGTATCTATGGGTCTGCCTGCGAAGCTGGTGCGCGCACAGCTCAATTTCTTTAAACCCTTTGTCGCCAACTGCTCTCTGGAAATTACCCGGAAGGGACAGGACAAGCTCGGCGAGCTGATGGAGGCCATCCACCGGCGCGACGTGATCGTCCGCGACCATGACTTCGGCCCGTTTCAGGGCGCGTGGATCATGCCCAAGGACGAGCGGCGGCAGGGCGTTGTGCTCTATCTGCACGGCGGCGGCTACACCTGCGGCAATCTGGACTATGCCAAGGGCTTCGCGGCCACGCTTTCAGACGAGTGCGGCGTGCGCGTGTTCTGCGCAGCCTACCGTCTGGCCCCGGAGGACCGCTTTCCGGCCGCGCTGGACGACGCGGTCGTGAGCTATCAGTACCTGCTCTCCAAGGGCTATCCCGCCAGCCAGATCCTGCTCTGCGGCGAGTCCGCTGGCGGCGGACTCATTTACGCCCTCTGCCTGCGCCTCAAGGAGCTGCGCCTGCCGCTTCCGTGCGGCCTGATCGGCATTTCGCCGTGGACCGACCTGACCGGCTCCGGCCAGTCCTATATTGACAACCGCGACATCGACCCCTCCATGACGCCGGAGCTGCTGCAATTCTATGCCGCCTGCTATACCGACGACCCAAAAGATCCCCTCTGCTCGCCGCTGTTCGGCGATCTGACGGGCTTGCCGCCGTCGCTGCTGTTCGTCGGCGGGGACGAGGTCATGCTCGACGATACGCGGATGCTCCATAAAAAGCTGCTCGATTCCGGCTGCAAGAGCCAGATCGTCATTGCGCCGGAGCGCTGGCACGCATATGTGCTGTATTATCTGAATGAAAATATGTCCGATTTTGACACCATCGGACGGTTCATGACGCGTGTGCTCTCTCCGGTGCGCAAGCTGCGCTGGATGCGGCTGGACAACGCCGCGAAAATTTACCCGGCGGCCAAGCGCCGGAACTGGACGAATTATTTCCGCCTGTCCGCCACGCTGACGGAGGAGGTCGATCTGAACGTGCTGCGCGCCGCGCTGGACGTGACGGTGCGGCGCTTCCCGTCCATCGCCGTCCGCCTGCGCCGGGGCGTGTTCTGGTACTATCTCGAGGAGATCACGAAGGCTCCCGCGATTGAAGAAGACAAGAGCTATCCGCTTGTCCACGTCCCGTTTGACGACGTGCGCAAATGCGCCTTCCGTGTGCTGGTCTACGGCAGCCGCATCGCCGTAGAGTTCTTCCACGCAGTCACGGACGGCACGGGCGGTCTGATCTTCCTCAAAACGCTGGTTGCGGAATACCTGTGCCAGAAATACAAGATCAATATCCCTGCCGAAAACGGCGTTTTGGGCCGCTTGGAGGATCCTGACCCGGAGGAGCTGGAGGACAGCTTCCTGCGCTACGCGGGCGACATCACCGCCAGCCGCGCCGAGCAGACCGCCTACCACATGAGCGGAACGCCGGAGCCGGACGGCTTTTTGAACCTCACCACGCTCATGCTGCCCGTCCCCGCTGTCAAGGAAAAGGCGAAGGAATTCGGCGTCAGCGTGACAGAGTTCATTGCCGCCGTCATGATGAAGGCCATCAGCGACTTGCAGAATGAAAAGGTTCCGCGCCGTATGCGGCGCAAGCCTGTCAAGGTCCTGCTGCCGGTCAATCTGCGCGGCCTGTTCCCGAGTCGGACGATGCGGAACTTTGCGTCCTATGTCACGCCGGAGATCGATCCGCGCCTGGGCGACTATTCTCTTGCGGAGATCTGCCGGATCGTTCATTACCGGATGGGTCTGGAAAACGATCCCCGGATGATGGCGGCGAAGATCGCGACGAACGTGGCGAGCGAACGCTCCGCTGTGCTGCGCGTCATGCCGCTGTTCGTGAAAAATATCGCCATGAAAGCCGTGTTCGATCTGGTCGGCGAGTGCAAATCCTGCCTGTGCCTGTCCAACCTCGGTCTTGTCAGACTGCCGGAGGAAATGGCTCCGTATGTTGCGCGGATGGACTTCATCATCGGCGTGCAGGCCAAAGCTCCGCACAACTGCGGCGTCGTCAGCTGGAACGGTACCATGTATATCAACATGATCCGGAACATCCGCGAGCCGGAGCTGGAATCTCATTTTTACCGTGTGCTGCACACGCTGGGGCTGCCCGTCAAGGTCGAAAGCAACCAGCGCTGGGCATGAATAGGAGGCTGTGAAACATGTATTGTGTCAAATGCGGCGTTGAACTCGCTGACAGCGAGAAAAAATGTCCTCTGTGCGGGACGCCGGTGTTCCATCCTGATATTCCGCGCAATCTTTCCGAGCCGCCCTTTCCGCCGGACAAACGCATCCGGCCCGAGGACGTGAACCGTTCCGGCGTCCTGTTCGTGCTGACCATCGCGGCGCTTCTGCCCGCACTTTTGTGTCTGCTGTGCGACTGGCGCATCAACGGAACGCTTGTCTGGTCCGGCTATGCGGCGGGAGCGATTGCGCTGCTGTATGTCGTTATCCTGCTGCCCATGTGGTTCCGGCGGCCCAATCCCGTCATATTTGTGCCGGTCGATTTCATCGCGGTGGGACTGTACCTGCTCTATATCAACTTTGCCACCGGCGGGCACTGGTTCTTGTCCTTTGCATTCCCGGTCACATGTGCGATCGGCCTGCTCATCAGCGCAGCCGTTGCCCTGACGCACTATCTGCGCGGCGGGTATCTTTACATCTACGGCGGTATGCTGATCCTCGGCGGCGGTCTGGCCGTGCTCATCGAGTTCCTGATCAATCTGACGTTCCAGATCCACGAGACGCTCTTCTGGTCATTTTATCCGATGGTCGCGGGCATTGTGCTCGGACTGATGCTGATCGTCATCGCCATCTGCAAGCCCCTGCGCGAATCCCTGCACCGGAAATTCTTCCTGTAAGACAGCAGGAGAACAAAATTCGCTTTTTGCACAGTGAAAAACACGCATGGGCCCGGCTGGGTTCATGCGTGTTTACATAATATAATGAAGCGTTTATTCGTACAGATAGACGCGGGCTTCGTATGGGCGGGTGAGGAAGCTGTTTTCCTCGCGGGTACCGTCGTAATTCGTCAGAAGAAGCTTCATGTCGCCAAGTGAGAAGTTATACGGCGCCTGAAAGCGCACAGGCTTGTCGGTGAACGAACAGATCACCAGCAGCTTCTGCTCCTTTGTCTCGCGGGCGTAGACATAAAGCTTGTCCGAGCCCCTGTAATATTCCTGATAGCTGCCGTCGCGGACGACTGGCAGGCTCTTGCGCAGCGCGATGGCCTTTTTATAGAAATTCAGGATCGAATCCGGATCGTGCAGCGCCTGTTCGACGTTGATGTCCTTGTAATTTTCGTTTACATAAAACCATGGCGTACCGGTCGTGAATCCGGCGTGTTCGCCGTCTGTCCACTGAACCGGCGTGCGGGCCGAATCCCGGGACGCGCGGTGATAGAGCGCAAGGCGCTTTTCCTCCGGCCAGTCCGGGTGCTGGTTGCGGGTCTGCACGTCCTCGTACATGCTGGTGCTCTCCGGCCGCCAGTTCGTCATGCCAATCTCCTGCCCCTGATAGATGAACGGCGTGCCCTTCAAAAACAGATAGCTGACAGCCAGCATTTTTCCGCTCTCCACGCGGTACTGTTCGCTGCCGTAGCGTGAGATTACGCGCGGGTGGTCGTGATTTTCGAGATACAGCGCGTTCCAGCCGCGCCCGTCCAGCTGCGTCTGCCAGCTGGAAAAGGCCCGGCGCAGGCGCTTTAAGGAGAAACTGCGCGGCATATAGTCCGTAAAGAAGCAGTCGGCGCACATACACTGGAACTGGATCATCATGTCGATCTCATTCGTGTCCGACTCTTCGATGTAATCCAGCGCCCGCTGCGGCGTGACGAGCGGCGCTTCAGCAATGGTCATGCAGTCGTAATTTTCCAGCACATCGCGGCGGAACTCCTGCAGATACTCGTGGATGTGCGGGCCGTGATTGTAAAACCGGATGCCCTTGAAGATCGGGAACAGATGGTCGTCCGGCAGGCCCTCCTTTTTGGAAATAAAGGTGATCACATCTTCACGGAAGCCGTCGACGCCGAGATCGAGCCAGAATTTGAGGATCTTCTTGACCTCGGTTCGGACAAGCGGATTGTCCATGTTGAGATCCGGCTGCTTGACGGCAAACAGATGCAGATAATATTCCTGCCGCAGATCATCCCACTGCCATGCCTTGCCCTCAAAATGACTGTCCCAGTTGTTCGGCAGTTTTCCGTTCGGCTTTGCGGGCCGCCAGATATAATAATCGGTATACGGCTCGATGCGCCGCCGGGATTTCTGGAACCATTCATGCTCGTCGCTCGTGTGATTGACGACCAAATCCATGACAAGCTTCATCCCGCGCTGGTGAAGGCCTTCCAGAACGGCCCGAAACGCTTCCATGCCGCCGTATTCCGGTGCAATGTCCATGTAATCCGAAATATCATAGCCGCAGTCCGCGCCGGGCGACGGATAGAGCGGCGAGAACCAGACGCCGTCAATGCCGAGCTCCTTCAGATAGTCGAGCTTCTCCAATACCCCCCACAGATCGCCGATCCCGTCACCGTTTCCGTCGCGGAAGCTCCGGGGCCAGATCTGATAAAAAACCATGTCCTTAAACCATCTTGTATGACGCATATTCATTTCTCCCCATGCCGTTCGTTGGTTTCCATAACAACAATATTATTGTAACATATCACCGCAGTTTCGCTATATGGAAACCTGAACAGATTTTCAGGCCCGCTTTCGTCCAAAATTGACACTTGCGGGAGACTGGAAAAACACATACAATATAAACAAGTATATACACCCATAAGAGGTAAAAGGAGGACGACCCATGCGGCTGCAGTTCCCGGAAGGATTTTTGCTTGGCGTCAGTTCCGCCTCGGCGCAGATCGAGGGCGGCGAGGTCGGAAGCAACTGGAATGACTGGTACCATCAGGGCCGGATCAAGGACGACTCTGACCCCGCGGTGGCCGACGACCATTGGAACCGCTGGCGCGAGGACTGCGCGCTGATGGCGGGGCTGCATCTGCCCATCGCCCGCATGGGCGTGGAATGGGCGCGCATCATGCCTGCGCGCGGCGAAGTCGACGAGGCGGCGATCGCGCATTACCGCGCGGAGCTGGAATATATGCGGCAGCTTGGCATCCGCCCGCTGCTGACCATCCATCATTTTTCTAACCCCATGTGGTTCGAGCGTCTGGGCGGCTTTTCAAAGCGGGAGAATCTGGACGATTTTCTGTTCTTCGCAAAACTTTGCGCCGACCGCTTCGGCGATCTGGTCAGCGACTGGATCACCATCAACGAGCCGAACGTCTACGCCACAAACGGCTATTTCTTCGGCGACTGGCCTCCCGGCCATAAAAGCTTTTCCGAGACGTTCACGGTGCTGGAAAATATGGCCTTCTGCCACATCCGCTGCTATCAGATGCTCCACGCGACGCGCGAAGCCATGGGCTATTCCGACACCATGGTCGGCTTTGCGAACCATCTGCGCGTATTTGAGCCGGAAAACCCGAAAAATCCCGTGCAGGCCGCCACGGCCAGAGCCGTCGAGTGGCTGTTTCAGGGCGCAATTACGCAGGCTATGTCCACAGGCGTGTTCCGCCTGCCGCTGAAGAACCACTGGAAGCTGCCGAAGGGCGAATACTGCGATTTCCATGGCGTCAACTATTACACGCGCTCGACCGTCACGGGCTTTGCCGACGGCGTCCGGAAAAACAGCCCGCGCAACGACCTCGGCTGGGAGATTTATCCCGACGGTCTGCCGCAGGTCGCAGCCAAGCTGGAAAAGCTGCTCAAGCGTCCCATCTGGGTCACGGAAAACGGCACCTGCGACAATCAGGATGCCTTCCGCGCCCGGTATATCTACGAGCACCTGCACGCCATGCTCCGTTCCGGCCTGCCGTTCGAGCGGTATTATCACTGGTGCTTCTGCGACAACTTTGAATGGCTCGAGGGCGAGAGTGCCCGTTTCGGCCTCATCAACGTCGATTACGCCACCCAGACGCGCACGATCAAGCGCTCCGGCGAATTCTACGCCGATATGATCCGCAATGACGGCGTGACGGACGAGGCCTATAACACGTATGTCAGAGGGGAGGTCTACCGCGTCGAATGATCACAGTCAAGCACGGCGTGTTTCACCTGCAAAATGAAAAAAGCTCCTATCTGTTCCGCGTCCGGGACGGCTTTCTGGAGCACCTGCATTTCGGCACGCGCCTGAGCGCGTCCGACGCAGACGCACTTGCCGTCCGGCCCGGAAACGGCTGGGGAGACAGCACGCTTTACCGGGAAGGCTCCAACGCCAACTGTCTGGATATTTTTCCGCTGGAATGGAGCGGCTGCGGCAGGGGAGACTACCGCGAAAGCCCCATGGAGCTGCTGCAGAACGGCGCGCCGATTTCCACGGAGTTCCATTATACCGGCTGCGAAGCGCTGAAATCTGCTCACCCCTCCGCGCTTCCGGCCTCGCGCGGGCAGACGGTTCTTGCTGTCTATCTGGAAGACAGCGCGGCCAAGCTTCGCCTCACGCTTTTATACGGCGTCCTGCCCACGGTCTTCACAAGAAGAGCGATTCTGGAAAACTGCGGCGATACGCCCATCTCTATCCGGAAGCTTATGAGCGCCAACACGGACCTTCCGGGCGACTGGACGCTGCACACCTTTTCCGGCGGCTGGATCGCCGAAATGCAGCATACCGAAACGCCCGTCACTATGGCGCGTACTTGTCTGGAAAGCACGACCGGCGCGTCGTCCAGCCGTGCGAACCCCGGCTTCCTGCTTGCCGCCCCGAATGCGGCGGAGACGGCAGGCGAGGTCTGCGGCTTTAATCTGCTCTATTCCGGCAGCCATTATCTGAGCGCGCAGAAAAGCCTGCAGGGCCTCACGCGCGTGATGCATGGCATTTCTCCCGCAAATTTCAATTGGGAGCTTGCGCCGGGGGAGCGGTTCGAGACGCCGGAGGCTGTCATGGCGTGGTCCGATGCCGGCTTCGGCGGCATTACGGACTGCTTCGGCCGCTATGTGAACGAAGCGCTCATTCCGCCGTATTGGAAAAACCGGCCCCGTCCCATCGTCTATAACAGCTGGGAGGGCTGTATGTTCGACTTCACGGAGGCGAAGCTCCTGCGGCTCGGAAAGCTTGCAAAGCAGCTGGGCTGCGAACTGTTCGTGCTCGACGACGGCTGGTTCGGCAAGCGTGACAGCGATACCAGCAGCCTCGGCGATTACTCCGTAAACGCCAAAAAGCTCCCGAACGGCCTGAAGGGACTCGGCGAAAAGCTGAATGCGATGGGGCTGCAGTTCGGCGTCTGGTTCGAGCCGGAATCCGTCAGCCCGGATTCGGAGCTGTACCGTCGGCATCCGGACTGGGCGCTGCATGACAGCCTTGGCCGTACCGATCTTCTGGGCCGCCACCAGCTGCTGCTCGACCTTACGAAGCCGGACGTGCGGGACTATATCGTCGAAAGCGTCGGCGGGATCCTTGATTCTGCGCCCATTTCCTACGTCAAGTGGGACATGAACCGCCATTCCTGCGCGCTCGGCGCAAAGCAGCATGAATTCATCCTTGGACTTTACGACGTACTGCGCCGCATTTTTGAGCCGCGGCCGGAAATTCTGCTTGAAAGCTGCTCGTCCGGCGGCAACCGGTTTGACTGCGGGATGCTCTATTTCTCCCCGCAGATCTGGTGCTCGGATGATACCGACCCTGTCGAGCGTCTGCGCATCCAGCAGAGCCTCAGCTACCTCTATCCGCCCTCGTGCCTTGGCGCGCACGTGTCGGCGGGGCCGCACGCGCAGACGCTGCGCGCAACGCCGCTTCCCACGCGCGGAAACGTCAGCCTGTTCGGCTGCCTCGGCTACGAGCTGGATCTGACGGAGCTGCTTCCCGTTGAGCAGACGGAGATCCGCGCGCAGATCGAGTTTTACAAGGCACACCGCCGCACGCTTCAGTATGGCCGCTTCACAAGAGGCAAAACGGACGGCGGCGGGACCATCTGGCAGGCGCAGACGAAGGAGGAGACGGTCGCGGGCGTGTTCCACGGCGTACAGCACGCCGCTCCGGGCTATGAGCGTCTGCGCGTGACCGGTCTGGACGAGAAGAAGCAGTACCGGCTCGACAGCCGCCCGCAGCTGCTGCGCGTCGGCGATTTCGGTTCGCTTCTGCGCCATGTGCTGCCCGTGAAGCTGAACCCGAACGGCCTTGCCGTGCAGACGGCGGACAGCTATTACAAAATGTACGACGGCCAGCAGACCGTCACGGCCTCCGGTGCGGCCTACAGCGCCGGGATCATGCTTGCGCCGCGCTTTGCCGGGACCGGCTACGATGCGGACGGGCGTATGCAGGGCGATTTCGGCTCCAATGTCTATTTTATCCGGGAGGTGCAGTCATGAAAAATCCTGACCGCCGCAATAAATATTTCTTTGGCCTCGGCACGATCGGCCGTGATATGTTCTATGCGTTCGAGGCAAACGCACTTTTGTATTTCCTTTCCAATATTCTCTCGCTGCCCATCCATGTGTTTGCGGCAGTGAGCCTTGTGCTGTCGGTCCTGCGCATCGCCGACGCGCTGAACGACCCCATTACGGGCCTTGTCATCGACAATATCCACACAAAATGGGGCAAATTCAAGCCCGCGATCCTGGTCGGCGGCGTCGTGTCCGTGATCTTCTATCTGATCCTGTTCGGCAACGTCGGCACCGGCACAGCCTATGTCATTTTCTTCGCTGTCGCGTATGTCCTCTGGGATATCAGCTACGGCATCAATGACATTGCCTATTGGACGCTCCTGCCCGCCCTGACGCAGGATCAGAAGCAGCGCGAGAATTACGGCGCGTTCGCGCGTATCTGCGCAAACATCGGTATGTACATCATCATGGTTGGCTGGCAGCCCATCACCGCCGCCCTCGGTAATACGCCGAAGGCGTGGATGACGGTCGCCGTCTCGGTGAGCGTTATTTATCTGGCAGGACTCTGCTTCCCGCTGTTCGGCGTAAAGGAGAACCGCGAGATCAAGGAGGACGACGAGAAGTTCACCATCCGCGATATGTGGAACGCCATCACAAAAAACGATCAGCTCATGTGGACGACGCTCTCCATGGCGCTGTTTATGGTCGGCTACTGCACGACGACCGGCTTTGCGACGTACTATATGCAGTATCTCTACGGCGATATCAATATGTACGCCATTCTGGCCGCCGTCTGCGGCGTGGCACAGCTGGCGGCACTGATGATCTTCCCGCTGTTTTCCAAAAAATATGACCGCCGCCAGCTCTACACCGGCGCAACGGTTCTTGTGATTGCGGGCTATCTGGCCTTCTTCTTTGCCGAGCATTCTATCGGCCTGATCGCCGTCTCTGCGATTTTGATGTTTGTCGGGCAGGCGTTCATCCAGCTGCTGATGCTCATGTTCCTCGCCGATACCATTGAATACGGCCAGTGGAAGCTGGGTCGGCGCTCGGAATCCATCACGTTCTCCATCCAGCCGCTTGTCAACAAGATCGGCGGCGCGCTCTCGACCGGCCTCATCAGCGTCAGCATCATGCTGGCCGGCATCAAGACAAAGGGCTCTGACACGGCAGCCGCAGCCATTGATGCCTCCGGCAAGCTGACCATCAAGCTGGCCATGCTGGCCATCCCGCTGGTCCTGATCGTCGCGGGCTATGTGATCTATCTGCGCAAATATAAGATCAGCAAGGAATTCTACGACAATATGCTCGCCGACCTCAAGTTCCGCGAGACAAAACCGGCGGCAGACCGCTGACCGGAACCGCCCGCTGGGCAGCTGCAAATTTCGGAGCATCTTTCACGCAGAAGTCTGAATGTTCTATAACCGGCAAAAGCCGCCCCGCCGGGCGGCTTTTGCCGGTTATATTGTTACTCCGTCCGCAGCGCTACGACCGGGTCCTTCTTTGCCGCGAGGGACGACGGGATGAGTCCTGCGAGGAAGGTCAGCAGCATCGAAATGGCGACCAGCGCCGCACCGGCCTGCCACGGCAGCTTTGCGCCGAGCGAGGCAATGTCGGTCAGATGCTGTACGACCGCGTTGATCGGCAAAATCAGCACCAGCGTCAGTCCCACGCCAAGCAATCCCGCAATCAGACCCTCGATCAGCGTTTCGGCGTTGAATACCCGCGCGATATCGTGCTTCGACGCGCCGATGGCGCGCAGAATGCCGATCTCCTTTGTGCGCTCCAGCACGGAAATATATGTGATAATGCCGATCATGATCGACGAGACGACCAGCGAGATCGAGACAAACGCGATCAGAACATACGAAATGGCGTTGATGATCGTCGTGACCGAACTCATCAGCAGCGCAACATAGTCCGTATACGTGATCTGGTCGTCCTCCGGCAGCGCGCTGTTGTAGCGCTCAATGCAGTCGCCGATGGCGTCCTTGTCTGAAAACGTGGAGGCGTACAGATTGACCTTCGACGGCTTGGAGCGTTCTACATATCCGAGCGCTGAAAGCGTGTCCTCAAGAGTCGAATCCGAATACGCGGCGGGAACAGATGTGTCATAGAGATACTGCACCTGCTCGTCTGTCAGCTCCGCCGCGTCCATCGCGGCGGCCAGCTGCTCGGACGAAAGCCCGGCCAGCTGCGCCGAGACTGCTTCGGCATACTGCGCTGCAATCTGCTCACGCAGCATCTGTGCAACATAATCGAACAGCGTCTCGTCGTCCATCTGCGCGATATACCCGCGCACCGTCTCTGGGTCGGTGCCCATCTGCCCGGCGTAGGAGTCCGTCATCTGCGCTTCAATTGTTTCACGCGTCATGCCGTCCATGGCCTGCTGCACGGCGCTGTCCAGATACTCGCTCGGCGCCTGCTTTGACATATCTGCGTACATCTGCGCCTTTTCCTGCGTGTCCGCGTCCGACAGAACGGCTCCGACCGCCTCGCGCATCTGCGTCGCGTCAGGCGCTTCCTCGTCGCCTGTTTTGAACGGCAGGCCTGTCAGAACATCCGTTTCGGGATCGTCCAGCTGCTGCCGGATGACCGCGCTTTCGGAGGCGGCGTCCAGCACATACTGCGTCAGTGCACTCGTATACCCCAGCGACCCGCGCACCATGCTGTTCGCCGCGTCCGGGTCCGGCCGCAGCACGCCGACGATCTTCAGCGTCGTGCCGACCTCGTCGGAGCCGTAGAGATAATCCATTCCGGCCTCGGTCTGACTCAAATCCGTCCAACTGCCGTCCGCGTTCTGGGTGTAATGCTCGAAGGGCAGGATCAGCTGGAAGGTATGGCCGCAGAGCTCCTCATAGCTCCAGCTCGCGTCCGATTTTTCAATCGTCTCCTGATTCATGGCCGCCTGCATCGCGTCTGTCATTTCCTGCTCAGTCTTGAGGCCCATTGCATACATGACCAGATCGGAGATCTCATTGTTTTCGCCCACGACCAGCACGACCTCGTCATAGCTTTCCGGCCATCTGCCGTAGAGCACATCGTACTGCGACTTCAAAAGCGGGGAGATCCCCGTCCCGTCCTCGTCCGGCAGCAGCTCCTCCCAGACGTCCATGGCGGAATAATAGCTGCCGAACTGCGAAAAATAACTGCTGTAATCGCCGCCGTACATACTGCTCATCATGTTCTGCAGCAGCTCCATCACGTCGGCCTTGACAATATTGTCGTCTGCGTCCTTTGTGTAGACCGGCAGCGACAGGTCATAGGCATACTGGATCGAGGTCAGATATTGATGAATTTCGCTGTCCGGGTTATCCAGATAGCGCTTGAACGCTTCCAGATCGTTTGTCTGCGTGCCGTTCTCGTTCAGGCTCTGCATCAGGTCGTACATGACGTTTGATGCGTAGACGCGCCCGTCCGTATGCGTTTTTCCGGCCTCTTCGCTGTGCACGCCCATCAGCGCTGTCACCATGCCGGACATATCCGCGCTTTCCGCTTCGATCGTTACCGGATAAGACGAAAGCGTGTCCTCCTGCACGTCGTTGATATACGTTTGAATGCCGTTGGAAAGGGACAGAATTAAGGCAATGCCAATGATGCCGATGGAGCCCGCGAAGGCGGTCAGGATCGTGCGGGCCTTCTTCGTCATCAGGTTATTGAGACTCAGCCCCAGTGCCGTGAAAAACGACATGGACGTGCGCCGCTTACCGGATTCCGGCTGCACCGGCGGCTCCGCCGCGTCTTCATACGGCGCGCTGTCCGCCAGAACGCTTCCGTCGAGCAGCCGCACCGTCCGCGTAGCGTAGCGCGCGGCAAGCTCCGGGTTGTGCGTGACCATGATAATGAGCTTTTCGTCCGCGATCTGCTTCAGAAGCTCCATGACCTGCACAGACGTTTCACTGTCCAGCGCGCCGGTCGGCTCGTCGGCCAGCAAAATCTCCGGATCGTTGACCAGCGCCCGCGCAATCGCCACGCGCTGCATCTGTCCGCCGGACATCTGGTTGGGCTTTTTATGCAGCTGGTCACCCAGACCGACCTTTTTCAGCGCCTGCACGGCGCGCTTTCTCCGCTCGGACTTGCTCACGCCAGAAAGCGTCAGCGCTAGCTCCACGTTCTGCAGAACCGTCTGGTGCGGGATCAGGTTATAGCTCTGAAAGACGAAACCGATGGAATGGTTGCGGTAGGTATCCCAGTCCCGCGCGGAAAAGTCCTTCGTCGAGCGTCCGCCGATGACAAGATCGCCGGAGGTATATTGATCCAGTCCGCCGATGATGTTCAGAAGCGTTGTTTTTCCGCAGCCGGACGGCCCCAGCACAGCGACGAATTCATGCCGCCGGAACCGGATCGACACGCCCTTCAGCGCGTGAACGGCGGTGTCTCCGGCCTGATAGTCCTTTACGATCTGTTTCAGCTCAAGCATTGGGTCACGATCCTTCATTTCAGAATAAACAGAATTAGAATACACTGGATTTATGAACAAATCTATGGAATTGCAGACCTTTCCGCGCAGTGTTCACAGAAAATTTACCACCTCCAAAACTTTTTTAGCCGCCCTCATAAATAATTTGGACAGACAGACGAAATTGTAAAGATTTTAAGGCAGAAACCGTTGGTTTTTGGGTAAAATAATACTGGACATCGGAAGAATATTGCGGTATAATTTAGCAGAATGTTGTGGAACACACAGTATATTGGCCGGCATCCAGCCGGCAGGTAATAAGGAGGAAATTTATTATGTCTGTTAAAGTTGCGATCAATGGTTTTGGCCGTATCGGCCGTCTGGCGTTCCGTCAGATGTTCGGCGCTGAGGGCTACGAAGTCGTCGCCATCAACGACCTGACTTCCGCCAAGATGCTCGCGCACCTGCTGAAGTACGACTCCACGCAGGGCAACTATGTTGCGCAGGGCCACACCGTTGATTTCCACGAGGGCGAAGGCGAAGACAACTACATCGTTGTCGACGGCAAGAAGATCGTCATCTACAAGATGCCCAACGCAGCTGATCTGCCCTGGGGCAAGCTCGGCGTTGACGTCGTCCTCGAATGCACCGGCTTCTATACCAGCAAGGCTAAGGCACAGGCTCATATCGACGCAGGCGCCCGCAAGGTCGTTATCTCCGCTCCGGCCGGCAATGATCTGCCCACCATCGTTTTCAACGTCAACCACAAGACGCTGACCAAGGAAGACACCATCATCTCCGCCGCTTCCTGCACCACCAACTGCCTCGCCCCGATGGCCAAGGCCCTGAACGACCTGGCTCCCATCGAGTCCGGCATTATGTGCACCATCCACGCCTACACCGGCGATCAGATGCCGCTCGACGGCCCGCAGCGCAAGGGTGACCTCCGCCGCAGCCGCGCAGCCGCTGTCAACATCGTCCCGAACTCCACCGGCGCAGCCAAGGCCATCGGCCTCGTCATCCCGGAGCTGAACGGCAAGCTCATCGGCGCCGCACAGCGCGTCCCGACCCCCACCGGCTCCACCACCATCCTGAACGCAGTCGTCAAGGGTGCTGTCACCGTTGATCAGGTCAACGCCCAGATGAAGGCGGAAGCCACCGAGTCCTTCGGCTACAACACCGACGAGATCGTCTCCTCCGACATCATCGGTATGCGCTTCGGTTCCCTGTTCGATGCAACGCAGACCATGGTCCTGCCCCTGCCGAACGGCGATACCCAGGTTCAGGTCGTTTCCTGGTACGACAACGAGAACTCCTACACCAGCCAGATGGTCCGCACCATCAAGTACTTCTCCGAGCTGGGCTAATTCCACAACAAACCCCAAACAGGCGCTGCCACCGGCAGCGCCTGTTTTTTGCGCCCACCGTCAGCTGCGTATGCAGCTGGTAGGTGGCGGGGCTCTGTCCGCCCGACAGGATGCAGTGAATTTCTTCGAAAGTTTACGGCGAATCCGCAACTACTTTCCTGTTTCAGCGTAGGGGCGGACGCCTCTGTCCGCCCGCAGAATGCATCGCTTTTACGGAAATCTACGGCAAATCCGCAACATTTTCGGGCCGACAGAGTCGTCGGCCCCTACGGAGCGTTGTGCAAATTTACAGCTGCCCATCGGGCGGAGCAGAGCCCCGCCCCTACCAACTGCATACATTTTCGCACGCTGGGAGAAGCAATTGGGTACTGCATCAGCCTGAGAGTTGATTTGTTCCAAAAGGTCGACAACAGTAAACTTATATGCTACAATAAGTTTATGATAGTAAACCTTTTGGGTATCCTCTGTTTTTGTATGTTTGTACGAATTTGTTGTTGATTTTCTTGCGAATTTTTGTTACAATTTAAATAGTTCCCGTAGAGTAACATCGCCACGCTATGAAAAGGAGGTAGTTTTGTGCGAAAGTTTGTATCACTTATTCTTTGCCTGTCTATGTTATCCGCTTTACTCTGCGCCCCCGCCTCAGCAGCATCTCACACCTCTACAGACCCCACCAGTACATATGTACAACTAAGCGACGGCACTTACCTCATCGCAAATGACCTTCCTGACGGCAATGCAAAATTTTCAATTACTAATAGCCACGGTGATATCCTTGCTGAGTCTTACCTCGATCGTTCTAGCCAATCCATCTACAATACTGACTTACGAACTGGAAATAATGAGGTTGTCACTGTCCCTGCAAAAAACCAGCTACATACGTCTAACAAAGCGGTCACACCCAAAGGTTCAGATATTCCAATCGGCTTTACCTACCGTGGCAAAATAACATATAACTTTTACGGAAGTACCGACCACGTTGTGGGTACAAGAGCGCTGAACATCTACTATGATTACAACTCCTATTTAAGTTCCCGTTACAATGTCGCCGGTGTATATCAAAATATTGCTTCTTTTGCATCGTTAATCGCTTCTCTCTTGACTCTGCCTGCGGCTATTGCCTCCAGTTCTGCAGCTGTCATTCTCGAGCGTTTTGGCTTCGCAACAGGCGCAATCAGTTTCTTGATTCCAGACCATTATGTTAGGTGCAATGAAACTGAAATTACATGGATTGGACAGGTGACCGATTTTCCAGACGTATATGCTACAATATCCGGAAGCAAGTACGTTCTTACAGAAGAAGGTTATGAATCCCAAATCTATACATCTGGTGATTTTTGGCCGACCTCCTCTTACACTAATCGAAACACCAACTTTGCGGTAAAGATCTATTGGACCGTTTTAGGCCAAGACACTTTGGAAATCGTCAGTTGGAGTTAAGTGTCATGCGTCCATATCTTTGCCTACAGCTTATTATTTCTCTGGCTTTGCTTCTATGTATTCTCTTGTCTGATTTTGGAATTCTATTTCAATCGTCAAACACAACTGCACGAATTCTCCTGCACATAAGTACTATTATTCTCATTGCTTCTACAGTGATCCAATTACACACAAGAAAATAAACACAAAATGCAAGTGTCGGTTGAACGCAGGCACTTGCATTTTGTATTCAAATGGTTCAGCACTCAATTTCTCTTAAACATTCTGCCACTTCAACTTTGCGCTTGTTCATAATGAACTATCGTCTCACGTTTGTCAGATAACTGTTGCTTGATCGTTCTCGCATGGAGAGCTTGGGCCGCGGCTAGAGAGGCATGGTCCATGTCAGACTTTCTGGATACCGCGCAGGCGCACCCGGACATTTCTTCCGTCTTTTCGCAGGACGATGGCGCATCCATGATTCAGATGCTGCTACTTTATGCGCCGGATGCCTTTATAGACTATGACGCGGCACAGGCAAGCTTCGATTCTCCAGAGTTTCTCTGCCTGCTGGAACTTGCCAAGCGCCAGACACAGCCGGAGGCGGAATCGCCGCACGAAGCCGCGGCGGCTGGCTGCCAGTACAGTCAGATTTTGAGAAAAAGACGGCGGCCATGACGGATACTGATGCACAGCAGCTTCTGCGTGAATTACAGGCGGAGGCCGTGTCCATGTTCGAGTACGATGCCGCCGTTTCCGGCATCCTTGCCGACGAGCTGCCGTATTATTTCGCGGAGGAGCAGTCCGCCGGACAGATCGCAGACCGCATCCAGCGCCGCGTTCAGCTGTACCTTGAAGAAACCCGTCGCTGAATCACGCGGATTTCGGTGTTGTGCTGAAACGCGCAGAATGATATAATGGATCCATAAAGGGCTGCGGCAAGCTGCCATTCCGCCTGCATCTGCGGGCGCTGTGAAAGGACAAACCCGATATGACAGAACGAGAAAAACGAGTACAGTGGTTTCAGAATGCGCGTTTTGGTATGTTCCTGCATTGGGGCCTCTATGCCATCCCCGGACGCGGCGAATGGTATATGAGCAACGCCAGAATCCCCGCCGAACAGTACGAGCGTTATATGCAGGAATTTACGGCAAAGGCCTACGATCCCAGAGACTGGGCCCGCCGCGCAAAGCGGGCCGGAATGCAGTATGTCGTCCTGACGGCCAAGCATCACGACGGCTTCTGCCTGTTTGATTCCAAGCTGACGGATTATAAGAGCACGAACGCCCCCTGTGGGCGCGATCTTGTGCGGGAGTTTGTGGACGCGGTGCGCGCCGAGGGCCTCCGCGTGGGCCTGTATTACTCCCTGCTCGACTGGCACCACCCGGATTTCCCGAAATACAACGACCCGATCCATCCCATGCGCGGAAATCCGGCCTATCAGGATGAGAAAATCGACTTTGACCGTTATCTTGCCTATATGCACGGGCAGATCGAGGAGCTGGTCACGAACTATGGAAAGATCGATATCCTCTGGTTCGACTATTCCTATGGCGAACTGCGCGGCGAGGCATGGAAGGCGACGGAGCTGATGCAAATGGTGCGCCGCCATCAGCCGGACGTCATCGTCGATAACCGTCTGGAAACCAGCGGCGAGGGCTTCGGCAGCCTTGTTACGGAGCAGCCCGCGTATTACGGCGGCGATTTTGTCAGCCCCGAGCAGCTTCTGCCGCCTGAGGGCATCCGCAATGTCCGCGGCGAACGCGTCCCGTGGGAGCTTTGCGCGACCATGAACAACAATTGGGGATATACGCCCTATGATACGTGCTACAAGCCTGCGTCCATGCTCGTCCGCAAGCTGGTCGAGTGCGTCAGCAAGGGCGGCAATATGATCCTGAACGTCGGCCCGGACGCGAACGGCCGCTTCCCGGCGCAGAGCTGCGAAATTCTGGACGAGATCGGCGCGTGGATGGCAGTAAACAGCGAAAGCATTTATCACTGCGGCAGCGCCGGCGTGCCGAAGCCGGACTGGGGCTGGTACACGAAGAAGGAAGGCCGCATCTACGCGCACGTTCTGGAAGCCCCGCTTGGGCCGCTGGCGCTGACGGGTCTTGTGCCCGAGCGCATCGGCGCGGTGCGGCGGCTTGCCGACGGCACCGAGGTCATTCGCGGCGAAAGCTGGGTCACAAATGCCTACGAGGGCCTTGCGTTCGTCACGCTCGGCACGATCCCGCAGTATACCTATCCGCTCCCGGATAAAACCGATACCGTGCTCGAGATCGAATATTCATAATGCCCATCAGACCCCGGCAGCAAGGCAGGGGAGATTGGTGAAACTGCCTACTTGCATTTTTCATAAAATCTGCTAAAATGTAGCGTGCTACCAAAAACGGTAGCACGCTACATTTTTGATTCGGGAGGTTCCGATGAAGGATTGTTCTCAGAATCTCGGCCCGCGGCTGCGGCATCTCAGCAACCGCATCACGCAGTACATGGATCAGCAGTTTCTTGCGCTCGACCTGACGTCGACGCAGTCATTTATCCTGCACCATCTTGTGCTGCACGAGGGTGAGCAGATCTACCCAAAGGACATTGAAAAGCGCTTCCACCTGACGCACCCGACCGTCTCCGGCGTGCTGCAGAGGCTGGAAGCAAAGGACTTTGTCGTGCTTGAGCCGGACCGGGACGACCGCCGCTGCAAGCGTATCCGCCTGACCGAACGCGCCCGGCAGTGCGACGCTGCCGTCGGGCAGGCATTCGAAACGCTTGAGCGCGTCATGTGCTCCGGCATGAGCGATGAGGAGCAGCTGACGATCCTGCGTCTTCTCGATCTGGCCGCAGACAATCTGCACGCCACACAGGAAATGGAGGTATCCGATCTATGATCAAACGTCTTTCCGCCTGCATCCGGGAATACAAAAAGCAGACGATTCTGACGCCCGTGTGCATGGTGGGCGAGGTCGTCTGCGAATGCACCATCCCGCTGCTGACAGCGGATCTCATTAACTCGATTCAAAACGGCTGCGATCTGCGCACGATCCTGCTTTACGGCCTCAAGCTGTTCGTGATTGCGATGCTGTCGCTGGGCTTTGGCGCGCTTTCCGGCTGGTTCGCGGCGGAGGCTGCGGCGGGCTTTGCGAAAAACCTGCGCCATGATCTCTATTATCAGGTGCAGAGCTTTTCCTTCGCGAATATCGACCGCTTTTCCACGTCCTCGCTCGTCACCCGCCTGACGACGGATGTGACCAACATCCAGAACGCGTTCATGATGTGCATCCGTATCGCTGTCCGCGCGCCCATGATGCTGGTGTTTGCAGTGATCATGTCCATCCGCGTGGGCAAGCAGCTTGCGTTTATTTTTGCGGGAACCGTCCCGATTCTCGGGCTTGCGCTGTTTTTCATGATCCGCAGCGCGCTGCCGCTGTTCAAGGCGGTCTTCAAGAAATACGACGCGCTCAACAACTCCGTGCAGGAAAACGTACAGGGTATGCGCGTGGTCAAGAGCTTCGTGCGCGAGGACTATGAGACGCAGAAGTTCTCCGCCGCGTCCGATTCCGTCCGCGCGGACTTTTTGAAGGCGGAGAAAATTCTGGCCCTCAACAGCCCGGTCATGCAGTTCTGCGTGTATACGTCGATGATCCTGATCTCGTTTTTTGCCGCGAAGCTCATCGTCACCTCCGGCGGCACGTACCTCGGCGTCGGCAGCCTGACCAGCATGATCACCTATTCCATGCAGATCCTCATGAGCCTGATGATGCTTTCCATGATCTTCGTCATGCTCACCATGGCGCTGGCGTCCGGCAAGCGTATCTGCGAGGTGCTGGGCGAGACGAGCAGCCTGCATAACCCGGAAAACCCGGTTTACGAGGTTCCGAACGGCGCTGTCGATTTTGACCATGTGCAGTTCAAATACTCCGCCTCCGCGAAGCGCAGCGCGCTTTCCAATATCGACTTCCATGTGAAGTCCGGCCAGACCGTCGGTATCATCGGCGGTACCGGTTCGGCCAAAACGACGCTGGTGCAGCTCATCTGCCGGCTGTACGATGTGACGGACGGCAGCGTAAAGGTCGGCGGGCGCGACGTGCGCGCATACGATCTCGAGACGCTCCGCAATCAGGTCGCGGTCGTGCTCCAGAAGAACGTGCTCTTCTCCGGCACGATCAAGGAAAACCTGCGCTGGGGCGATCCGAACGCGACGGATGCAGAGCTGCAGCGCGCCTGCGAGCTGGCCTGCGCGGATGAATTCATCCAGCAGATGCCGGACAAATACGACACCTATATCGAGCAGGGCGGCTCGAACGTCTCCGGCGGACAGAAGCAGCGGCTGTGTATCGCGCGGGCGCTGCTGAAAAAGCCGAAGATTTTGATCCTCGACGATTCGACCTCTGCCGTCGATACGAAAACCGACGCGAAGATCCGCGCTGCGCTGCGCACCGAGATCCCGGAGACGACGAAATTCATCATCGCCCAGCGCATCTCTTCCATCCAGGACGCTGATCTGATTCTTGTGCTGGACGGCGGCGCGATCAACGGCATGGGCACGCATGAGACGCTTCTTTCCTCGAACCAGATCTATCAGGAAGTCTATTATTCTCAGAACAGAACGGGAGGTGCGGACAATGGCTAATCATCCCGGAAGAGCGCCCCGCGCGCCGATGGTCGGCGCAAAGGCAGATCTCAAGCCGCTCGGCAGAGTGATCCGGATGCTGTTTCAGGATTACCCCGCCATGCTCATTGCAGTCATGGTCTGCATCATCATCAGCGCGGTCGTCGGCATCCTGCCTGCAATCTATATTGAAACCATCACCAGCTATATTGAAGACGGCTTGCGGCTCGGCTGGGACGGTGTGAGCGGAAAGATCCTCCATGCGCTCGTCACCATGGTCTGCATCTATCTTGCGGGGCTTGCCTGCACGGCGGTCTATACGCAGCTGATGGCCCACGTGACGCAGGGCTTCCTGCACAAGCTCCGCACCCGTATGTTTGCGGGGATGCAGAAGCTGCCCATCCGTTATTTCGACCAGAACAGCCGCGGCGACATCATGAGCTATTACACAAATGATATCGATACGCTTCGCCAGCTCGTTTCGCAGAGCCTGCCGCAGCTGTTCGCTGCGGGACTGACAGTTATCGGCCTGCTGCTGTTCATGTTCTATTTCTCCATCCCGCTGATGCTCATCGTCTTCCTCGGTATCTTCTGCATGACGAAGGTGACAAAGAACGTCGGCGGCAGATCGGCCAAATACTTCCTCAGCCAGCAGAAGTCCCTCGGCAAGGTCGAAGGTTATATCGAAGAGATGATGAACGGCCAGAAGGTCGTCAAGGTCTTCTGCCATGAGGAAGCGGCAGAACGTGACTTTGACGCAATCAACGAACAGCTGTTCAGCGATGCAAACCACGCCCAGCGCTACGCGAATATTTTCATGCCCATCATGGGCAACATCGGCAATATCCTCTATGTGCTCACGGCGTTCCTCGGCGGCGTTCTCATCTGCTCAGGCGGGAACATCCCGAACCTGTCCTTCCAGAACCTGTTTGAGACGGGCAGTATGCTTGCGCCGCTGAAAATCGCGGTTGTTGCATCGTTCCTTGGCATGACAAAGCAGTTTACCGGCAATGTCTCGCAGGTTTCCCAGCAGATCAATGCCATCGTTATGGCTGCCGCAGGCGCAAGCCGCGTCTTTGAGCTGATCGACCAGCAGCCGGAGGAGGACAACGGCCATGTCACGCTGATCCGTGCGTCGGAAGCGGCGGACGGTACGCTGAAAGAAAGCGCTGTGCGCACCGGCGTCTGGGCATGGAAATGCCCGCAGGAGGACGGCAGCAGCAAGCTGGTGAAGCTCTGCGGCGACGTGCGCTTCTTTGACGTGGACTTTGCCTATGACCCCGAAAAGCCGGTCCTGCACGACATCACGCTCTACGCCAAGCCCGGCCAGAAGCTGGCCTTCGTCGGCGCGACGGGCGCAGGCAAGACCACGATCACGAACCTCATCAACCGATTCTATGACCTTGCCGACGGCAAGATCCGCTATGACGGCATCAACATCAACCATATCAAAAAGGCCGACCTGCGCCATTCACTCGGTATTGTCCTGCAGGACGTGAACCTCTTTACCGGCACGGTCATGGATAATATCCGCTACGGCAAGCTCGATGCGACGGACGAGGAATGCATTGCGGCGGCAAAGCTCGCCAACGCGCACGATTTCATCACCCGCCTGCCGGACGGCTATAACACCATGCTCACGGCCAACGGCGCAAATCTCTCGCAGGGTCAGCGCCAGCTGCTGTCCATCGCCCGCGCGGCGGTCGCCGACCCGCCCGTCATGATTCTTGACGAAGCGACCAGCTCCATCGACACGCGCACGGAGCTTCTGGTGCAGCGCGGCATGGACGCACTGATGAAGGGCCGCACGGTCTTCGTCATTGCCCACCGCCTGTCGACTGTGCAGAACTCCGACGCGATCATGGTTCTCGACCACGGCCGCATCATCGAGCGCGGCACCCACGACGACCTCATCGCCCAGAAGGGCACCTACTACCAGCTCTACACCGGCGCATTCGAGCTTGAATAAGCAGAACAGCCACGTCCATACCGGACGTGGCTGTTTTGATGCAAAAGGTTTGTAGGGGCGGGGATCTGCTCCGCCCGGCAGAATGCGGTTGTTCTATAGAAATTCTCGGCGAATTCGGGTGCATCTGCGTATTCGGTTGTAGGGGCCGATGCCCACATCGGCCCGGCAGAATGCAACATTTTTACGGGAATCTTCGGCGAAATCGCAACTTTCCAACGGGCCGATGTGGGCATCGGCCCCTACAGGATGCGGCACGAATTTGCGGTTTCCCATCGGGCAGAGCCTCGTTTCTACCAACTGCATTGGGTTCCGGAATATTGGCTGTTATCCTACTCCACCCGCCTGAATTCTCCCTGTGAGAACATCCGCTCAAACCCAAGCGACAGATACAGATGATACGAAACCGGATTCTTCCGGTCGACGTTCAGCGTCGCGCGCTTCCCGGACGCCAAAATCTCGTTTTTTGCGCTGTTGACCACCTTGCGCGCATAGCCCCTTCCGCGGTATTCGTCCCGTGTGTAGACGAGCACGAGCCGCAGATCATCTCCTGTGGCCGGCGCGATGCGCGCCATGCTGACGATTTTTCCATCTGCCCGGATGACCCGGATCGAATCGAGCACCTTCCGGAACGACTCCTTTTCCGGTTTGTCCAGCAACCCGCAGTCGGCCACGAACCGCTGCGCGCAGTCAAAAATTTCGTCCAGATCGTCCTCCCGCGCCGGCTCGACCTCCGGCGCGGACGGCTCGGTGACGCGCCGCGCCTCCATGAAGTCCATGGCCAGCGCCTCCTCATAGCACCGTCCATACGACTGCATTTCCTGCATCAGCACATAACCAAGTTCTGACGCGCACAGATAATTCTTGACCTCATAGTCGCTGTCAAACAGGAACCGCAGCAGCTCCGGGACGCAGGCTTCCTCGCCGAGCAGCAGCAGATTATACGGCTCGACCTTCAGAGCCAGCAGACGCGTTTCGCCCTGTTCGCAGCGCAGCGCGTAATTGATTTTGCCGGCCTCCTGCAAAAGCGGAGCGTCGAGCGTAAAAAACGTGGAAAGATAGGGATTTTTCTGCAAATATGTCTGATTGTCCTGCAAAAACTCTGCTCCGGTCTTGTAAGAAACGATCATATTCATACCTCCATAGTGAAACGGCACGCCGCAGAGGGCGTGCCATTTTTGCTTATTCGTCAAGCTCTTTCAGAATCTGCCGCACCTGTTCCGGTGTGTAATCATAGATTCTGTCGCAGAACTGGCAGTCGATGTGAATGTCCTTGCCGTCGTCAACAATGGACTGCAGTTCCTTGCGTCCCAGACTGATGAGCGTCCGCGTCACGCGGTCGCGCGAGCAGTAGCAGCGGTATTCGACCGGCTGCGTTTCGAGAATTTCCAGATCAAATCCGTGCAGCACAGTCTCCAGCACGACCTGTCCGTCCATGCCTGCCGCCAGCAACCGGCTGACCGCGCCTGCGTTCTGAATGCCTGCCTCGATCTTATCAATGATATCGTCCGGCGCGCCGGGCAGCAGTTGGATGATATAGCCGCCCGCCGCCGTGACGGACTGATCCTTCCCGACCAGAACGCCGAGCGCACAGGCCGTGGGGATCTGTTCGCTCTGGGCAAAATACGACGTGATATCCTCGGCGATCTCGCCGGAGACAAGGTCAATCGTGCCGATATACGGCTCCTTCATGCGAAGATCCCGGATCACGGTGAGTGTTCCGTCCGTGCCGACAGCCGCGCCGACGTCCAGCTTGCCGGGGGCCTTTTCCAGCATGGAGATCTGCGGGTTCTCGATCCAGCCGCGCACATTGCCCTCTGCATCCGACACGGCCAGCAGCCGCCCCAGCGGCCCGCTTCCCTTGAGCTGGAGCGTGATGGAGCCGTCGTCGACCTTCTGCATATTGCCCATCATGGACGCCGCCGTCAAAAGCCTGCCGAGTGCCGCTGTTGCGGTCGGAAGTGTTTTATGGATCTGCCGCGCACGCTCGACAATGCCGGTCGTGGTGACGGCGACGGCGTTTACAAAGCCGTCCTTCGTCATGGCGCGTACAAGTTCGTCTTTCATAGTCAGTCCTTCTTTGCGGAAAAATAAATACGCTGCTCATCCTGCTTTGGTGCGCGCAGCACGCGGTCGCCATATTGCCGGATGTGTGTGAAGCCCGCCTCTTCGAGCCACAGCGCAAGCTCGTCCGGCTCATAGGCATATTCGATATGCTCCTCAAACGAGCGATCCCAAAGGCTGACGTTCAGCCGGAAAATGTCCATGCCATAAAAGCACAGCCGTTTTTTTGCGTCAAACTCTGTCCGCCAGACGCAGTAGGTGTCGTCCGTCTCGTCCAGAAATACCTGCCCGTCCAGACCGCGCAGCTTTGCGGGCGTGTTGATATCAAACACGAACAGCCCGCCGGACTTCAGCGCATTGTATACGCGCCGGAGCGTCTTCCGGCAGTCGTCCGGACGCGTCAGATAGTTGAGGCTGTCCAGCGCGCAGATCACCGCGTCCACCGGCTCCGCCAGACGAAGCCTCTGCATCGGCTGGCAGATGAAAAACGGGCGGCTGCCCTCAGGCAGCTCCCGCGCCTTCCGCTCTGCCTCCGCCAGCATATCCTCCGACAGATCTGCGCCGATCACCCGGTATCCGCGCCCGGCCAGCAGCATGGACAATGAACCCGTGCCGCAGGCCAGATCCAGAACCAAATGCGGCTGCACTTGCTCCCGCGCGCACAGCCGCTCAAAAAAGGTCAGCGTTTTTTCGTATCGGATATCGTAGGTCAGCTCGTCATAGCAGCCCGCAAGCGCTTCATATGCGCTCACGCCTGCTGCTCCTTCTGCTTCTGCTCCTCTTCCTTCATGCGGTCGAAGATGATGCGGTACGCGCCCATGCCGTAGTTGAGACTGCGGTTGACGCGGCTGATGGTCGCGCTGGAAGCGCCGGTCTTTTCCAGAATGTCATTGTAGATCAGGCCGTCATTCAGAAGCTTCGCCAGCTCAAAGCGCTGCTCCATGGCCTTGAGCTCGGAAAACGTGCAAAGATCGGTAAAGAAATCATAGCATTCCTCGACAGTCTGGAGCTTGAGAATGGCGCTGTAGAGCTGGCTGTCAGGATCAGAGTGTTTATTTCGATTGTTCAAGATAAAATATCTCCTTTATTAATAGTGGGGTTCAGGCGTAATTATGGTAACACTTTAACGCTTGAAAGTAAAGTGGTATTTTATAAATTTGTCGCTTTCCACGAAAAAAGTTGTCCGTTTCTGGGCAAAACAGAAACGAATTTTGTCCGCGCCCGGCGCACATACAATCAAAAATCAAGAATCAACGCCAGATACTGCCATCTAAGTGTTCCGCGCCGGAAAAGCTTCAGCAGCAGCGCCTGATTGTCCTCCGAGTGCTCGACCTCTTTGCTGTACAGACTCACCACTTCAGTCAATTCCTGCACCGTTGCAGCATCTGCGCTAAGCTCGCGCAGGCAGAGCAGATGAAACACGCACTGCTCGACCTGCGCCAGATATTGCCGGTCGTTGACGGCCTTGAGTGCATAGCGGAACAGAAAATAGACCGTCAGATTTTCGTACTGGACGGAAAACGCGTCCCGGAAGGGGGCGGGCGGCGCGTCCTGACCGACTGCCGCGTCCAGCATGACCCCGAAGCGGCGCGTCAGATGCTCCATATTGTTGAGCACCATCCAGCACGGGAAAAACCGTCCGCTCCTGCTGCGAAGCCGCGCCAGCCGGACAAGACTCCGATCCTGATACTGCTTTCCAAGGAATCGCCGCGCCAGCACCGGGACAAGCTCGTCCCGCCCCTCGTCCAGCAGACGCTGCACCCGCCGTGCCAGCAGCAGAATGAGCGCCAGGCGATCTGCAACAGGCCGTGCGCGATCCTGCGCCAGCCGGATCGAAGCCGTCCGCGCGGCAAGCAGCGCCGGATATAATGCCGGGTCAAGCTCGTTCGGTATGACCGGGCCGCCGTCGTCCGTTTCCGTCAGCGTCAGCGGCGCGTCGTGCTCCAGCAGAAGTCTTGCCGCCTCCGGGCAGGAGGCGGAGAGCGTCAGTTCCGCCGTCTGGCCGTATTCCTCGGTAAAGCGCGGGTGCGTAAAGCAGGTGCGGCAGAGCATTTCCGCACCGTATGCGGCCTGAAGCGGACAGAGGCCGTCGTCACGCAGCAGAACGCAGTTCCCGCCCCGCTCCCGGAAGCGCGTTTCACCGTTCTCCGTCAGCATAGCCGCGCGCACCTGTTTGCCCAGCTCACCGGGCAGGGAAGCGTAGCGCGCGATGGCGTCCTCGTCCAGAATGATCTGCCAGTCCTTGCAGCAGGTATCCGGGCATTTGCCCGCCAGACAGGAAAACTTGTTTACATAATCAAATTGCACATACTTCATAACGCACCCTCTTTTCCGGCGTCAGCCGACGTTTCGATGATATCAGCTTTTGCAGCACGCGTCAACTTGTCATTTGCGGACATTTGTGCTATACTGTCAAAAAATAACCAATCAAAGAGGCATTTCATGAAAAAACTCAAACGTACGTATATGCGCTGTGCGCTGACGGCGGCGCTTGTGCTGCTGGTCATGCTGATCGCAGGCTCGATCTGGGACCTGCCGATCTCCAAATTTCTCTATCCCGGCCACGAAAGCTCCATCGGCCAGTTCTTTGCCGCCTTCGGCGAGCTGCCTGCGTTTTCGCTTCTGGCCGGATGCGGCGTTCTGCTGATCGTCCACCGCGCCAAATTCCGCCCGGAACTGAACATTGTTATTCTGGCCTTCGGCGTCTGCCTGACGCTTGCGAGCATATTCCTCTCCGTCCATGAGGCGACGGACAATGTGCCTGCCCTGCCCATGCCTGTCGCGCTGCTCGTGACGGTGTTTGTCGACGCGCTCATGGCGGCTGCGCTGCTGTTCCTGACGCGCGAGTGCCAGACCAAGACGATCCTTCGTTTTATCTGCACGGTGATCGTGGTCTGTGTCGGCATCATGCTGCTGATCAACATCATCAAGGTTCCCTGGGGCCGCGCCCGTATGCGTCTGATCTATTCCACGGGCAACGACATCTATTTCTCCAACTGGTGGCAGGCCGGCACGGCGCTCAAGAAAAAGCTCGTCGCCGACGGCGTTTCGTCGGATGACTTCCGTTCGTTCCCGTCTGGCCATACGGCCTGCGCTGCCTGCTCCATGCTCCTGATCCTCCTGCCGACGCTCTACCGCCGCCTGCACGATAAGGAAAAGCTGTTCATGGTCCTCGGCGGCGTCTGGACGCTTGCTGTCGCAGTTTCACGCCTGCGCATGGGGATGCACTTCCTGTCCGACGTGAGCGTCTCGTCTCTCCTGACCATCGCCCTCGGCGCAGTTGCCGTCTGGCTGTTCTACTTCAATAAGCCCTTCTTCAACAAAATCTGGGCCTTCGCCTCCGGCGATCCCAAACCGGCAAAGAAGCCGAGGACCCCGGAAGAACCGTAATATGTTCCGTTAAAGCAGCCGCAGCCGGTAGGGGCGGACGACTCTGTCCGTCCGCAGAAAACAGCGGTTTTTCGGAAATCTACGGCGAATTTGCAACATTTTCGGGCCGACAGAGTCGCCGGCCCCTACAACGCCCACAGCAGATTGGGCAGAACCCGGCCCAAACAATGGCCTAACACCCACCAACATTTCAGAAAGAGCAGGAAACGCATATGCGAATGAGAAGAAGAAACAATCTGGCCCCGCGGATGGAGGCCTGCGAGTCTGTCTGGATCCATGACCCGGAGGCGCTGCGCGGCAACTGGCGCAGCCTGATGCCGGACTGCCGGGAGCTTCGCGTTGAGGTCGGCTGCGGCAAGGGAAAATTCACTGTAGAGACGGCCGAGGCCGAGCCGGATGTGCTGCTGATCGCCATCGAGCGCGTGCAGGACGCACTTGTCCTCGCCATGGAGGCCGCGATCCGTAAGGGCCTCAAAAACGTCTTTTTCGTCTCGCTCGACGCGGCGAATATCGACCAGTTTTTTGCAGACGACGAGATCGACCTGCTCTATATCAACTTCTGCGACCCGTGGCCGCGCAAGAAGAACGCTAAGCGCCGCCTGACGTACCACACTTTCCTCGAAAAATACAAGAAGGTGCTGAAGCTCGGCGGGCAGATCCACTTCAAGACCGACAACGCGAATCTGTTTGCCTGGTCGCTGCCGGAAATGGAAAGCTGCTTCCTCGAACTGCGGAATGTCACCGACGATCTGCACGCGAACGGCCCGGTCGGCATTATGACCGGCTATGAGGAAAAATTCTACGCGCTCGGCACGCCCATCCACCGTGTTGAGGCCGTCATCACGACCAAGCAGCCCCGCCCGGCAGAGGAAAAGCCGGACCCGGAGGATGCAGAGGAATAATCCGCTGATGCAAAGGGAGTTCCTCAAACTGGAAATATTATAACTGAAATTCATATTTAAGAATATTGCTCTTTTTAGGGTGTATCTGAAAACTGAAAATGTGACCGGCAGCACGAAAAGCTCCGCTGCCCGGTGCATTGGTGGTTTTCCGATACACCCGAAACAATTAGCAAAGGCATACGAACTCAATTGAAAGAACAGAGTTCGTATGCCTTTGCTTTTGGAGGTTATTCCCGAAAAATAATTTTGAGACAAACGCTCTCCTCGCTTTACCGTTTGTCCCTGTCCACGCTGCGGAGCGCCAGCATCGACAAAAGCGTATATCTCATCCAGAACGGTGCGGACCGCTTCTCCTTCATCTTCTTCCGGGGCTTCGTCACGGGAGCGATGCACGTGCTGTGCGGTCTGATCGTGGGCGGCGGCCTTGCATACACGTGGCGGCGGACGTGGCTGAAGATCGCAGGCACCTGTGGGCTGCTGGGCGCGGCCATCACCCTCCACGCCATCTACAATCTGCTCATCGCCCACGGCGGTGCGGCGCAGTACGTTGCCTACGCCCTGCCGGTGCTGCTGGTGGCAGCGGGAAGATTGTCTGCTTTCTGATTGTCACGGGTGAAATAACCGAACATTTCCTCCTTGAGAGCTGCTTTTTGGCGGCTCTCAAATTTTTTTGAAAAATTTTGCGTTTTGGGTGAGAGTTTTTTCGATTTTTTGTACCTATATACGTGAAAGGATTTTTATCACAGTTTCAGGAAAACCGGAGAGGAGGCTCAAGCGAAATGTACGACACCGCAAGACGGGTCGCACTCGTCAAGCATCGGGTGCGGGAAAACACCCGCCGGAGGCAGCGGCGCGAGGCAATAAGCCTCTCCG
>OLXK01000243.1_pt1 | contig 59233 bp, 58 predicted proteins | sample 1674321 | NCBI WGS metagenome assembly OLXK01 (sample SAMEA103958162, study PRJEB25191) | human gut metagenome | reverse complement strand
ACCATAAGGTTTTTAGTTTTCATTTTATACGTGCCTCTTTCTATTTTTCATTTGAGTTTTCTCTTTAATTATAATAGCATATCTCTTTTACTTTTTAATCTTTTTGTAGCTATTATATAATTTCACAAATTTTCTTTGCATCTAATTCCACAGATGTTTCGTCACCTGTATTCATATTTTTAATTTTTACTGTGTTAGTATTGATTTCATCTTCACCAATAACAACAACATAAGGGATTTTCAATTTATCAGCATATTTAAATTTTGCTTTTAACTTTTTATCATTTAAATATACTTCTGTATTTATTCCTTCTTTACGTAAGTTACTTGCTAATTGAATAGCTACAGTCATATCTTCTAACATTGGTATTATTAAAATGTCTGACATTGAGTATTTGTCTGATTTTATAAGTTGCAACTCATTTAATTTATAAAATAATCTTGTTAGCCCAATTGAAATTCCAACACCTGGTAGTTTTTGATCTGTATAATATCCTGCTAAGTTTTCATATCTTCCTCCAGAACATACACTTCCAATCTCTTTATAATCATTTAAAAATGTTTCATATACTGTTCCTGTGTAGTAGTCTAAACCTCTTGCAATAGTTAAATCTATTTTAAAATGTGTATCTGGCACACCAAATACTCTGATATATTTTACTACTTGTTCTAATTCAGCTAATCCTTCTACAAACATTTCTTCTTTTATGCCCAATTCTTTTAATTTAGCAATCTTCTCATCTGTTGTTCCATCGATTTCAATAAATTTTAAAATTCTATCTATTGCTTGTTCATCAACACCTATTTCTTTTAGCTCTAATATTACGTTTTCTTTTCCTATTTTAGCAAGTTTATCAATAGTTCTCATTATATCAACTGCATTTGGTTCTTGATTTACCTCTCTGAATAAACCATTTAATACTTTTCTATTATTTATGCAAATAGTAAAGTCATTAAATCCTAAATCTGATATTAGGTTATATATAACACTTGGAATTTCCGCATCATTTACTATTCCAAGTTCTCCATCTCCAATAATATCAATATCGCACTGATAAAACTCACGAAATCTACCTTTTTGTGTTTTTTCTCCTCTATATACTTTTCCTATTTGATATCTTCTAAATGGGAAACTTAAATTTCCATAGTTTTTAGCTACATATTTTGCAAGAGGTACTGTTAAATCAAATCTCATTGATATGTCTGTATCTCCTTTTGTGAAGCGGTAAATTTGTTTTTCAGTTTCTCCACCAGCTTTTGCCAATAACACTTCTGATAATTCTAGTATAGGTGTATCTAGTGGTAAAAAACCAAAACGTTGATATGTTTTTTCTATTTTTTGTTTCATTTGTTCAAACAATATTTGTTCATTTGGCAACAATTCCATAAATCCTGCCAATGTTCTTGGTTCTGTAATCATATTCATCTTACCTTTCTTTTTATTCTTCTCTTGGTTTTAACTCATCATAAATCGGTCTTTCTTCTTTTATCATTGTAGGCTTTCCATGTCCGTGGATACACTATTGTATCATCTGGTAACTTTAGCAGTTTTTCAGTTATTGAATTAATAATATCATCAAAGCTACTTGTTGGTAAGTCCGTTCTTCCCCATGTTCCATAAAACAATGTATCACCAGAAAATAACAACTTTTCTTGTTCACAATATAGTGAACTGCTTCCAGATGTATGCCCAGGAGTATGAATAACTCTAAATTCTATATCTCCAATATGTATTGTATCATTGTCATCTACTATAGAATCTGGTTCTAAATTAATATCTTCCATTCCAACATATTCTGTTAAACTAATATTCTTATTGCTTAGTCCTTCTGCATCTATTCTATGTATTAAAATTTTTCCACCTTTTTTATCTTTTAGTTCTATTAAAGCTCCAATATGATCACCATGGCAATGTGTTAAATATATGTATTTTAGTTTTGCCTGTAGTATGTCTAGCATTTCAATAATTTTTTCTGCTTCTCCACCTGGATCTATAACCATAGCTTCTTTTGTATTTTCATCTTGAACAATATAACAATTTGTAAGCTCGCAAATTGTTCCACTGTTAACTCTTAACTGTTTTAGTATCATCACTATTTTTCCTTTCCGTACTTTGCTGATTATTTTTAAAATCACTCTACTTCTTTCTCTTAACTTCGTACACACTATCAACTTTTCTAATCTGTTTTAATATTTTATTCAATTCATCAATATTTTCTACTTCTACTGTTACTTCTGTTATTGAAATTTTTTCTTTATTTGCTCTTGAAGTTACTGCTAGTAATTTACTTTTTGTTCCTTCTATTTCTCTAATAATATCTGCTAATAATCCGCTTCTTTCATTACCAAATATTTCGATATCAACACTATATCTAGTTTTTTCTGCTTCATACCAATAAACATCTATCATTCTGTTTTCTTCAGATAATAAATTGTTTACATTTACGCAATCCTTTCTATGTACTGATACTCCTCTTCCTTTTGTAATGTATCCTACAATTTCATCTCCAGGAACAGGGTTGCAACATTTTGATAATTTTACTAAGCAGTTATCTATTCCTTTAACAATAATTCCTGTTTTTGATGGTTTTGGCTTATATGCTCTTCCTTTTGAAAGTTCCTCTAATTTTTCATCTAAGTTTTCTGTTTGATGGTCCTTTTTGTACTCTTCTAGCATTCTAGCAACAATTTTTCCAGAAGATATTGCACCAAATCCAACACTTGCATACATTTCATCTAATTCAGAATATTTGTATCTATCTAATGCTGCTTGCATATATTCTGGTTTAGCAAGTTCTGCATGTGTCATTCCAATTTTCTTTATTTCTTTTTCGATTAAGTCTTTACCTTTTACAATATTTTCTTCTCTGTCATTCTTTTTAAACCATGCCAAAATTTTGCTCTTAGCTGTTGAACTTTTAATAAATTTGAGCCAATCTCTACTAGGTCCTTTTGATTGATCTGAAGTTATAATCTCGACAATATCACCATTTTTTAATTGAGTTACTATTGGCATCATTTTACTATTTATTTTAGCCCCTGTCATGTGATTACCTATTTCAGCATGTATATAATATGCAAAGTCAATTGGTATACTACCTTTAGGAAGTGCAATAATTTTTCCTTTTGGAGTAAACACATATACTTCGTCTTCAAAAAGTTCTGTTTTTAATGTATTTAAAAACTCATCTGGGTCTTGCATATCTTTTTGCCACTCTAATGTTTCACGAAGCCATGAAAGTTTATCTTCTTCAACCTTTACATTAGCTTTTTTATTTCCCATAAAGCTAGCCTCTTTGTATGCCCAGTGAGCAGCAATACCATATTCAGCTATACGGTGCATGTCCCATGTACGAATTTGGACTTCAAAAGGTGTTCCTTTTGGTCCTATTAACGTAGTATGCAATGATTGATACATATTAGGTTTTGGTACTGAAATATAATCCTTAAATCTTCCTGGCATTGGATTATATAGCTCATGTACTATTCCTAAAACTGCATAGCAATCTTTGATTGAATTAACTATTACTCTAAGAGCAAATAAGTCATATACTTGATCTAGTGTAATATTATCTCTTTTTATTTTACGGTAAATACTATATAAATGCTTAGCTCTACCTGTAATTTCAGCTTCAATATGTTGTTTTTTTACTGCCACCCTTATTTGGTCCATAATCATATCAATGAATTTTAAACGTTCTTCTCTTTTACGATCAATTCCTTCTACTAATTCACGATAATCTTCTGGATATAAATATTTAAATGATAAATCTTCTAATTCCCATTTTAAAGAATACATACCTAAACGGTTAGCAAGTGGCGCATATAGTTCCATGGTTTCATTTGCATTTGCAATTTGTCTATCACGAGTCAAATATTTTAATGTTCTCATATTATGCAATCTATCTGCAAGTTTTATTAATATAACTCTTATATCCTTACCCATTGCTAAGAACATTTTTCTATAATTTTCTACTTGTTGTTCTTCCATGCTTGCATATTTTAATTTACTTAGTTTTGTTACACCATCAACTAATTCTGCAATTTCTTTTCCAAATTCATTTTCTAAGTCTTGTTTAGTTATATCAGTATCTTCTACAACATCATGTAAAAGTGCAGCACAAATTGTGCTATCATCTAATCCTAATGTTGATAATATATATGCAACTTGTACTGGATGAATAATATATGGTTCACCCGATTTTCTTAATTGCCCTTCGTGATGTGCTTTTGCATAATTGTATACTTTTCTTATAAGTTTACTATCTGATTTTCTATTATTCTTTTTAGTTGTAGTTATTACATCCTCTATTGTTATTTCTTTTATTTCTGACATATATTATTCACTCCTCTCTTTTTAGTTAAATTGTTTTTCTTATATCTTTTAAGTTGATTTGTATATTTTCATTGTCGCCAAAATCATTAATTTCTAAACTTCCAACAACGTCAACTCTATCTCCTATTAAATATTGTTCTGCTATATTTCCCATGTTAAATCCAATAGCATCTGCAATATAATTATCAATTCCTAATTTTAGTTTTATGTGTTTGCCTTCTGATAAAGTACGTATTGATTGTATTTTCATATTTTTAATTAAGAATAATGGCATTTTGTTAGCCTCACCATAAGGTTCTAATAGTTTTAAATCTCTTATATCTTGGATGTTTATTTTTCTTAAATCTATTTCTTTATCAATTTTTATAATTGGTATTATATCATTAATATGGCTATTTTGAACATATTCTTCAAATTCTTTCTTAAATTTTTCAAAATTTTCTTTTTTTACATTTATTCCTATTGCCATACTATGTCCACCAAATTTTTCTACATAAGTATTGCAATTCATAACAGCATCGTGTAAGTCAAACCCTGGTATACTTCTTCCAGAGCCCTTGCCTTCTTCTCCTTCAAAACATATTAAAATGCTTGGCTTAAAATATATGTCTGTGACCTTTGAAGCCACAATTCCTATAATTCCGTGATGCCATCCTTCTTTTCCAAGTATAATACATGGCACATCTTTATTTTCTTCTTCAATTTCTTGTATTGCTTGTTTAAATATTTGTTTTTCAGTTTCTTGTCTTTCTATATTGTACTGATTTAATCTTTCACTAATTTGCTTTGCTTCTTGTATATTATTTGTTAAAAATAATTCTAATGCTTCTTTTTCTTCTCCCATTCTTCCACAAGCATTTATTCTTGGAGCAATTCCAAAAGAAATTGTAGTAGAATTTATTTCCTTATAACCTGTAGATTCAAGTAAAGTTTTTAATCCAATATTTCTAGTTTTTTCAACTAGTTTAAGTCCTAGTTTTGTTATAACTCTATTTTCATCTATTAATGGTACAATATCTGAAATTGTACCGACACAAACAATATCTAAGTATTTTAAATACTCTTTTGCTTCTAAATTTAATTTTAGTGAAATTGATTGTATAAGTTTAAATACAACTCCAACTCCGGCTAATTGATTAAATGGATATTTATTGTCTTTTCTTTTTGCATCCACAACAGCTAAGCAATCTGGAATTATTTCTCCTGGTTCATGGTGATCTGTAACTATTACTTCCATTCCAAGTTCTTTTGCATATTCAATTTCTTCTATACATGATATTCCACAATCAACAGTAATTATTAAAGTATATCCTTGTTCTGAAATATTTTTTACAGCTTCTTTATTTAGTCCATAGCCCTCATTTAATCTATTAGGTATATATTCTCCTGTTTTAAGACCTTGTTCTTCTAAGAATTTCTTAAGTACTGTTACACTAGTTATACCATCTACATCATAGTCTCCATATATAATAATTTTTTCTTTATTTTGTATTGCTATTAATATTCTTTCAACAGCTTTCTCCATGTCAGGCATCAAAAATGGGTCATGAAAATCATCTCTTGTAGGATTTAAAAACTCTCTTATTTCATCTTTACTAATGATTTTTTTACTTGCAAGTATACTACCAATTAATTGGCTTAAGTTATTTTCTTCACATATTTTATTTATATCTTCTTCATTGATTTTACATATTTCCCATTTTTTATTCATTACTTTCTCCTATATATTATACAATTTGTAATATTGTACAACAAAATGTGCAAATTTAAAAGAGATAGCAATGAAATTTGAAAAAAAATTACAGAAATATTAATATTTCTGTAATTTTTACTTAGAATATCATGCAAGCAATTAAATAAATTATTAATTTTATAAACTGATTTGCTATTAACGAATAGTTACTTAATTTTATTCCTATAGTATTTATAATTTTATAATTGTCAAATATTGCTTTTTGCTCTTCATTAGTTAAAGTATTTTTTTGCTGTATATATTTCTCAGCTAGTACTGGTGCTTTTATCATTGCATCCATTTCTAAATATGATCTAATAGTATATTGAATAAATCCTAAAATTATAAAACCAAATCCTATATAAATTTTGCATGGATTCAGTTTAAAAATGGTTAAAATAATTATAGATATAAAATAAATTATGTATAAATTTGACAATATAAAATTAAAAATTAAGGTCCTTCTATTTTGAACAGAATGTAAGCATTCGTGTGCAATAGTTTGTACACGAGTAAATGTATTTTTTATATTAGCAATTATAATTGAATTGGATATTGCAATATATAAACTTGCTTGATTTCCTTCATTTTCTTTCACATTTACATTTTCATTTCCTAATATTTTTAAAATATCGTTACATATTTCTCTATTTTCCGGTAATTTATTTGTTATCTCATTTAGTTTTTTATCAAAGCCTAGCTCTTTTAAGAGTTTTATATCTTTTATTCTGATTCCCCACACAAATTTTAAAACTGCTAAAGTTATTAAGCTTATACATATTATTAAGATATATTCCATATTTGACCTCCTTATTTTACTCATAAAAGCATTTAAAAAATCGTCAAAAAAGCTCTTTAGAGCTTCCTTAACGACTTTTACTCTTTTGAATATTTTTATAATACATCTTTTATTGCTTCTGCAATTATTTTGTTAACATCTGCAATCATTATATTGAATTTTACTTCTAAATCAAAATATTCTTTAATATCTTTGTTTTCTACTAATGTTTTATACATTTCTTCTAATTTTTTGTTTTTTTCTTCGTCTTTTTGTTCACCTGTATATGCCATTAATTGTACTTCATATCTTAATTTTTCAAATTCTTCTACTTTTTGCTTTTTTTCAGAATCATTTTGTATTTCGTCTTTTCTTTTTTTGTATAATTTATATTCTTCCGAATCTCTTATCTCTTGTGCTAGTTTATTAGCTGTATCATATACTTGCATAGCTGACTTTGCTCCTTCCTAACTTTCTATGCATAAGCATGTTTTTTCTGAAAACTAAGTAAATTTGTAATCTCTGTTTCAGAATTGTTAGCTTTTTTAGCTTTTTGGGCATTTTCTTGTGCAATTTCTTGTTTTTGTTTTTCTGCAACTGTTTTACAAATAGCTTTTTCATATATATAATGTGTATCTTGTGCAATTTTATTCCAATTAAATTCTTCTTTAACTTTTTGTTTTGCTTTTTTTGCCATTGCTGCTGCTAATTGTTTATCATACAATACTGTTAGTACAGAGTCTGCAATTGAATTTGGATTTCCAGCATAGCTTTTCATTCCATTTATTCCATGGTCTACTATTTCGTCTAGTCCACCAATGTCAGAAACAACAGTTGGAACTCCTGCTAACATTCCTTCTAGTGCTACTATTCCAAATGGTTCATAAGTGCTTGGAAACACTGCTACATCAGCACATTTATATATTTTTTGTACTTGTTTTGCATTTAAGTAACCTGTAAAATAAATTTTATTTGCTATTCCCATTGCTTCTGCTTGTGCTTTTAAATCATCAAGCATTCCACCTTTTCCAGCAATTACAAGTTTTACATCATTATATCCTTGTATTATTTTTGGCATTGCAGAAATTAAATGTTGAATTCCTTTTTCATAAACTAATCTTCCAACATATAAAATAATTTTTTCATTATCCATTGCATATTGTCTTCTGAATTCATAATCTCTTTCAATTCCATTAAAGTTTGTTAAGTTTATTCCATTTGGAACTACATTTATTTTATCAAAAGGAAGTCCAAATAAGCTTTGTACATGTCCTTTCATAAAGTTACTATTAACTATTACTTCTGTTGCTTCATAAGTTAATAGCCATTCTGTATCATTTATATATCTTTGTGAATCATTATGTATTCCAGAATTTCTTCCAGATTCTGTTGCATGTATAGTTGCTACCAATGGTATTCCATAAGATTGTTTTAGAGTTTTTGCACTAGAAGCAACTAGCCAATCATGTGCATGTATTACGTCAAATTTTCCGTTTTTATTTATAAGCTCGGCAGCTTTAGCAACCATATTAAAGTTTAGTTGTAATGTCCAGTCTATAAAACTATTAGGATGTATCATATAGTTTTCTACACGATATACTTCAACTCCTTTATCATTTTCATATTCTGGCAAGTCTCCTTCTTTATATGTAATTACAGTTACTTCATGGCCATCTTTTATTAATCTTTTTGATAAGTCATGTACTACTCTTGCAATTCCTCCTACAATTCTTGGTGGATATTCCCAAGTTAGCATTAATATTTTCATCAAAAAATTAACCCCTTTCTATTTTTATCTTTTGGTTTTTACATTTTTCTTTCAATTATTGTATATAATTTTACAACAAAAGTAAACATTTTTTTACAAAATTATTTAATATTTTTTTACCATTATCTCTTGAATTTATTTGCATTTTGATATAGTATAATATAGATATAAATGTTCGAGATATAAACGGAGGATAAGATGCCAAGAAAAGCTAAAGAAGAAATAATTGAAGAGAAAAAAAAGGTTTCAAAAAAAGCTAATACTAAAACTACTAAGAGCACTAAAACTACTAAAACTACTGCTAAAGCAACTTCTTCAAAAAAGAAAACTAGCAGTACTAAAAAAGCAACCACTGCTTCTGCTAAGAAAACTAGTGCTAAGAAAAACCCTGCCAAAAAATCATCAACTAAAAAGAAACCTATTATTGAATATTACGATTTACCAAACTTATATAATCAAACAATTGTAAAAATATTAGCTCAAACTCCTACTATTCTTTTTGTATATTGGGATATTTCTGCAGAAGATAGAATCAACTATATAAATAAATATGGAGAAGACTTTTTTAATAATACTGTACCTTACCTAACAGTTACTAATCAAACAAAAAATTATTCTTTTGAAGTAGAAATTAATGACTTTGCTAATAGTTGGTATATACATATTCCAGACAGTGATTGTAAATATGATGTTGTTTTATTCAGAAAACCTAAAGATAACACTTCAAATCATGAAACTATTTTCATAACATCTTCAAATGATTTGCAAACTCCTAATGACCATATTTTATTTGATAGTTTAGGTAAAACAATATTTTTTAAAAACATAAAAAATAATCAAATCGAATCAAAAGATGTATCTTCTTTATCGTTTATGAAAAATGTTGGTAGAATTTACAATATTTATGATTTATATAAAGAAATTTATAAAAATGAATTGTCAGAAAACAAATTAGATACAGATTTAACTTCTTCTAAAATGTCTTCTTAAAAATATATAGATTGGAGAATTTCTCATGAATAAAGAAAAAGGTTATGTTAGTTTCATATTGCATGCTCATTTACCTTTTATACACCATCCAGAGAGTGAAGACTATTTAGAAGAGCAATGGTTATATGAAGCTATTTCAGAAACATATTTACCTTTATTAACAAATTTCACAAAATTAGAAAAGGAGAAAGTTGACTTTAGAATTACAATGTCACTTACTCCTCCTCTTTTAAATATGTTTGATAATAAGCTTTTACAAAAAAGATATATAAAATATTTAAACACACATATTGAACTTGCTAAAAAAGAAATAGAAAGAACAAAAGGTAATCCAAAAGAAAATGAACTCTCTAAGTATTATTTAAATCGTTATTCTAATGATTTACATTTATTTAGAGATGTTTACAATTGTAATTTAATTCAAGGATTTAAGCATTTTCAAGATATAGGTGTTTTAGAAATTATTACTTGTGGCGCAACTCACGGCTATTTTCCTATATTATATGTAAATGAAAAAACTGTAAGAGCTCAAATTGCTGTTGGTGTTCAAACTTATAAAAAATATTTTGGTAAAAATCCTAATGGAATATGGCTTCCTGAATGTGGTTATATTCCAGAAGCAGACAAATATTTAAAAGAATTTGGTATTAAATATATAATTACAGAAACTCATGGTATTTTATATGCCAACCCTACTCCTGTCTTTGGAACTTTTGCTCCAATTGTTTCGCCTGAAGGAATTGTTGCTTTTGGTAGGGATATTGAATCATCAAGGCAAGTATGGAGCTCAATAAATGGTTACCCTGGTGACTTTAATTATAGAGAATTTTATAGAGATATTGGTTATGATGCTCCTTATGATTATATAAAGCCTTATATTGCTTCAAATGGAGTTAGAGTTCATACTGGTATTAAATATTATAGAATTACCGGTAAAGATTGTGAAAAAGACTATTATAACTTGCAATGGGCTCAAGACAGTATTGAAAAACAAGCTGGTCACTTTTTTGATAGTAGAGTTAAACAAATTAATGAATTGTCTAAACTAACATCTAACCCTCCTATTATTACATGTCCTTATGACGCTGAATTATACGGTCATTGGTGGTATGAAGGTCCTGATTGGTTATATGTTTTATTTAAAAAAGTTTATTATGACAACTGTAATTTTAAGTTAATCACACCAAGCGAATATATTGATAAATATCCTTCTATGCAAGTATGTACTCCTTGTCGTTCTAGTTGGGGTGCTAATGGTTATAGCGAAGTTTGGCTAAATCAAACAAATGATTATGCCCATAAATACTTGCATGATATTGGAAATAAAATGGTTGAACTTGCAAATAAATTTCCAGATGAAAAGGATAAATTAAAAAAGAAAATATTGAATCAATGTGCTAGAGAAGTATTGTTAGCTCAAAGCAGTGACTGGTTATTTATTATTACAAACGGTACAATGGTAGATTATGCTAAAAAGCGTATTAAAGATCATGTTGGTAGGTTTAACAGGTTATATGATGGTCTAGTAAATGATAAGATTGATGAAGATTATCTTGAATTTTTGAAAGATGTTTCTAAAAAAGATTGTATATTCCCTGAAATTAACTATATGATTTATAAATAGAAAAAGCCAACGGAAATTTCCATTGGCATATTTTTTACTTATTTAAGTGTTCATTTGTTTCTTTTGTTTCATTATATCTTTCAATAAAATATAATGGCCTATGTTTGCTTTCATTAAATGTTCTTCCTAAATACTCACCAATAATTCCTAAGAAAATTAGTTGTATTCCACCTAAGAATAATATAACTACCATTAAAGATGCATAACCTGGTACATCAATTCCTGTAGCCAAGGTTTTTATTATTATATATATCATATATATAAACGCAACTCCAGATATCATTATTCCTAAAATTGCTGCCCATCTCAATGGTGATGTTGTGAATGATGTAATACCATCAATTGATAAATCTATAAGTTTTCCATAGTTCCATTTAGTTTGACCTGCTGCTCTTGGATCTCTATCATACAATATTTCCTTTTTATTGTATCCAATTATACTAAATAAACCTTTAGTATATCTTTGATTTTCTCTCATTGATTTCAATGCTTCTACACAACGTCTATCAAGTAATCTAAAATCTCCAGTATCTTTTTGTATTTCAATTCTAGTGAAGCCTTGTAATACTTTATAATACATTTTTGAAGTAAATTTTTTAAGCCATGTTTCTCCTTCTCTAGATTTTCTTTTAGCATATACATCATCATAGCCCTCTTCCCAATATTTTATCATCTCAGGAATTAACTCAGGTGGATCTTGCAAGTCTGCATCTATTATTACTACTGCATCTCCATTGCAATAATCCAATCCTGCTATCATTGCTGTTTCTTTTCCAAAGTTTCTAGATAAGTTTAAATAGCAAAATCTTTTGTCTTTTTCTCTTAATTCTTGCATGATTTCAAAAGTCTTGTCTTTACTTCCATCATTAACTAATAATATTTCAAAATCATAGCCTGTGTTTTCATTCATTAGTTTTACTAGTCTATCATATAATAAGTGTAAAACTTCTTGTTCATTATATGCTGGTACTAATATTGTAATTAGCTTTTTCTTTTCTTGTTCCATAATAACCTCCATTATTTTGATAATATATTTATATCACATATTTTCAAAATAGTAAATAGGGTACTATGTTTTCACAATCAACTCACTTACGTATTATTTGAGAACTATTTAATATTTTATATGTTTTACATATTTCACAATCTTTGCATATAAAAATTCGTCCATCAAAAATCAATTTCAATGTATTTATAAACTCATCTTCATCGTCAATTAAATGTATTTCAATTTTTTCAGGCAATAATGTTAATAAAGTATTTAATGCAAAATCGTTTGATGAAAAAGATATATCTGATAAATATTTTGCATTATATATATTTTCGGATACTGATACTATATTCTTCTTCTCGTCTAATAAAATAGATTCGCCATTTATATAAATTAAATGTAATAATTTATATTGTGTTGGCTTTGAATCTACATATACTTTAAGTAAACTTATAAATTCCTTATATTCTTTTTCTATTATAAATTGATTTACTGCATAATCTATTATATTGTCTAAATAACTTATATAATTTTTTAACCTAAAGTATATGAATCCTTCTAATATCATACTTTTATTTTGTTTTAAATATTCTTTAACATCTTTGTTTTCAGATATATATTTAATACATTCTTCTGGCTCAATTATTTGAATACTATTTTCTAATATTTTTATTTTTTCATATTCGTCAAAATAAAAATAGTTATAATTTATTAATTGCTTCAAAATTTTCTCTTCAAAAAATTCAATAACTATTTCTTCTAGTAGTTTGCTTAAAAATTCATAATATGCTTCATTATCGTTTCCAAAATAATGAATAATTACATTTTCATAAATACTAAATTTATTTTTTGAATAAATTAAATTTTCAAAATCAATTTCATCAATTCTTTTTAGTATATATTCTAGTATTCTTATGTTGTTTGTTTTAAAGCAAAACGATTTCATTCAAGCTTAAAGCTCCTTTCTGTAACAGTATAACCCTTCTTTCAAATTATATACTTCAGTATATCCTAATTCTTCAAGTATCTCTTTTGCTTTTTTACTGCGCACTCCGCAAGAACAATAAACAACAATCGTTGTTTCTTTATTTTTTATTTTGTCTGTTATTTCTTTTTTTAAATCATATAAGTTTATATTTATAGCTCCTGGCAAATGTTCTTCATTATATTCTTGATGACTTCTTACATCTAATAAAACTCCATTGGTTTTGTCTAAAATCTCTTTTGCTTTTTTTAAATTTACCTCTTTATCATTTATTATTCCCCTATTCAAAAATTCTTTTATTTTTTTTAACAATTAATTCACTCTCTTTCATACAAATAAAAAAATTAAAACTCATACTATATAGTATGAGTTTTAATTACTTTTTGTTTATTGTATAAATTTATTTTTGTTTTAACTTGTAATCATTTAATTGTTTTTGTTTTATTATTGTAACAACAACAATTGTTATTGCATAAATAATTAATCCTATTGGTATTATAAACATGTTAAAAGGCAATCTAGTAATTACTAAAATGCTTGCATATAGTAATTGCGAACCTATTACAGTTAATACATAAATAATAATATTTTTTAATATTCCTAGTTTTCTATATATTATTGAAGAATATACTAAAATAACAATTAAGCTTATAAGCATTGGTAAAATGTATGGTTTTATAACACTATACATATTTATTTTTGTTTCATTGTTTATAACAATGTCCTCTTTTTTGTTTTCTAGTCCATATTTTTCATTTATTTTTGAATTCAAACTTTCAATTTTTTCATTTATATTTTCAGTGTTTTGCTCTTTTATTGTAATAAGAGCCATTTCATTATAAATTTCTACTTTTTGTACAATAGCAGTGTCTGTTTCAAATGTTTCTTTAGCTATTTGTTCTATATCATTGTTATCAAATTCTTTTCCAATATATACATATATTTTTGTATTTGCATCATTTTTCATATCAAGCTTTAATCCGATTGTAACCACAAGAACTGCCCCTACTAGAACAATTAAAGCAAGTATTCCATATATAATTTTTTTGTTCATTTTTTATCACTTTCCTTTACTATTTTTCAGATACTAGTAGTTTAGTTACTACATGGTTATATACTATAACAAGTATTATTCCCCAAAACATTGTCATACCAAAGCTATAAATTGGTAACCATTTTACAAAGCATAATATAACTGTTGAAATAGCTATTGGAACTAATATAGGTAGAAATTTTGTAAAACATTGATTGCAAGTAAGATCTGTATTTTCTTTCATTTTATTTAAAGCATACATAATTGATATGTATTCTAATATGATTGATGTTATAATTCCTGCTACACCTTCTAATGTTATTACTACATTAGTCAATCTAACTATTATTAGAAATGTTGCAATATATCCAATAATACTAATTGCTCCTAACAATCCTTTTACTTTATATTTAACTATTAAGATTATAATTCCAATTACTAATAAGCTCATTAGTACAATTGCTGGTATAAATAACATATCTTTGTTTATATCTGATAATACATAGTGATTTTCATCAGCCTCATATACTATAGGTAAATTTCCTGCATTTAACAAAGTTTCCAAATTTTTAGCTTCTTGTGCATACGTTGCTAATGAATTTCCAGTTGCTGTTCCAAAAGATAATTGGATCATTCCATTTGAAATTTCTTCAGTAAAATATGTATTAAGCATTTCTGAATCATCAATTTTTACCTTTATTTTTTTAGTTGTGTCGTTTCCTTCTTCATCTGTTGTTTTTATAAATGTATTTGAAATTTCTTTTAGTTTTTCAGTTCCTTGTTTATCAAATTGTATTGTCAAATAAACTGTTACTCCACTACTTGTAGAACTATATCCAACATAAGCTTCTTTTATATAAGAATTATCCATTAATACATTGTCTTGGTCATCAACAATAGTAAAATCACCCTTGGTTGCAACATATCTTAATACCATATCTGTATTAGCGTTTTCTGGTAATTTTAACTCAATTTTTCCAGTTTCTTCATTTTGTTTAATTGTATAATAGTCAATTGCTTTATTTTCTACAATTCCTGCTGAAGTGTATTGTACTTGTTTGATTTTTTCTAGTCTTTTTTCTATAATTTCTTTTGCTTTTTTATAATTATCTTTTGTTAAGTTTTCTTCTTTGTTAACAGATTCCTCTTTTTTAGTTGTATTTTTTCCTTCTTCATCTACAACATTTCCATCTGAGTCATAATATATGTCTTTTGTTGCATCGCTTACCTTTAACCCAATGTTTCGTAATCCTGTAAAGTCAGGTCCTAATTTATACTCAGGTAAAATGTTTTCTACAAATTTTGTTTTTTGGATATAAATTCCTCCAAATGAGATTAGAGCTAATAAAATTATTAGTAAAATTATTAGTGTTCTTTTTAGTGCTTTCATTTTTTCTATTCCTTCCTTTATTTCATTTTTGTGCACTTTGCAAAATCAATGTGCTAATTATTATTTATAGTAGTCTAGTATCATTAATAACTAGTTCAAACCAAATTCCTAAATATTTAGCTGCATATTTACTCATCATTGTTCTATCCATAAATATTTCAAAATAATCTAATACTGGTGATATTTTAGTATCAATTGTTAAGTCTAATGTTACTTTTCTATTTTCTTTATCTATTATAAATTTTGAATCAGTAACAGCATAATTAACTTTATCATGTTTATCAAAAGTTGATATATTTTGATTAACAACTCTGCTACGGTGTGCATCAGATTTATCTGCCAAAATTAGCGCTGCAGATATATCACTAACAGCTGTTCCAGTTTGTTCATCATGATTTCCTATTGCCATCATAATTTCAGTTCTTTGTTCAACATTCATTCCCATATCTTTTAGTATTTGGTAAGCAAGTATAGCTCCTGTATGTGCATGATCAACTCTATTTACACAATTTCCAATATCATGCATATAGCCAGCAATTTTTGCTAATTCAATTCTTTCAGCTGGATAATCAAGTGTTGTCAAAAGTTCTCCTGCTCGTTGTGACACTATACTCATGTGTCTTATTGAATGTTCTGTATACCCTAATGCGTTCAATTGTTTTTGTGAGCTTAATATTAATTGATTAAGTTCCTCATTCTTTTTTACGTCTTCTAGTGCAATCAATCTATTACCTCCTAATGTATAATTTACGTTTTAAATTTTATATTAAAATAAAAAAAATAGCAACTATTTTTAAAAATTTCTTCTTAAAAATGTCGCTATTTTTCGACTTTTCTCACTTATTTTTTATTAATATTAACTCCTATTATTCCACCTATTATTCCAGTAATAGTTCCTATTGCTAACATAAAAATTGAATTTAAAGTAATAGAAAAACCTGACACAAATAAACTTGATATTATATATAAAATTAAAATATATATTAATCCAACTATTCCACCATTTATTATTCCGTTCTTTTTTATACTTTTTGTACTAGTCATACTTCCTATTAAAATACTAATTCCTGTAATTGTAAATATAACTGGTTTCATTGTCACTTCCTTCAAGTTTGTATAGCATAATAGTAGTGCAAATATTATCAATAATATTGCAGAAATAATTATCGCAAATATACTTCCTTTTAAAATTCTGATTCCATTTGTCTTCATTTCATTTTGTTCAACAACAATATTATCTTTTCCCATACATATCTCTCATTTCTTTTTTATCTATTTTTATCTTATGTTAAAATAATTTTGTTTAGAACTAAAAAGACATATTCTATATAGAATATGTCTTTTTTAAAATTTTATTTTTATTGTTGTACATTTTGATTGTTATTTGTTGGATTTGTTGTATTCTGTGTTGCATTAGTATTAGTGTTTGAATTTTGATTTGCTGTATTTTCGTTATTAGTTTGTTGATTTGTCTGGTTAGTATTTTCTGTATTGTTTTGAGTATTTTCAGTGTTTTCTGTTTGTGGATTGTTCTCTTGTTGTTTTGGTCTTACATAAGTTTCAATATATGTAATTACATTCATTTCTTGGTCATTATATATCATGTGATATGTTTCTTCACCTGCAGATATTGTTGAATAAATAGATTGTAATGCTATTGGTAATAATTGTTTTCCATCAGCATCAATTAATCCATACATTTCTTTTTTCTTTACAACAATTCCTTCATATTTAGGTACTAACAAAATGTTATTTGTATTTTTGTCATTTAAATTTGTACTACCTGCACTGCATCCCAAATCATCATATTGCTCTTTTGTTATTTTTTTACCAGTCTGGTCAAATAATTCCCAAATATTATTTTTCTTTACAGGAATACATTTTTCATATAACAAATATTGATTTTTTATATTATTAGATGCATATTTAGTTCCGTCTATTCCAATTTGGTCATATTCTAGATAAATAACAATGCTTCCATTAGAATTAACAACACCTTGTTTTTTGTTTTTAGTAACTAAATATAGTCCATTATCTTTGTCTATTTGTTTGATATTATCATATTCTGGACTAATTTTTGTTGTAGCATTATATGACATTATTCCCATTTTATTTTCTAATGTTGTTACAATAAATTCTTTAGTACTCTCTATAAATTTAACTTTTGCATATTTAGTACCTAAAATTTCTTGTCCATTTAAACTTTGTACTCCATAGTTTCCATTTGCATTTTTTACAACAAGCATATTATATAGTAATGCCTTTTGATTGCTAAAATCTGCATCTTTATCTGCAATTCCTGAATTTTGAGATAATGCAGTATAATGTGCAACTAGATAAGGCAAAGTGTATACCGTTATTTGATTATGTTCTTTGTTGTATCCCATTGAAATGTTAAATGCAATTTGTGCACCTTCAATAGTAGTACATAATTGATTTTGAATTATTTTTACTGGCTCATTTATTTCAAAATATTCATAATCATTATTATTATTATCTAATAATGTTTTATATATTTTATTAGATCCTAAGCTGAATGATGCAACCTCATTTTGTGACTGTACATAACATTTAGTTGTATCTTCCTCATATTGTTTATAATCACCACTATATGATTCATATCCAACATAAGATGCAAATACACGGATTGGTATATATATTTGATCTCCTTCAAATATAAAAACATTTTTTAATTTAGTATTTGATTTTCCATCAACTGTAATTTTTAACTCTGTTGTTTGAATATAGTACATTAAGCAGATTAATCCTATTGCCGCTACAAGTAATAGTCCCAAAATTATTCCAACTATTTTCATCCATTTCTTTGCATTTGCTTGGTCTTGTGTTTGTCTACCGCTATTATAGCCTCCACCACCAATAAAATCATCCATAAAACATCCTCCATCTCTTTAGTATAACTTATTTTTCATAACCATATTTTTTATAAAATTCTTCTTTAAATTTTAATAAATTATCATGCTCTATTTCTATTCTAACTCTTTCCATCAGTTTAGTCAAGAACCTTAAGTTATGAATTGATAATAATCTTACAGCTAATATTTCATTTGCTTTTACTAAGTGCCTGATATAAGCTCTAGTGTAGTTTTTGCAAGTGTAACAATCACACTCTGGATCTAGTGGAGTAAAGTCTCTTTCATAAGTTGCATTACGTACTACAACTTTTCCATTCCATGTCATTGCTGTTCCATTTCTTGCAATTCTTGTTGGTAATACACAATCACACATATCTATTCCAGCTAAAGCTGCTTCTATTAAATAATCTGGTGATCCAACTCCCATCAAATATCTTGGTTTATTTTCTGGCATTAGTGGTGCTGTATAATATAACATTTTTAAATATTCTTCTTTAGGCTCTCCAACGCTTATTCCTCCTATTGCATAACCAGGAAAATCCAATTCTATTAAATCTTTTGCTGATTTTTCTCTTAAATCTTCATAAAATCCACCTTGTATTATTCCAAACAATGCTTGTTTTTCAACATCTTTATGTGCCTCCTTACAACGTTTTGCCCATCTTGTAGTTCTTTCCATAGATTGTTTAGTATATTCATAAGTAGATGGATATGGACAACATTCATCAAATGACATTATAATATCTGCACCTAGTGCTTCTTCAATTTCCATTACCTTCTCTGGAGTAAATAAATGTTTGCTTCCATCTAAATGAGATCTAAACTCAACTCCTTCTTCTGAAATTGTTCTTAAATCACTTAGACTGAAAACTTGAAATCCACCACAATCAGTTAGAATTGGTCTGTCCCATCTCATAAAATTATGAAGACCACCTGCTTCTTTTACAATTTCATGCCCGTGGTCTTAAATATAAATGATATGTATTTGATAATATTATTTGAGCTCCTACTTCTTCTTTTAACTCCTCTGGAGTCATTGACTTCACAGTAGCTTGTGTTCCTACTGGCATAAATACTGGAGTTTGTATATCTCCATGTGGTGTATGTACAATTCCTCTTCTTGCACCTGAATTTTTATCTACATGTAATAATTCGTATGTTACTGCTGGATTCATCTTTCTTCTCCTATATCAATTTTTTAGAAAATATATAATATTAAAAGAAAGCGTAGTCCGCGTAAGGTGGAGCGAAGCGTAACAGTTGGAGAGTTCCGTCCGATAGTGTCCAAAAACAAATTTATTTGTTTTTGTGACATCCAAAGGAAGGAAGCTCGACACCAAGGACAAGCGATTTTAATATTATATATTTTGTGTAATAATTTAATAAATAAACATTGCATCTCCAAATGAGAAAAATTTATATTGCTCTTTTACAGCTTCTTCATAAGCCTGCATTATAAAGTCTTTTCCTGCTAATGCTGAAACTAGCATTATTAAAGTTGATTCTGGCAAATGAAAATTAGTAATTAAAGCATCTAAACATTTAAATTTATATCCAGGATAAATAAATATACTAGTATCACCTTCTACTTCTTTAACATACCCATTTTCATCAGCTATACTCTCAAGAACTCTACAAGAAGTAGTTCCAACTGCGATTACTCTATGTCCTTCTTTTTTTGCTTTGTTTATTTTTTCAGCATCTTCTGCTTTTATATAAAAATGTTCTGAGTGCATATCATGTTCTTCAATATTCTCAACTTTTACAGGTCTAAAAGTTCCAATTCCTACATGAAGTGTAACATTTGCAACTTCTACTCCTTTTTCTTTTAGCTTTTCAAATAGTTTATCTGTAAAATGTAATCCCGCTGTTGGTGCTGCTGCAGAGCCTTCATATTTTGCATATACAGTTTGATATCTGTCTTTTTCTTTTAGCTTTTCATGAATATATGGAGGTAATGGCATTAAGCCTATTTCATTTAAAATTTCATTAAATATACCACTATATTCAAATTTTACTTTTCTATTTCCACCATCTAACTTTTCTAAAATTTCTGCTTTTAAAGCTCCATTTCCAAAGTTAACTCTTGCACCAGGCATTAGTTTTTTTCCTGGTTTAACCATTACTTCCCAGATGTCGCCTTCTATTCTTTTTAATAGTAAAAACTCAACATTTGCACCCGTTTCTTCTTTCACTCCATACAAACGAGCAGGAATAACTTTTGTGTTATTCCTTACTAAGCAATCTCCTGGCTCTAGATAATCAATAATATCTTTGAAGATTTTATTTTCAATTGTTTTATTTTTTCTATCAAGTACCATTAATCTTGATTGATCTCTATTTTTTATTGGAACTTGAGCTATAAGTTCTTTTGGTAAATTATAGTTAAAGTCTGAAACTTTCATTTTGTGTCTCCTTCTACTATTGTCAAATAATTCTGTTCTTGTTCAATCTTTACTGGCCTACTTTTAAATAATTTTTTTATTCTAGAAATAATACTTCGTGTTACTTCTATGACACCTTTTGGTTCTTCAAATGAATCCATTGGTAGTCCATATTTAAAATTACTAGCATGTACTGGTTTCTTAGTATAAATATCTTCTGGAAGTCCTATATATGTTCCATTATACTTTATTGTTTTATTCATATATGCAATATACCATTTTTTTAGTCCTTCTCTAGCATCTTCGGTATAACCATACTTAGCATAATTGTGTAATTCAGGTATTTCATAATTATATTCTTGCGAATTACGCTCTAATGTATGTAAAAACTCATGTATAAAAACTTCTTCAGGAAATGTATTTATTCTATAGTTAAATTTATACACTAAGTTATTTCTATCATCAGGCATACGTATATTTGAAAAACCTATTCCATAGTAGTCCATTCCGCCTAATCCAATCCAATCATTTACTAATATGTTCTCGCCCATTTGTGTATCAGCCATTCTGAATGCTACATAAATATGATCATATTCTTTTTCCTCAACATAAGAATTTATATATTCATATACATCTGAAGCTGATACAAAAAATCCATTGTCTTCATCATGTGAAAGTGTTTTAATAGGCTCATTTATTACATAAGAGTCATAGTTTATAATCATTTTTTCATTGCTTAATTCTTTTATAGAAGATTTAAATCTTAGCAAATTTGTTTGCATTGTAGCAATATCATCATCTGACATTTGTAAGCTAACATGTTGTGTTTTACCATTTATATCAACATTTACATCTATATTTGGAAATATAAAACATGCCATGTTCCATATATTAGATGTTGTTGCTACACCTTTTTCCATTTTAAAATCTGAAAACCAAACTTTTCCTTTTGATAATGTATCAAACCCGCCTAGTCTAAAACCAATATCAACTTCAGTTTCATTTTTAGAATTAAACATAAATGTCATTTCTTGCCAATCATTTGTCCCTGTTATCGCTCTAGACCTTTCTTGGGTGGTTGCCGAGCAAATGTGGGCACCACCCTCAGATGTTGCATCTTCGTTTTCAACATTTTCAGTTTTAACCATACATGTTACTCTATATGGTGTATTAGGTGTAACTTCAACATGCATTGAAAACATAGCATCATTATATTCTTTATTATTCATAGAATAACTTGTCATTTTAGAACATTTAACCTTATTATCTCTAACAAATTCAGTCGCATCTTTAAGCCTTATGTTTTTATCAAAATTATTAAAATTATATTTATTGTAAAAAATTATTAATACAATAATTGCTACAACCATTACTATATAGCTGAGAACTTGTCTTACTTTTTTCATAAGTAACTTTCCCTTTCTTTTTCAAATTTAGCTAATTGCTTCTGCACATCTATGGCATAATGTAGGGTGTTCATGGTTTTCTCCAACTTCTGTTGAATATTTCCAACATCTTTCACATTTTTCTCCTTCTGCCACTTCAACTTTCACACCAATTTTGTTTTCGTCCTTACGTTCATTTTCTTTTATTTCTAATGCTGAAACTATAAATATTGTTGTTAAAAGTTCTTTGTTTTCTTCTAGGAACTTATATTCCTCCTCATTTGCAAATAAAGTAACTTTTGCATTTAAAGAGTGTCCTAATACTTTTTGTGCTCTTGCAACTTCTAATTCTTTTGCAACTAATTCTTTTAATTCTAAAATATGATTCCATTTTTCTTCTAATTCTTTATTATCATATTCTGCTACTACTTCTGGCCAATCACTTAACATTACACTTTCAACTTGTTCTTTTTTAGTATGTGGCATATATTTCCAAATTTCTTCTGCTGTAAAGCAAATCATTGGAGCAACCATTTTAACTAGCGCATCTAAAATTATATACATTGCTGTTTGTGCAGAACGTCTTTCTACTGCATCCTTTTTTGATGTATATAATCTATCTTTTATAATGTCTAAGTAGAAGTTACTCATGTCTGTTACACAGAATTGATTTATATCATGATATACTAAATGGAAATTAAAGTTCTCATAATTCTCTGTACAATCTTTTACTAATTTATTTAATCTTGATAAAGCCCATTTGTCAATTTCTTCCATGTCTTTATATTCAACTTTGTTATCGGTGTCAAAGTCAGAAGTATTTCCTAAAATGTATCTTGCTGTATTTCTTATTTTTCTATATGCTTCACTAATTTGTTTTAAAATATCCCTTGAAACACTTATATCTGATTTGAAGTCTGATGATAATACCCATAATCTTAATATATCTGCTCCATACTCTTTTATAATGTCTTGTGGACTAATACCATTTCCTAATGACTTAGACATCTTTCTTCCATCTTCATCAACAACCCATCCATGTGTTAATATTGCTTTATATGGTGCAACACCTTTTGTTGCAACTGATGTTAATAATGAAGATTGGAACCATCCTCTATATTGATCATGTCCTTCTAGGTATAAATCTGCTGGGAAAGGTAATCCTCTTTCAACTAATACTCCTTCATAAGTAGAGCCTGAATCAAACCAAACGTCCATAATATCTGTTTCTTTTTTGAATTCATGACATCCACAGTTTTCACAAACTGCTCCTTCAGGCATTAATTCTTTTTCATCTAAATCAAACCATGCATTTGAACCTTTTTCTCTGAATATTTTTGATACTTTTTCAAAGCTTTCATCTGTAGCATACTCCTTTCCACATTCTTTACAATAGAATATTGGAATTGGTACACCCCAAGTACGTTGTCTTGATATACACCAATCATTTCTGTCTTTTACCATGCTTGCAATTCTTTCTTCTCCCCAAGTTGGTGTCCATTTTACTGTTTTTATAGCATCTAATGTTTCTTTTTTGAAGTCATTTACAGATGCAAACCATTGGTCTGTTGCTCTAAATATAATTGGATTTTTACATCTCCAACAATGTGGATATGAGTGGTTTATTTTTTCTTTTCTTAATAAGTATCCGTTTTTGTCTAGCCAATCTATAATAGCATCATTTGATTTTGCATAGAACATACCTGCAAAAGGACCTGCTCCTTCTGTTTGATATCCTTTTCCATCAACTGTAACTATAATATCTAATCCATTTTTTATTCCACATAAATAGTCTTCTTTACCATAGCTTGGCGCTGTATGTACTGCTCCTGTACCAGTGTCTAATTCAACTGCAACTGTATCATCACTGCCTAATACAACTTTTGAAGTTCTATCTAAAAATGGATGCTTACATAAAATTCCTTCTAGTTCTGTTCCATTTACAGTTTTTATAGTTTTATATTCAGTAATACCTGCTAAACTCATAACTTCATCAACTAAACTTGTAGCCATTACTAATTTTTCTTTTCCTGTATCAACAACACTATATTCATATTCTCCACCCACTGTAATACCTGTATTACCTGGCAATGTCCATGGAGTAGTAGTCCAAATAACTATAAATGTATCATTATCTAAAACTCCTTTTCCATCTTGTACTGGGAATTTAACATAAATTGACATTGTATCACAATCTTGATATTCAATTTCTGCTTCTGCTAAAGCTGTTTCGCAGTCTGTACACCAATAAACTGGTTTTAATCCTTTATATATATATCCTTTTTTGTACATTTCTGCAAATATTTTTATTTGGTTAGCTTCTAGTTCTGGTTGTAATGTTATATATGGATGTTCCCAGTCTCCTAATACGCCTAGTCTTTTAAAGCCTTCTGTTTGCTTATCAACATAACCTAAAGCAAAGTCTTTACAAGTGTCTCTAAACTTAGAAACACTAATTTCATCCCTGTTAATTCCTAGTGCTTGAATTGCTTTTTTCTCTGTTGGAAGTCCGTGTGTATCATAACCAGGAATATAAATTGTTTGATATCCTTGTAGACTTTTAAAACGATTTACAGTATCTTTTAATACTTTGTTTAATGCATGACCCATGTGTATTTCGCCATTTGCATAAGGAGGACCATCATGTAATATATAAGTTTTGTGTCCTTCATTTTTCTTTAACATTTTTTCATATAAGCCTTGGTCAAAAACCTCTGCTTTTGTTTTTGGTTCATTCTCAGGTAAATTTCCTCTCATTGGAAATTCAGTGCTTGGTAAATTTAAAGTTTTACCATAATCTTGTTTTTCATCTGTCATTTTTTCTTCCTCCTTTTAATTTACATTCAAAACTAAAATACAAAAAACGGATAACAAGAATTTCTATACAGTGCAAACTGTTAGAAATTCTAGTAATTCGCATATTTGTCTTCTACAGAATTTACTCCTACTAGGAGTAAATTCCTAGAATACAAAAAAGCCATTTCGTCATATTATAAATAGGACGAAATGGCTTAAAATTTCCGCGGTACCACCTAATTTAAAAGAATTATTTTCTTTTCTCTTATTACCCTTTAACGCAGGAATACGATTTCTTTTACTATTGTTTCAAAGAAATAGCTAAAAGGTGATAACAATAATTACCAAGTGCTTTCAAACTCTCACCATTATGTTTGATTCTCTGTTAAGTTTTTGTAAAAATTGTGTTGTCCTTTATAACTGCTTTTACATTATGTAATATAGTTTACCACTTTTAACATGTTTTGGCAAGAATATTAATAAATTTTTTACTAAGTTATTCTTCCCACTCAAGTTCCCAATCAGAGATTTGCACTAAATCTCCATCTTTGATTCCAAGTGACCTTAATCTATCATTTACACCTAATTCATTTAATCTTCTATGGAAATAATGCAATGATTCGTTATCTTCCAAATTTACTGTTCTCATAAGTTTAGTTATTACATCACCACACACTATATACATTCCGCCTTCTTTTTTTACTGTAATATCTTCTTTATCTTCCAATGTATATACTTTTTTTATTTCTTCCACTTCAACTAAATCTTCTTTTGGTAATGTTTTTAATACTTCACTTACTCTTGCAAGTAATTCTTTTACACCTTGTTTAGTAGCAGCTGATATTTTATATATTTCTAAACCTTTTTCTTTTGCCAATTTTTCCAATTCTAAGTATAAATTTTCATCTTGCATACTATCAGCTTTGTTTGCTACTATTATTTGTTTTCTTTTACTTAATTTTTCACTATATTTCTTTAACTCTTCATTTATAATCTCAAAATCTTTTACTGGATTTCTTCCTTCTATTCCAGATACATCTATTACATGAAGAAGTAGTCTTGTCCTTTCAATATGACGTAAGAATTGAATTCCAAGTCCAACTCCTTGGCTTGCACCTTCAATTATTCCTGGAATATCTGCAATAACAAAACTGTCTCCATATTCTCCTTTTACCACTCCTAAGTTTGGCTCAAGTGTAGTAAAATGATAGTCTGCAATTTTAGGTGTTGCATCAGTTACAACTGATAATAGTGTTGATTTTCCTACATTAGGGAATCCTATTAGTCCAACATCAGCTAAAAGTTTTAACTCTAATATAAGTTCTTTTTCTTCACATTTTTCTCCTTCTTGAGAAAATCTAGGTGCTTGTCTAGTAGATGTTGCAAAGTGTGAATTTCCTTTTCCGCCTCTGCCTCCTTGTAATATAAGTTCTTTTTGTCCTTTTTCAGATAAGTCAGCTAAAACTTTTCCAGTTTGTGCATCTTTAACAATAGTTCCTAAAGGAACTTTTATTGTTAAATCTTCTCCACTTCTTCCATATCTATTAGCACCTTCACCATTTTTTCCGTTTTCAGCTTTAAATTTTTTTTGATATCTAAAATCTATTAAAGTATTAGTGTCTGGATCAACTTCAAAGTATACGTTTCCGCCTCTTCCTCCGTCTCCTCCATCAGGTCCACCTGCTGCAACATATTTCTCTCTTCGGAAAGAAACAGCTCCATCACCGCCATTTCCTGCTTTTGCAATTATTTTTACATAGTCTGTAAACATTTTATTCTCCTTCAAAATAATCTAGTCTCATTGCTTTTTTAACTTTTCTCATTGTTTCTCTTGCTGTCTGTCTTGTTTTCTCTGTTCCATCTTTTAATATTTTTTCAACTAGTTCTGGTCTTTCTTCATAATATTTTCTTTTTTCTCTAATTGGTGTTAAAAATTCATTTATATTTTTAGCTAGTTGTTTTTTACAAGCTACACATCCTCTTGCACCTGCCTTGCATTCTTCACAAACATTTTTTACTTCTTCTTCAGTGCTAAATAATTTGTGATAATATGCAACCATACATACATCTGGATGTCCTTTATCATCTTTCTTAATTCTAGCTGGATCTGTTACTGCACTCATTACTTTTTTATTTATCTCTTCTTCAGTATCTGCTAAATAAATAGCATTTCCTAAAGATTTACCCATTTTATCATTTCCATCTAGTCCTTTAATTCTTTTTGCACTTGAAAGTACAGCCTCAGGCTCTGTTAAAACCTCTCCATATATGCTGTTAAATTTTCTAACTATTTCTCTACATTGTTCAATTAATGGTAGTTGGTCTTCTCCTACTGGAACTAATGCTCCATCTACTACAGTAATATCAGCTGCTTGGCTTACTGGATAACCTAAAAATCCATAAGTAACACTTTCTCCAAAAACATCTCTTTTTTGTGCTAGTTCTGTTTTTACAGTTGGGTTTCTTTCTAGTCTAGCTATTGTTACCAAATTAGAATAAAATACTGTAAGTTCTGCTGTTTCTGGCACCATTGATTGGATATATATTGTTGTTTTTTCTGGGTCAATTCCAACTGATAAATAGTCTAATATAACTTGCCTTACATTTTGTCTTACTTTTTCTGGGTTTTCAAAATTATCAGTTAAAGCTTGAACATCTGCAATTAAAATATATGGGTCATATTTGCCAGTATTTTGCATCTCTACTCTTGTTTTTAGAGATCCAAAATAATGACCAATATGTAATCTACCTGTTGGTCTGTCTCCGGTTAAAATACGTTTTTTCTTTTCTTCCATTTTTCATCATTCCTTCTTTAATAGCCTATATTTCTTCTAATCTATCTCTTAGTTTCTTAAATTCTATTATATATTCACTTTTTATTTTATTATAAATATCTCTAGATGCTTTTTCTTCATATAAATGTGATAGTAAATTCCTAGAAAGCATTATTTCGATCCATTTTTCTCCATCTTCAATTATGCCATGTCTAAAGCCTAGTTGTATATTTTCTCTTGGACTTCCTGTTTTGTCTACTAATCCCAAATATTCCAATGCATCTTTTATAGTTTTCCAAGCAAGTTCAAATGTAAATTCAAATCTGTGTAATACTCCATCAATAACTATTTCACTTTCTGGTTCTTTTAGTGCTTCCTCTAATCTATCTACAGCACTTTTATAATCAGATAATCTTTCTTGAAATCTACTCATACTTAATTCCCTCCTTATTAATGGATGTTATTAATTCTTGTTTTTGTAATTCATTAAAAAACACAATATCAATCATATATGGAACATCTAATAAATCAAAATCATTTAATATTTTCATTTTATCTTCTTCATTAATGTTTCCAAAAACTGCGATATCAACGTCTGACTCCTTCTTAAAATCTCCCCTAGCTCTTGAACCATATATTTTAAATTCGTAACTAGAATATTTTAAAACTACATTTTTAATTTTATTATATATATCTTTTGATAACCCGAATTTCATTATTTTTCCCCTTATATAGTATGTTTATATTATATTCTAGTATCAATATATTTTCAAGTATATAATAATAAAAAACTCCACTTACGTGGAGCCTTTTTTATTATTCAGCTTTACTTCCTTCTTCAACAGGATATACGCTAACTTTCTTTTTATCTCTGCCAAGTCTTTCAAATTTTACTTTTCCAGTTACTTTAGCATATAGTGTATCATCACTACCAATACCAACATTAGTACCTGGATGAATTTTTGTTCCTCTTTGTCTTACTAGTATGTTACCAGCTGGAACTACTTGACCATCTGCTCTTTTTAGTCCTAAACGTTTAGACTCACTGTCTCTACCGTTCTTAACACTACCTTGACCTTTCTTATGAGCCATCCTATTTCACTCCCTTCAATTTTTGTTTTAGGGTATTTTCTATCTTTCTAATAGTTTTTACCATAATATATTCAAATTTTAACTAAGCCTCTTTTTTAGTTGTAGCTTTTTTTGTAGTAGCTTTAGCTGCTGTTTCTTTTACTTCAGCTTTTTCTACTTTTGCTTCTGCTTTTTCAGTAGGCATTTTTATTTTTGTAATTTCTACTTTAGTGTATGGTTGTCTATGTCCTTGAGTTCTTCTGTAGTTCTTTTTAGCTTTGTATTTATAAACTAAAATCTTTTTACCTTTACCATGAGAAACTACTTTTCCTTCAACCTTAACACCTTTTACATAAGGAGCTCCAACTTCTACTTTTTTGTCGTCAGATAATAAAACAACATTATCAAATGTTACTTTTTTTCCTTCTTCAGCTTCTAATTTTTCGAAGAATACTACATCCCCTTCTGTTACTTTGTATTGTCTTCCACAGCTTTCAATAATTGCGTACATTCTTTGTACACCTCCTATTTTTCGTATACTCGCTAAGCATAAATAACAAGGCAATTGCTTAAAGCAATATTTAGTTGCCCGACTCAGGCGGCTTACAGTTAAATATTGTACCATATTGTGGTATCAGTGTCAAGGATTTGATGAATTTTTTATAATTTCCTTAATTTGCCATGCAAATTTTTCTTTAATTTACTAAAATTGTACCACATTTTTTTGTATTTTTAAATACAAAATTAAAAGAAAGTGCCTAAAATCAGGAATTTTCTTTGACATATTCAATTTTTTTATTAAGTAGAATTTACTTTAAAAACTAACCATTTTACATAATTTTTGACTTTATGTGAAATATGTGGTATAATAAAGGTACAACATCCAATAGGATGTTAGTAATAATTAATAAGGAGTTTAACATGAACAGTCTTGATCTATTTTTGGAAATGCTCGAGAAGAAAGAAGAGCTGGCGGAAATAAAAATCCAGAGAAGGCGAGAATGGGTCAGAACCCATTTGATCCGGTATATTGCAAAGAGATGGTATAAATCTCGTACCCATGTGGGTAGATATTTAGATTTGATGATAAGGTACCTGGATATGGAGACGGCTTTGGAAGAAGCCGGATTCATAATAGAGGATTACGAAGGTCGAAAGGTGATTGCAAAATTCACCTTCGATGAGGAAGGTAGAGAAATAACTCACTATCGGCCATAAATTGAAAGTCGTTTTCACCGTGATAGCGGTGTCTTCTGAGAACTCCTGTGGAGGGTGGCATCTGCCACCCTCTTTTTTTGGCCCCATTTTGGCGGGCGATTTTAATCGCCCGTTATACTGGTTAGATAAAAATTTCCATAAAAAAGTCTTGAGTTTAATTCCTTAAACTCAAAGCAAAAATTTTTTAATTTTAATAATATTATTTGCAAAAATTCCAGACGCGTCTGGAATTTTAGAATACATTAGATAGAATTTCTCATATTAAATAAATTACTTTTTGAAAATTCTTTTCCAATTTCCTTTGAAAGTCTTTTTGAAACATTTAATAAAACAGACTTTCCATATTCAGCTTTTATTTGTCCTGACTGTTCTTTCTCTACTATTACTTCTCCTATATTACAATAAGTATCTATTAATGTTTCATTTACTTGTTGTGCTACTTTATTTCTAGCATTTATTATCAATTCTTTTATTTCGTTTACCAATTCATTTGTAATTTCATCTTTACTAATCAATTCATTTGACATTTTTACCTTCTTTCTAATCTGGCAGACAATGTCTGCCAAATTAAAATATTTATTACTGCTTATGATAATGTCATATTTTCTATAATATTTCCATATTTTTTGAAATTTTACTTGTAAACCTTAATTTCTTTTTTAAATTCTACTTTTTGAAAGAGTGGATTTTTTACCAACAATTTTTTTCTTAAGAATTCTATATCTTTTTTAATATTTTTTCAAAACATCTAAAAAGGTCCAGGCACTTTAATTTTTTCATAGCATATAATTTTATATATTGATTTGGAGGTATATATATATGTTTGCCTTTTCTATTAGTGGTCTTTTAGCTTTTTTTAACTCTGCTGTTTTTTTAGTTGGATATATTTCAAACAATTCTTTATTTCCAGAACCATTAAGCAGTATGGATGAAAAAAAATATTTAGAACTTATGAAAAATGGAGATGATGAAGCCCGAAATATTTTAATTGAGAGAAACTTAAGATTAGTTGCTCACGTTTGTAAAAAATATAGTGCCACTAAAGTTGACCAAGATGACTTAATTTCTATTGGTAGTATTGGACTAATTAAAGGTATAAATAGTTTTGACAGTTCAAAAGGAGTACGTTTAGCTACTTATGTTTCTCGTTGTATTGATAATGAAATTCTTATGTATTTACGAAGTACCAAAAAACTTGGTGCTGAAGTTTATTTAGATGATCCTATTGGAAAGGATAAAGACGATAATGTTGTTACTTTACAAGAAGTTTTAGAAAATAATGATAAAAACATTGAAGATGAAGTAGACTTAAAATTTAAAATAAAAAAACTATATGAAAAAATGAAAGAAGTATTAAAGGATAGAGAAAAACTAATTCTTGAATTACGCTTTGGTTTAAATGGTGAAAAGCCAAAAACACAAAATGAAATTGCAGATTCTATGGCTATTTCTCGTTCCTATGTTTCACGAATCGAAACCAAAGCAATTAATAAATTAGCTAAAGAATTCAGAGAATAAATTAAAAGATCAATAATTTTAAGGGATTATTTGCTTAAAATTATTGATCTTTTAATAATGCTAATTATTTAATTATTGATACTAATAAATCTACTAATTCTGTTTGTGTTATTCCTGCTGTTTCTATATCAAAATATACATCATTCATTTTAAATTCTGCTAAATATAGTTTTTCATATTGTGTTATTATGACTTCTGTATCTTCTATTTTTGATATTTTTTCTTCACTACTCAAATGGTAGTCTCTTATTGGTTTTTCAACTTTTGAAAATGCTATTCTTATTGTTCTGTTTTCCGCCTCATTTGAATAGTCCCAAATATAGTCATGAGCTATAGAATAATCTCTATCTGAAAAATCTTTTTTAGTCATTATAACTTTATTTACGCCATAATTTTTCAAATCTTTTGGTGCATTAATATCTTTTTTTACAAATGAAAAATTCTTCTCAAATTCACTGTTTAGTTCAGTATTTGTTTCTTTTATATCTGCATCAAACTTCATCATACTTTGAGCTTTGGCCTTATTTATATTTAATTCTAGTATTCCTTGTATAGTTGATGGTATGACAATTTCATCATTGTTTTCGGGCATATTATTATATGCTACAATCCCTACTAATAACGCTATTGCTACAAAACTTGAAGCTAAAACATAGCTTAATTTTACTTTCATATTATCTCTCCTCTCAACTCTTGATAAAATAATATTATAGTTTTCTTCCTGATCAAAGTTTTTTTGTATTGTATTTTTTAAATTATTCATTTAATATCACCTTCAATCTTTACATTCTCTTTAATGTCTTTTATTGTCCTATATAAAATATTTTTTACATTAGACTCAGACATACTTAATTCCTTTGCAATCTGTGATATTTTAATTTCTGTACAATAATATAGATAGAAAACTTTTACTACTTTTATATTTTTACCTTTAATATAGTTCCATACCGCTTCTGCACTTAACTTTTTAATTGTTTCTACTTCTAAATCCCAATCATCTGGTAATTCTATCTCTTCATTTTCTACTTGATAAATATTATGATTTTTTAATCTATATAAAAGTCCATAATATTTTTGAATTTTCTTTTTTGCTATTCCAATTACAAAGCTTTGACAATTTTCTAAATATATTTTTTGTTTCTTTTTAAGTATATTATATAATTCTACATAAGTATCTTGCACTAAATCATTTACATCTTCAATATTAGAGCATTTACAAACTATATATCTCAATGTTCGTTCATATGTTGAATTATATATTTCTTCAAAATTTTCTAAAGATATTCCGAGTACTCATTGTTATCTCCTTTCATCTATATAGTGCTTAATTATTGTAAAAAAGTTTCAATAATTATAACATATTTTTATTTTTTAAATATATAATTTTATATGAAAGTTTTTATATTTAGAAAAAAGTCTATTCTAATCATTTTAGCTATATTAATTTTAGTAATTTGTTTTATACCTAAAAATAATTTTACACTAGCATTATCGCTAAGCAATAGCGAAGTTTTAAATTCTTCTTTTAAAGATAAATTTAATTCTTTATATAAAAGTAATGAGAAGAATGTGTATTTAACTTTTGATGATGGACCAACCTCTAAAGTAACTCCTAAAATTTTAGATATTTTAAAAAAAGAAAATGTTAAAGCTACATTTTTTGTTGTTGGTAAACATGTTAAAGAACATCCTGAAATTGTTAAACAAGCTTATGAAGAAGGACATTTTATTGCTAACCATGGCTATAGCCATAATAATTCATTATTGTACAAAGATGAAGAAAGTTTTCGAAATGAAATTTTAAATACTGATATTGAAATTTCAAAAGCTATTGGTGTATCTGATTATTGTTCTCATGTTTTTAGATTTCCAAATGGTTTTGCATCTCCTAGCTATAAATATAAAAAGAAAAACATAGTTAATGTTCTTACAGAAATTAACTATGTTTATGTTGATTGGAATTGCTTGAATAAAGATTCTGAGCAAAGACTTTCTAATTACCAATTACTAAATAATTTAAAAAAGTCTGCAAAAGGTAAAGGAACATTGATTGTTCTTATGCATGATACTGGTGATGTAAACAACACTTATGACGTTTTACAGGACTCAATTAAATATTTAAAAGATTGTGGGTATATTTTTAAGAATTTTTATGAACTTTTTAATGAAGACTTATAAACTTGTATATTTCATTTGTTATATTTTCGACTTCTTGGTCTAATTCTTGTACAGTATAAAATTCTAAGTTTAAATCATTTGTTTTTTCTTTTCTTTCTAAAAATTCAATTACTTTCTTTAGGTCTTGTTCATTTATTGATATTTCGTCTATCGTTTGTAGTTCTTCAACTGCTTTTTGATAATTATCTAAAGCAATTATATTTTCACTATATTTGCTATCATACTTTTTCAAATCTTTATGTTTTACTTTAATACATTCTTCTTTATCTAAATTTTCGTGTTCGCATTTCTTATGGTAATCTTGATTTAATAAATAGTCTGTATATAAGTGAATAAAGTATCCATAAGCTACTGGATTTGTTTTTAATATATCTTTATATTTATTATAAAAACTTATGTATGTAGAATGATTTTTTTCATTGTATAAATGAGTTTGATCATGATTATAAATATGAGATATTTCTTTTACAATAAATCCATTATTTATATCTGGTGCTATATTCCCTAATAAAAATAGGTTTAAATCCTCCTTATCAAAATTTATTTGTTTGTTTAGCTTTTTTGCTATTTCTAAGTGTACTTTCCAATTTGGCAATATACTCATCTCTCTTTCATTTTTGTTAGTTCAATTATTATAGCACACATATTTACTTTTTTCCACTAAAAAAATACTTTTAATATAAAAGTATTCTTTTCTTTAATTATTTATTTAATATATACACTCCTAAATTTAAATAAGTCGCAAATAATAACCAAATAATATATGGAATTTGAAATAGTCCTGATACTTTGTTCTTTTTATAAAATTTGTTAGTCATTATTATTACTAATATTAATTGATTTTATAAAAATTTTAGTTTTTTGCATTAGCATACATCCTCCTTAGTATATTTTATTTCTTTTATTTTAAAATATACTAAAAGAGATAAATTTATTTAGAGCAGTATCTACATAATATAGCTTCAATTCCAATTTCAAGTGATATTAATCCAACTTTATAGTTTGCATCTAAATCTATTAATGCATTTAATATTTCCCTTAGTTCATTTGTGTCAAAATAACGTGCTTGTCCTTTATACTTTCCAACTAAGAAAAGCTGATTTGGTTTTAAATTCATAGCTGTTGCAGCATCTTCTTTGTACTTTTCAGCAATCTTTATAATATATAATTTTTTAAAGTGATTATACAATGTTATTAGTATTTTTTGTATTGGCTCTTTATTACTAATTAATCCATTATATATTTCAAGAGCTTTTCCTGTTTCTTTTTTTCCTAGATTATCTGTCAAATCAAAAATAACTGCTTGTATTTGTTTAGTACACATTAAATCAACATCTTGTTTTGTAATAGTATTATTTTCGCCTTTATATTCTATAAGTTTTCTTATTTCATTTATCAAATCTTGCATACTTGTTCCACAACATTCAATTAAGTATTTTACTGTTTCATCATTAATGTTTACTTTATATGCTGATGCTATTTTTTTTATATTTGTAATTAGCTCTGGTAATTTTAAAAGAGTAAATTCTTTTACTTTTCCAACTTTTTCAATTGTTTGGTATAAAGTATTTTTATCTGCTTCTTGCTCTACAAATATTAGATCAACTGATTCATTTAATTCGTCTTTATTTTTTTCTATATATTTAGCAATTTTTTCATACAAAGGTAATTTACTTTCATCATTCTTTTTCTTTTTTGTGTCTGATTTACTAGTCTTTTTTTCTTTTTTAAACAATCCTGTATTTTTGGCAATAATTAGTTTTTTATCAAAACCAAATGCTGGTGTTTCCAAATCAGAAATTAGTTCTTCTGCATTTGTATCATCAATTTGAATAAAATTAATTCCTTGAATAAGCTGTGTGAATTCTTTTTTTATTCTTTTTACTTTTGTTTCTAATAAATAGGTTTCCTCACCATAAAACAAATATATTGCCATTACAAATTCCTTTCATTTTTTCAGTTAAAATAAATGTTCACAAACAATCGTTATAACTTTTCAGAAAATTTTGCAGAGTGTGCATGGCATATTGCTGCTGCCATGCTATCTGTTGTATCATCTAATTTTGGTAAACTTTCAACTTTTAATATTGTTTTTACCATTTTCTGCACTTGTATTTTATCAGCTCTACCATATCCAACAACAGCTTGTTTTATCTGAAGTGGTGTATATTCATAAGTAGGTACTCCCTTTCTACACCCCACTACAAGTATAACTCCCCTTGCTTGTGCTACGTTTATAGCAGTTTTAGCGTTATTGTTAAAGAATAACTCTTCTACAGATATTGCGTCTGGTTTATATGTATCTATTATTTCTTCCAAGTCATTATTAAGCTTTAACAATCTTTGTGGAAATGATTCTCCTGCTTTTGTAAGTACTGCACCTGATGTTATTAATTTAAACTTATTTCCTATATAATCTATTATGCTATATCCTGTTATTGCAAAGCCAGGATCTATTCCTAAAATTCTCATTTTTTCCTCTTTCTAAAATTTAGAATTTCATTAGTATTTCTCATGATTTTTAATTATAATTCTAAATATTTCTGCCACTGACCATGCCTGTGCAAAAGCTCCTTTTGCTTCGTAAGGTTTTGCTGAATCATATAATTCACTAATACTTCCTACTGTAGAGCGATTGTACATTTCAGTACAAAATGTATTTTCAATTTTTGCAACAAATTCAGAATATTCTTTTTCTAATTCTTTCTTTTTAGTTTTATTTTTTTCAGCATTTATAATATTTAAAAAACTGTCTGAATATATTCCTAATAGCCATGGCCATGTAATTCCTTGGTGATAGCTCATGTCTCTTTTTATTTGATCACCTTCATATATTTCTCTATAACACTTTTCACCTTTTGCTAATGTTTTTAATCCATAAGGAGTTAATAACTTTTTAGTGACTGTTTCAAAAGCATTCTTAGCCTCTTCAGAACTTGAGTCAACTACTGGATAATGTAGTCCTATTGCAAATAGTTGATTTGGCCTTATTGAACTGTCTCCAACAACATCATCAAAGCTTTTTCTTCTTTTATTATAAAATTCTTTTACAAAGCTTTCTTTACATTTTTTAGCTAAATCTGAATATTTTTTTGCAAGTTCTTTTTCCTTATATAATTTTGCAAAACTTTCCATTATTTTTAAAGCATTATACCACAAGCTATTTATTTCTATTGCTTTACCATTTCTTGGTGTTACTACAATATTTCCTATTTTAGCATCCATCCATGTATTTTGTATTTGTGGTGTACCTGATGATATAAGTCCATCACTTTCATCTAAATGAATATTGTTTCCATCTAAATCAATTCCATTTATATATGATTCGATTATTTTCTTAAGTGTATCATATAGTTGATTTTTCAAAAATTCATAATCACGAGTATATTCTAAATATTTTCTAACTTGCTCAAATAAAAGTAATGATGCATCCGCACTGTTATATAGTGGTTTTCCATCATATTCTGAATATCCATTTGGAACTAAGCCATATTTAATATTTCTTGTAAATGTTAGTAAAATTTCCTTTGCTTCTCTAAACCTTCTAGGTATTAGTACAATTCCTTCATAAGCTATCAAAGAATCTCTACCCCAGTCTAAAAACCATGGATATCCAGCAATTATTGTATAAAGTGCAAATGCTGGCCTATATACTACAAAGTTGTCTGAAGCAATTATATAGTCCCTCATCATTGTTTTATATTTATTTGTATATTCTTTTTTAGTATCTAGTAAATATGAATCATATAAAGTACTTGTTATTCGAATAATTTCCTTATTTATTAATTCCTTGCCATCTAATTCATCTATATTTTCTTCTAACGAACATATAAATGTTATAAATTTTTCTTCATTTGCTCTTAATTTTATCTCAAAAACTCCTGGTACAGATAAGTTTTCTTCTGCACCTTGCCCTCTTTTTTCTTCTTCTATGTAATACATATTATTAAATGTATCATTATAATGTTCTACATATTTTCCCTCTGATGTTCTCATATATATTGGATTTTGCTCTTGATTATTTATAATTACTTTAACTTTTGTATCTTTAATATGTTGTTTTAATTCGAATTTTGCATTTGGAGTCGTAGCATGAAAATCTCTAAAATTAATTATAGGTGCAATTTTAAACTTTGTTCTCTTATCATTGTTTTTTATATTATAAAGAACACATACTGTATTTTTTCCATGATCCATACATATATATTTTTTAATAAGTGCACCATCTACTTCATAAGTATATATTGGTATATATTCTTTTTCAAATGATACTAAATGTTTATATCCTTTTGAAATATAATTTTTTCCTATGTTTGAATATATTGTATATTCTTTTCCACCACTTTCAAAACTTTCATCCACTTTAGATAATATTAAACACCTATTTTCCGGTGGATTTAGTGGAGCAACTAATAGTCCATGATATTTTCTAGTATTTATTCCTAAAATACTAGAACTACTATATCCTCCAATTCCATTTGTAACAATCCAGTCTTGTTTTAATGCCTTTTCAAATTCTATTTTTTCATACTTCATTTGTGTGTCCCCTGTTCTTATATTTTATTTTCTACTTCTTTGTTTTTTTATCTCATTAAGAAATTGCTTTTTTTCTTCTTGTTCTAGTTTTTGTCTTGCTTTTAATTTTTCATCTGATTCTTGAATCGAATCTATTCTTTCTTGATATTTTTCAAAGAACTTACTTTTTCCTCTTTCTTTTTTCTTTTTAGTTTTTCTCATGTTGTCATTTTTCTTTTTTTGCTTTAAAGATTTTTTAGCTTCTTTAAGTCTATCATTTAACAAAACATATTTTGTATCATTTTGCATATCTTTGAATTTCAAATCATCACATATTAATTGAATTATTGAAGCTGCAATTGCATCAGGGTTATGACGTATTCTATCTCCTATTACATAAGATAAATCTCTTTGCATTAAATACACATCTTGTTCTTTTGCTTTTGCAGTGTCTATTTGTACTAACTCTTGTCCTTGCATATTATATTTTCTTATATATTCAGGTATTAATTCTCCAGTATCATAAATACAATATTTTATAACTCCTTTACCAGCATGTTCATTTATTGCTTTAATATGGTCTGATAATGTATAGTTATCAGTTTGTCCAGCTGTAGTCATTATATTGCTAACATATATTTTAAAAGCTTTGCTCTCTTTAATAGCTTTTGCAACACCATTTACCAAAAGGTTCGGTATAACATTTGTATATAAACTTCCTGGTCCAATTACTATTGCATCTGCCTCTTCAATTGCTTCTAATACACCTGGAGCCACTTTACAGTTTGTTGGGTTTATGAATATACGGCTTATCTTGCTTGTTTTTGAGTTAACAACTTCTGGTATTTTATCTCTACTTTCTATCACTGTTCCATCTTCTAGTTCAGCACATATTTGTATAGGTTCAAGGGTAACAGGAAGAACTCTACCTGTAATATTCAATACATTTTTAGTCTGCTCTATAGATTTTGCAAAATCTCCATAAATTTCTTTCATCCCTAATAAATATATATCTCCAAATGATAGGTTTTTTAGTCTTCCTTTTGAAAATTGTATATTCATAACCTTTTCCATTGTCTCTTCATCTTTTGAAAGTGCAACTAGGCTCTCTTTTATATCGTCAAGTGGCATTGTTTCTAATGTTTTTCTTGACTCTGGAACAATTTCACCATAGTCTGAGACAGTTACAATTGCTGTTAAGTTATCTGTGTAATTTTTTAATCCTTTTAAAACAGAGTTTAGACCTGTTCCTCCACCAATAGCAACTATTTTAGGTCCTTGATCATATATTTTTTTATTATATATTAAGCTATTAACTTTTGTATTTTCATCTTCAATTCTATTATCTGTTTCTTGTACTAGTAATTCAAGAGTTCTTTTTTGCATGTGTATCATTCCAAGAATCACAGCAACAAATCCTACAACAAAGCATGCTACAATTTTAGCTAAAGGCCAAAAATCCAATCTTTCAGCCGTTAAAATACTAGCCATTCCATAACAAGCTGATATAATTCCTATCAATATAAGTGCTATCCATCTTTTCATTTTAGCACCATTTCTAAACCATCCAAAAAAACCTTTCATTATTAAATACCTTCTCCTAACAATTCAATTTCTAGTTCTATCTCTTTTCCTGTTTTCTCCAATACTACTTGTTTAATATGGTTAACAACATTTAATACATCCTTTGCAGTTGCATTTCCAATATTAATAACAAAACCAGCATGTAATGTAGATACTTGTGCTCCGCCAGATGTATAGCCTTTTAGTCCGCATTCATCAATTAATTTTGCTGTAATAAAGTCACTACCTCTTTTAAAGGTACTTCCTGCTGATGGAAAATTCAAAGGTTGTTTTTCTTTTCTACTATTTGCGTATTCATCCATCTTTTCTTTTATTTCTTGTATTTTTCCATATCCTAATTTCAACTTTGCTTTTATAATTATCTCTTTTGATTCTGTAAAACGAGTATGTCTGTATGAAAAATTGCATTCACTATTATTAATAGTCTGAATTTGTCCTTTTTCATTTAATATAGTTACTTCTTCTACAATATCTTTGAATTCTCCTCCATAGGCTCCAGCATTCATTCTTATCGCTCCTCCTATGCTTCCAGGAATTCCAGCTGCAAATTCAAATCCAGCCACACCTTGCTTTAATAAGATTTGTGCGAGGGTTCCTAGCATTACACCCGAATCAACTTCAACTATTGCTAATTCTTCTTTTTTGGTTACATTAATTTCCTTTAGTCCTATTTTTAATGTAATTCCTCTTATTCCGCTATCTGAAACAAGCACATTGCTTCCATTTCCAACAATTGTAAGTGGAATTTTGTTTTTCTGAGAAAAACTTACAATATATTCTATGTCCTCTATACTATTAGCTACTATAAAAACGTCTGCACTACCTCCAATTTTAAAATTAGTATGACCTTTCATTGATTCATCTATTTTTACAATACTATCTTTTAAATCTTTTGTTAGTAATTCATAGATCTCTTTTTTTTCCAAGAGCTAATCCTCCTATTTTCTATTTTTCATTTCTAAATTCTATCATTTTTGTATATATATTACAAGATATATTTTTTAAAAAAATATATTCGCATTTGTTAAAAGTTTATTAAATATATTGCAAAATTTGTATAATATTGTATAATAAACTTATATTGATATAAGGAGGAATTATTATGTTCTGTAAACAATGTGGAAAGCCAATTGATGATGGTCAAGAACTTTGCGAAGATTGCAGCAAAACAATCAATGAAAATCCAATAAATGAAACTTCAACATCAGAAAGTGTTAATAGTGAAAATGTTAATAATACATCTTCTTCAACTGTTGGAAAATCAAGACTACTTGCAGGTTTATTAGGTATATTTTTAGGTACTTTCGGAGTTCATAATTTCTATTTAGGATATACTGGAAAAGCCATTGCTCAATTATTAATATCTCTTTTAAGTTGTGGAATTTTAGCTTTTGCTTCTGGAATTTGGGGACTTGTTGAAGGCATTATGATATTATCAGGAAGCATTACAGTTGATGGTAATGGAAATGAATTAAAGGACTAAATTAAATGAATAGAATAAAAAATTTTATTATAATAATAATATTAATAATTTTTTTATACATAATAGCTATTCTACCAGTAACTTGCATCTTTAAGTCAGTTACTGGTATTTTATGTCCTGCATGCGGAATGACACGAGCTTTTTGGTCTATAATGAATTTTAATTTTTTACAAGCAACTTACTTTAACATTTTAAGTATTCCATTATTTATTTTTATATTTTATTTTATAATAAGATTAATTATAGACTTAATTGCAAACACTTTTATTTTCATTCCTAACTTAATAGCTTTTTTAGGAAGGCATTATTGGTTATTCCTTCTACTTTTATTTATTAGCTTTATATTTAATAACTTAAAAATATATATTTAATATGTTTTTACATACAAAAAAACTAATTGAATATTACTTTACAATTAGTTTTTTTATTATATATATTACATAATACAAATCAAATTTGGCTACTTTAAACATGTATGATTTTAAAACTCAAATTTATTACAAAGCAACTTTTCTTATTAAATAAATGTAAATACAAAGAAACTAAGTGATGTAGCTGCTGATATTACAACAGAGCCAACTTCCAAAGCTCTTGATTCTTTACCTTTTGTTTCTTCTTTTTTATCTTTGCTTGATGTACTTTTATCCCATGCTGATACCACAGCTATTATGGCAGCTAAAATAGCAACTGCAAATGATGGTATTGTTAGTTGTGAATAAAAAGACATTATAGCTGCTACTATACTTACTACAAAAGCGACTATTCCTAACATATCTTTTCCTCCTTCTTTTGTATATATTTACTTGAATTATATCATTACAATTTTACTTTGGCAATGTTTTTTAATATTTTTTATTTTATATAGCAATATTTTTCTTTTTTTCCTTCAAAAGGTTGAAATTACAAGCTTTTTGCGTTATAATAGATATGTAGTTTAAAAATAAAGGAGTTTATTATAATGAAAAGAAAAATATTTAGTAGTTTAATTTTATTTATCTCATTACTTATAATTTGTAACCTTTCATTTGCAGCAACAGTAAGTGCAAGCAAAACAACAATGGAGGTTGTTGACAGAAGTATTTGTGAAATTAATATAAAAGACTTAGGACATTTTCAAAAAGAACTTACAGAATTTCATTCAAATTCTAAAGATGTAGTTCTAACATTAACAGTTGAGAATACTGCTACTCAAGAAACTGTTTCTAAACCAGTTGAAATTTTCTTAGTTTTAGATAATTCTAAAAGTATGACAGAATCTTATCAAAATAAAGCTAAAAATCAATATGTTATTGAAGCAGCAACTAAGTTTACTGAAAATTTATTCAATCATTTTAAAAATATAAAAATCGGTGTTGTTGGATTTTCAAGCGAAAATTATACAACAACTTATCGTGAAGGAACTTTAAATGATGCAAAATTACTTTTAAGCTTATCTAATTCAAAAGATGATGTATTAGCATCAATTAATAGTTATACTGAAAATGGTGGTCCTCGTACCAATATTGAGGCTGGACTTAGCGTTGCTGAATCAAGCTTTAGTAATAGCTCTGAATCTGAAAAATATATTGTTTTAATATCAGATGGTGTTCCTAACCTATCTTTAGATACAGAACATACAATGACATACTCTGGAGTAAACGCAACTAATACAAAAAATAAATTAAAAGATTTAGAATCAAAGGGATATTCTATCTTTTCTATTTTAATGGGGTCAGATGATAGTAAATTAGAAAACCCAGAAGCGCCAATAGTAGAAAGTACAGGAAAACATTTAACTTATGGCGAACTTGCTGAAGAAGTATTTGGAACAGTTACCTCTCCAACAGCTGGTAAATTCTATTATATAGATTATGAAGATTTATTTTCTACAATAAATAATGATATTTATCAAAATATCACTGTAACTAAAGATAATTCATTAAAGAATATTGTTATAAAAGATTATTTTCCAAGAGAAATTCTTGAGAACTTTAATTTTGAATATGTAAAATCTCCTAACATTGGTAAAGTTTCTGCAGATGTAGATCCTTCAGACAATAGTATTACATGGGAAATTGAATTATTAAAAGAAGGCGAAGTTGCAACATTAAGCTATAAATTAACTTTAAAAGATGAATACAATGAAGAAATTGTTAAAAAGATACTTCCAACAAACGAAAAGGTCGATATTGATTTTGAGACTAGAGACGGAAAAGACAAAGAATCATCTGATGTTTCACCTAAAATAAGATTATTAGTTGAAGAAGTTCCTGATAATACAATATCAGATAAGCCTATTCCACAAACAGGTATCTACAATGTAATATCTACAATTTCAGTAATTCTTATTATCTCAATTTTATTTAATGTTATAAGATTTCAAAAATTAAAAAATAAAAATAAAAGATAATAAATAAAAAATAAAGTATCTAGTACATGCTAGATACTTTATTTTTTGGTTGGGGTACTGTGATTCGAACACAGGAATGTCGGAGTCAGAGTCCGATGCCTTACCGCTTGGCGATACCCCAGAATATTTATGTAGTAGTGTGAAAAATACCTTTGGTATTTTTCACACTAAGTAACATTATTTTATAGCTTTACGACCTCTAAATACTGCAACATCTCCTAATTCTGCTTCAATATTTAATAGTCTGTTATATTTAGCAACTCTATCTGTTCTGCATGGTGCACCAGTTTTAATTTGTCCTGCATTTGTTGCAACTGCAACATCAGCTAATGTTGTATCTTCTGTTTCACCACTTCTATGTGATACAACTGCAGTATATCCGTTTCTCTTTGCAAGTTCAATTGCATCTAATGTTTCTGTTAATGTTCCAATTTGGTTTAGTTTAATTAATATACTATTTGCTGTATTGTTGTCAATTCCTTTTTGTAATCTCTTCATATTTGTTACAAATAGGTCATCACCTACTAATTGAATTTTGTTTCCAATACGTTCAGTTAGTTTTTTCCAGCTTTCCCAATCTTCTTCTGCTAATCCATCTTCAATTGAGATTATAGGATATTTTTCTGCTAATTCAACTATAAAGTCTATCATTTGATCTTTTGTTTTAAATTCATCTGTTTTCCAGAAGTAGTATCCATCTTTTCCTATTTTTTTAGCTTCATCAAACATTTCTGTTGCTGCAACGTCTAATGCTAAGCATACATCTTCTCCTGGTTTATATCCAGCTTGTTTGATTGCTTCTATAATTAATTCTACTGCTTCTTCTTCGCTTCCTAGGTTTGGAGCAAATCCGCCTTCATCTCCAACACCTGTTGAATATCCTTTTGATTTTAATACTTTCTTTAAGTTATGGTATACTTCTACACCCATTCTCATACATTCACTAAATGTTTTAGCTCCAACTGGCATAATCATAAATTCTTGTACACTTAAAGAACTGTCAGCATGTTTTCCACCATTCATAATGTTCATCATTGGAACTGGTAATTCTTTTGCATTTACTCCACCTATATAGTTATATAAGCTCATTCCTAATGAAGCTGCAGCTGCTTTTGCTACTGCTAAAGAAACACCAAGCATAGCATTTGCGCCTAATTTACCCTTGTTTTCTGTTCCATCAAGCTTAATCATTGTAGCATCTATTTTAGCTTGTTCATATATGTTCATTCCTTCGATTTCTTTGCTAATAACTTCATTTACATTTTCTACTGCTTTTAATACACCTTTTCCTAAGTATCTTTCTTTGTCTCCATCTCTTAATTCAACTGCTTCAAAACTTCCTGTTGACGCTCCTGATGGAACCATAGCAACTCCTGAGAATCCTCCTTCTGTTACAACCTCAACTTGTACAGTTGGATTTCCTCTTGAATCTAGTACTTCTAGAGCTCTTACACTTTCAATTTCTAAATAATCTTTCATGATTATACTTCCTTTCTTTTTGTTATTTTTCAATAAGATTTTCGCCTGTCATTTCATCAGGTTTTTCTAATCCTATAATGTTTAACATTGTTGGTGCTAAATCTGCAAGTTTTCCTTCTTTTAATTTTACTCCTTGCATACCTATTAAAACTAATGGAACTGGATTTGTAGTATGTGCTGTATGTGGCTCTCCAGTTTTATAATCTATCATTTGTTCAGCATTTCCATGGTCGGCTGTCATTAAAATTACACCTTGTTTTTCTTCCATTGCTTTAACAACTCTTTCCACACATCCATCTATTGTTTCAATAGCCTTAATAGTAGCTTCTAAATTTCCAGTATGACCTACCATATCTGGGTTAGCATAATTTAATATAATACAATTATATTTATCTGAATTTATCGCTTTAACAACTTTATCTGTTACTTCTATAGCACTCATTTCAGGTTTTAAGTCATAAGTTTGAACTTTAGGAGATGGTATTAAAATTCTATCTTCTCCTTTATATTGTTTTTCTGCCCCTCCATTGAAGAAGAATGTAACATGTGCATATTTTTCTGTTTCTGCAATTCTAAGTTGTGTTAGTCCTTTTTTAGAAACATACTCTCCAAATGTATTGACAAGTGCTTCTGGTTTAAACGCAACTTGAACATTTGGTATTGTTTCATCATATTGAGTAAAACATACATAATATAAATCTAATGGTTTTACCTCAAATCCATCGAATTCTGGATCTACTAAGCTTCTTGTTATTTCTCTTGCTCTATCAGGTCTAAAATTAAAGAATATAACTGAGTCATTATTATTAATTGTAGCAATTGGATCATCGCCATTGCATATAACAGTTGGTTCTACAAATTCATCAAATACCTCTTTTTGATATGAAGCTTCAATTGCAGAAATAGCTGATGTAGCTTTTTCTCCTTCTCCATATACAAGTGCTTTGTAACCTTTTTCTACTCTGTCCCATCTTTTGTCTCTATCCATACTATAGAATCTACCAGAAATAGTTGCTATTTTTCCTACACCTTTTTCTTTCATTTTTTCTTCAAGTTGTAGAATATAACTTTCTCCCGAAGCTGGTGGAGTATCTCTTCCATCTAAGAAACAGTGTACATACACATCTTCAAAGTCTTTTCTTTTTGCTAATTCTAGTAATGCATATAGATGTCTAATATGACTATGAACACCACCATCTGAAAGCAATCCCATAATATGAAGTTTAGAATTATGTCTCTTGCAATTATCTATTGCTGATGTTAATTCTTTAATACTAAAGAATTCCCCTTCTTCAATTGATTTTGTAATACGAGTTAAGTCTTGATATACTATTCTTCCTGCACCAATATTAGTATGTCCAACCTCTGAATTTCCCATTTGTCCTTCTGGCAATCCAACAGCCAATCCACTTGTATGAATTTGAGTTGTTGGCCATGTTTTCATTAGTTTATCAATATTAGGTGTATTAGCTAGTTTTACTGCATTTCCCTTTTCGTTTTCATTTATTCCAAATCCATCTAATATCATTAGCATTATTGGTTTTCTGTCCATTATTTTTCTCCATTTCTTTTAGATTGATACTATTTTTGCAAATTCATCTACTTTTAAACTTGCACCTCCAACAAGACCTCCGTCTATATCGGACATTGAAAATAGTTCACTGCAATTTTCAGACTTAACACTACCACCATATAATATGATAATGTTTTCCGAAATTGTTTTTCCAAAATCTTTTTCAATTTGTTTTCTTATTGATTTTATTGCATTATTTGCATCTTCAGCTGTAGCAGTTTTTCCCGTTCCTATTGCCCATATTGGTTCATAAGCAATCATTACATTCTGTAGTTGATTTTCATTTAGTCCTTCTAATGCTAAATGAGTTTGATTTGTTATAATTTCTTCTTGTTTACCACTTTCTCTTTGATCTAATGTTTCACCTACACAAATTATTGGTTTTAATCCATTTAATAATGCAGATTTTACCTTTTTATTTACAGTTTCATCTGTTTCTGCAAAATATTGTCTTCTTTCAGAATGACCTATAATTACATATTCAACTCCAATACATTTTAGCATTTGTCCAGAAATTTCCCCTGTATATGCGCCTTTTTCTTCCCAATGCATATTTTGAGCTCCAATTTTTATATTGGTATCTTGTGCAGTTAGTAATCCATACATTAAATCGGTATATGGCATACATAATATAACTTCAGCTTTTGAGTTTTTTGCAACTGGTGTTAATTTTTCAATAAAATCAATTGCTTCATTAGGAAGCATATTCATTTTCCAATTTCCAGCAACAACTTTTCTCCTCATTTTGTTTCCGCCTTTCCTAGTCTGTAATTTGTTGTTCAACACTTTTAAGAGTTCCACTTTCTTGTGCTCTATTTTGTTGCTTTGTTTTATTATTTAATGCTGCAATTCCAGGTAATGTCTTACCTTCTAAGAATTCTAGTGAAGCTCCTCCTCCTGTTGACAAGTATATATTACTAAATTGTTGTTTTACATCTGCACCATTTTGTTTTGCAGCTTTCTTAATTTTTTGTATAGCTGCAACTGAATCTCCTCCTCCAATTACGCATTTAGCATTAGTATGAGAGATAAATGTTGCAATTTTTTGTGTTCCTTGTGCAAATTCTGGTACCTCTGTATATCCCAAAGGGCCATTCCACACAACAGTTTTTGCACCTTCAAGTCTATCAGCAAAATATGTTAATGTAGTATCTCCTACATCTAATATTTGCCATCCTTCTAAGCTTTCTCCTTTTCCTTCTTCAACTTCTTTTTCTGTAAGCAATTTTGCTTTTTTATGTTCTGAGTTTTCAATTAGTTCTGGTGTCAACTCTGTACCTTCTGGTATTTTTGCAACACGTACATCTTTTGGAAGTACTATTTCAACACATTTTTCAAAAGCCTTTTTCATAATTTCCTTAGCAACTTCAATTTTATCTGCTTCATATTTAGATGAGCCTATGTCGTATCCTTTTGCTTTTAAAAATGTATTTGCCATTGCTCCGCCAATCTCTATTGTTTGAACTTTATCCATTAAATTTTCAATAACTCCAATTTTATCAGATACTTTTGCTCCTCCCAAAATTGCTACAAATGGTTTTTCTGGATTTTCAAGTACTGCACCTAATTTTTCAATTTCTCTTTCCATTAAAAGTCCTGCAACAGCTTCATCTACATGATGTGCCACTCCTTCTGTTGATGCATGTGCTCTATGAGCTGTTCCAAACGCATCATTAACATACACTCCATCATTTCCAATTAATTCAGATAGTTCGATAGCTAAGCTATCATCATTTTGCTCTTCTCTAGGATCAAAACGAACATTTTCAAGAAGCCCTGCTTCTCCTTCTTGTAATCTATTTGCCATGTCTTTTGCACTTGGGCCAGTTACGTCTTCTGCACATTTTACTTCTTTTCCTAATTCTTGTGATAATTTTTTTGCAACAGGTGTCAATGAGTATTTTTCATTAACTTCTCCCTTTGGTCTTCCTAAATGTGAACAAAGTACTACTTTAGCACCATTTTCTAATAAATATTTTATTGTAGGAAGTGCTGCTCTAATTCTTGTATCATCTGCAATTTCTCCATCCTTTATTGGAACGTTAAAATCACAACGTACTAATACCTTCTTTCCTTTTACATCTATATCACGTACTGTTTTTTTCTCCATTTTTTCACCTTCTATATTAAATTTTCAAACATGATTTATAGTAGTAATATGGATATTAGTACCATATTACTACTATTTTTAAATTATTTATTAGCAATATATATAACAAGATCAACTAATTTGTTTGAATATCCCCATTCATTGTCATACCATGCTACTAATTTTACAAAGCTATCTGTTAATGCAATTCCTGCTGTACTATCAAAAATACATGTATGTTCATCATGTATAAAGTCTGAAGATACTACAGGGTCTGATACATATTCTACAATACCTTTCATTTCATTTTCAGATGCTCTTTTTACAGCTTCGCATATTTCTTCATAAGAAGCAGGTTTTTCTAAGTTACATGTTAAATCTACAACTGAAACATCAACTGTTGGTACTCTGAATGACATACCTGTTAATTTTCCATTTAATGTAGGAATTACTTTTCCAACTGCTTTAGCAGCACCTGTTGATGATGGAATAATATTATAACTTGCTGCTCTTCCACCTCTCCAATCTTTTTTAGAAGCTCCATCAACTGTTTTTTGAGTAGCTGTAATACTATGAACTGTTGTCATTAATCCGTCTTTAATTCCAAAGTTATCATTTATAATTTTAGCAAGTGGTGCTAGACAGTTTGTTGTACATGATGCATTTGAGATAATGTTCATGTCTGGTGTATATGTTTCATTGTTTACTCCCATAACAAACATTGGTGCATCTTTAGATGGTGCAGATATAATAACTTTTTTTGCACCAGCTTCTAAGTGTGCATTTGCTTTTTCAGTAGTAGTAAATACTCCTGAACATTCTAATATATATTCAGCTCCAACTTCTCCCCATGGTATGTTTTTAGGATCTATTTCATTATATACACTTATTTTTTTTCCATTTACTACTAGTTTTCCATCTTTTTCGTAAACTTCTCCTTCAAATTTTCCATGTATTGTGTCATATTTCATCATATATGCCATATAATCAGCTGTTATAAATGGATCATTTATTGCAACAACCTCAACATTTTCTTTATTTAGTGCTGCTTGTAATGATAAATTTCCGATTCTTCCGAAACCATTAATTCCTAATTTTATTGACATAAATTTCCTCCTTTTAGATGTTCTTTACATCTTATTTTATTTTAATATATTTAGTATATCCTAAACAATGTAATTTTATATCAAAAAAGAATACTTTTCAAGTATTCTTAGGTAAATTTTCGTCAAAAAATAAATAAAAACTTATTGAGTATTGTCAATAAGTTTTTATTTATAATTACTATAATGTAATGTTGTCTATAATTTCAATCTCTTGGAACCAAAAATCATGGTTAAGTTCTTGATGCCAGAAGTCATGTACTTCTTTGAATACTTTTTCTTGTTTTGGTGTTAATTCAAATGTTACTTCTTGAAATAAGAAGTTTTTAATTTTTGTCCAAGTATTGATTTCAGCTGGAACTTCAGTTCTTACTTCATTATTATTTAACTCTTCCATTGTTATTCCTCCTTTGTGAACCTCATATATTACTTTTTTCATATTATTTATACTATAAAACCATTAAATAATCAAGCTTTTTTATGTTACGTTTTTGTTACAAAAACATTACAGTATAATTACATTATATTTCCATTTGGCTTCCTAAGAAACTAGCTGCCGATTGAGCAACTTTTTGCTCTACCTCACTCATCTTTGTATTATTATCTTTTGATAATAATATTACCGTTCCAATTACATCTCCATCTGAAATAATTGGATATACAACTTGTGAATTATATCTTCTTTCTTTATTTTCGTTTTTAGTAATTGGTATAGCTAAGTCATTATTTTCCTTACTTGTATATTTTTCTTTGTCATCCATCAATTTTTCTAATTCTGTACTTATATTTTGCTCTAGTAATTCCTTCTTTGCTCCACCAGATACTGCAATCACAGTGTCTTTGTCTGTAATACAAGCTATATGTCCTGTTGTTTTTGCTAATGTTTCTGCATATCCTGTTGCAAATTCAGTTAATTCACCTATTGGAGAATATTTTTTTAAAATAACTTCTCCTTCTTTATCCGTAAATATTTCAAGTGGATCTCCCTCTTTTATTCTCAAAGTTTTTCTAATTTCTTTTGGAATAACAACCCTACCCAAATCATCAATTCGTCTAACTACGCCCGTTGCTTTCAAAACACTACCTCCTTTTAAATTTAAAGCTTTTGCTTTTTCAATACAAAAATTTTTAATTATTCTTAGTATTGCTTTAAAAGGAAATTTTTATACATTTTTTAATTCAGGTTACACAGATTCTTTTTTGTCAATATTTAAAATATCTCTTTTTTCAGGTTCATAACTTTTTAATATGTTTCCCAATTCGTTAGAGAAATCTTGTAATAATACTATTTTTATACTTGGAAGTTTACCATCAATATAATCATCTATAATATGTTTTAGTTTTTTAATATTGGGCATTTCTTCTGAAATATCTTCTTTAAACCTTTTTGCTCTATCAGATAATTTTTCTTTTATAGTTACAATATCTTCATTGCTTGCACATGAAATTCTTTGGAATGTTTGAAATGCGTCATAATACTTAAATATTGGTATATTCATACATTCTTTATCAAACTTATCATAAAACATTTCCATTTTCATTGGAATATATTTAAATATCTCTTCTGCTTTTTCATTATACATTTTTGTTTTTAATTGCATATTTATTTCATTAAAATGTTTTAATATTTCCTCCATATCTGGTTCAAATTCATCTTCTATAGCTACCTGTGATAGTTCTTCTTCTACATTATCACAGTATGTAGAAGTTAAAGATGAAATATTCATTCCATTAAAAAATACTGATTTTATTGTTCTCATGTCATAATCAATCAAGTTCTTTTTTATAAAATAAGCAAAGTATGAGAATAGTTTTACAATTTGTATTATTTCTATTTTTCCATTTTTTACATAGTCTACAGTTTCATCTATAACAGTATCAAATTGATCATCTGGTATTTTCCAGTATTCTTCTGTAAGAAGTCTTTTGTATCCAGGTAATTGTTTTGTATCCACAGTATCACGTATTACTTCCATGTTTTCTTTAAATATTTTCATATCAAAAATACGAGTACGTACATATTTTTCGATAAATTTAAAGAAACGATATTCTGCTTTAAAGTTATAATAGTAGTTATTATCAAATTCTTTAATATAGAATTGTCTATTATCCATAAATACCCTTGAAGATACTAAGACTGATTTGTATTCTTCATTACTATTAATATTTACAAATTTGTCTTTAGTAATTTTTCCAGCTTTAATTTCAAAAGATATAGCAATTGTAAATATCAGCATTGTTTGTAATACTCTATGATTTGTATTTGGATATGATTTTGTAACTGCATCAAATATCTTTTTAAAATTGTTTAACGCATGCTTTAAAATACGTAAGTTTCTGGTTCCACTTTTATTAAATGTAGAAGTAATTAAATTTGTATTTTCTCTCAGGAATCTTATTAAATCAGCATCATTTTCGTATCTCATTAAAAGTCCGTTAATGATATAATTAAATTCTGGAGCATACTCAAATGTTTCTCCAACAAGTTTTTCCTTTATTCTTTCATAATCATTTGCCTTATCAAAAACATATTCAATAGTATCTCGTATTCTTTCAACCATTGGCTTATCTGTTTTTATATTTAATTTATTTTCTTTATCCAATAAATAAGTGGCAATAAATGTTTTCATTTCCAAATTACTGTTTTTTAATTTTGTTGATAATTCTTTTTCATTACAAATGATTATAGTTTTTATATTATCATGTTCAACAAAGTTATTAATATATCCTAAAATGTCAATAACGTCTACATTGGCTCTTTCCAAGTCATCAAAGCAAAGTACTTTATCATCTGTTGAAAAGAACTGTGCATAATCTACTCTATCTCCATTTTGTGTAACACCAAAAAAATTCGCCATGTCTAGCCCTGTTTTAGCATATTCAGGTATACTTCCTGACCCATTAGAATTCATAAATTTTTTCAAATTTTTATTCATCAATTGAGTAGTTTCAATAAATATTTTCTTACTTATTTCTTCCAAATTTGATATTCCATACAAAGACATATATATAGGTGTAAGTCTTTTTCCATTTACTTGCATTGCCTCAATTTTAGGCTTTATTTTATGATTCCAAAAGTATGTTTTTCCGCTTCCCCATTCACCATTAATCATAATTGCATAGTCTGTATATTCTGCTCTAATATAGTCCAAAATGCTTTCTACTAAGTCTTCCATCTATTTCAATCCTTTCTTAATCTATTTTTTGTGTTTTATTATAGTCTTTAGCAATAGTCATAACGCCAATTTTATTGGTATTAGCCTTTTTTAATGTTTTTGCGCATTCATTACAAGTTGCTCCTGTAGTATACACATCATCAAAAATCAAAACATTCTTTCCTTTTATTATTTTATTATTTCTTAGTTTATATACATCCTTAACATTTTCAACTCTTTGCTGTTTTGTCAATTTACTTTGTGTATTATTTTCTTTATATTTTATTAATATATCTTCTTTTAGTGTCAATGATTCAATGTTTTCAGTTATTAACCTTGCTATCAATTGTGTTTGGTTATATCCTCTTTCTTTTATTTTTTTATATGTCATAGGAACTGGAATTATTATATCATATTTTTTTAAAAATCCACATATTTTTTTATTTTTCACAAAAAATTCAAAAAACATCTTGCTCAAATATGCTTTATTATTAAATTTATATTGAATTATTTTATCTCTTATTATTGAATCATACTTAAAGACAAAAGCATGTTCATCAAAATATTTTGTTCTATCTTTTTCGTAATCTATAATTTGATTAACAAATAATTCCGACGTTTTCAATTTTCTTTCACACTTTTCACATAAAAAATTGTTTTCAATTTTCTTACATATTCCACAAGACTTTGGATAAATAAAAAAGAGCAAATCATCTAAAAAGTTCATATAAACCTCCTAAAATATTGCCCCCAATATATAATTATTAATTAATTTGTTTTATGTCCCATGTTAAATCTAAATAGTTTGTTATTTTGCTTGTTTGTCCAAATAAAATATCCATCATTTGTGAAGTATCATTCATTTCATCTACAATGTGTTTTTCAATTCTATCTGTTTTTACATCTAGCTTATCTGCTTTTTCTTCTAGTCCATCGAATTTTGTTTCTAGTTTATCTACTTTTTCTTCTAGTCCATCGAATTTTGTTTCTAGTTTATCTACTTTTCCTTCTAGTCCATCGAATTTTGTTTCTAGTTTATCTACTTTTTCTTCTAGTCTATCAAATTTTGTTTCTAGTTTATCTACTTTTCCTTCTAGTCTATCGAATTTTGTTTCTAGTTTATCTACTTTTTCTTCTAGTCCATTTATTGCTGTTCTTGTTTCTTCTTTAAATTCTTTTAAATCGTTTTTTAGTTCTTTTATTGCTTTTTTATTTTCTGTTTCTGATCTTTTAACTACATTAAGTATTTCTAATAACAACTCTTCTTGCATAGGGGCTCACCTCCTTCTTACGGTATTTTTGTACCCCCTATGGTAATAGTTTATATTATATTAATATATAAGTCAATATAGAACTATAGATTTCTTAATTTAAATTCTAAGCCTGTATTTCTTTTTTTACTATCTGCATTTTGCGTCATAAATTCTATAATATTAGGATTTCCAATTAAAATAAGTAATTTTTTTGCTCTTGTCATTGCAGTGTATAGTAATGTACGAGTAAGTAGCATTGGTGCAGCTTGTACAATTGGCATAATAACTACATCAAACTCACTTCCGTTGAGCCTTATGTACAGTAATGCAGTATGAATGTTCTATTTGCTCAAGTTCATCAAAGTTATACCATACTAATTTATCGTCATCAAACTTAATTTTTACCTTTTTCTCTACTTCATCTATATTTAGTATTGTTCCATATTCTCCATTAAATACTCCTTTCCCCATTTCAAGTGTAGGTTCTCTTTTCTCCCAATAAATATCATAATTATTTTTTATTTGCATTATTCTATCACCTTCACGGAACACAGAATCTATATACTTTCTTTCGTTTTTTTCTTCTGATTCCGGGTTTATGGCTTGTTGCAAACTTTTATTTAATTCTTTAGTTCCAAGCTCTCCTTTTTTAGTTGGACTAATTACTTGTATGTTTTGGGCAAAAGTATAGTTTCCATACCTTTCCAATCTTCCCGTGCATAGTGAAATTACATTCTCTAACACCTTTAATTTATTAGTTTCATTTATAAAGAAAAAATCTTCTATTAATTCTTCATTTTCATTTTGTTCATCTTTACTAAAAATACTAATGCCTTCATTTACCTTATGACTATTTAAAATAATTTTGCTTTTAGCTGCTTGTCTAAAAATTTTGTTCAATGTAATTGTAGTAAGTCTTTCAGATTGTATAATATCTTTTAATACATTTCCTGGTCCAACTGATGGTAATTGATTACTATCTCCAACTAATACAAGCTTAGTTCCTTTATAAATTGCTTGTAATAAATAATTCATTAAAAATATATCAACCATTGATACTTCATCAACAATAATCACATCTGCGTCTAATGGTGCAACTTCTACATTTGGATCTATATTTTGTAACTCATCTGAGCTTGTTTTTCCAATCTCTAATAATCTATGCAAAGTTTTAGCTTCTTCTCCAGTAGCTTCACTCATTCTTTTAGCAGCTCTTCCAGTAGGTGCACAAAGTACAACCTTTTTTTCCTCTTGTTTATACATTTCAATTATTGTTTTTATTATAGTAGTTTTTCCTGTACCCGGTCCACCAGTAATTACACATACATTATGCTCTTGAACTGCAATTACCGCTTCTCTTTGTTTTTCAGATAATTCTAAATCAGAATGTTTCTCAATTTTCTTTAATTTCTTTTCAAAATTACTAATTTTCTTTACATTTAAATAATTATCTAAAGTTATCAAACTTTCAGCAACATTTTTTTCAGCCATGTAATAATTATATAAATATACCCACTCCTGGTTTTCTCTATCTTCTAATACAATTTCATTTTTTGTTTTCAAAAATATGATATTGTTTTCTATCATCGATTCTGAAACATTTAGTAAATCTTTTACAAACTGAATCAAATTTTCATATAATACTGCACAATGTCCATTATTAGTAGATAATTTAAGTGCATATTTTATACCGCTTCTGATACGTTTATCATTTTCTAAATCCATTCCCATTTTTATAGCAATCTGGTCTATTTGTGCAAAGTTAACCCTAACTGTCAAATCTATTAAAATATATGGATTTTCTTCTATTGTTGTTATTGTATTTGGCCCTAGTTTTTTATATATTTCTTCTGCGCTTTGTGGACCAATTCCGAATTTTTCTAGATAACTAACAATTTGCCATACTTCCCAATTTTCATTAAAGCTTTGCGAAATTTCAATTGCTTTTTCCTCAGTAATTCCTTTTATACAAGATAACTTTTCAGGTTCAAATTTAATAATATTTATTACATCTTTGCCAAAAGTATTAACCATTCTTTTAGCCGTTGCAGGGCCTATCCCTTTGAATTTTCCATTTGCTAAATAATTTTCTATTGAATCTAAATCTTCTGGCATTAACTTTTCAAAAGTCTCAATTTTTAATTGTCTACCATATTCAGGGTGTTCAACAAAATTACCAGTTATTTTTAAACTATCGCCTTTCTCAATAAAAGGAAGATAACCCACAACAGTAGTTTCCTCTTCATCTGTTTCAAATGTTGCAATTGTATAGCTATTTATTTCATTACGATAAATAATATCTCTAATTCTTCCTTTAATCTCCAAAGTTAATACCTCACTATTTTACTGTTTCATATTTATGAAATCATTTTACTCTATCTATTTTATCCTTATTTAAACAGTTTAGCAAGTATTATCTTAAAAAATTGTTACTAGGAATAATTTCAAGTAATTTGGTAAGATAATTTCTTATCTTTTTTATATTGTTCTTTTAACTCCATTTTTTCTTTATCATATTCGTATATTATATATGCGTACTTAATTTTATCTAATTTCTCAATATATTTATTTATTGACATTACTGGTATTCCAACTTTACAAACATTATTTTTAAAGCAAGTACACTTTAAGTCTAATTTTGTATGTAGTAATAGCGCATCTCGTCCTGTAGCTATATAAAATGTTCCTAATCTTATTAATACAATGCTGTCTTTGTTTTTCTCTTGTAATATTTCTAGCATATTGCTAAAGCTCATAATTTTCTCCTTCCTTGCGCCATTACTTATGTTCTCAAGTTATACCTTTCTAAAACACAATAATAGCGCCATATCAACGGTAGTTGATTGGCGCCATATAAACGGTAGTTGATGAAAAATTTTTTGTCTTCTTTCAGTATCCCCAAAATTTTTCTAGAGTCATAGCGTGTAAACGCGCTATGACTAGTTTCCATTTTTATTTTCAAGTTTGACGTTTGGTCATTTTTTTGTTTTTCATTCTAATTTCTCGTTTTAGGGGTCAGGGTTACTTAAAAAGTGAGGGTCTAAAACCAGTGGAGTCGTAGCTGCCAGTCATAGCGGCGTCGTTACGGTTAGAAGCTCGAGTGACAGCGCCGTAGTAATTGCCACCCCTCCAAACACAAGGAAAGCGGGTAGGAGCGTACTCTAAGGTCCATTCATTTACATTTCCAGCCAAGTCATATATATTCATCTTCTTACATGCATCACTTGCTCCCGTTGTTAATAATATTGAATTACTACTTGAACTTGCTGAAAGTTTTGTACTTTTTCCATTTGCATATGTTACGAGATTTGCTAGTCCACTTTCATTATTATAATTATACCATGTAGTTAATGCTCCATATTTTGCATAATTTCCTCTATTTATTGTGAAAGTTGCATTATAATAATTTCCCCAATCTTTGCTGCTATCATTTCTTAATGCATTTTGTATTATTGCTAAATCTGTTCCTTTTGCTACTTCCTTTACTTCTATATGTTTTAATACTAAATCCCATTGTACTCCAAACATTAAACTACTTGTATAATTTTTTTCTGTTGATAATTTTCTTGCTATTGTTTGTGCTTGACTACATGTTACATAAGTATATGGATATACTGGATTTTCTACTGTTCCTTGTTTTGATAATGGAGCTGCTGTTATCTCTTCATCTTTCGAAGTTCTATTTTTCTCTATTCCTGCCTCATATCTTCCTATCCAAAAACCTCCATTTTCATATACACTTTTTAACATTTTTTGTTTTAATTCTGTATATTCTGCACTTGTTAATCCTGTTCCCTCTTTGACTTTGTTCGAATAATAATCGTCTTTATAACTTGTTAATGTTCCACTACTGTTTCTTCTATAATAATCTGTATATTTATGCAAGCAATATTCTATCTTATCACACTCTGTTGAACTTAATGGTTTTTGGTCTCCTGTTGTTGTTTCTGTATTATAACTACTATTTGCATACAAGCTTTTTGGTACCTCTATCCATACATATTCATTTCCTTTTGCATCTTGTATTACTAAGCCATTACTTAAATTTGTCCTACTTACTTTTGAAAATGTTCCATCTGGATAATATGGTGTCGTATCTTCCGTACTTGGTAGTTGTCCTGTTGCATCATATATAAATTCATCTAATTCATTTAGTGCATTTAAATCACTTTCTTGTGCGTTATTCATTCTGTTTTGGGCATCTTGTGCCTTTTTAATTATTCCATTATCTCCAAATAGAGTGTTTATACTTACTCCTGCAAGTATTAGCAAGACTACAATAGTTACTACTAGTGCTATTAGAGTAATACCTGTTTGATTTGAGTAATTTCTTTTTGCTGATTTTTTATTTATTTTTATATCTTTACTTATTTTATTCTCTTTTTTATTCATGGCTATCTTCCTCCTCTTTCTTAAGTGTTTTTATTCTGCTTTTTTCTTCTTGTATTTATTATGTACCATTTTTTTCCTTTTTATGCACATTTACTCATTTTTAACTGTATTTCGCAGGTTTACTCTATTTAATTTTCAATGTGCAGAGGTTAAATTTTTATCTTACAAAAAAAACAAAGTAAGATACTTGTACATCCTTACTTAAGAATACTATAATATTTTTTTATTTTCAATACTTTTTTTAATTTTTTGTATAAAAACTATTGCACTTTGGTATAATGTGTACTATAATAACTTCAGTTTTAAAAATATTCTCCATTAGCTCAGTTGGTAGAGCGCTCGGCTGTTAACCGATAGGTCGTTGGTTCGAGTCCAACATGGAGAGCCAATAAAA